>Ga0169931_10000042_pt1 | contig 166264 bp, 151 predicted proteins | sample Kivu_15m_20L_FD_129675 | JGI IMG/M metagenome (GOLD analysis project Ga0169931, IMG submission 129675) | Freshwater microbial communities from Lake Kivu, Western Province, Rwanda to study Microbial Dark Matter (Phase II) - Kivu_15m_20L... | ecosystem: Environmental > Aquatic > Freshwater >...
ACGAATTCATGCGCGCCGCGCTCGAACAGGCGGCACGCGCCCGCGCGCTGGGTGAAGTGCCGGTCGGGGCGGTGGTCGTGCGCGACCGCGCGATCGTAGGCACCGGCTGGAACCACCCGATCGGGGCTCACGACCCGACCGCGCACGCCGAGATCGGCGCGCTGCGCGACGCCGCGCGGCGGCTCGGCAACTACCGGCTGCCCGGATGCGACCTCTACGTGACGCTGGAACCGTGCGCGATGTGCGCCGGAGCGATCCAGCACGCCCGCATCCGCCGAGTGGTCTGGGGCGCGGCCGATCCGAAGACCGGCGCATGCGGCAGCGTCGTGAATCTGTTCGCCGAGCCGCGCCTGAACCACCACGCCACGACGCACGGCGGTGTGCTCGGCGCGGAATCCGCCGCGCTGTTGCGGGCGTTCTTCGCCGAGCGGCGGACGGCGTTACGGTCTCGGCCGATGACCACCGATCCCTGACCTGCGCGGGCGAACCCCGGCCCGTCCAGGGGGGTCTGCGCGGACTGCGGATGTGCCGCAGCCTACTGGATACGGGCCTTGCCCCGAAGGTCGTTCTGAAGTTCCTGCACGCGCCGACGCTCCAGTTCCTGCCGGATCTGGGGCCCGACCTGCTCGATCGGCGGCGGCTGCGTGTCGCGGACGTCGTCGAGCCGGATCACGTGCCAGCCGAAGTCGGTCTTGATCGGCGTCTCGGTGTACTTGCCCTTCTCCAGCCGGACCATCGCCTCGGAGAACGGCTTGACGAACGTGTCCGCGCCGTTCCAGTCGAGGTCACCCCCGTTGTTCGCGGAGCCCGGATCCTTGGATTTCTTCGCGAGCTCCTCGAACTTCGCACCCTTGCGCAGCTGCTCGACGATCGCCTTGGCCTCGGCCTCGCTCTCGACCAGGATGTGACGCGCCCGGTACTCGCGCTCGCCGCTGGACTTGGCCAGCTTGTCGTACTCGGCCTTGAGCTGCGCGTCGGTGACCGGGTTAGTCTTGAGGTGGTCCCGGATCACGGCCCGGATCAGGATCTCCTGCCGCGACTGCTCGAGCTGGCGCTGAACGTCGGACGCACGGGTCAGGCCTTTCTTCTCGGCCTCCTGCACGAAGATCTCGCGGGCGATCAGTTCGTCGCGCACGGCGTTGCGCAGCTCGGGCGTATCCGGCCGGCCCTGCTGGGTCAGCAGCGCGACGAAGTCGTCGACGCGCGATTTCGGGATCGGCTTGCCGTTGACGATCGCCGCATTCTGGGCGAGCGCGGCGGGCACGCCGGCGACGAGCATCGAGGCGATGGCGAGGGCGGTCGCGACACGGCGGGGGAAGGGCTTCATCGGCTTGCGTCGGGGGAAGGGCGGGGCGGGCGGACCGGTTGGGCTCAACGGCCGTCGGCGGCTTCGGCCGGGGTACGCGCGACGATCGACAGCGCGTGGACGCGATGGGGCATCCAGTCGGCGACCGCATCATACACCAGCCGGTGGCGGGCAACCGTGAGCCGCCCATCGAAGCGGGCCGACACGACCCGCACGCGATAGTGCCCTGCGCCGCCCTGTGCGCCGGCGTGCCCGGCGTGAAGGTGGCTGTCGTCGAGGACCTCGAGCGTCGCGTCGGGGAACGCACCCGCCAGCCGGGCCCGCAGCTCGTCGGTCGAGGGCCGCATCAGTTCGGATCCTGCGCGTGGCGTCCGATCCAGAGCGCCTGCACGATCACGAACGCGAACGTCAGGCCGAGGGTCCCGAAGAGCTTGAAGTCGACCCACGTGTCCAGCGAGAACGTGTAGGCGACGAACAGGTTCAGCGCCGCCATCGCCGCGAAGAAGGCGGCCCACGCCCAGGTGAGCTGCTGCCAGACCGGATCGGGCAGCGACAGCTGCGAGCCCATCAGAACCTGCATCGGGTTGCGGCCGGTCAGCCGCCGCGCGCCGAGCAGGGCCACCGCGAACAGACCGTAGAGAACCGTGGGCTTCCACTTGATGAACGTCTCGTCGTGGAGCAGCAGGGTGAGCCCGCCGAAGGCGACGATGATCACGAGACTCGCCCACTGCATCGGCTCGACCCGTCGGCCACGCAGCCTCAGCCAGCCGATCTGCGCGACGGTGGCCACGATCGCGGCCGCGGTCGCGACGTAGATGTCGGCGAGCTTGTAGGCGACGAAGAAGAGGATGACCGGAAACAGGTCGAAGAGCAGCTTCATGGTCGGCGCGGTCCGGACCCATCCCCCAGGCGCCCGGGCGGGCCTTGGGCGGGGGCCGCGCGCAGCTTGACGCGCCGCGCCCGGCTTTGCAACATCCCGCCTTCCGCTGCCGGGCGTCCCGCAGCGGTGTCCCCAACGCCCCCACCCCGAGGAGACCACGATGCAGGGCCTGATGATGGACATGCCGTTGCTCGTGTCCAGTCTGCTGCGGCACGCCGCGCGCCATCACGCGGACGCCGAGATCGTGTCGCGGCGCGTCGAGGGCGACTTGCACCGCTACACGTATGCCAACTGCCACGACCGTGCGGCGCGGCTGGCGGATGCGCTGACGCGCCGCTCGGTGCGCGCGGGCGACCGCGTGGCCACGCTCGCCTGGAACGGCTACCGGCACATGGAGCTGTACTACGCGGTGGCCGGCATGGGCGCGGTGATCCACACGATCAACCCCAGGCTGCACCCCGAGCAGATCGCCTGGATCGTCAACCACGCCGGAGACCAGCTGCTCGCGTTCGATCTGACCTTCGCACCGATCGTCCAGGCGATCGCGCCGCTCTGCCCGAACGTGCGCGGCTGGATCGCGATGTGCGACCGCGACCGCATGCCGACGACCCTCGCGGTGCCGAACCTGCTGAACTACGAGGACGTCCTCGCCGAGGGCGTCGGTGCAACCGCGTGGCCCGAACTCGACGAACGCGCGGCGTGCGGGCTGTGCTACACGTCCGGGACCACCGGCAACCCCAAGGGAGCGCTGTACAGCCACCGCTCGACGGTGCTGCACGCTTACGCGGCCGCGCTGCCCGACGCGATGGGCGCCTCGGCGCGCGACGCGATCCTGCCGGTCGTGCCCATGTTCCACGTCAACGCCTGGGGCATCCCCTACGTCGCGCCGCTGGTCGGTGCGAAGCTGGTGTTCCCCGGGCCTGCGCTCGACGGCAAGTCGCTGTACGAGCTGTTCGAGACCGAACGGGTCACCTACTCGGCCGGCGTGCCCACGGTCTGGCTCGGACTGCTGCAGCACGTGGCCGGCAACGGGCTGAGGTTCGGCACGCTCAAACGCACGGTGATCGGCGGCTCGGCCTGCCCGCCGGCGATGATCCGGACGTTCCGGGAGCAGTACGGGGTGGACGTCATCCACGCGTGGGGCATGACCGAGATGTCGCCGCTCGGAACCCTGTCCAGGCTGCAGAACAAGCACCTGGAGCTGCCGGATGCGCAGCAGCAGAAGATCCTGGAGAAGCAGGGCCACGTGATCTTCGGGGTCGACATGCGGATCGTCGACGACGACGGGCGCGATCTGCCCTGGGACGGCAAGGCCTTCGGCAACCTGCTGGTCCGCGGACCGTGGGTGGTCAAGGAGTACTTCCGGGGCGACGGGGGCGATCCGCTGCGCTACGACGCCGAGGGCCGCGGCTGGTTCCCGACCGGTGACGTCGCGACCATCGACGCCGACGGCTACATGCAGATCACCGATCGCAGCAAGGACGTGATCAAGTCCGGCGGCGAGTGGATCAGCTCGATCGACCTGGAGAACCTCGCGATCGCCCACCCCGCGGTCGCGCAGGCGGCGGTGATCGGGGTCGCCCACCCGAAGTGGGACGAGCGGCCGCTGCTGATCGTCGTCCGCAAGGCCGGTACCGAAGTCAGCCGGGAGGACCTGCTCGCGTTCTACGAGGGCAAGATCGCCAAGTGGTGGACGCCCGACGACGTCCAGTTCGTGGAGGCGATCCCGCTCGGGGCGACCGGAAAGATCCTGAAGACCCGGCTGCGCGAGCAGTTTCAGGACTACCGGTTGCCGGGCGTTTGATTCCGGTTATCATCGAAAGGACCGTCGGGCCGACCGGCCACCGAGGGCAGCACAAGGAGACGTTCCATGGAAATCCGCCGTTCGGCGACCGCGTTGTCGCTCGCCGCAGCACTGGTCGCGCCCGCGGCCTTCGCCCAGTCGGGCACCGTGAAGATCGCCTGGATCGATCCGCTGTCGGGCCTGATGGCCCCGGTCGGCCAGAACATGGTGCGCAGCTGGCAGTTCGTCTCCGACGTCGCCAACCGCGAAAAGTGGGCGGGCGACGCGCGGTTCGAGATCGTGCCGTTCGATAACAAGCTTTCCCCGCAGGAGAGCCTGACGGTGCTGAAGTCGGTGATCGACCAGGGCATCCGCTACATCGTGCAGGGCAACGGTTCGGGCGTCGCGCTGGCGCTGTCCGACGCTGTGCAGAAGCACAACGAGCGCAACCCCGGCAAGGAGATCGTCTTCATCAACTACGCCGCGGTCGACCCGTCGCTGACCAACGAGAAGTGTCATTTCTGGCACTTCCGGATGGACGTCAACGGCGACATGAAGATGGAGGCGCTGACCTCCTACATGCAGAAGCGGCCCGAGATCAAGCGCGTCTACGTGATCAACCAGGACTACGCGTTCGGCCGGTCGGTGGACAGGGCAGCGGCCGAGTATCTCGCGCGCAAGCGTCCCGACATCCAGATCGTCGGCCGCGAATTCCACCCGCTCGCGCAGGTCCGCGACTTCGCGCCGTACATCGCGAAGATGAAGGCGGCAAACGCCGACACGGTCATCACCGGCAACTGGGGCAACGACCTGTCGCTGATGATCAAGGCAGCGCGCGACGCCGGGTTCAACGCGAACTTCTACACCTACTATGCCGGCACCACCGGCGTGCCCACCGCGATGGGCGCGGCCGGCGCCGACCGCGTGAAGATGGTCGCGAACTGGCACCCGAACGACCCGACGGTCCGCGGCCAGGACATCGTTGAGAGCTTCAAGAAGAAGTTCAACGACGACTACTACACGATGCAGACGCACGCGGCGCTGCGGATGCTGGGCGAGGGCATGAAGCGCGCCAAGTCCACCGAGCCGCTTCAGGTCGCGCACGCGATGTCGGGCCTGAAGTTCACGACGCTGAACGGCGAGGTCGAGATGCGCGCCTCCGACCACCAGCTGCAGCAGCCGGTGTACATCGCGGTGTGGACCAAGGCCGACGGCAAGACCGTGCGCTTCGACCAGGAGAACACCGGCTTCGGCTGGAAGACCACGCAGCGTCTGGATGCGTACGTCGCCGCGCAGCCGACGTCCTGCCAGATGAAGAAGCCGCCGAGGCCCTGACCCGGCACCGGCGGGCCGGCCGCGGCGCACGCGGCCGACCCGCCGACCACGCGCCCCCCACCCGGGCGACGGGTACGGGCGGGCCCACGGCCCCTCGGTCAGACCCACGCAAGCGCCGCGCACCCCACGCCGTGGACCTGTCACTGTTCGCGATCACGTTGCTGAACGGCCTCAGCTACGGGCTGCTGCTGTTCATGCTGTCGTCCGGGCTCACGCTGATATTCAGCATGATGGGCGTGCTGAACTTCGCGCATGCGTCCTTCTACATGCTGGGCGCGTACTTCGCCTACCAGATCAGCACCTGGGTCGGCTACTGGCCGGCGCTGGTGCTGGCGCCGGTGCTGGTGGGCGCGGTGGGTGCCCTCGTCGAGAAGTACGGGCTGCGGCGCGTACACAAGTGGGGCCATGTTCCCGAGCTGCTGTTCACCTTCGGACTGTCGTTCATCATCGTCGAGCTCGTGCAGATCGTATGGGGCCGCGCGGCGGTGCCCTACAAGGTGCCCGAGGAGCTGCAGGGCCCGCTCTTCACGCTGTTCACCACGAGCTTCCCGACCTACCGCGGCTTCATGATGCTGATCGCACTGCTGATGCTGGTCGCGATCTGGCTGGTGCTCACCCGCACCCGGATCGGCCTGGTGATCCAGGCGTCGCTGACGCACCCGGAGACCGTCGAGGCGCTGGGGCACAACGTGCCGCGGGTCTTCATGCTGACCTTCGCCGGCGGCACCGCGCTCGCGGGGCTCGCCGGCGTGATCGGCGGCAACGCATTCGTCACCGAGCCCTCGATGGCCGCGCTGGTGGGCTCGATCATCTTCGTCGTGGTCGTGGTCGGCGGCATGGGCTCGCTCGCCGGCGCATTCGTCGCGTCGCTGCTGATCGGCACGATGCAGACCTTCGCGATCGTGATCGACTACTCGGGCCTGAAGCTGCTGGAGGACGTCGGCCTGGTGGTGACCGAGTCGAACCCCCTGCACGGCCTGCTCAGGCTCACCCTCGCGCAGGTCGCGCCGATCCTGCCGTACCTGCTGCTGGTGCTCGTGCTGATCTTCCGCCCGAAGGGCCTGATGGGCACCCGGGAAGGCTGAACCATGTCGACCAACGCAGCGCCCGCGGGCCGCGAGATCCGCTTCGAGCCGATCGACGTCGGCCGGTGGTTCGTCTGGGGCTTCACCGCCCTGGTGTTCCTGGTGCTCCCGTTGATCTTCAGGTCGGGCTTCGCGATCACCCTGCTGTCGCAGATGGGTATCCTGATCGTGTTCGCGCTGTCCTACAACATGATCTTCGGCCAGGGCGGCATGCTGTCCTTCGGCCACGCGGTCTACTCGGGCCTGGGTGCGTTCTTCGCGATTCACGCGATGAACTGGATCTCGGCCGGCACGCTGCCGCTGCCGATCTCGCTGCTGCCGCTGGTGGGTGGCGTCTTCGGCGCGCTGTTCGGGGTGCTGTTCGGCTACGTCACCACCAAGAAGGCGGGCACGCCGTTCGCGATGATCACGCTCGGCATCGGCGAGATGGTGTTCGCCGCGTCGCTGATGTTCCCCGGCTTCTTCGGCGGCGAGGGCGGCATCTCGGGCAACAGGGTGGTCGGCGAGCCGTTCCTCGGCATCACCTACGGGCCGGCGATCCAGGTGTACTACCTGATCGCGACCTGGTGCTTCGTGTCGATGGTCGCGATGTTCGCGTTTTCGCACACTCCGTTGGGCCGCATTTCGAACGCGGTACGCGACAACCCTGAGCGCGCCGAGTTCCTCGGGTACGACACGCAGCGCGTTCGCTACCTCGTGCTGATCGTCTCTGCGTTCTTCGCGGGCATCTCGGGCGGCCTCGCCGCGATCAACTTCGAAATCGTCACCGCCGAGAACGTGTCGGCTGCGCGCTCCGGCGGCGTGCTGCTCGCCGCGTTCATCGGTGGCGCGATGTTCTTCTTCGGCCCGATCATCGGCTCGGTGATCTTCGTCCTGTTCGCGATCGCGCTGTCGGAGTGGACCAAAGCCTGGCAGTTCTACCTCGGCGTGTTCTTCGTCGTGATGGTGATGTACGCACCTGGCGGCGTGGCCTCGCTGATCCTGATGAACCTGCGAGTCATGAAGTACCGGCTGTTCGGCCGCATGCGCGACGCGTACACCGGCGTGCTGCTGTCGGGCGCGGTGCTGCTGGTCGGGTTGATCCTACTCGTGGAGATGAGCTACCACCTGACGCTGAACTTCGCCACCGGCTCGCGGACCAAGATCTTCGGCTTCGGCTTCGACGGCGCGCAGCCCGAGTTCTGGGTGCTCGCGGTCGGCACGACGATCGGCGGCGCGCTCGCGTTCGAGGCGATGCGTCGCCGCTTCGCGAGCGACTGGGGTGCGGTCCAGGAGCAGATCGAGGACCAAGTCCAGCGAGAGCAGCGCGCCTGACGGAGGCGAACGATGACCGCACCCGCGCTCCGCCTGAGTGGCGTCCGCAAGAGCTTCGGCAAGACCGAGATCATCCGCGGCGTGGACCTGGAGATCCCGAAGGGGGAGCGCCACGCGGTGATCGGCCCCAACGGCGCCGGGAAGTCGACGCTGTTCAACCTGATCTCCGGCCGCTTCCCGGTGAGCGCCGGTCGCATCGAGCTGGCGGGGCGGGACGTGACGGGGCTCAAGCCGTTCGAGATCAACCGGCTCGGCCTGTCGCGAAGCTTCCAGATCACGAACATCTTCCCGAAGATGTCGGTGTTCGAGAACGTGCGCTGCGCGACCCTCTATCCGTTGGGGTACAAGTACTCGTTCTGGCACCGGCTGGACGCGCTCGAGGACGCGGCCGAGCGTGCCGAGGACATCGTGCAGCGGATCGGCCTGAAGGGCCGCCGGGACACGGTGGCCGGACTGCTCACCTACGCCGAGCAGCGTGCGCTGGAGATCGGCATCACGGTGGCGGGCGGCGCCGACGTGATCCTGCTGGACGAGCCCACCGCCGGCATGAGCCGCTCCGAGTCCGACGCGGCGGTCGAGCTGATCCGAAGGATGACAGAGGGCAAGACGCTGGTCATGGTCGAGCACGACATGAGCGTGGTTTTCGGCCTGGCCGACCGAATCTCGGTGGTGGTGTACGGCGAGGTGATCGCGTCGGACGCGCCGGCCCGCATCCGCGAGAACCGGGCGGTGCAGGAGGCCTACCTGGGCACGACGCTGACGGAGGTTGCCCATGGCTGAGCCGATGCTGCGGGTAGCCGGCCTGCACGCTTACTACGGCAAGAGCCATGTGCTGCACGGCGTCGACATGCAGCTGGGGCAGGGCGAGATCGTCAGCCTGCTCGGTCGCAACGGCGTAGGTCGCTCGACCACGGTGAAGACCGTGATGGGGCTGGTCGAAGGGACCGGCTCGGTGCGGTTCAAGGGCCAGGAGATCCTGGGGCGCAAGGCGTACGAGATCGCCCACCTCGGCCTGGGCTACGTGCCCGAGAACCGGGACATCTTCCCGACGCTGACGGTCGAGCAGAACCTGGTGCTCGGCCTGAAGGGCAAGGCGGCCGGCCGCTGGTCGTTCGACGACATGTACGGGCTGTTCCCGCGGCTGAAGGAGCGGCAGCACACCCAGGCGGGCGTGCTGTCGGGCGGCGAGCAGCAGATGCTGACGCTGTGCCGCACGCTGATGGGCGACCCGGACCTGATCATGATCGACGAGCCGACCGAGGGGCTCGCGCCGAAGATCGTCGAGCAGGTCTCGCTGTACCTGCAGGCGCTCAAGCAGCGGGGCATCTCGGTGCTGCTGGTCGAGCAGAAGCTTGCGATCGCGCTGGACATCTCACAGCGGGTCTACGTGATGGGGCACGGCCACATCGTGTTCGAAGGTACGCCGGCCGAGCTGCGCGCCAACGCCCAGATCCGAAAGGAATGGCTGGAGGTGTGAGCGGGACCCGTGGAGAGGGCGGCGAAGACGCCCGGTTCCACGGCAGGACGGAGCGCAGCTCCGGCCGTCCCGCGAACGGCGCAGCGGCCGAAGGCCGCGAGCACAGCGCCGCCCTCTCCATGGCAGGACGGACAAGCAGAGCGTGGCACGCGCCGGTCACCGACCTCCGGTATAGTCTCGGCGAGTCCTCTCGAAACGGGCTTGGCGCCTGCCACCCGTTTTTTAATGCCAAATAAAAGCACGATCGTTCGTTTTTCGAGGAGCGCCACTGCATGACCCAAGCCCAGTACGCCCAGGACGGCGAGATCGCCATCGTCACGATGGACAACCCGCCGGTGAACGGTCTCGGCTTCGAGCTGCGCACGGGCATCGCCGCGGGCATCCAGCGGGCGCTCGCCGACGCGTCGGTCAAGGCGATCGTGCTCACCGGCAGCCCGCGCGCGTTCTCGGGCGGCGCCGACATCCGTGAATTCAACTCGCCGAAGTCCACCGCGTCGCCGAACCTGCAGGAACTGATCCTGATGATCGAGGGCGCGCCGAAGCCGGTGGTCGCGGCGGTCGCCGGTCTGGCGCTGGGCGGCGGCAACGAGCTCGCGCTCGGCTGCCACTGGCGCGTGTGCGCGCCCGGCACGCAGATCGGCCTGCCCGAGGTCAACCTGGGCCTGCTGCCCGGCGCCGGCGGCACGCAGCGGCTGCCGCGCGTGGTCGGCGCGGCCAAGGCGCTCGACATGATCGTCACCGGTACCCCGATCCGCGCCGAGGAGGCCGCGAAGCTCGGCTACTGCTCGAAGATCGTCGAGGGCGACCTGGTTGCCGGGGCGGTCGCGTTCGCGCGCGAGGTGGTCGCCGCCGGCGGCCAGCGGCCCAGGATCCGCGACCGCGCGGTCGACCCCGCCTCGATGCCCGGCGGGCCGGAGGCGTTCTTCGAGCAGGCGCGCGCGCACATCGCGAAGGCGTACCGCGGCTTTCCGGCGCCGATGAAGAACCTCGAGTGCGTCGAGGCAGCGGTGAAGAAGCCCTTCGACGAGGGCATGGAAGTCGAACGGCGCCTCTTCCTGGAGCTGCTAGAGAGCACCGAGTCGAAGGCGATGCGCCACGCGTTCTTCGCCGAGCGCGCGGCCGCCAAGATTCCCGACGTGCCCGAGGACACGCCGACGCGGCCGGTGAAGTCGGCCGCGGTGATCGGCGCGGGAACGATGGGCGGCGGCATCACGATGAACTTCCTGAACGCCGGCATCCCGGTCGTGCTGCTCGAGACGAAGCAGGACGTGCTCGACCGGGGGGTGGCGACGATCCGCCGCAACTACGAGGCCAGCGCGAAGAAGGGCCGGATGACGCAGGAGCAGGTCGAGAAGCTGATGGCGATGATCCGCCCGACGCTGTCGTACGCCGACCTGGCGCAGGCCGACATCGTCATCGAGGCGGTGTTCGAGGACATGGCGGTCAAGAAGGCGGTCTTCGAGCAGCTGGATGCGACGATGAAGCCGGGCGCGATCCTGGCGACCAACACGTCGACGCTCGACGTCGACCGGATCGCGTCGTTCACGAAGCGCCCGCAGGACGTGATCGGCACGCACTTCTTCTCGCCGGCGAACGTGATGCGGCTGCTGGAGGTGGTGCGCGGCAAGGCGACCGCGAAGGACGTGCTGGCCACGACGATGGCGCTGTCCAAGAAGATCCGGAAGGTCGGCGTGGTCTCCGGCGTGTGCGACGGCTTCATCGGCAACCGGATGATCGAGCACTACTCGCGCCAGGCAGGGTTCCTGCTGGAGGAGGGCTGCACGCCGCAGCAGGTCGACCGGGCGATCGAGGCCTTCGGGTTCGCGATGGGGCCGTTCCGCATGGGCGACCTGGCTGGCAACGACGTCGGCTGGTACATCCGCAAGCGGCGCTACCTGGAGAAGCCGAACCTGCGTTACTCGAAGACCGCCGACCTGCTGTGCGAGATGGGTCGCTTCGGCCAGAAGACCTCGGCAGGCTGGTACGACTACCCGCCGGGCGACCGCACGCCGCACCCGTCGGCGCTGGTCGACGAGATGATCGCGAAGGAGCGGGCGCGGCTGGGCATCGTGCCGCGGCAGGTCTCCGACGAGGAGATCGTCCACCGGCTGCTGTTCGCGATGGTCAACGAGGCCGCCTACATCCTCGAGGAAGGCATCGCGCTGCGCGCCTCGGACATCGACATCATCTACCTGACCGGCTACGGCTTCCCGCGCTACCGCGGCGGCCCGATGTTCTATGCCGACACCGTCGGCCTGCCGAAGGTCGTCGAGATCATGGCCGGGTTCGCAGCGAACCCGAGCGCCGACCCGTCGTTCTGGAAGCCCGCGCCGCTGCTCGCGAAGCTCGCCGCCGAAAGTCGGCGCTTCAACGGCTGAACCGACCCGCACGCCGCATCCACAGGGAGCCACCCCATGCGTGAAGCAGTCATCGTCTCCACCGCCCGCACCGGACTCGCCAAGTCGTGGAAGGGCGCGCTCAACATGACCCACGGCGCCACGATGGGCGGCCACGTGGTCCGCGCGGCGATCGACCGCGCAGGCGTCGCGCCCGACGAGGTCGAGGACGTGATCATGGGCTGCGCGACGCCCGAGGGCGCGACCGGCTCGAACATCGCCCGTCAGATCGCGCTGTCGGCGGGCTGCCCGGTCAGCGTCTCGGGCGTGACCGTCAACCGCTTCTGCTCGTCGGGCCTGCAGACGATCGCGCTCGCCGCGCAGCGGATCATGGCGGGCGAGGGCGAGGTCTACGTGGCCGGCGGCGTCGAGTCGATCTCGCTGGTGCAGAACGAGTCGAACAAGCAGCACCTGATCGACCCGTGGCTCAAGGCGAACAAGCCCGAGATCTACTGGCCGATGCTGCAGACCGCGGAGATGGTCGCGAAGCGCTACAACATCCCGCGCGAGCTCCAGGACCGCTACGGCGTGCAGTCGCAGCAGCGCGCGGCGGCCGCGGCGGCGGCCGGCCGGACGAAGGACGAGATCGTGCCGATCACCGTGAAGACGAAGGTGGTCGACAAGCAGACCGGCGTCGAGACGGTGAAGGAGGTCACGCTCGACCGCGACGAGGGGATCCGCGCCGACACCACGTACGAGGGCGTGTCGCAGATCAGGCCGGCGATCGAGGGCGGCGTGATCGCCGCGGGCAATGCGTCGCAGTTCTCGGACGGCGCGGGCGCCTGCGTGGTGATGGAGCGCTCGATGGCCGAGAAGCGCAACCTGCCGATCCTGGGCGCGTTCCGCGGCTTCGCGGTGGCCGGCTGCGAGCCGGACGAGATGGGGATCGGTCCGGTGTTCGCGGTGCCCAAGCTCCTGAAGCGCCACGGGCTGAAGGCGTCGGACATCGACCTGTGGGAGCTGAACGAGGCGTTCGCGGTGCAGGTGCTGTACATCCGCGACCACCTGGACATCGACAACGACCGGCTCAACGTCGACGGCGGCGCGATCGCGGTCGGCCATCCGTACGGCGTGTCCGGCCAGCGGCTCACCGGCCACCTGCTCATTGAAGGCCGGCGCCGCGGCGCGAAGCTCGGGGTGGTCACGATGTGCGTCGGCGGCGGCATGGGCGCGGCCGGGCTGTTCGAGATCGCCTGACCGGCCCGGGGTGCGGGGCCCGGCGGCCCCGCACGCGCGACGCGCACCGGCGCCGCCCCCCGCCGCCTCGAGGACGGAACCGTGGAATCGAAGCTGCTGAACCCCCGGGACCTGGCGTTCCTGCTGTACGAATGGCTGGACGTCGAGGCGCTGTGCACTCGGGCGCGCTACGCCGAGCACTCGCGCGAGACCTTCGACGCCGCGCTCGAGACCAGCGCCCGGATTGCGACCGACCACTTCGCGCCGATCAACCGGCTGCTCGATACCGCGGAACCGGTCTTCGACGGCGAGCAGGTCCGCACGCCGGCGGCGCTGAAGTCGGCGCTGCGCGTCTTCAACGAGGCCGGGCTGATCGCGGCCGGCCACGACGAGGCGCTGGGCGGCATGCAGCTGCCGGTCGCGGTCGCGCAGGCCTGCTTCGCGTGGTTCGACGCGGCCAGCGTGGCCGGCGTCGGCTATCCGTTCCTCACGCAGGGCAACGCCAACCTGCTGCTCGCGCACGGTACCGACGCGCAGAAGGCGACCTGGGTGCCGCAGCTGCTGTCGGGCCGGGCCTACGGCACGATGTGCCTGTCCGAGCCGCAGGCGGGCTCGTCGCTGTCGGACATCCGCACCCGTGCCGAGCCGCGCGCGGACGGCAGCTACCGGCTGTTCGGCAACAAGATGTGGATCTCGGGCGGCGACCACGACCTCACCGAGAACATCGTCCACCTCGTGCTCGCGAAGATCCCCGCGCCGGACGGGCGGCCGGTGCCCGGCACGAAGGGGATCTCGCTGTTCCTCGTGCCGAAGCGGTTGCCGGGCGACGACGGCGCAGCCGGCGAACGCAACGACGTGACGCTGGCGGGGCTGAACCACAAGATGGGCTTCCGCGGCACGACCAACGCGCTGCTGAATTTCGGCGAGGGCCGCTTCCGGCCTAGCGGCGAGCCGGGCGCGATCGGCTGGCTGGTCGGCGAGCCGGGCAAGGGCCTGGCCTGCATGTTCCACATGATGAACGAGGCCCGGATCGGCGTCGGCCTGGGCGCCGCGTGCCTCGGCTACGCCGGCTACCTGCATGCGCTCGACTACGCGCGCAGCCGGCCGCAGGGGCGGCACCCGCACGCGAAGGACCCGGCGTCGCCCCAGGTGCCGATCGTCGAGCACGCGGACGTTCGCCGGATGCTGCTCGCGCAGAAGGCCTACGCCGAGGGCGGGCTGGCGCTGTGCCTGTACTGCGCCCGCCTGGTCGACGACCAGCAGACCGGCGACGACGCGCAGCGCGAGCGGGCGACCTGGCTGCTCGAGCTGCTGACGCCGGTCGTCAAGAGCTGGCCCTCGCAGTGGTGCCTGGAGGCGAACAGCCTCGCGATCCAGGTGCACGGCGGCTACGGCTACACGCGCGACTACCCGGTCGAGCAGTTCTACCGAGACAACCGGCTGAACCCGATCCACGAGGGCACGCACGGCATCCAGGCGCTCGACCTGCTCGGCCGGAAGATGACGATCGGGCAGGGCCGTGCGGCGATGCGCTTCGCCGGCGAGGTCGAGGACTGCGCGGCGCGGGCGGCCGCGCGCTCGGCGCGAGGCCCGGAGGGCGAGGAGCTGGCGGCGATGGGCCGGCAGCTGGCCGCGACCGCGTCGCGCGTGTTCGCAACCGTGCGCCGGCTGCACGCGGTCGGGGACCTGAACGTGACGCTCGCCAACGCGTCGGTGTTCCTCGAGGCGTTCGGCCACGTGGTCGTCGCCTGGCAGTGGCTCGAGCAGGCGCTGGTCGCGCACGTGGCCGCGCCTGCGTCCGACGCCGACCGGGACTTCTACGCAGGCAAGCGGCAGGCGGCGCGGTACTTCTTCCGCTGGGAGCTGCCCAGGGCCGGGCCGATGCTCGACCTGCTGGACTCGATCGACACCACCACGCTCGACATGCGCGACGCGTGGTTCTGACACCGCGACACCGGAACGCACGATGGCCGTCAAGCAGAACCTGGACCTCTCGGGCCGCAAGGCGATCGTCACCGGCGGATCGCGCGGGCTGGGCTTGCAGATCGCCGAGGGGTTGGGCGAGATGGGCGCCGAAGTCCTGATCACGGCGCGCAGACAGGACGAACTCGACGCGGCGGTCGAGCGGCTGCGGGCGCAGGGCATCGCCGCCTCGGCGATCGCCTCTGACCAGAGCCGCCCGGAGTCGATCGCCGCCTTCGCCGACGCGGCGCTGCAGCGCCTGGGTGACGTCGACATCCTGGTCAACAACGCCGGTGTGAACTGGGCCGCGCCGGCAGAGGACTATCCGCTCGAGGCGTGGCTCAAGCTCGTCGACCTGAACCTGACCGGCGTGTTCCTGCTCACGCAGGCGATCGGCAAACGCTCGATGATTCCGCGCCGCCGCGGCCGGATCATCGTGGTCGCCTCGATCGCGGGACTGCGCGGCAACCCTCCGAACAGCCACAAGATGATCGCCTACAACACGACCAAGGGTGGCCTGGTCAACTTCGTGCGGGCGCTGGCCGGCGAATGGGGGCCGTACGGCATCACGGTCAACGCGCTCGCGCCCGGGTTCTTCCCGTCGAAGATGACGCGAGGGCTGCTCGCCCAGAGCGAGTCCGAACTCAAGGCGGCCGCACCGCTGCAGCGCCTCGGCGACGATGAGGACCTCAAGGGCGCGGCGGTGCTGTTCGCCTCCGACGCCGGCAAGCACATCTCCGGGCAGGTGCTCGCGGTCGACGGCGGAGTGACCGCGGTATGAGCCAGACCCCGGTCCGTTACCGAACGATCCCGTTCCTCGAGCAGCTAGGTGCACGGATCGTCGCGCTGGACGAGCAGCGCGTGGAGATCGCGCTCGAGGTGCGGCCGGAGCTGTGCAACTCCGGCAGCGTGGCCCACGGCGGCGTGCTGATGGCGGTACTCGACGCCGCCCTGTCGGTGGCCGGCCGCTCGGCGCACACCACCGACCCGGACGCGCCGCAGCGTTCGGTGACGATCGAGATGAAGACCACCTTCCTGCGGCCTGCAACCGGGCGGCTGCGCGCGATCGGACGCTGCGTCCACCGCACCGGCTCGCTGATGTTCTGCGAGGGCGAGGTCCTCGACGCCGAGGACCGCGCGGTCGCGCGCGCCAGCGGCACCTTCAAGCTCCGGGTCCTGCGAGACGGGCGTATCGGGCCGCCCGCCCAGGACTGACCCCACCCGACCCGCCCCGTATCCCGGAGACCCCCTTGAATGCACCCCAGGCCTCGATCCGCGCGCAGGTGTCCGAACACGAGTGGCAGCTCAGGGTCGACCTCGCGGCCGCCTACCGGCTGGTGGCGCTGCACGGCTGGGACGACCTGGTCTTCACGCACATCTCGGCCCGGCTGCCCGGTCCGGAGCACCACTTCCTGATCAACCCCTACGGCCTGATGTTCGAGGAGATCACCGCCTCGTCGCTGGTGAAGATCGACATGCACTGCCAACCGCTGCTGCCGACGCCGTTCCGGGTGAACCCGGCGGGGTTCGTGATCCACAGCGCGATCCATGCGGTGCGCGAGGACGCCGGCTGCGTGCTGCACACGCACACGCGCGCCGGGGTCGCGGTCTCGGCGCATACGCGCGGGCTGCTGCCGATCTCTCAGCAGGCGACGGTGATCCTCGGTTCGCTCGCCTATCACGACTACGAAGGCATCGCGGTGCGCGAGGACGAGAAGGCGCGGCTGCAGGCGCACCTCGGATCGGCGAACTACCTGATGCTGCGCAACCACGGCCTGCTGACCGTCGGTCGCGACGTCGGCGAGGCGTTCCTGTACATGTACACGTTCGAGTCGGCGTGCCAGATCCAGGTCGGCGCGCTCGCGGGCGGCGAGGTGACCGAGGTCGGCGCCCCCGTGCTGGGCACGGTGCGCAACGCGCTGTCGGTACAGCGCGACGCGCTGCCGGTGTCGGCGATCTTCGCGGCGCTCAAGCGCAAGCTCGACCGGCGCAACCCCGGGTACGACCAGTGAGCCGCTCGCGGGCGGCGCGGGAGATTCGATGAAGGACTTCGAAGGCCGCGTGGCGGTGATCACCGGGGCCGGCAGCGGCTTCGGCCGGGAGTTCGCACGCCTGGCCGCGTCGCTCGGCATGCGGCTCGCGCTCGCGGACGTACAGGCGGACGCACTCGCAGCGACCGTGGACGAACTGACGGCGCGGGGCGCGCGCGTGTTCGGCGAGCCCACCGACGTGTCGCGCGGCGAGCAGGTGGATCGGCTGGCCGAGCGCACGATGGCGGCCTATGGGGCCGCCCACCTGGTGTTCAACAACGCCGGCGTCGCGACCGGCGGCCTGGCCTGGGAGAACTCGGTTCGCGACTGGGAGTGGGTGCTCGGCGTGAATCTCTGGGGGGTGATCCACGGGTTGCGCGCATTCACCCCGATCCTGCTGTCGCAGCCGGAGGGCGGGCACATCGTCAACACCGCGTCGGTCGCCGGGCTGGTGAACCCGCAGATGATGGGGGTCTACAACGTCAGCAAGCACGCGGTGGTATCGCTGTCGGAGACGCTGTTCCACGACCTGCGGCTGGTCGGCGCCCGGGTCGGCGTGTCGGTGCTGTGCCCCGCGTTCGTGTCCACCGGCATCGGGGACTCGGCTCGCAACCGGCCGGCCGGGCTGGCGAACGACGTGCCGCCGACGCCGTCGCAGCGGGCGATTCAGGCGCAGCTCGAGAAGGCGGTGAGCTCGGGTCGCATCGGGGCAGAGCAGATCGCCCAGGCCACGTTCGACGCGATCCGCGAGGACCGCTTCTACGTGATCACCCATGACGCGATGATGCCGTCGATCGAGCTGCGGCTGCAGGACGTCGTGCAGCGCCGCAACCCGACCGACCCGTTCACCTACAAGCCCGGCGTCGCGGCGCGGGCGGGCTGAGGTGACCGTCGACCGGTCGATCCGCACCGGCCGCTTCGTCGCGGTCCAGCCGGGTATCCGACTGCACTGCGCCGAGGCGGGCGACCCGGCCTCGCCGCCGCTGCTGCTGCTGCACGGATTCCCCGAGTTCTGGTACGCATGGCGCGACCTGCTTCCCCGATTCGCGGACCGCTGGCACGCGATCGCCCCGGATCTGCGCGGCTTCAACCTGTCGAGCCGGCCCGCGGACGTCCAGGCCTACCGGGTCCCGCAGCTGGTCGCCGATCTGGACGGGCTGATCCGCGGCCTGGGCCATGAGCGGGTCGCGATCGTCGCGCACGACTGGGGGGGCGTGGTGGCCTGGGCGCTCGCGATCGCGATGCCGCATCGGGTGTCGCGCCTGGTGATCGTCAACGCACCCCATCCGGTGCCGTTCGCGCGCGCGCTGGCGTCCGACCCGGATCAGCAGGCGGCGAGCGCCTACATGAACTGGCTGCGCCGGCCGGGCGCCGAGGCGGCGCTCGCACGCGATGATTTTTCGCTGATGGAGCGGTTCTTCGTCGGCCCGTCCGTACCGGCCTGGTTCGATGCGCCAACCCGGGCCGCCTACCACGCGGCCTGGGGCCAGACGGGGGCGCTCGCAGGCAGCCTGGCCTACTACCGGGCCTCGCCGCTGCATCCGCCGACCGCGGACGCCCCGGGGGCCGCGGGGCTCGAGCTCGCACCGGAGCGGTTCCTGGTGCGGGTGCCGACGCTCGTGGTCTGGGGCGAGCAGGACCGGGCGCTGCTGCCCGGGCTGCTCGAAGGGCTGGATGCGGTCGTGCCGGAACTCACCGTGGCGCGGCTGCCCGAGTGCTCGCACTGGGTCGCGCACGAGGCCCCCGAACGGCTCGCGGCGCTGGTGAACGCGTTCGCCGCCGGCGCGCCCGGTCCGCCGTGACCGGCCCGCAGCGGCCGGTGCGGCCGGATGCCGCGCGGGCGGCGCTGCGCGACGGCGACTGGTCGGCCCTGCGCGCCGATGCGGCACGCGTGCGGCTGGCGGTGTTCGTGGCCGAGCAGGGGTTCTCGGAGGCCCTCGAGTGGGACGCGTACGACCCGGTGTCGCTGCACGTGGTCGCCTACGCGGACGATGCGCCGATCGCCACCGGCCGACTGCTGCCCGACGGGCGGATCGGGCGCATGGCGGTGCTGCGGGACTGGCGGGGCTGCGGCGTCGGCGCACGCCTGCTGGAGCACCTGGTGTCTCGCGCGGCCGCACGCGGCGACGGGCAGGTCGTGCTGTCGGCTCAGGTCCGGGCGATCGGGTTCTACGAGCGACACGGGTTTCGGGCGAGCGGCCCGGTCCACGACGATGAAGGCGTGCCGCACCGCACGATGCACCGACCCCTTCTCGGGTCGGGAGCGCCGTGATGCCACCGCCCGCGCGCGGCGCTCAGGCGATCGGCTCGAACGGCTCGACATGCCGGCCGCCGCGGGCCAGGCGATCCTGCCCTGCGGCATCGGCCGCGGCCTCGAGACGCCGCAGCCATCCGGGAAGCGCACATGCCGAGATCCCGGGCCACACCTCCATCCAGGTCTCGCGCGGCCCCTCGGGCCGCTCGCGGCGCTCCGGCCGCCGCAGCAGGCGCGCCCCCGGCACCGACATCGAATCGCGCAGCCGCGCGAAGCCGTCGCGCACCGCGGCGCCATCCGCCGGGTCGGCTTCGAACCAGATGCAGACCTCCAGCGGCCCGCGCGGGGCGCCGTCGCTCAATCGATGGCCTTGAGCGCGTAGGGCAGGGGGCGCACCTGCAGCGGCACACCGCCGGCGAGGAGCGTGCCCGCCTCGACCGCGGCCACCTGCGACTCGAACAGCAGGTCGAAGCCTCCGTCGCCGTCGGGAGCGGCGAGCACCACCTGACCCGAGGGCTCGCCACCGGCGGCCGGCACGACATCGGAGCCCGGCTCCGGCTCGGGCCCGTCGCCGTGGGCAGCGAACATCCGCCGCTTCAGCTTGCCCAGGTACTGGCTGCGGGCGACCACCTCCTGCCCCGGGTAGCACCCCTTGCGGAAGTTCACGCCGTCGACCGACTCGAAGTTCAGCATCTGCGGCACGAACTGCTCCCAGGTGCCGGCCACGATGCGCGGAATGCCGCCGAGCACCTCGGTGCGGCGCCAGGCCGGCGCATCGAGAGGCTCGGCCGCAGACCGCAGCACCGCCCAGGCACGCGCCGCGTCAGCCTCGGGAACCACCAGCAGCCAGCGCGGACGTGCGGCGGCTCCCGGCAGCGGCGGCAGTCCGACCAGGTGCGCCCCGCCCTCGGTCACCGCACTGCCGTCGGCGGCGGGTACCGCGATGCCGAAAGCGTGCGCCGCAGCCGCCGCGACCGGCGCATCGAGCAGCCCGAAGATCGCGCACGCATCGCTCGCGTCGGCCACCCGCGCCTTCGCGCGCAGCACGAACATCGCCAGGCGTCGCGCGAGCGTCGAGGCAAGCGGCCGTGCGACGGTCAGCCACACCGAGCCCGAGCCCGGGTCGCGCCAGTAGCGGAACGTCGACTGCAGTCGGCCCTTGGCGGTGCAGTAGCCGCCCCACCGGGCCTCGCCCGGCCTCAGGTGTTCGACGTCGTTGGTGATCTGGGTATGCAGGAACCGGGCCGCATCGTCGCCGGCCAGCGTCAGCAGCCCGACGTCGGCGAGGGGAGCGACCGCGGGGCCGTCGGGCAGCCTGGAACCCCCGACCCGCAGCGCGGGCCCGTAGGCATCGACGCCCGGCTGCGCGCCCACCGCCGCCGCGAACCGGGCAACCGCATCGGCGGTCCAGGCGGAGGGTCCGGCTCGCTGCGGTTCGGCGCTCGACATGCCCGCGTATTATAGGAGCGCTCCCGGACCGACCGCCGATGAACCGTCTTCTCGCAGTGTCATTGCTCGGCGTGGTGGTGCTCGCATCGGCCGTCGCCGGGGCGTGGTGGTGGTACGAGCGGGTGCCACTGGCGCTCGCCCAGCCCGAGGTCCAGGTCGAGATCGAGCGCGGCATGGTCGGCTTGGCGATCCCCGCGGCGCTGCGCCGACAGGGCGTGGCGGTTCCGGACCTGGCGTACGCAATCGCGATCCGTCTGCGCGGCGATGCGCAGAAGATCCGCGCGGGCAACTACGAGGTCACCGCGCCGGTGACCCTTGCCGCACTGCTCGACCGGCTGACCCGCGGCGACGTCACGCTGCGCGACCTGACGCTGATCGAGGGCTGGACCTTCCGGCAGGTGCGGGCGGCGCTCGCACGGCATCCGGACCTGCGCCAGGACTCGGCCGGACTGTCCGATGCCGAGCTGCTCGAGCGGGTCGGGGCCGAGGAACGCCACCCCGAGGGTCTGTTCGCCCCGGACACCTATGCGTTCGCACGCGGCAGCAGCGACCTCGACGTGCTGCGCCGCGCCTATCGGCTGCAGCGCCGGCACCTGGAGCGCGCCTGGCAGGAGCGCCCGCAGGGCCCGAACGCGCTGCCGCTGCGCTCGCCCTACGACCTGCTGATCCTGGCGTCGATCATCGAGAAGGAGACCGGGCGCGAGGAGGACCGCGCGAAGGTCGCCGCCGTATTCGTCAATCGGCTGCGCCGGGGCATGATGCTGCAAAGCGATCCGACCACGATCTACGGCCTGGGCGAGGCCTTCGACGGCAACCTGCGTCGGCGCGACCTGCTCGCCGACACGCCCTACAACACCTACACCCGCACCGGGCTCACCCCGACCCCGATCGCGATGCCAGGTACCGCATCGATCCGCGCGGCGCTCAACCCGGCACCGATCCGCGCGCTGTACTTCGTCGCCCGCGGCGACGGAAGCAGCGAGTTCTCGGACGATCTCGCCGCGCACAACCGCGCGGTGACACGCTATCAGCGGAGGGGGCCGTGACCGCGGACACCGGGCGTTTCGTGACGTTCGAGGGCATCGACGGTGCCGGCAAGAGCAGTCACGTCGAATGGTTCGCCGCACGGCTTCGCCAGCGCGGCCATCGGGTGACCGTGACCCGCGAGCCGGGCGGTACCGAACTGGCCGAGGCGATCCGCGAGTGGGTACTGCACCGGCCGATGTCGATGCGGGTCGAGGCCCTGCTGGTCTTTGCGGCCCGGCAGGACCACCTCGACCGCCTGATCCGCCCGGCGCTCGCCGCAGGCACCTGGGTGGTGTGCGACCGGTTCACCGACTCGACGGTCGCCTACCAGGGCGGCGGACGCGGGATGCCGCTCGCCGACATCGCGACGCTCGAAGCCTGGGTGCATGCGGATCTGCAGCCCGACCGGACGTACCTGTTCGACGTCGATCCACTGACCGCCGAGCGGCGTCGCGGCGCGGTGCGCATCGCCGACCGGTTCGAGGCCGAGCAGCAGGCGTTCTTCGGCCGCGTGCGTGCCGCCTACCTCGCCCGCGCCGCCGACGCGCCGGCGCGCGTCCGCGTGCTCGACGCGACGCTGCCCTTCGAAGAACTTCGCTCAATACTTGAAGAAGATTCTTCAACACTATGATTCAACAAGAACTTCCTTGGCATACTCCGGTGCTGCGCGACTGGCTCGCCGGGTCGACGACGCTGCCGCACGCCCTGCTCGTGCTCGGCACGCCCGGGATCGGCAAGTCGCGACTGCTGCGGGCGTTCGCGGCCGCGCTGCTGTGCGAATCGCCGGCGTCCGACGGCCGGGCGTGCGGCCGCTGCGATGCCTGCGGATGGATCCGGGCCGGCAACCATCCCGATCTGCGGGTGCTGCAGCGCGAGCCCGGCGAGGACGGCGCGCCGGCGCGCGAGATCCGGATCGACCAGTTCCGCGCGATCACCGAGTTCTGCGTGATCGGCAGCCACCGCGGCGGTCGGCGCGTGGTGATCGTCGATCCGGCCGACGCGATGAACGCGATCACCGCGAACGCCTTCCTGAAGACGCTCGAGGAACCCACCGCCGGCCTGGTGTTCCTGCTCGCGAGTGCGCGACCCGATGCGATTGCGGCGACCGTCCGATCGCGCTGCTCCGTCCGGGTGGCCGAGGGACCGGTGATGGACGACGCGACCGCCTGGCTGCAGGGACAGACCGGGTGCACGCCCGCCGATGCGGGCACCTGGCTCGCGATGGCGGGCGGCGCACCGTTGCACGCCCTCGGGTTCGCCGAGCCCACGCTGGCGGCCGCCCATCGGGCGATGCTGGCCGTGGTCGCCGCACTTCCCGAGACTTCGCTGGTCGCCGCAGCGGACGGGCTCCAGGGGCGTGATGCCCGACAGTGGCTGCCGCTGCTGCAGCGGTGGCTGATGGACCTGGGTCGCTGCCGGGCTGGTGCCGAGCCGCGCTACTTTCCGGCGAACGTGGATCGGCTCGCGCTCCTGGCGAGGCGGTGTGATCCGAGGGCGCTGGCCGAGGCGGGGCGCGCATTGGCGCAGCAGTACCGTCAGGTCGAGCATCCGCTGAATGCGCGGCTGTTCTGCGAAGAGACGCTGGCACGCTACCTCGGCGCGTTCGACTCCGCGCCGGCCGACGGTTGAGATTGGGCGCTCGAGCGCTCGAACGGTGACGAGTGCGACGATGAGCGATTCGAGCATGACCCCGGCGAGCGGCGCGACAGCCTCCGGCGCAGGTCGGCCCTCGGTGATCTCGCTCGCGATCCGCGAGAAGGCGGCACTCTACGCGGCCTACATGCCGTTTGTGCAGGGCGGGGCGCTGTTCGTGCCGACCAACCGTCCCGCGCGCCTGGGCGATGACCTCTACTTGATCCTGACGCTGCTCGACGACCCGAACAAGTATGCGGTGCCCGGCAAGGTGGTGTGGATCACGCCAGCCGGCAGCACCGGCCGACAGCAGGGGCTGGGCATCCAGTTCGCGAGGAACGAGTCCGGGGAGCAGTTGCGAGACCGGATCGAGGCACTGATCGGCGGCGCGCTGAAGTCGTCCCGGCCCACCCACACCCTCTGACCGGGGGCCTGCGCCCGGTGTCCTTGCGTCGACGCCGGTAGAATGCGCGGGCCGCCGCTCCGGACGGCAGCTCACGCGCGATGTACGTCGACTCCCACTGCCATCTGGACTTTCCCGAGCTGGCCGATCGCATCGGGGACGTGCTTGCACGGATGCGGGACAACGGGGTCGAGCGGGCGCTTTGCGTCTCGGTCACGCTGGACGACTTCCCGCGCGTGCTCGCGCTCGCCGAGACGCACCCCCAGCTGTACGCGTCGGTCGGCGTGCACCCGGACTATCCGGACGTACGCGAGCCCGATGTCGAGACGCTGGTGAGACTGGCCGCACATCCGAAGGTGATCGCCACCGGCGAGACCGGGCTGGACTACTACCGCACCGAGGGCGACCCGGCCGAGCGTTGCGGATGGCAGCGCGAACGCTTCCGGGTCCACGTACGCGCGGCCCGTGCGAGCGGCAAACCCCTGATCGTGCACACGCGCAGCGCCGCCGCCGACACGATCGCGATCCTGCGCGAGGAGGGCGCCGACGCGGTCGGCGGCGTGATGCACTGCTTCACCGAGACCTGGGAGGTCGCGCGTGCCGCGCTCGACCTCGGCTTCTTCGTGTCGATGTCCGGCATCGTCACCTTCCGCAACGCCGAGGCGCTGCGCGAGGTCGCGCGCCGGCTGCCTCTCGAGCGGCTGCTGATCGAGACCGACGCCCCGTACCTTGCGCCGGTACCGCACCGCGGCCGCACCAACGAGCCGGCCTTCGTTCGGCACGTCGGCGAGTTTCTCGCCGCGCTTCGGGGCGTGTCCGCCCGGTCGCTGGCCGAGATCACCTCGCGCAACTTCGAGCGCTGCTTCCGGCTTCCCGAAGCCGGCCCGCAGGGAGTCGGCTGACGTGGCTGCAGGCTTGAGGGCGAGACGGTCGCTGCTCGGCACAGCGCTGCTGGCGCTCGCGTTCGCGCCCGTCGTACGGGCTCAGGGCACGGGCGCCCCTAGACATCGGGATGCGGCGCTGCAGGCGCTGCAGCGCGACGATCCGCACGCGCTGCGCACGGCGCTGCTGCGCGGCGCGGACCCGAATCTGCGCGACGAGCTGGGCACGCCGCTGGTGGTCGCCGCCGCACGCCTGAAGGCGTGGCAGTCGGTGAGGGCGCTGGCCGAGCTGCGCGGCACCGACCTGGACGCGACCAGTGCCGACGGCGTGAATGCGCTGATGTTCGCCGCGCTGCACGGCGAGCTGCCGGTGGTGAAGACGCTGGTCGCCCGCGGCGCGGAAGTCAACAAGACCGGCTGGACGCCGCTGCACTGGGCGGCTGCCAACGGCCATGCCGAGGTCGTTCGCTACCTGCTCGAGCGCCACGCCTACCTCGACGCCGAATCGCCGAACCAGACCACGCCGCTGATGATGGCCGCGCGCCAGCTGCACCCGACCACGGTCCGGCTGCTGATCGACGAAGGCGCCGACCCGACGCCGCGCAACCAGTCCGGCCACACCGCGGCGGACTACGCACGGCTCGCCGGCGATCCGAAGCTCGCTGAGCTGCTGGCCCGCGAGGCCGACGCATTCCGGCGGCGCCACGGCGCGAGCGCACCGCGCTGATCGGTCCGCGGGGCAGCGGCCTGAGGCTGCAACACCCGCCGCCTGAGCCTGCGCGTGGCCCTGGGCGCGCGGACCCTCTACGTCGCATAATGATTATTATGTCAAATCATGTCGCGGGTCCCGCGTCCGCACGCGGTCAGCAGCGCCTGAGCGGCCGTGGCGATCCGGCGCGCACGCTCGATCGCCGGCAGCGCGCCGAGCGGCGCGGACAGCGGCACTTCTGCGGCGAACCGCGTCCCGGCCGGCAGCGCGTCGATCAGTGCGCCGAGCGGCAACCCGCCCGCGCCGGGCAGCAACCGATCCTCGCGGGCTTCCGCGGCCAGCGCATCCCGCGGCGGCGGGCGCGCCGGCGCGTCGCAGAGCTGACAGACGCCGAGCCTGCCGGCCGGCACGCTGCGCAGCTCGTGCGCCTGGCCCCCTGAGCGAAAGAGGTGCAATGCGTCGATCATCACCTGGACCTCCGGCCGGCCGCACAGCTCGATGACCCGCAGCGCCTGGCCCAGCGTGGCCAGGGCCCGGAAGCGCATGAACTCCAGGTCGACGGTCATCCGGCACTCGGCCGCGAGCTCGCACAGCGCGGCCAGCCTGTCGGCGACGACCCGCGGTTCGACGTCGTCGCCGGTAGCCACCACGCGGGACGCCCCGAGTGCCGCGCCGTCCTCGAGCATCGGCCGGTAGCGCCGCACGTCGGTGTCCCGGGCGAGTGGCACCAGCTCGACCTGGAGCACCTCGATCCCGGCGGCTCGAAGGCTCGCGCGGGTGCGGGCCGCGAGCGCGCCACCAGCCGGCACCGGGTAGGCGACGCCCCCGGGGACGGCGGCGCTCGTGCGCAGCGAGACCGCATCGAAACCCGCGGTGGCGGCGAGCTCGACCAGCGCCGGCGGATCCAGCTCCAGGAACCCCAGCGGTGCGAGGCCCAGAGCCGCCCTCTCCTCGCGCGGCGCCGCCGCGCTCACGCGAGCAGTTCCGCGACGCGTACCGTGCGCTTCTCGGCGATCGCGGTCGCGATCGCGAGCGTCGCAGCGAGGGTGAGCGCGCCCTCGCGGCCGCTCACCACCGGCTGGGCCTGGCCTCGGACCACGTTCACCAGATTGCCGAGCTGTGCGGCGTAGCAGCTCGCACGCGCGGCCCGCAGCCTGCGACGTACCAGCGGATCACGCCAGTCGCCATCGCGGTCGTGGGTCCACAGCGAGAGGCTGGGTACGGCGAGCGAGGCATGCCGTCCGGCGATCAGATACGCGTCCGCGGGCTCGCCCGGAAAGTACAGCGCCTGCTCGGAGGCGGTTTCCCAGAACCACGGCGAGGGCGCCGCGTCGGTGAGCAGGAACGTGCCGAGCGCACCGTTCGCGAAGGCGAGCGCAACCGCCACCGTGTCCTCGACCTCGAAGCCGCGCGCGGCGCGCGAACCGAACGCCTGCACGGCCTCGATCTCGCCGCACAGGTGACGCAGGCAGTCGACGTCGTGGATCGCGTTGATCAGCAGCGGTCCCCCGCCCGGGCGACGGCGCCAGTCGGCGTCGAAGTAGCGTTCGTGCTTGCGGACCACGCAGTGGCCGCTGACCGCGACCAGCGGCCCGAGGTCGCCCCGATGGATCGCCTGATGCGCAGCCTGGATGTCCGGCGCGTGGCGTCGGTGGTGGCCGACCAGGATCGGCACGCCGGCGCCCTCGCCCGCGTGCACCAGCCGCATCGCATCCGGTACGCGGTCGGCAATCGGCTTCTCGACCAGCACCGGGATCCGGCGCGCCACGCACGCCAGCCCGGCATCCACGTGCAATGCGTTCGGCAGGGCGACGATCGCCGCGTCCGGCGCGACCGCATCGAGCATCGCGACGTAGTCCTCGTGCAGCGCCGTGCCGAGCGAGGCCGCGAGGTCGCGCGCGCCAGGCGCCAGGTCGGCGATGCCGACGAGGTCGGTGCGCGGGTCCGCGGCGATCAGCGCCGCGTGTTCGCGACCGATCAGTCCGGCACCGATCAGCGCGATTCGAACGGGGTTCATCGACGCACCTCTGCTCTCGGTCGCCGCGGTCGCGGCGGTCGCAGCACGATGCGCAGGATGGGCGGAGCGTCGCCGCATCGCAAGGCGAGCGTGCACCGACCGCAACGCACGCCGCACCCCGCTCACCCTGCTCACCCCGCTCACCCTGCTCACCCTGCTCACCCTGCTCACCCCGCTCGCCGCCTCGCAGCCGCATCCGCCTCGCCCCGCCAGCCCGTGCCGGCCGTCGCAGCGGTGCGACATCACGGTTGCCGGCCCTCCGGTTCGAACGACCGCGTCCGACCCCTTCATCTCAGGGCGTGCACCAACCCGGGGCAACGCGGGAGATGCGGCAGCTCCGCCCGTCAGATCGACCCATCGCCGTCGCCGCGCATCACTAGAGTCGACCCTGCACCTCCCCTCGCCCCCCGGAGCTTCCGGCATGACGTCAATCGACGATCTGCTTCCGCACATCCGTCACGTCCAGCTCGCCGACCGCGACATGCGCGAGCTGAGTCTGGTCTGGCAGACGATCGAGTCGGCCGCGGCGATCAGCTGCCCGGAGGAGGTGGCCTCGATCCTGCCCACCCTCACGCGCACGCGCGAACGGTTCGGCGCACTGCAGCAGCGGCTCATCGAGAGCCTTGCGTCCGAGAGCCGCGCCGAACTGGGCGACGAACTTGCGGCCAAGGCCAGCTGCTCGATCGACATCCTGATCCGCAACCTGTTCGAGCGCACCGCAGACGTCGGTTTCCTCGCGACCGACGATCCGATTCGGGCGTTCTGCCTGGCCGACGCCGATGAGCGCGACGCGACCCGGGCGGCGCTCCGTGACCGGCTGGCCGCGTATCAGGCCAAGTACAGCGTGTACGAGGACGTGGTCGTGGTCGCGCCCGACGGCAGCGTGCTGGTGCGGCTGGACGACTCCGGCTCGATCGACCGCAGCCACGACCCGATCATCGCCGCCGCGCAGCAGGGCGACGGCTTCCGCGAGCGCTTCGGTGCGTCCGACCTCGGATCTCAGACGTCCCCGTCGCTGCTCTACGCGCACCGGATCCAGGAGGGTGGGAAGACCATCGGCGTGCTGGTGCTGGTGTTCCGCTTCTTCGACGAGATGCATCGCATCTTCGCCAGCATGATCAGCGAAGGCGCGCAGTTCACGCTGATGCTGATCGACGATGCTCAGCGGGTGATCACCTCGAGCGACGAGGCACACGTGCCCCGGAACACGCTGCTGCCCCGAGTCGATCGGAACGAGGTGGTGGTGACCACGTTCGCAGGCCGCGACTACCTCGCAGTGTGTTCGGCCACGCGCGGCTATCAGGGGTACATGGGGCCGGCCTGGCGGGCTCAGGCGATGGTGCCGCTGCTCACCGCGTTCCGGCCCCGTGTCGACGACGGCACTCATGCGAATCTGCCGCTGGACAACGAGGAGCTGGCGGCGATCCAGGGCGATGCGGACGAGATCAACCGGGAGCTGCGCCGCGTCGTGTGGAACGGCCGACTGATGGCCCGCTCCGGCCAGGGCGACCAGCTGCGGCTCAAGGCGGTGCTGAACCAGGTGAACCAGGCGGGATCCCGAACTCGGGAGCGGGTCGCGCTCGCGATCCGCGACCTGTACCGGACCTCACTCGCACGCGCGCGTCACCAGGCGAGCGACCTCGCGCGCCTGGCGTCCGACATCATGGACCGCAACCTCTACGAACGCGCGAACGACTGCCGCTGGTGGGCGCTGTCACCGGCGATCGCCGCACAGCTCGACTCGCCGCCGTCCGACGCCTCGCGCCGCGCGACCGACGCCGCCCTGGACGTGCTCAACGATCTGTACACGGTGTACGGCCGGCTGGTCGCGTTCGATGCGTCCGGTACGGTCCGCGGCATGTCCCGGGCGGGGTCGGTGCCCGCTAACGCCGGCACGCGCGTCGCTCCGGAGTGGATCGAATCGATCCGCGGGCTCGCCGACACGCAGCGCTACGCGGTCACGCCGTTCCAGTCGACGCCGTTCCACGACGCGGGCGAGACCTACACCTACCTCGCCGCCATCCGCCACCCCCACCACGGGGGGCTGCTCGGCGGCATCGGCGTGATCTTCAATTCGGCAAGCGAGTTCGGCGCGATGGTTCGCGACGTGATCGGCGACCGTCATGGGTTCGCCGCGTTCGTCGACGGCTCGGGTCGCGTGGTGGCGTCGACCCATCCGGAGCTCTCGACCGGCGCGCTGCTGAAGTTCGCGGGCGAAGGCGCGGTGGTCGAACACCAGGGCTCGAACTACGCGTGCGCCCGGGTCCGCGCCACCGGCTACCGGGAATTCAAGAACGGCGACGGCTACGACAACGGCGTGCACGCGGTGGTCGGCCTGCGGCTCGGCCGCACCGACCGCCGGCAGCGGACGCTGTCCGACGAGGCGCTGCAGGTGCCGCCGCCGGCGGTGCGCGACTCGCTGCTGGAACTCGGCGTCTTCCAGGTCGGGCCGGCGCGCTACGCGATCGCCGCCGACCAGGTGATCCGTGCGGTCGCGAACCGGGGCATCGTCCGGGCGCCGACCGCGATCTCGCTGTCAGCTGGCCTGCTCGAGGTCGATCTGGACGACGGCCCGCAGCTGATCCACGTGCTGTGCGCGCGCAAGCTGTTCGGCGTCGAGCACCCGCCGCGCGCCAGCGACGGCGTCGTGCTGGTGCTGCGCTCCGGCACCCAGCCGGGCGGTGCGGCGTTCGGTCTGCGCGTGGACGACGTGCTCGCGGTGCTGGAGATCCGCCAGCAGCAGGTGCACGACGCGCCGATGTCCGCCCGCGGCGCCCGCGGCTTCGTGCGCGGCATCGTCGACTGTGCGCTGCAGGTGCCCCCGGGGACACCGCCGCGCAAGGCGCTGGTTCAGGTGATCGACGCCCAGGCCCTGATCGAGTCGGCGATCGGCTCGGTCCGCGCGGGCGCCACGGCGCTGCCGTCGCGGGTCGGCGCGGCCGCCTGATCGACCGGCGGCCCCGCGCCGGGTCAGGCGCCGTACTGACCGACGATGGTCACGCTCGAGACGTTCTGGCTCGGGAAGCCGCCGAGGTTGTGGGTCATGCCCCAGACCGGCGCGGGCCGCTGGCGATCGCCTGCGCGTCCGATGAGCTGCAGATACATCTCGTAGACCATCCGCAGCCCGGAGGCGCCGATCGGGTGGCCGAAGCACTTGAGGCCGCCGTCGATCTGGCACGGCACCTGGCCGTCGGCGTCGTAGAAGCCGTCGAGCACGTCGCGGATCGCCGTGCCCTCGGCCGACAGCTGCAGATCCTCCATCGTCACCAGCTCGGTGACCGAGAAGCAGTCGTGGACGTCGACCAGCGACACCTGCTCGCGCGGCCGGGTGATCCCTGCCTCGCGATAGGCTCGCGCGGCGGCGACCCGGGTGGTCGCGAAGTACGAACCGTCCCACCGATCGAACGACACCTCCTCGCCGTTGGACACCGCGAGCTGCAACGCCTTGACCGCGACCAGGTCGCGCTTGCCCAGGCCCCGCGCGATGTCGGGCGTGGTGACGATCGCGCACGCCGACCCGTCGGATACGCCGCAGCAGTCGTACAGCCCCAACGGTTCGGCGATCATCGGCGCCTTCAGCACGTCCTCCTCGGTGATCGCGTTGCGCAGGTGCGCCTTCGGATTGCGCGAGGCGTTCGCGTGGCTCTTCACCGAGATGTGCGCCATCGCGCGCTTCAGGTCGTCCCGGTTCGCGCCGTGCTTGGCGCGGTACGCAGCGGCCAGTTGCGCGAACGACCCCGGCGCCGAGAGGTTCGGCCAGAACAGGTCGTTGAGCGCTCCGCGGCTGCGCTGCGGGAGACCGCCGTAGCCGGTGTCCTTGAGCTTCTCCACACCGAGCGCGAGCGCCACGTCCGCCGCCCCCGAGGCCACCGCATAGACCGCGCCGCGCAGCGCCTCGGTGCCGGTGGCGCAGTAGTTCTCGACCCGGGTGACCGGGATGTACGGCAGTCGCAGCGTCATCGCCAGCGGCACCGCGGACTTGCCGACGTGCTGCTCCTCGATCGCGGTGCCGAGCCAGGCCGCGTCGATCTGCCGACGCTCGATGCCGGCATCGCGCAGCGCCTCCTCGAACGCCTCGACCATCAGGTCCTGCGCGTTCGCGTCCCAGCGCTCGCCGAACTTCGAGCAGCCCATCCCGAGGATGACCACCTTGTCCTTGATCCCGCTCGCCATCTCGTCTCTCCCCGTCGTCAGGCGCGCGCCGGCGCCGCCTTCCAGAAGTACCGAACGAACCCGCGGTTCGGATCGGCGTCCTTGATGCGGAACACCATCCGCACCGGCAGCCCGACGTCCATCGACGCCGGGTCGACCTCGGTGAAGTCCATCAGCATCCGCCCGCCGCCGTCGACCTGCACCATACCGAAGTAGGTCGGCGGATCGGGACTGTAGGTCAGCCCGTCGGCCGTGTACGAGAGCACCCGACCGGTCCGCTCGCTGAACACGTAGTCGTCCTGGCTGTCCAGTGCGTTGCACTCCGGGTTCACGCAGTAGCGCTGGCGTGGAAACTGGACGGTACCGCAGCGTCGGCAGCGGCCGCCGACCAGCCCCTCGATCATGTCGCGGTTGCGGTAGAGCACCGTCATTGCGGTGGCCTTGTCGACCTCGGCACGCATGCCGCGCTCGAGGTCGACCGTGCCGGTGAAGCTCAGCCAGCGAAGGTAGTTCGACTCCTCGCGCCGATCGGCCAGCGCTCCGGTCACGCCACGCCGGGTGTCGGCACGTCCGTCGCCGACCTGCAGCAGCAACGCGTCGCAGCCCTCGCCGAAGCCGGCGACCAGCACCGTGTCGCCCGGCGCCGACTGCTCGAGCACGTGGGCGAGCATCAGCAGCGGATGGGCCGCGCCGGTGTCGCCGACGCTCGCGCCCAGCGGGTCGCGCACGGCGGTCTCGGGGATGCCGCAGCGCTTCGCGACCGCGGCCTGGACCTTCGACAGCGTCCCCGGCAGGCAGAAGTGCACGATCGCCGCGGCGTCGACCCCGCAGCGCTTCAGCAGCGCGCCGACCGCGCGCGGCACCAGCTTCAGGTAACCCTCGTCGCGGATCCAGCGCTCCTCCCAGCCGTAGTCGCTGTTGCGGTCGTGCATCCGGTACTGGTGGACGAAGTCGACCGACTCGGTGTGCGCGCCCAGCAGCCGCGCCACCGGCGTACCCGTCCCCACCAGCATCGCCGCCGCGCCGTCGCCGTACTGCATCTCCTGCGTGCTGCCGGCCTTGGCGCGACGCTGGTCGGCGGCGACGACCAGCGTGGTCTCGCGTCCCTCGAGCGCCGCGATCAGCGCGCCGGTGCCGGCGCGCAGGCTGCCGGCGGCGTCCGAAGTGCGCAGCGCGCTGGGCAGGTGCAGCGCGGTCGCGACCACCGTCGCGTTCTGACGGTCGTCGAACGGGTGCGTGGTCGATGCGAGCACGAGCTGCCTCAGGTCCGCGCGGTCGAGCTCGCCGAGGCAGTCGCGTGCGGCCTCCACGGCCATCGTGATCGTATCCTCGTCCCAGTTGGCGATCGCCCGTTCGCCCCGGGACAGGCCCTTGAGGCCCGGGGCGAACCAGCCGTTGGCGGCGGCCACCGCCTTGCGCTGCATCCGCGCCCGCGGCAGGTAGGCACCGAACGAGAGGATGCCGAAGTCGTTCGCCATGTCAGATCGGGTCCCAGTTGAACACGTCGCCCGATCGCTCGAGCGGATAGAAGGTGCGTTCCAGGGCGGGAATCGCATGATCGGCGACCGTCTGCGCGGTCCAGCCCTCGCCCCGGTGGACCGAGCGCACCGGGCGGCTCTGGCTCATCAGGAAGATCTCGTTGGCCCGAACCGCGAACACCTGCCCGCTGACCTTGGACGCCTGGTCGCTGCACAGGTAGACCGCGAGCGGCGCGATCCGGGCGGTCTCCATCGCCTGCATCCGCGCCAGACGGGCCTGCTGCTCGGGCGTGTCCGAGGGAATCGTGCCGATCAGCCGGCTCCACGCGAACGGCGAGATGCAGTTGGAGCGCACCCCGTAGCGCGCCATGTCGAGCGCGATCGACTTGGACAGACCGACGATGCCGAGCTTCGCGGCCGCGTAGTTCGCCTGGCCGAAATTGCCGATCAGCCCCGAGGTGGAGGTCATGTGCACGTACGCACCGCGCTCCTCGCTGCGGAAGATCGACGCCGCCGCGCGGGCCACGTAGAACGAGCCGTTCAGGTGGACGTCGATCACCGCGCGCCACTCGTCCACCGACATGTTGTGGAAGATCCGGTCGCGCAGGATGCCCGCGTTGTTGACCACCGCATGCACCGTGCCGAAGGCCTCGACCGCGGTCCGGACGATCCGGTGGGCCGAGTCCCAGTCGGCGACGCTGTCGGTGCTGGCAACCGCGGTGCCGCCGGCGCTCCGGATCTCCTCGACCACCTGCCCGGCCGGCCCGTCGTCGCGTCCCTCGCCGCTCGCCGACACGCCCGGATCGTTGACCACGACCTTCGCGCCGTGCGCGGCCAGCAGCCGCGCGATGTCGCGGCCGATGCCGCGCCCCGACCCCGTGACGATCACCACCTTCCCGTCGAGCATCGCTCCGTCCCCTCCCCGATCGCTCATTCATGGGCGCATGTCCGACGCCCCCCCGCTTCGGCTTCAGCATACCGTGGCGCGCGCCCCGCGAATCAACCGAGCGAGGCGGTGCCGTGGCTCAGCACGACCCGATCGCGCTCGAGCACGCGCGACCGGAACTGCACCGCGTCGCCGTGCCGCCAGATCTCCACGCGCAGCGTCTCGCCCGGGTACACCGGCGCCGCGAAGCGCGTGCCGATCGCCCGCAGCCTGGCGCCGTCGCCGCCGCACAGTGCGCTGGTCAGTGCCCAACCGGTCATGCCGAACGAGCACAGACCGTGCAGGATCGGCGCCGGGAACCCGGCGGCGGCGGCCACAGCGGGGTCCGCGTGCAGCGGATTGTCGTCGCCGGAGAGCCGGTAGATCAGCGCCGCCTCGGGACGGACCGGCCAGTCGAACACGATCTGCGGCGGTGCATCCGGGGTCGGCGGGCGCGGCGGCGGGGCGTCGTCCGACGCCTGCCCGCGCGCCGAGAAGCCGCCGTCGCCGCGAAGGAACGAGACGCTGCGCGCGGTCGCGAGCCGCACGCCGGTGCGCTCGTCGGTCAGCGTCCGCTCCGAGTGCATCAGCGCACCTTTGCCCTCGCCCTTGTCGACCAGCCGCGTGACGCGGGTGACGCCGATCACGGTGCCGGCCACCGGCAGCGGGGCGTGCAGTTCCAGCTCCTGCTCGCCGTGCAGCAGCCTCACCCAATCGATGCCGGTGCGCGGATCCTTCGTCCAGAATCCGGGCGAGCCGAGCACCACCGCCATCGTCGGCAGCGCCTGGAGTCCCCGCTCGTAGGTGTGGCGCAGCTGCGCCGCATCGAGCGGATCGCGGCCCAGCCCCAGCCCGAGCGCGTACAGGATCGTGTCCCGGGTGGTGTACGCATGGCGCACCGGCTCGAACGGCCAGGCCTTCAGCGTCGCTGCGTCGATCGTCACGGCGGGCTCCTGCGGAGGTTCGGACGCGGGGTCGGTTCGGCCCGGGCGCCGGGCCGCGGGTTGCAGGGCACGCTCATCCGGCGACGTCGGGCGGCGCCGGAACCGGCATCGCGAGCAGCACCTGCGCGAAGCACTTGGCGAGGTTGTCGGTGCGCAGCGACGCCATGCCGCCGCCGCCGAGCGCATCGTGCAGCAGGAAGTTCATCGCACCGAACCCGGGCAGATCGAAGCGCTCGACCCGCGACGCGCCGACGTGCGCGAAGTGCGACGCCACCCGCTGCGGCGTGAGCCACGCCGACAGCAGCGGCAGGTGTTCCGGACTCCGGGCGACGATGCCGACGTTGGCCTTGTCGCCCTTGTCGCCGGAGCGGCCGTGGGCGAGCCGGATCAGCGGGACGGTCGCCGCGCCCGGCTGAGGCTCGAGCGCCGGGTGGCGCAGCGCTGCCGGCAGCGCGGCCTCGTCGAAGCCGCCTTCGGCCGGCACGGCCACGGCACGGCGCTCTCCGTCGACGTCGATCATCACGTCGACCGCCCGCTTGGGCCACAGGAACGAGAACAGCCGGATCACCGGAGACGGGCTGGGCCGGCCGGTGCCGAAGCCGGTGGTGCCCGGCGACATCGAGGTGGCCGCGGGTGCGAACTCGCGTGCGAACAGCTCCAGCGCCGCCTTCGACGGCGAACGTGCGGCAAGCTTCAGCACCACCTCGCGCGAGTCGGGGCGCGTAAGTGCCCCGTACATCTGCTCGGCTCCGATCACCTCGATCAGCGTCTCGCCGAACGGCGGCAGGCCGCGCTCGGCGAGCATCCGCCCCATCCGGGCGAGCAGCGCCTCGCCGGTGCGCCGCGCCTTCGCCGCGGCGGACTCGCCCGCGATCACCAGCAGCGCGAGGTTGCGGAACCCGTCGGCGTAGGTCGCGCTCACCTTGTAGGTGTCGGTGGGCGGACGGCCGATCGCACCGGTCACGCGAACCCGGTCCTCGCCCAGGGCTTCGAAGCGTACGCCGGTGAAGTCGCAGGCGACATCCGGCACGTGGTAGGCCCGAGGGTCGCCGACCTCGTAGAGCAGCTGCTCGCAGACGCTCGCCGGGGTCACCAGCCCGCCGGTGCGCGCCGGCTTGGTGATGACGAAGGTGCCGTCCGCGTGGGCCTCGACGATCGGATAGCCGATGTCGTCCCAGCCGGGTACCGTGTCCCAGTCGGTGAACAGGCCGCCGCTGCCCTGCGCGCCGCACTCGAGCAAGTGCCCGGCGAGCGTGCCTTGGGCGAGCCGGTCGTAGTCGGTCGCCGACCACCCGAACGCGTGGATCATCGTGCCCAGCGTCACCGCCGAATCGACGCAGCGGCCGGTGATCACGACCTCGCACCCCGCGTCGAGCGCGCGCGCGATCGGCAGCGCGCCCAGGTACGCGTTGACGCTCGCCAGCCGCGGCGGCAGCGGCGCGCCGCTGAACATCTCGGTCACGCCTGCCGCGCGCAGCGCCTCGGCCCCGGACGCGAGGTCGTCGCCGAGCACGACGCCGATGCGCACCGGCACCCCGAGCTCGGCGGCGACGCGCGCGAGCGCGTCGCGACAGCCCAGCGGGTTCACCCCGCCCGCGTTCGCGATCACCCGGATGCCCTTCGCCTTCAGCTCGGGCAGCAGCTCGCGCAGGGTGATCTGCACGAAGTCGGTCGCATACCCGGCGCCCGGATCCCTGGCCCGCTGGGCGGCGAGGATCGACATCGTGACCTCGGCCAGGTAGTCGAACACCAGGTAGTCGACCTCGCCCCGGCGCACGAGCTGCGGCGCGGCCGCCGCGGTGTCGCCCCAGAACCCCGAGGCGCTGCCGATCCGGATCACCCGATCGCCGCTCATGCCGTCTCCTCCGCGTGGCCATCGCTGTGCGGCGCGCGCGCCCGCAGTTCGCCCTCCAGCCGGGCCAGCCGCGCCTCGATCCCGCCCAGCGCCGGCACGTCCGCGCGGGTGCGCGGCGCCCAGCCGTCGAGCAGCATCGCGGCGATCTCGCGAGCCATCCGCGCCGGCTCGATCCGCCGGCCTCGACCGAGCAGATCGCGCACCCGGTGCTCCAACCCGCCGAACACGAAGTCGCGGGCGAGCGCGACGTCCAGATCGGCACGCAGATCGCCGCGCGAGATGCCGTCGGCCAGCGCGCGGGTCATGAAGCGCACGTAGCGGCGGTTCAGCGCGTGCAGACGCGAGCCGAAGTACGGCTCGCGCCCGCGCGCCTCGCGCCCGAGCATCGCCGACAGCCCCGGCTCGTCCAGCGCGATCTGCAGATGCCGTGCGACCAGGAAGCGCAACCGGTCCGCGGTCCCGTCGATCGCGGCGAAGCGCGGCTCGATGTCGGCGATCAGCGCATCGTAGACGTCGGTGAGCACCGCGTCGAACAGGTCGCGCTTGTTCCGGAAATAGGTATACAGCGTGCCCTCGACGCAGTCGGCACGCGCCGCGATCTCAGCGATCGAGGCCTGCTCGAACGGGTACGCGAGGAACACCGCGCGCGCTGCGGCCAGGATCTCCGCACGCCGAACCGCCTTGCGCCGTCTGGGCAGGGCCGCGAGCCTGGGTTGGGACCGGGTCGTCGCCGGCAAGACCACCCCTTCGTATTGAATCTGCTTCAGTATAAGTCTCCTCGAATCCGAGTCAAGGCATCGCTCGAAACAGGCTCATTTATTGCGCTCAGAGCGCTCGATCCGACGAACGATGCTGCAATGCAGCTTGACGACTCCGGTCTACGCCGCCAACGTATCGGAACTCCGTTCAGAACGAGCGCGACAGCCATGAACCCACCCGCCGGCGATCCCTCGCGCGGCTACGCGTCGGTGTTCCGTCCGGGGCTGTTCGCCGGGCGCGTCGTGATCGTGACCGGCGGCGGCTCCGGCATCGGCCGCTGCACCGCGCACGAACTGGCCTCGCTCGGCGCCGCGGTCGCGCTGCTCGGGCGCCGCGCGGACAAGCTCGAGGCGGTCGCCGCTGAGATCCGGGCCGACGGCGGACACTGCTCGACCCACCCGCTCGACATCCGCGACGAAGCTGCGGTGCAGGCCGGCGTCGCCGCGGTGCTCCAGGCGCACGGCCGCATCGACGGCCTGGTCAACAACGCCGGCGGCCAGTTTCCGGCACTCGCCGAGAACATCACGCTCAAGGGCTGGGAGGCGGTGGTGCGCACGAACCTGACCGGCGGGTTCCTGGTGTCGCGCGAGTGCTTCCAGCGCTGGATGCGCGCGCACGGCGGCGCGATCGTCAACATCATCGCCGACATCTGGGGCGGGATGCCGACGATGGCGCACTCGGGCGCTGCACGCGCGGGCACCCTCAGCCTGACCGAGACGCTCGCCTCGGAGTGGGCGCCCTCCGGCGTGCGGGTCAATGCGGTCGCCCCCGGCTGGATCGCCTCCAGCGGCATGGAGACCTACGCCGACGAGGTCAAGGCCCGGCTCGCCGAGCAGTGGCGCGCGGTGCCGCTGCAGCGCTACGGGACCGAGGCCGAGGTCGCCGCCGCGATCGTCTTCCTGCTGTCCGAAGCCGCCAACTTCGTGACCGGAACCTGCCTGCGGGTCGACGGCGGCGTGCCGAACGCACGTCCGAACGCGCCCGCGCGACCCCTGCGCGTGCCCGACTCCCCCGCGCAGCGGCGCTTCGACGGCTTCCACCGCTCGAATCCGCCAGCGTTCATGCGCGCCGGCGACCGGCCGCGCTGACCGTGCCGGTCATCGAATCCCGGATCGACACCGGCTCGCCGCAGTTCGTGCAGCGTCGCTCGGGCATGCTCGCGCTGGTCGAACGGCTGCGCACGCTCGAGGCACGCACCGCGGCCGCCTCGGCACGGTCGGCGCCCCTGTTCGCGCGGCGCGGTCAGCTGCTGCCGCGCGAGCGTGTCGCGCGGCTGCTGGACGCCGGCGCACCGTGGCTGGAACTGTCCACGCTCGCCGGCTGGATGGTCGACGACACCGACCCGGACTCCTGCGTACCGGGGGGCGGCATGATCAACGGGATCGGCGTGGTCGGCGGCACGCGGTGCGTGATCACCGCGAGCGACGCCGGCATCGACGCCGGCGCGATCCAGCACATGGGCCGCGAGAAGCTGCTGCGCGCCCAGGAGATCGCGCTGCGCAACCGGATGCCGTTCGTGCAGCTGATCGAGTCGGCGGGCGCGAACCTGCTCAAGTACCAGGTCGAGGGCTTCGTTCACGGCGGGCGGATCTTCGCGAACCTCGCCCGGCTGTCGGCGGCCGGGGTGCCGGTGATCGCCGTGGTCCACGGTGCGTCGACCGCCGGCGGCGCGTACATGCCGGGCCTGTCCGACTACGTGGTGATGGTGCGCGGGCGTGCGCGCGCATTCCTCGCCGGGCCGCCGCTGCTGAAGGCCGCCACCGGCGAGGTCGCGAGCGACGAGGAGCTGGGCGGCGGCGAGATGCACGCGACCGTGTCCGGCCTGGGCGAGTACCTCGCCGAGGACGACGGCGACGGACTGCGGATCGCACGCGAGCTGATCGCGCGGCTGCGCTGGGACGCCGATGACCCGGGCCCCGTGCACGGCGCCGACCCGTCGCTCGAGCCGCGCTACCCCGCCGACGAGCTCGCCGGCACGATGCCACTGGACTTCCGCGAGCCGGTGGACATGCACGAGATCATCGCGCGGATCGTCGACCGCTCCGAGTTCCTGGACTTCGGACGCGACTACGGTGCGGCCACGGTCTGCGGCCACGCGGCGCTGTACGGTCAGCCGCTGGGCATCGTCACGAACAACGGCCCGATCGACCCGGCCGGCGCCACCAAGGCGACCCACTTCATCCAGGCCTGCTGCCAGTCCGGCCTCCCGCTGCTCTACCTGCAGAACACCACCGGCTACATCGTCGGACGCACCTCCGAGCAGGCCGGCATGATCAAGCACGGCGCCAAGATGATCCAGGCGGTGGCCAACGCCACCGTGCCCTCGATCACGCTGATGTGCGGCGCCTCGTTCGGTGCCGGCAACTACGGGATGTGCGGGCGCGCGTACGACCCTCGATTCGCGTTCGCGTGGCCGAACGCGCGCACCGCCGTCATGGGCGGCGAACAGGCCGCGCTCACGATGCGCATCGTCGCCGAGGGCGGCGCGAAACGCCGCGGCCAGCCGGTGGACGAGGCGCAGCTCGCGGCCCTCGAACGCCGGATCGTCGCCAACTTCGAACGGCAGTCCGACGCGTTCTACACCAGCGGCCGACTGCTCGACGACGGCGTGATCGACCCCCGTGACACCCGCCGCGTGCTCGGCCTGGCCTTCGACCTGTGCCGGCGCGCCGAACGCCGCACGATGCGTCCCGTCCAGTTCGGCGTCGCCCGTCCCTGAGGAGTCCCGACGATGCAGCCCGCGCTCTACGGTCCCGAACATCTCGCCCTGCAGGAGTCTCTGCGCAAGTTCGTCGAGGCCGAGATCAATCCGTTCGTGGACGAGTGGGAGAAGGCCGAGATCTTCCCGGCGCACGAGCTGTTCCGGAAGATGGGCCAGCTCGGCTTCCTGGGGGTGAACAAGCCGCTCGAGTACGGCGGCATGGGGCTGGACTACTCGTACGCGGCCGCGTTCGCCGAGGCGCTCACCCACATCCGCTGCGGCGGCATCCCGATGGCGATCGGCGTTCAGACCGACATGGCGACGCCGGCGCTGGCGAAGCACGGCAGCGACGAGGTCCGCAAGGCGTTCCTCGAGCCGTCGATCCGCGGCGAGTACGTCGCCTGCCTGGGCGTGTCCGAGGTCGGTGCGGGCTCGGACGTCGCATCGATCCGCACGGTCGCCCGCAGGGACGGCGACGACTACGTGATCGACGGCGGCAAGATGTGGACCACCAACGGCACGCAGGCCGACTGGATCTGCCTGCTCGCGAACACCTCGGAGGGGAACGTCCACCGCAACAAGACGCTGATCTGCGTGCCGATGAAGACCCGCGGCGTGTCGGTGGCGAAGAAGATCAAGAAGGCGGGGATGAATTCGTCGGACACCGCGCAGCTTCACTTCGACGGGGTTCGGGTGCCGCAGCGGTTCCGGATCGGCGAGGAAGGCATGGGCTTCGTCTACCAGATGGAGCAGTTCCAGGAGGAGCGGCTGTGGGCCGGTGCCGGCTGGACCAAGTCGCGTCACGTGATCCAGGAGACGATCGGCTATCTGCGCGATCGCCGGGCGTTCGGGCGGCCGCTGCTCGACAACCAGTACGTGCACTTCAAGCTCGCCGAACTGCAGACCGAGGTCGAGGCAGTGGGTGCGCTGTTCCAGAAGGCGGTCGCGCTGTACGTCGCCGGCCACGACGTGACCCAGCTCGCGTCGATGGTGAAGCTCAAGGGCGCGAGGGTGGCCCGCGAGGTCGCCGACTGGTGCGTTCAGTTCTGGGGCGGGATGGGCTACGTGGAGGAGACCCGCGTCAACCGCTTCTGGCGCGACACGCGGCTCGGCTCGATCGGCGGCGGCGCCGACGAGGTGATGCTGGGCATCATCGCCAAGACGATGGGCATCCTGCCCCGCCAGGGCTGACGTCGGGCATGCCCGGCTTCGACACGCTGCTGGTGGCCAACCGCGGCGAGATCGCGTGCCGGGTGATCCGCGGCGCACGCGCGCTCGGGCTGCGCACGGTGGCCGTCCACTCGGACGCCGACGCGGATGCGCCGCACGTACGGCAGGCGGACGCGGCGGTGCGCATCGGCCCCGGACCCGCGCGCGACAGCTACCTGTCGATCGACGCGATCCTCGCCGCCTGCCGCGGGTCGGGCGCGCAGGCGGTCCATCCGGGCTACGGGTTCCTCTCGGAGAGCGCGGCCTTCGCGCGCGCCTGCCGCGGCGCGGGCGTGACGTTCGTCGGCCCGCCGCCCGAGGCGATCGAGGCGCTCGGCAACAAGTCGGCCGCCAAGCGGCTCGCGCAGCGGCTGGGCGTGCCCTGCCTGCCCGGCTACGCGGGCGACGCACAGGACCTGGACACGCTGCTCGGGCAGGCCGCGCGGGTGGGTGCGCCGATGATGATCAAGGCGGCCGCGGGCGGCGGCGGCCGCGGCATGCGACGCTGCGACGACGTCGGTGACGCGCCGGCGCTGCGGGCGCTGCTGCGGGCCGCGCACGACGAGGCCCGGGCCGCCTTCGGCGACGGCTCGCTGCTGCTGGAGCGACTGCTCGAGGGTGCGCGTCACGTCGAGGTCCAGGTGTTCGCCGACGCGCACGGCGGCTGCGTCCACCTCGGCGAGCGCGACTGCTCGAGCCAGCGTCGCCACCAGAAGGTGCTCGAGGAAGCGCCCGCCCCCGGCGTGTCCGGCGAGCTTCGTGCGCGGATGGGAGCGGCCGCGGTCCGGCTCGCGCTCGAGGTCGGCTACGTCGGCGCGGGCACGGTCGAGTTCCTGCTCGAGGACGACGGGGCCTTCCACTTCCTGGAGATGAACACCCGTCTGCAGGTCGAGCACCCGGTCACCGAGGCGGTCACCGGGCTGGACCTGGTGCAGTGGCAATTGCGGATCGCACGCGGCGAGCCGCTGCCGCTCGCCCAGCACGAGGTCCGCATCGACGGTCACGCGATCGAGGCGCGGCTGTGCGCCGAGGACCCGTACGCGGACTTCGCACCCCAGACCGGCACGATCGCAGCATGGCGGATGCCCTCGGGCGAAGGCGTGCGCGTGGACCACGGCCTCGCGCCCCGCGCGTCGGTCCCGCCGTTCTACGACTCGATGCTCGCCAAGGTGATCGCCCACGGCCCCGACCGCGAGACCGCGCGCACGCGGCTGCTCGCGGCACTGCGCGCCACCCGCGTCGCCGGCCTCGCGACCAACCGCGACTGGCTCTGCGCCGCGCTGGGTGCCGAGCCCTTCGTGGCCGGAGCGCTGTCGACCGCATGGCTGTCGCGGGCGGCGGCCGGCTGGACGGCGCCGCGGCCCGACGCGCGCTGGCTCGCCGCGGCGGCGGGGCTGCGGCTCGCGCGGGCCGCGCGTGCACATGGGCCGCTCGCGCGCTTCGCGAGCACCGGCCGACGCGATTCGGTGGTGTCGCTCGCCACCGACGGACGCAGCCGCACGATCCGGCTCGCCTACGCGCACGACGGCCCGATCGAGGCCGAGGTCGACGGCCTGCGGCACACGATCGAACCGCTGGCCGACGACGGCTGCGAGGCGGCGTTGCGCGTGGACGGACTGCGCGTGCCGGTGATGCTCGCCGATCGGCCCGACGGCGGCTGGTTCGACGCGTTCGGCATGTCCGCGGGCTTCGACGACCGGACCGACGCGCCACCCGCGGCCGCCGGCACCGAGGCAGGCGGCGACGTCGCGAGCCGGATCCACGGTGCGGTGGCCCGCGTCGCGGTGGCGTTAGGCGACCGGGTCGAGCGCGGCGACCTGCTGGTCACGGTCGAGGCGATGAAGATGGAACACCGCTTCGAGGCTCCGGTCGCCGGCACCGTGCTCGAGGTGACGGTCGCAGCCGGTCAGCAGGTCGCACCGGGCCGGCTGATGGTCCGGATCGCACCGGGGGCGACCTCGTGATGAGCGCCGACGCGACCGCGCCGCAGCTGCCCTGCTTCGGCCTCGGGCAGCGGCCGGGCGTGGATGCCGGGCACCGCGCGGTGCAGGGCGCGGTGCGGCGGTGCGTCGAGCGCGAGATCGCGCCGTTCGCCAGGGGCCCGTGCGCCGATCACCCGCGGGTGGCGGCGCGCACCGGCGGACCCGGCCCCGCCGGGCGGTCGCCGTTTCGGCGCCGGCGCGGGGGAGGTCATGAACGACCTCGCCGCCCGCCAGCGCGACCTGCTCTGATGGTTCCCCTGCGGAGATCCCTGCGATGACCGACGCCGTGCTGACGCGCACCGCCAATGGCGTGACCACGATCACGCTGAACCGACCGGACGTGCTCAACGCGATCGACGACGCGCTGCTCGCCGGTCTGCGCGATGCGCTGCTCGACGCCAAGACCGACGACGCCGTCCGTGCGGTGGTGCTGACCGGCGCCGGCCGCGGCTTCTGCGCCGGTGCCGACCTGTCGGCGGACGCGATGCGGACCGGGCGCACGGATACCGCACAGTCGCTGCGCGACCGCTACCACCCGATCGTGCTCGCGATGCGCCAGCTGCCCAAGCCGATCGTCGCCGCGGTCAACGGGCCGGCGGCCGGAGCCGGCATGAGCCTCGCGCTCGCCTGCGACGTCGTGCTCGCCGCCGAGACCGCGACCTTCCTGCAGGCCTTCACGCGCATCGGGCTGATCCCGGACTGCGGCAGCACCTGGTTCCTGCCGCGGCTGGTCGGCGAGGCCCGGGCACGCGCGATGATCCTGCTGGCGGACCGCATCACCGCGCGCGAGGCGCTCGACTGCGGCCTGGTGTGGCGGCTCGTGCCCGAGGAGGCCCTCGCGGCCGAGGCCGGGGCGATCGCGGCGAGGCTCGCCGCGATGCCGACCCGCGCGCTCGCGCTGGCCAAGCAGGCGCTGGTCGCCTCGGCCGGCCAGGGGCTCGCGGATCAGCTCGAGACCGAGGCCGCGCTGCAGTCGCAGGCGTTCGCGACCGAGGACTTCCGCGAGGGGGTGGACGCCTTCCTCACCAAGCGGCCGCCCCGGTTCGCCGGTCGCTGAACGCGGATCCGCGCTGCGCCGGATGGCCGCGGTCCACCGCCTGATCGGCCTCGCCACCGGGCTGTACACCGCCACGATCGCCTTTCGGGTCGCGACCGCGCTCGCGCTCGTGCAGCTCGGCCTGTCGCCGGCGGCGATCGGACTCGTGCTGGCGACCTTCGCGCTGGTGCCGATGCTGCTCGCGGTGCACGGCGGGCGGATGGTCGACCGCATGGGCGTGCGCACGCCGATGCTCGCGGGCAGCGCGCTCGCGGCCGCGGGTGCCGCTGCCGGCGCACTGTGGCTGCACCCCGCGAGCCTGGTGCTCGGCGCGGGCGCGGTCGGCCTGGGGATGATGAGCTTTCACCTGGGCATGCAGCACGCCGCGGGCGAGCTCGGCGGCCCGGCGCGACGGACCGCGAACTTCAACCTGCTCACGCTCGGCTTCTCGGTGTCGGGGCTGCTCGGTCCGCCGCTGGTGGGCGCGGCGATCGACGCGTTCGGTCACCGGGTCGCGTTCGCCGGTACGGCGCTGGTGCTGGCGGGGGTGCTGGCGGGCTGCCGGCGCTTCGCGTTCGACGTGCACCTGCCCCCACCGGCGAACCGGGGGGCCCGGCTGCTCGAACCGCCGGTCGAAGCGAGCCCGCCGGCCGAAGCGAGCCCGCCGGTCGACCCGGACGACGCTCTGCCCGCGGCGCGGCGGGACGCCCCGCGCGAGTCGACGTTCGCGCTGCTCGGGGACGCGCGGCTGCGGCGGCTGATCGCCGCCTCGCTGCTCGCGTCCGCGGCCTGGGACACGTTCCAGTTCGCGCTGCCGCTGCACGCACCGACGCTCGGGCTGTCGGCCGCCTCGGTCGGGTTGGCGATCGCGTCGTTCTCGGCGGGCTCGCTCGCCGTGCGGCTGGTGCTGCCGCGCGTGATCTCCCGGATGACGCCGACCCGCTGGGTGCAGCTCGCCCTGGCGATCTGCGTCGCCTCGTACGCGGCGATCCCGTTCGCCTCGAACCTCGCGCTGCTGATGATGCTCGCCTTCCTGGTCGGGGTGGGGCCCGGCATCGCCCAGCCGCTGCTGATGACGGCGATGCACGGCGCCTCGCCGCCGGGTCGGGTCGGCGAGGCCTCCGGACTGCGGCTCACGCTGGTGAGCGCGATGCAGCTCGCCCTGCCGATCGGCCTGGGCCTGCTCGCCACCGTGGCCGGCTCGGCCCTGCTGTTCTGGCTGTACGCCGCCGTGGCCGCGGCGGCCGGCATCGTGCTCGCCCGGGCGCACGGCCGCGGCGGCGGCGGCGGCGGGGATCAGTCGTCGAACGGCAGGCCGACGTAGTTCTCGGCGAGCGACGTGGCGGCGGCCCGCGACCCGACCAGATAGCCGAGCTCGGCCTCCTGGATCTTCTGGCCGAACTCGCCGGTGTCCGGGAAGCGGTGCATCAGCGTGGTGAACCACCAGGAGAATCGCACCGCCTTCCAGACGCGCGCCAGGCAGCGCTCCGAGTAGCGGTCGAGCCCGTCGGTTCGGCCGCTGCGGTAGTGGTCGACGAGCGCGCGCGCAAGCACCCGGACGTCCGCAGCCGCGAGGTTCAGGCCCTTGGCGCCGGTGGGCGGCACGATGTGCGCGGCGTCGCCCGCGAGGCACAGCCGCCCCCAGCGCATCGGCTCGGCGACGAAGCTCCTGAGCGGCGCGATGCTCTTCTCGATCGACGGACCGGTGACCAGGCTCGCCGCGGCCGGCGCGTCCAGGCGCGCACGCAGCTCGTCGAAGAAGCGCTCGTCCGGCCAGTCCTCCACCCGCTGGTCCAGCCCGCACTGCACGTAGTAACGGCTGCGGGTCTTCGAGCGCATGCTGCACAGCGCGAAGCCGCGCGGGTGGTTCGCGTAGATCAGCTCGGGCGAGACCGGCGGCGTGTCGCACAGCACGCCGAGCCAGCCGAACGGGTACACGCGCTCGTAGGTGCGCAGCACGGCCGCCGGAATGCTCGTGCGCGCCACGCCGTGATAGCCGTCGCAGCCCGCCACCCAGTCGCAGACGATCCGGTGCTCGCGTCCCCCGCTGCGAAAGCTGACGGCCGGCCCATCGGTGTCCAGACCGTGCAGCGCCACCTCGGTCGCCTCGTACACGGTGGCCGCGCCGATCGCCGAGCGCGCGGCCATCAGATCACGCGTGACCTCGGTCTGACCGTAGACGGTCACGTGCCGTCCGACCAGGCCGGCGAAGTCGATCCGGTGGCGACGCCCGTCGAAGGCGAGCTCGATGCCCTCGTGCACCAGACCCTCGGCGTGCAGCCGCGCACCGACGCCGGCCTCCTCGAGCAGCCCGACCGTGCCGGTCTCCAGCACGCCCGCCCGGATGCGCGCGCGCACGTACTCGGCGCTCTGGCGCTCGACGATCACCGCGTCCACGCCCGCACGCGCGAGCAACTGCCCGAGCAGCAGCCCGGCGGGGCCGGCACCGACGATCGCGACCTGGGTGCGCCGCGGCGGCCTCGGCTCAGACATCGAAGAACACGGTCTCGGCGTCGCCCTGCATACGGACGTCGAACAGGTACACCCGTCCGCCGGGAAGGTCCTCGCGTCGGGCGAGCAGCGTGGTGCGGCGATCGGCGGGTACCGAGGCGAGCACCGGATCGCGCGCGTTCGCTTCGGGCTCGTCGTCGAAGTAGATCCGGGTGAACGCGTGGCTCAGCAGCCCGCGCATCGTGACGATCAGGTCGACGTGCGGCGCCTGGCCGTCGGGCGTCGAGCCCGGCTTGATCGTACGGAACGCGTAGCGGTGACCCGGCAGCGTGCCCGTGCCCATCCGGCCGAAGCCGCGGAACCCCGTGGCGGCGACGTCCGCGGCGCTCGTCGGGCGGCGGCCCTGCGCGTCGGCGTGCTGGATCTCGAGCAACGCGTCGCCGATCGGATCGCCGTTGCCGTCCAGCACGCGCCCGCCGATGACGATCGGCGTGCCCGGGGTGCGGGGCTCGGCGAGATCGGGCCCGAACAGGCTTCGGAACGGGTAACCGTACTGGGTGGGCACCAGGCCGTAGGCGAAGAACGGCCCGACGGTCTGCGACGGCGTCTGTCCGGGGACCGTACTCATCAGGACACCTGCGTCGGCGTCTGCAGCGGGCCGCGCAGCACGATGTCGAATTCGTAGCCGAGGGCGAACCCCTCCTGCGTGACGTCCATCGAGAACCGCGAGACCAGCCGTTCGCGCACACCCGCGGGGGTACTGCGGTAGATCGGATCGAGCTCGAGCAACGGATCGCCGGGAAAGTACATCTGCGTGACCAGCCGGCTCGCGAAGTGCTCACCGAACAGCGAGAAGTGGATGTGGTTCGGGCGCCAGGCGTTCGGATGGTTGCCCCACGGATAGGCGCCGGGCTTGATCGTGAGGAAGCGGTAGTGCCCGTGCTCGTCGGTCAGTGCCCGACCCGCGCCGAGGAAGTTCGGATCGAGCGGGGCGTCGTGCTGGTCGACCCGATGCACGTAGCGACCCGCGGCGTTGCACTGCCAGAGCTCGACCAGCGTGCCGCGCACCGGACGCCCGCGCTCGTCGAGCACCCGCCCGGTCACCACGATCCGCTCGCCGAGCGGCTCGCCGTTGACCGCGGCGTTGCGCGTCAGATCGTGATCGAGCGGACCGAGGTCCTCGTGGCCGTAGACCGGCTGCGCGAGCTCGGCCAGCGTCGCGGCGAGCGTTACCAGCGGCCGCTTCGGCGCGCGCAGCACCGTGGACCTGTACTCGGGGTGCAGATACGGCGGCTGGCTCGACCAGTCGCGCGCCGTGATCCGCGGCAGCTGCGGCATCGGGGTCTCCTCGTGGCGATCGCCGCACTGTAGCCAGCGTCCCGGCCTGCGCACAAGGGCGCGGCGGCTCAGGGACGCAGCTCCACCGTTCCGGACACCGTGACCACCACGTCCGAATCGCCGCCCTCGATCGGCAGCGGTGACGCCGCGGCCTCGGCCGGCGCCCGGGCCATCGGCATCGGCCGCGGGGCGGACCCGCCTGCGCCCCGAAGCGCGATCTCCTTGATCTCGTAGCCTGCGAAACCGAAGGCCACGGCCGCCTCGGCGGCGCGCGCCCGGAAGGCCTGAGCCGCCTCGGCGAGCAGCCGCCCCTCCTCGATCCGGCGTCGCTCGCCGGACAGCCGGAACTGAACGCCGGTGAGCAGCATCCGCTCGGCCAGCCGACCGCCGAGCTGCGCGAGCGGCTGCAGCCGCGTCGACTCGATCACGATCTCGCCGCGTACCCGCCAGCCCTGCGGCCGACCCTCGCGGGTGAAGTTCGGCTGCGTCCAGACCTGGCCGAGCCGCGCGCGCACGCCCTCGACCGACCGCGCCTCGGCGAGCGCGGCGTTCAGCTGAGCGATCACCGCCTCGTTCAGCGCGCCCGGTTGCGGACCGTCGCGCTCGACCGCCAGCGTGATCGCCATCTCGTCGTTCGGAACCGCCGCGCGAGCGCTCGCCTCGAGCGTGAGGGTCGCGGCGGCGATCGCGACGTTCGGCGTCGCGATCGCGACCATCAGTCCGAGGACGACCCCGCGTACCCGCCGGACCCAATCCGGACGCCCGCTCAAGAGCCGCCGCCCAGGTCGGACACCGACGGTATCCGCGGCACCCCGGGTACCGACAGTCCGCGGGCCGCGAGCACGGCGCGCAGCACCGCGGCCGCGGTGACCGCCGCCGCCGCCGCACCGAGCACCACCGGATGGACCGGGGCGGCGGCCCGCCCGGTCGCCAGCGCGAAGATCGTGTCGCCGTCGAAGCGGGTGTGGACCGGGTCGATGGTGCGCGCCAGCCCGTCGTGGGCGCACTGCGCGAGGCGCCGGCACTCGGCCTTGCCCAGCACCGCGTCGGTCGCGACCACGCCGATCGTCGTGGCCAGCCCCGGCACCAGCGCGGGCGGCAGGTCGCCGGCGAGCAGTCTTGCCGTGGTGCCGGTGAGCGTGCGGCCATCGGCGCCCCGCGCCCCGGCCAGTGGCCGTCCGCTCTCCGGGTCGAGCACGTCGCCGATCGCATTGACCACGATCAGCGCACCGACGGTCGCCGTACCGACGCGCAGCGACGCGGTGCCCACGCCCCCCTTCATCGCGTTCGCGATCCCCCAGAGCTTGCCCACCGTCGCGCCGGCGCCCGCACCCACGGACCCCTCGGCCGGCGCCTGCTCGGACGCCGCCTCGCACGCCGCGCGCCCGCCGGCCGCATCCGGACGGATCGTCGGGTCGCCCAGCCAGAGGTCGAACAGGATCGCGGCGGGCACGATCGGCACGCGTGCCGGACCCACCGACACGCCCGCGCCGCGCGCGGCCAGCCAGTCGACCACCCCGGTCGCGGCGTCCAGACCGAACGCGCTGCCGCCGGCGAGCACGACCGCGTGCACCCGGTCCACCGCGTTGACCGGATCGAGCAGGTCGGTCTCGCGCGTGCCCGGGGACGCGCCGCGCACGTCGACGCCGCCGGTGGCCCCCGTTTCGGTGAGCACGACCGTGCAGCCGGTCGGACGGCGCGCATCCGTGTGATGGCCCACGCGAATCCCGGCCACGTCGGTGATCGCACCGCCCCGGAGCGCGGCGCCGATCGGGCCGCCGGCCAGGATGTCGGATACTTGCATCCCATGACTGTACCCAAAACCCCGCCATCCGGCGGACTGACTCCGCAGCACTTCGCGATGCTGTCGATCGCCGCGGCGATCGCGACCATCTCGCTGAAGGCCGCGGCGTGGTGGATCACCGGCTCGGTCGGACTGCTGTCGGACGCGCTCGAATCGTTCGTGAACCTCGCGGGGGCGAGCTTCGCGCTGTGGATGATCGTCGTCGCGCGCCTGCCGCCGGACAACGAGCATCCGTTCGGCCATGCGAAGGCCGAGTACTTCTCGAGCGGGTTCGAGGGCGTGCTGATCGTCGGTGCGTCGATCGGCATTGCGTGGACCGCGATCGAGCGCCTGCTCGCGCCGCAGCCGCTGGAGGCGATCGGCCTGGGGCTGGTGCTGTCGCTGCTCGCCACCGCAGTCAACCTGGGCGTCGCGATCGCGCTGCGCCGGGCAGCGCGTCGCTTCGACTCGATCGCGCTCGAAGGCGATGCGCGGCACCTGATGACCGACGTCGTGACCTCGGTCGGCGTGATCGCGGCGGTCGGCGCGGTCACGCTGACCGGTTGGTGGGTGCTCGACCCGCTGATCGCGCTGGCGGTGGGCGCGAACATCCTGTTCGAGGGCGTGCGCCTGATCCGGGCGTCGGTCGACGGTCTGATGGACCGCAGCCTGGAGGACGCGGTGCAGACCCGCCTGCGCGCGGCGCTCGACGCGATGGCGGCCGACGGGGTGCACTGGTGTGAACTGCGCACGCGCCGGGCAGGGTCGCAGGCGTGGATCGACGTCGTCGTGCGCGTGCCCGGCGACTGGACCGTGACACGCGGACACGAGGCGCTCGACCGCGTCGAGTCCGCGCTCGCAGCGATCGTTCCCGGGGCCACGGTGCTCACCCATCTGGAGCCGCTCGAGCCCTGACCGGGGCGTCCGGCCGCCCGGCCGCGGGCCGCTACAATCGGAACGATGAGCACCGATTCTCCGGTCGTGCTGCACTTTCCCGACCAGCGCGAAGCCGCGGCCCGGTTCGCCACGGCGCTCGGGGCGCGCTGCGCCGAGATCGCCTCGCGGCGCTTTCCGGACGGCGAATCGCTGGTGCGGCTGCCGCTGCCGCTGCCCGGGCGGGTGCTGCTGTTCTGCTCGCTCGGACGGCCGAACGAGCGGCTGGTGGAACTGCTTCTGGCGACCCGCACCGCGCGGGCGCACGGCGCAGCGCAGCTGACGCTGGTCGCGCCCTACCTGTGCTACATGCGCCAGGACGCGGCCTTCCGGCCGGGCGAGGCGATCAGCCAGACGATCGTCGGCAGCTGGCTCGCCGAGCTGGTCGACGCGGTGGTGACGGTCGACCCGCACCTGCACCGGATCGACCGGCTCGAGCAGGCGGTGCCGGTCGCCCGTGCGGTTGCGCTGTCGGCGGCCCCCGCGCTGGGCGCCTTCGTCGCGAGGACCTTGCCGCACGCAGTGGTCGTCGGGCCGGACGAGGAGTCGGCCCAGTGGGCGGAGCCGGTCGCCCGGCAGGCGCAGCGGCCCTTTGCGGTGTTCGTCAAGGAACGGCGCGGCGATCGCGACGTCGTCGTGCGCGCTGCGGGCGAGGTGCCGATCGCGGGGCGGCCGGTCGTGCTGGTCGACGACATCGCCAGCAGCGGCCGTACGCTCGGCGATGCGGCCCGGGTGTGCCTGGAGCTCGGTGCCCGCAGCGTCGATGCGGTGGTCACGCACGCACTGTGCGCGGGCGACGACCTCGACGCGCTGCACGCCGCCGGCGTCGGTCACCTGTGGAGCACCGACACGCTGCCCCATCCGGGCAATTGTGTGCATCTGGCGGCGCTGCTCGCCCAGGGCTGCCGCGACCACGGGCTCGCCTGACCCGCGGCGCCACGGGCCGCGCGCTCAGACCACCGGTTCGTCGCCGAATGCGGCGGCGTCGTCCGACAGGTCCACCCAGTGGCGCCGCAGCGCCGAGATCGCCTGCGCGTACTCGTCCGCGTCGAACGCGCGCGGCGGAAAGCAGGACGCGCCCGGGCGCGCGGCCGACCAGACGAACACCTCGCGGCCGCGGGCACCGAGCACCTGCCCGCTGATCCCGGCCGCCTGCGGCGAGGCGAGGAAGGCGACCAGGTGGGCGACCGGGGCGGCCGACAGCGCCGCGGTGCGGTCGCGAAACGCGTTGTGAGCCGGGCCACGGTCGGGCATCGCACGGATCGCCCGCGTGCCGGCGAACGGCACGATCGCGTTGCAGCCGACGCGGATCGGCGCGAGTTCCTGGGCGAGCGTGCGCGTGAGCGCGATCAGCCCCGCCTTGCTGGCGGCCTCCGCCGCACGGCCTGCGCGGCCGTACAGCGCGCTCGAGGACACGAGGTTGACGATCGCCCCCGGGCGCCGGCCGGCGCCCGCCTGAGACCGCAGCACCGGGACCACCGCGGCGGCAAATGCGAACGGGGCGAGCAGGTTGGTGCCCAGCACCCGTTCGAGATCGGCCCGCTCCAGAGCCTCGACCGGCAGGTCGTGCTCGATCGCCGCGTTGTTCACCAGCAGGTCCACGCCGCCGAACGCGCCGAGCGCGGCCTCGACCGCCTCGCGGGCCGCGCCCGGGGCGGCCGCATCGATCGACACCCCGACCGCACCGGGCACGCGCGCCGCCGCGAGTTCGGTGACCGCCGGATCCTCCGGTCCGCCGTCGATCGCAGCGCCGTTGTCGACGATCAGCACGCGCGCACCGAGCAGCCCGAGCGTCTGGGCGATCGCCAGCCCGATGCCGCGCGCCCCGCCGGTCACGATCGCGCTGCGTTGTGCGAGTGGATCCTGCATCGTCGTTGCCGCTCCGAGAGGCGGGCGCGGGTGCGCCCGCCCGCAGTGTGCCGCAAGTCGGACCCGACCCGCCCGGCCACCACGCCGCGGCACCCCGCGGCGCGGCCTGGACCTCGTGACGCCCGAGCGCCGTCCGACCGACCCGCCCGGTCGGCTCAGCTCCCCGGCGTGCCCGGTTCGCCGAGGTCCCAGTACAGCCCCGCCATGATCCGCAGCGCCTGACGGACCACCGGTTCGAGCAGGTGCTCGTCGGGCGCGTGCTGCGAGCAGCCCGCGTACGAGTGCGGCACCCAGACCGTGGGCAGGCCGAGCAGGTCGGCGAACGCGTCGTTCGGCAGCGAGCCACCGAGGTTCGGGAGCACGGCCGGGCGCTCCCCGGTGCTGCGCTCGATCGACGCGCTGGCCCAGCGGACCCACGGATGCTCCGGATCGAGCCGGGTCGCGGGCAGGCCCGGATCGGCCGACGGCTCGAAGCGCACCTGCGCGAAGCCGTGCGCATCCAGGTGCCGGCGCAGCGCCGGAACGATCCCCTCGGGTTCGATGCCGACCACGGTGCGCAGCTGGCAGTGCGCGAGCGCGCGCCCGGGGATCGCGTTGACCGGGCGGCTCGGGTGACCGGCGTCGAAGGCCAGCACCTCGAAGCTGCACCAGCCGTAGACCCGTTCGGCAGAGGTCAGACCGGGCTCGCCCCAGTCGGGGTCGACTGCAGGCGCCCCCTCGCCGCCGTCCGGATGCAGGCCGCGCAGCGCCGCGCGCACCGCCGGCGTGAGCGACGACGGCCGCCACTGCGGCACGCGGATCGCGCCGCGGGCGTCGACGATCGTGGCGAGCGCATGCGCGAGCACCAGGGCCGGGTTCGAGATCAGGCCGCCCCAGTTGCCGGAGTGGTGCGCGCCGTCGCGCGGCTCAACGACGAGCGCGAAGTTGAGCACGCCCCGCGACCCCAGGAACAGCGTCGGTCGGTAAGGCTCGGTCCGCGGGCCGTCGGAGGCGAGCAGAAGATCGGCGGCGAGCCTCGCCCGGTGGCTCGCGCAGGCCTGGTGCAGCGCGGGCGAGCCGATCTCCTCGCCCATCTCGAACAGCCACTTCGCATTGAACCCGAGCCGGGCGCGCGACGCGCCCCCGCCGGCCAGACCCTGCTGTGCACCGCGTACCTCGAGCACCGCGGCGAACGCCTCGAGGTTGATCGTGTGCTGCCCCTTGTTGTCGGCGACGCCGCGGCCGTACCAGCGCTCGCCGCAGCGCTCGAGGCGCCAGGGATCGCGGCCCTCGCGCCAGCGGCCGGCCTGGCCGCGCACCACGTCGCCGTGGCCGTAGCCGAGCACCGTCGGGACGTCCGGCGACTCGATGCGTTCGGCGATCAGCAGGGGGCCGGCCGCCGTCCCGACCTGCTCGCAGTCGAAACCCAGCGCCCGGAGCGCGGGGGCGATCTCGTCGGCGAGGTAGGCCTCGAGCACGGGCGCCCGTGCCGCCTCCTGGCTCTCGGTCGGCATCGCGACCCGACGCGCAAGCGACTGGATCAGCCTGCCGTCCTCCAGCCGCTTCAGCGCGACTTGCAGACATCGGTCGCGGTCTTCCTCGGACGTGCGCTCGTGCATCGTGTGCCTCACCTGCGCCGTGCACCGCGGACCCGAGCCGACGCGCCGGCGATAATCCGGCGATGATCTCACGCACCGTCCGGCCGGTTCCGTGGGCACGCCGTCCTCTCCGCCCCCCGGAGCCGCGCACCGCGCCGCCGCGCCGAGGGCGGCACGCGGCGCGGCGCATACGATGACCGCCGCCCATCCACCCGCGCGTCACGACCGTACGCCCTTCGACCGCGCACTCCTCGATGCTGCGGCGCTGCCCTGCGCGTGGGCCGGGGCGAACTGCTGGACGGTGGTCGACGCGCACTTCGAGGCCGGCGAGCGATGGCTCGCGCTGAGCGACCTCTGGCGCGCGGACCCGCGGCGCCCGGCCCGGCTGCGCTGCGTCGGCCTGCTGCCCGACGCAGCCGCGCTCGCGCGACTGAGCTCGGTCGACGCCGCCCGCGGTCCGCATCGGATCGCGCGCTGGCCGCCTGCAATCGACGGCGTGCACCGGATCGCCCTCCCCGACCCGCGGCTGCAGCTCACCCTGGTGGTCGGCGACGCGGCGCGGCGGCTGCCCGGGCTGCTGCGGGGTGCGGATACGCTGCTGGTGCCGCTGAACGATCGACGCTCGCTGCCGTCGCCGGTTGCGCTGCGCGCGCTCGCGCGGCAGGTGCGGGCGCGCGGCGCGGCTAGCCTCGCGTGCGATACGGCCCATTCGCCGCTGCGCGCGGACGAGCCGATCGCGATCGCCCTCGCCGCAGCCGGCCTGCACCTCGAGTGCGCCGACGCGCCCGTCGGGGCCGACCGATCCGGGGCCGATGGCGCCGCGTCCGCGGCGGGCCGCGCCTGGCGCGCCCGGCGCCGCCACGGCCCCTCGCCTTCGGCACCGGACACGGGCGGCGAGGCGCTGGTGATCGGCGCCGGGCTCGCGGGCTGCGCGATTGCGTTCGCTCTCGCCCGCCGGGGCTGGTCGGTGGTGCGATTCGACGCCGCCGACAGCGCCGCCCGCAGGGCGTCCGGACAGCCGGCGCTTGCGCACCACCCGTCGTTGACCCCGGACGACGCGCCGCTATCGCGGCTCACGCGCGCGGCACTGCTGATGTCGCACGGCGACTACGACACCGGCGCCCCGCGCTGGGTGGGCCGGCTGCAACGGATGTCGGACGCACGGGCACACGCGGTTGCGCGCAACCTCCCCCCGGACTGGGTGCGTGCGGTCGATCGGCACGAGGCATCGGCGCTCGCCGGCGGTCCGCTGGACCAGGGCGGTGCGTGGCTGCCGATGGCCGGCGCGGTGGACCCGCAGCGCTTGTGCGACGACTGGAGCGTGCAATCGATCCGGCGGCGGGCCGCGACCCCCGTGACCGCGCTCGAGCGCGTGCCCGACGGATGGCGGGTCCGCGACCGCAGTGCACGTGCACGCGATGCGGCACCGGTCGCGATCCTCGCCACCGGCGCATACGACGCGCCGAACCTGTGCACGGTGCCGGGCGAGCACCGCAGCGTGTGGGACGCGATCGGGCCGTGCGGTGCGCGCCGGCGACCGGGGCGCAGCCTGCTGCTGCCGGCGTCCGCGTCACCGGGCTGGCGTTGCGTGGTCGGCAGCGACCACCACCGGGTGCCGATGCCCGACGGCGGGGCGGTGCTCGGGCCGATCGACGGCGACGCCGGTCCCGCCGGCCTGGCCGGCACGCTCGGCCCGGCGGCGCTGCGCCTCTCGCTGCGCGATCACCTGCCGGTGATCGGCCGATTGCCGGTTGCGCGCGCCCTCGGAACCCGCCTGGCCCCGGGCGCGCCGGGCACGGACCTCGACGGTCTGTGGATCGCCGCCGGCTTCGGCGGACGCGGGCTGCTGTGGGCCGTGCTCGCAGCCGAATGCATCGCCGCGCAGCTCGATGGCGAGCCCGCGCCGATCGAGCGGACGCTGTCCGACGCGATCGACCCCGCACGATTCCTGCGCGCCGCCGTGCCGGCCGCGGCGGATGTCGATTGACCGGGTGGGACGCGCTTGCCTATGCTCCGGGGTTTGCCCGCGCCGCATGCTCACCGTCCTGGAAGTCACGCTGCCGGTCTTCGGGCTGGTGTTTCTCGGCTGGATCGCCGCGCGCCGAAGGATCCTGTCCGAGGCGGCGGTCGACGGCGTCAACGCCTTCGTCTTCTGGTTCGCGCTGCCCGCGATGCTGTTCCGTGCCGTGTCGACGCTGCCGGTCGCGAAGATCGCCGATTCGCGGTTCCTGCTCGCGTACCTCGCGGCTGCGGTCGTGATGTTCGCAATCTCCCGCGCACTCGCCTCGACCGTGTCGGCGGATCCGCCCGAACGCACCGGGCTGGCGTTCGCCGCGACGCACGGCAACATCGGCTACCTCGGCCTGCGGCTGCTCGCACAGATCGGCGACGCGGACCGGCTGCCGGGCATGGTGATGGCGATGCTCGTCGACATCCTGGTGGTGATCGTCGCGGCGATCGTGCTGTTCGAGCTGGGCCGGCGCACGGACGCGGCGGGCGCGCCGCTGTCCGCGAGGCTGCGCGGCGCGCTCGGCGGGCTGCTGCGCACGCCGCTGATCCTGGGCATCGCCGCCGGGCTGCTCGCGTCGGCCACGGGCCTCGCGCTGCCGGGGCCGGTCACCACCTTCGTCGGGCTGCTCGCGGCCGCGGCCGGGCCGTGTGCCCTGTTCGCGATCGGCGCCTCGCTCGGCGGCCGGCCCGCGACCCTGGACACCCCGGTGGCCGGCCTGATGGTGCTCAAGCTCGCCGTGCACCCGGCGCTGGTGGCGATCGCGATGTTCGCCTTCGGCGTGGATCCGCAGCTGGCCGCGATCGGCATCCTCGCCGCCGCGCTGCCGACCGCGAGCAACACGTTCATCCTCGCGCAGCGCTACGGCGTGGACACGCGGCCGATCGGTGCGGCGATCGTTGCCGGCACCTTCGTGGCCGCACTCACCGTGTCGCTGGTCATCTGGCTGCTCGGACTGCCGATCGGCTGAGCCCCCCAACCCATGAACCGGCCATGACCCGAAAGACCATCCCCATCCTCCGGTACGACTGCTCGAAGTGCCCGGGCTACTGCTGCAGCTACCCGCGAATCGAGGTCAAGGACCGCGACCTGGCCCGCCTCGCGCGCCACTTCGGCCTGGAGACCGCCGAGGCGGAGCGCCGCTTCACGCGCTGGTACGAGGAGGGTGAACGCATCCTCAGGCATCGCAAGGACCCGGTGTACGGATCGATCTGCCGGTTCTTCGACACCGACGCGCGGCGCTGCACCGTCTACGAGGCGAGGCCCGCGGTATGCCGCGACTACCCGAACGGCTCGCGCTGCGGCTACTACGACTTCCTGAAGTTCGAGCGCAAGCACCAGGACGATCCGGACTTCATCCCGTCGGCCTGAGCGGTCCGCCGCGCGACGCCGGACCGCGAGGGCTCACCGGCCGCCTCAGTGCCAGCCGTGGGCGTGCCAGCGCGACGGCGCGCGCCACGGATCACGGTAGACGATCACCGGCGGACGCACCCGCACCGGCGCGACCGTGACCGCGGGGGCGTGATACACGACCGCCGGGGGATGATGGATGACCGGGGGCGCGTATCGCACGAGCGGCGGCGGCAGGTACACGATCGCGGGCGACGGGGCCACGACCACCGGCGCGGGCGCGTAGACCCACCCGCGCGGCGTCGGGACGTACTGCGGCGCGACGGTCGCACCGTAGCCCGGGTGGCGGCCCACCGGGTACCCGTACACGAGCGCGCCAGGAGCGGGGTGGCCCTCGCCGTGGAACCCGTGCGCGCCAGCGACCGGCCGCTGCGCGATCGCGACGCCAGTCGCCGCGCCGAGCACCCCGCCCACGACCGCGCCGTTGCGCCCGCCGATCGCGTGCCCGATCGCGACGCCGGCGCCTGCGCCGATCGCCGCGCCCAGCACCCCATCGCCGTGGGCCTGCACCGAGGGCGAGAGCAACACCAGGGCGGCGACGCCCCAGCCCGTGAACCGACCGTACGACATTGCGCACCTCCGTTTCGATCGCAACGCCGGGGCAGGCTAGCCCGGGCGTCACGGAGCGCGTACGGGCGGCCCGGCAACAGACGTAACCGACGGTATCGGCTCAGCGCGACGACGCCGTCCGCCCGAGGTACCGATCCGCGTCGAAGGTCTGCAGCCAGGCAGGCCGATAGATCGCCAGTCCCGTGACCAGCATGCCGGTCGCCACCGCCTCGCCGTCGGCCAGGATCAGCAGCGCGATCCATGCGGAGGCGGCGCGGCCGAAGCCCTGCGGGGTCCCGATCAGCCACCCCTCGAGGACCCCGGCGCCCAGCACCGCGATCAGCGTCCCCGCGAACACCGCGACGAACAGGTAGACGAACAGGTGGGTGGGCAACGACCGCTCGACCAGCCGCAGCCAGCCCCAGGCGATCGCCAGCGGCAGCAGGCCGTCGAACAGCATCCGCGCCGGCAGGTGCACCCACGGGTACGCGCCGACGGCCGCCGCGAACAGCGCGCCGCCCGCCACGGCGACCGCCCCCCAGCGGGGGCCGAGCACGAACAGCGCGAACGGGGCAACCACTCCGTGCAGCGCCACGCCGTCGGCGAGCGTGGTCCGGAACGTCCAGCCGATGCCGATCAGCACCGCGACCGCACCGAGCGCGTGCGGCGAGACCGGCTTGCCGGCGCCGCTCAACCCACCCAGGCGCGCGCGTTGCCCCACAGCCGAGCCCAGGGCGACGCGCCCCGCGGGCCCTCGAGGCGGGGGTCCCGCGGGCGCCACGACCACTGCACGAGGCGGGCGACCCGCTCCGGATGGGGCATCAGCAGGGTCGCCCGGCCGTCGGCGCTGCAGTAGCCGGTGAGCCCGCCAGGCGAGCCGTTCGGGTTCGCGGGGTAGCGTTGGGTCGGCGTGCCGTCGCCCTCGACGAAGCGCATCACCGCGCGGGCGGCGAGCGCGTGGTCCGGGGTGTCGTGCACGACGCGGCCCTCGCCATGGGCGATCGCGATCGGCAGCCGCGAGCCGGTCATGCCCGCGAGCAGCACGGAGGGCGACGGCAGGATCTCGACCAGGCCGAAGCGGGCCTCGAACCGACCCGAGCGGTTGGCGCGAAAGCGCGGCCAGTGTTCGGCACCGGGCACGATCGACTTCAGCTGCGACAGCATCTGGCAGCCGTTGCACACGCCGAGCGTGAAGGTGTCCGGCCGGGCGAAGAAGACCGCGAACTGCTCGGCCAGCCGACCGTTGAAGAGCACGGTCTTCGCCCAACCCGAGCCGCCGCCGAGCACGTCGCCGTAGGAGAATCCGCCGCAGGCGACCAGCCCCTTGAAGTCGGCGAGCCGGTGCCGCCCCTCGATCAGGTCGGTCATGTGCACGTCGAACGCATCGAACCCGGCGGCATCGAAGGCCGCCGCCATCTCGACGTGCCCGTTGACGCCCTGCTCGCGCAGCACCGCGACCCGCGGGCGGACCCCGGTGGCGACGAAGGGTGCGGACGGGTCCTCGGCCGGCTCGAAGGTCAGCGCGACCGACAGCGGCGGCTGCGCACCCGCGCCCTCGTGCTCGAACTCCTCGCGCGCGCAGTCCGGATCGTCGCGCAGCGCGGCGATCCGGTACGAGGTCTCGCTCCACACCGACTGGAGCTCGGCGCGCTTCGCGCTCCACACCCGCTTCGCGTCGCGCCAGACCTCGACCGTGTCGGTCGCGTTCGGCTTGCCGATCACGTGCGTGAGGCGTGAAAGGCCTGCGCCCCGGAGCCGCGCGAGCACCGCGTCGCGATCGGACTGGCGCACCTGGAGCACCACGCCCGCCTCCTCGGCGAAGAGCGCCCGCAGCGTGAGTTCGTTGCGCTGCACCGCCACCTGTTCGGGGCGGATCTTGAAGTCGCCCCAGTCGGCCGCGTACGGATCGATGGTCAGCAGATCGAGGTTCAGCGACACGCCGCAGTGCGCGGCGAACGCCATCTCGCACACGGTCGCGAAGAGCCCGCCGTCGGAGCGGTCGTGCACCGCGAGCACCAGACCGTCAGCCGACAGCCGCTGCACCGCGTCGAAGGCCGTGGCCAGCACCGCCGGATCGGCGACGTCCGGCACCGCGTCGCCGATCTGCTGGGTGACCTGGGCGAACGCCGAGCCGCCGAGGCGGTGGCGGCCCTCGCCCAGATCCATCAGCAGCAGGCAGGTATCGCCCGCGTCCGTGCGCAACTGGGGCGTGAGCGCCGCGCGCACGTCGGCGACCGGCGCCCAGGCGGTCACCACCAGCGACACCGGCGCCGACACCTCGCGTTCGCCGCCGTCGGCCACCCAGCGGGTGCGCATCGACAGCGAATCCTTGCCCACCGGGATCGACAGGCCGAGTGCGATCGCGAAGCGGCTCGCAGCCTGCACTGCGTCGTACAGGTCGGCGTCGTCCTCGGGGGTCCCGCAGGCGGCCATCCAGTTCGCCGACAGCTTGATGCGCGGTCGCTCGACCGGGGCCCCCAGCAGGTTGGTCAGCGCCTCGGCGATCGCCATCCGGGCCGATGCGGCCGGGTCGATCACCGCGAGCGGCGGGCGCTCTCCGATCGACAGCGCGTCGCCGTGCACGCCGTCCAGGTCAGCCAGCCCGATCGCGCAATCGGCCACCGGCACCTGCCAGGGCCCGACCATGGGATCACGGGCACACCGCCCGCCGACGGTACGGTCGGCGATCGTCACCAGGAACGACTTCGAGGCGACCGCCGGAAGCCGCAGCACCCGCCGCGCCACCTCGTCCAGATCGAAGCCGGCCGCCTCGACCGGCGGCAGCGCGCGCTCGACCCGCTGGCCGGTGCGGTGCATCCGGGGCGGCTTGCCCAGCAGCACCTGCATCGGCATGTCGACCGGTCGCGTGCCGTCGGCCGACGCGACCCGCAGGCGCGTGTCGTCGCTCACCGTGCCGAGCACCGCGTACGGACTGCGCTCTCGCCGGCACAGCAGGTCGAAGGTGGGCAGCGCAGACGGGGGAATCGCGAGCACGTAGCGCTCCTGCGATTCGTTGCACCAGATCTCGGCCGGCGACAGACCGCTCGCCTGCAGCGGGATGCGTTCGAGGTCGATCCGCGCGCCGCGGCCGGCGCCGTCGACCAGTTCGGGCAGCGCGTTCGACAAGCCGCCGGCGCCCACGTCGTGGATCGACAGGATCGGGTTCGCGTCGCCGAGCGCCGTGCACGCGTCGATCACCTGCTGCGCGCGCCGCTGCATTTCCGCGTTGCCCCGCTGCACCGAGTCGAAGTCCAGCTCCGCGGTGTTGCTGCCCGAGCCCATGCTCGAGGCCGCGCCCCCGCCCAGACCGATGCGCATGCCAGGCCCGCCGAGCTGCACGAGCAGCGTGCCGGGCGGCAGATCGAGCTTGCCGACGTGGCGCGCATCGAGGTGACCGACGCCGCCCGCGATCATGATCGGCTTGTGATAGCCGCGCACTCGGCCGGCCACGTTCTGCTCGTACGTGCGGAAGTAGCCGAGCAGGTTCGGGCGACCGAATTCGTTGTTGAACGACGCACCGCCGATCGGGCCGTCGATCATGATCGCGAGCGCCGACGCGATCCGCTCGGGCGCACCGTAGCGGATCGCCTGGCCTCGCCCCTCGAGCGACGCGGCGACGTCCTGGGCGGTCTCCCACGGCTGCTCGAACCCCGGAACGTGCAGGTCCGACACGGTGAAGCCGGTCAGCCCGAACGCCGGACGCGCGCCTCGGCCGGTGGCCCCTTCGTCGCGGATCTCGCCGCCCGAGCCAGTGGCGGCGCCCGGAAACGGCGCGATCGCAGTGGGATGGTTGTGAGTCTCGACCTTGAGCAGCGCGTGCTGATCGACCTCGGTCCGCTGCCACCGACCCTCGCGACCCGCAGGCGCGGCGAGCATCGGGCGAGCCGGCGCGCCCCGCAGCACGGCGGCGTTGTCCGCGTACGCCACGACCGTGCCCTCGGGGTGGGCTGCATGCGTGGCGCGGATCATGCCGAAGAGCGACTCGGACTGCGGCTCGCCGTCCACCGTCCAGGACGCGTTGAAGATCTTGTGCCGGCAGTGCTCGGAGTTGGCCTGCGCGAACATCATCAATTCGACGTCGGTCGGATCGCGACCCGCGGCGCGGAACGCGTCGACCAGGTAGTCGATCTCGTCTTCGGACAGCGCGAGCCCCAGTTCGACGTTGGCGCGCCGCAGCGCCTCGACGCCTCCCGCGACCACCGGAACCGAGCACATCGGCCGGCCGGGCAGCGTCTCGAGCAGCGCGGCCAGCCCGGCGGCGTCCTGCGGCGGGACGACCGCGGACTCGGTCATCCGGTCGTGCAGCGGCGCGGCAAGCGCCTCGAGCGCAGGCGCAGCGGAGCCCCCGGCGAGGCGCGCGAGCAGACCCCGGCGGAGCACGACCGTCCACGCGACGCCTCGCTCGATCCGGCTCACCGAGTCCAGCCCGCAGACCCGGGCGATGTCGGTCGCCTTGCTCGACCACGGGCTCACCGTGCCCAGCCTCGGCACGACCCACAGTTCGACCGCGCCGTCGGGCAGCGCAGGGCCGGTCTCGCCGTCGTCGAGCAGTGAGGCGACGCGCGCACGGGTGTCGGGGGACAGCGGCGCGTCGGAGCACACCAGGTGCAGGTAACGCGCGTGCAGGTCGACGACGCGCTCGTCGAGCGCCCTCAGCGCGGGCAGCAGGCGGGCGCGACGGGCTTCGGTGAGGGCGACGCCACCGCGCAGGACGATCACGTCGGGCATTCGGGAGGACTCGGCGGCGGTGAGCCGCGATTATACCGACGCCTCCGCCCGGGCTCAGGCCGGGCCGAAGCCGCCTCCCCCCGGAGTCTGTATGACGAACAGGTCGCCTGCCTGCAGCTCGGCGCGACCGACGTGACCGATCGGCTCGATCCGGCCGTCGGCGCGCAGCACGTAGTTGTTCGCGCACGCCCCGCTGCCCCCGCCGGCCGCCCCGAACGGCGGCACGACGCGGCTGTTCGCAAGCATCGACGCGGTCATCGGCTCGAGAAAGCGGATCTCGCGCGTGCCGCCGTCACCGCCGCGCCAGCGCCCGCGCCCCCCGGTGTGGGCGCGGATCGCGTAGCGCTCCAGGAGCACCGGGAAGCGCAGCTCGAGCACCTCCGGGTCGGTGAGCCGCGAGTTGGTCATGTGGGTCTGCACGACCGCGGTGCCGTCGAAGCCGCCGATCTGCCGGCCCTCCCCGTCGAACAGCCCGCCCGCACCGGAGCCGCCCGAGATGGTCTCGTAGTACTGGTGGCGGGCGTTGCCGAACGTGAAGTTGCTCATCGTGTTCGGGCCGGACGCCATCACGCCGAGCGCGCCGTACAGCGCGTTGGTCACGCACATCGAGGTCTCGACGTTGCCGGCGACCACCGCGCCGGGGTGCCGCGGATTGAGCAGCGTACCCTCGGGCACCACGATCTCCAGCGGCGCGAGACAGCCGGCGTTCATCGGGATCTCGTCGTCGACCAGCGTGCGGAACACGTACAGCACCGCGGCGATGGTCACGGCGAGCGGGGCGTTGAAGTTGTTCGGCTGCTGCGGTGAGGTGCCGGTGAAGTCGATCCGCGCACGCCGCGCCGCCCGGTCGACCGCGATCGCCACCCGGATCACCGCGCCGTTGTCGAACGCAAGCTCGAAGCGCCCGTCGCGCAGCGCGCCGATCACCCGGCGCACCGACTCCGCGGCGTTGTCCTGCACGTGCCGCATGTAGGCCCGCACCACGTCGAGCCCGAAGTGCGACACCATCCGCAGCAGCTCCTCGCGGCCCTTCTCGTTGGCCGCGACCTGCGCTCTCAGGTCGGCGACGTTCTGGTCGGGGTTGCGGGCCGGGTACTTGGCGCCGAGCAGCAGCGCACGCAGCGCGTCCTCGCGGAACACGCCCTGCTCGACCAGCCTGAAGTTCGTGAGCAGCACGCCCTCGTCGTCGATGTGCCGGCTGTCCGGCGGCATCGAGCCCGGCGTGAGTCCGCCGATGTCCGCATGGTGCCCGCGCGACCCGACCCAGAACAGCAGGTCGCGGCCCTCCGCATCGAACACCGGCGTGATCACGGTCACGTCCGGCAGGTGGGTGCCGCCGCGGTAGGGGTCGTTGAGCACGAACACGTCGCCCGGCGCGATCCGCCCGGCGTTGTCTCGAATCACCGCCTGCACGGAGGCGCCCATCGAACCCAGGTGCACCGGCATGTGGGGCGCGTTCGCGATCAGCGCGCCGTCGGCGTCGAACACCGCGCAGGAGAAGTCCAGCCGCTCCTTGATGTTCACCGAGTGCGCAGTGTTCTGCAGCCGGTAGCCCATCTGCTCGGCGATGGACATGAACAGGTTGTTGAAGATCTCGAGCATCACCGGGTCGGCGTCCGTGCCGACCGCCCGCTGCGCGGCTCGCGGCTCGCTGCGCTCGAGCAGCAGGTCGCCGCGCGGCGTGACCGTGGCGCGCCATCCGGCCTCCACCACCGTAGTCGCGTTCGCCTCGGCGATCACCGCCGGGCCGGCGATCCGCGTTCCCGCGGGCAGCGACTCGCGCCGGTGCAGCGGGGCCGGCGCCCACGCGCCACGCGAGAAGAGCGGCACCCGGGCGAGCGGCGCGACCCCGCCCTCCGCGGCGCGCGCCGCACCGCCCGCCGAGGCCGCCGCCGACTGCGGCGACGTCACCTCGACCGCCACCGACTCGACCACCAGCGCTCGGTGGGCCAGCAGGAACGCGAAACGCTGACGGTAGGCGGCCTCGAAGGCCGCGACCATCGCGTCGCGAGCGGCCTCCGCCACCGGGAGCGCCGTGTCGGTGCCCTCGTACTTCAGCGTGACCGTGCGGCTCGTCCGTAGCGACCCCGGCGGTTCCCCCTGCGCGATCAGTGCCTCGCGCGCCTGCTGCTCGAGTCGGTCGAGCCCGATGCGAGCCTCGTCCAGCCCCCCGTCGTCCAGCCGCCGCTCGACCGAGGTCGAGCGCATCGTCGATTGCTCCGCCAGCCCCATGCCGTACGCGGACAGCACGCCGGCCATCGGGTGCACCAGCACCGTCGACATCCCCAGCTGGTCGGCCACCGCGCACGCGTGCTGCCCGCCGGCGCCGCCGAACACCGTCAGCACGTAGCCGGTGACGTCGTAGCCGCGCTGCACCGAGATCTTCTTGATCGCGTTCGCCATGTTGGCGTTGGCGATGTCGACGAACCCCTGCGCCAGCGCCTCGGGGGTCATCGTCCGCCCGGTCTCGCGGGCGACCCGCCCGGCCAGCGCCGCGAAGGCGGCGACCACCCGGTCGCGATCGAGCGGCTGGTCGCCATTCGGCCCGAACACCGCGGGGAAGTGCGCCGGATGCAGCTTGCCGAGCATCACGTTCGCATCGGTCACCGCCAGCGGGCCACCCCGCCGGTAGCAGGCGGGCCCGGGATTCGCGCCCGCCGAGTCGGGGCCGACCCGCAGACGCGCGCCGTCGAAGTGCAGCACCGACCCGCCGCCGGCGGCCACCGTGTGGATGCTCATCATCGGCGCGCGCAGACGCACCCCCGCGACCTGCGTGTCGAACACCCGCTCCAGCTCGCCCGCGTAGTGCGAGACGTCGGTCGAGGTGCCGCCCATGTCGAAGCCGATCACGCGCCCGAAACCGGCGTCGCGGCTCACGCGGACCATGCCGACGATGCCGCCCGCCGGTCCGGACAGGATCGAATCCTTGCCCTGGAACGCGCCGGCGTCGGTGAGCCCGCCGTTGCTCTGCATGAACTTCAGCCGCACCCCCGGCATGCCCGCGGCGACGCGATCGACGTAGCGACGCAGCACCGGCGACAGGTAGGCGTCGACCACGGTGGTGTCCGCTCGCGCGACGAACCGGATCAGCGGGGAGGCCTCGTGCGAGGTCGACACCTGCACGAAGCCGGCTTCGTGGGCGATCTGCGCCAGACGCCGCTCGTGCTGCGGAAACCGGTAGCCGTGCATCAGCACGATCGCGACCGCACGCAGACCGAGGGCGGCCGCCTCGCGCAGCCCCCGCTGCGCACCCGCCTCGTCCAGCGGCCGCAGCACTGTGCCGTCGGCCGCGATCCGCTCGTCGACCTCGATCACCTGACGGTGCAGCAGTTCGGGCAACACCACGCGCCGGTCGAACAGCCGCGGGCGGTTCTGGTAGGCAATGCGCGGCGCGTCGGCGAAACCGCGGGTGACCAGCAGCAGCAGCGGCTCGCCCTTGCGTTCCAGCAGCGCGTTGGTGGCTACCGTCGTACCCATCTTCACCGACTCGACCCGGTCGGCCGGCACCGCCTCGCCCGGCCGAAGCCCGAGCAGCCGGCGGATGCCCTCGAGCGCCGCGTCGTCGTACTGCTCCGGGTTGTCGGACAGCAGCTTCGCGCTGACCAGCGCGCCGCCGGGGTGACGGCCGATCACGTCGGTGAACGTGCCGCCCCGGTCGATCCAGAACTGCCAGCGGTCGTGGCCGGGCGGGGGGGCACTGACGTCGGTCATCGGGACGGATCCTCGGGATGCGCCACCCCGGCCCACAGCCAGCGCAGCAGCGTGTTGCAGTCGTAGATCGGCAGGCCGGTCTCGCGCGCGAGCGCGTCGCGGTAAGGCGGCAGATTGGTGCACTCCAGCACGATCGCGCCGAGCTGCGGCGCGGTGCGCAGCAGCCGGCGCCCGGCGTCCAGCACTTCGGCCTGGACCGCGGCACGGTCGAGCTGCGGCAGATCGCCGAACACGGTGCGGGCGAGCGCGCCGTCGCGCGGCAGACCCACCACCGGCGTGTCCGGTGCGGCACCGGCGCCGGTCAGGTGCTCGCGGCCGAGCGCATCCGCGTCGATCGTGATCACCCCGGCGCGGCGGCCGGCCGGCAGGATCGGCGCGAGCCACCCAAGCTGCAGCAGCGCCGACGCCGCGAAGGGAACCGGCAGCGCCGCCGCCAGCGCACGCTGGTGCGCGGCGAGAAATCCGCAACTGGTGGCGATCGCAACCGCGCCCTCGCGGGCCAGCGCGCGGCCGGCCTGCACGAAGGGCTCGAGCAGGGGCCGGACGTCGCCGCGGACCACGCGCGCCGCCGTGGCGCCCTGCACCACGCGGGACCGGACCTCGAACGCGAAGGTCTGCGGGTTGCCGACGTCGCCCAACGGTCGCGGGAACCGGGTGTCCAGCTGCAGCAGCCCCAGGAAGCCGCCGCCCGCGCCGGCGCCCGCGGAGCGCGTGGTCACAGCGAGGTCGCGGCGCGTGCCGCCTGGTCGTACAGGCCGGAGAGCGCTCGCAGCAGCTGCGCGACCTCGGACAGCGTCGCGGTGTCGCCGATGTCGCCGGCCACCGCCGGCAGCAGGCATACCGCGCGCACCTCGCGATAGCGGTCGACCACCGCGCGGCCGGTGTCGGTGGCCTCGTACAGCACCTCCTTGCCCTGGCGCGAGGAGGCGAGCAGTCCGAGGCCCACCAGCTTGCGCAGCGCGTAGCTGACCACGTGCGTGTCCTCGTAGTTGAGCGTGAAGCACACGTCCGACAGCTTCTTCGGCCGGTTGCGATGCCGCACGTGATGCAGCACCAGCACGTCGGTGATCGTCAGCTCGGGCATGCCCGCGGCGGCCATGCAGCGCACCGCCCAGCGCGAGAACGCGTTGTGCGCGACGATCAGCCCGAACTCGAGCTCGGACAGCTCGCCGGCCGCCCCCTCGGCGAGATGCGCCGACGACAGGATGCGGCGCCCGCGCGGCGGGTGCCCCAGGGATGCGTCGCCGCCCTCGCCCCGCGGCCTGCGCCGCGTGGGCGCGCGCGGCGACGCGGCTCGTCCTTCAGCCATCCCCGCTCCTTCGACGTGGAGGAAACGTTGACATTTTGTCGACGTTCCCAATACGCTTCAAGCGCGCCCACACGGCCGCACCGGCACCCGTCACGTCACGCCCCCCCGGAGGTACGCATGAGACTCGTCGTTCCGTTCCTCGCAGCCGCGCTATCGCTCGGCGCCGCGGCGCAGGCCCAGGTGAAGTGGGACCTGCCGGCCGCGTATCCCGCCACCAACTTCCACACCGAGAACCTCGTTCAGTTCGCCAACGACATCGACCGGGCAACGAACGGGCGGCTCAAGATCACCGTGCACCCGAACGCGTCCCTGTTCAAGGCGCCCGAGATCAAGCGCGCGGTGCAGGGTGGTCAGGCGCAGATCGGCGAGGTCTTGCTGGTCAATTTCCAGAACGAATGGCAGATCTTCGGGGCCGACGGCCTGCCGTTCCTCGCCAACAGCTACGCCGCCGCGGCCAAGCTGTGGCAGGCGCAGAAGCCGATGCTCGAGCGCAAGCTGGCCGAGCAGGGCATGATGGTGCTGTACGCGGTGCCGTGGCCGCCCCAGGGCATCTTCTCCAAGCGCCCGCTGGCCTCGGGGAGCGATCTGAAGGGCATCAAGTGGCGCGCCTACAGCCCGGCGACCGCCCGGATCGCCGAGCTGCTCGGCGCGCAGCCGGTCACGGTGCAGGCGGCCGAGCTGAGCCAGGCGATGGCGACCGGCGTCGTGGAGAGCTACATGTCCAGCGGCTCGACCGGCTTCGACACCAAGACCTTCGAGCACCTGAAGTTCTGGTACGACACGCAGGCATGGCTGCCCAAGAACGCGGTGCTGGTCAACCGGCGGGCGTTCGACGCCCTCGACAAGGCGACGCAGGACGCGGTGGTCAAGGCCGCCGCCGACGCCGAGGTCCGGGGACTTGCGGCGAGCAGGCGGGTGAACACCGAGAGCCTGGACAAGCTGCGGGCGAACGGCATGCAGATCCTGCCGCCGCCGCCGGCGCTCGCGGCCGACCTCAAGCGGGTCGGCGAGGTGCTGCTCAAGGAGTGGCTCGACAAGTCCGGGCCGGAGGGTCAGCAGCTGGTGGACACGTTCCGCCGGTGAGCGTTCGGGCGCGCGAAGCAGCGGGGCACAGCATGCGACGCGCGCTCGATGCGATCTACGACGCGGCCGCCTGGCTGGCGGCCGCGATGATGGTGGGCGTGCTGATGATGGTGCTGCTGTCGATCACCGGGCGCCTGCTGCACTTCCACGTGCGCGGCACGGACGCCTACGCCGGGTATCTGATGGCGGGCGCGGGCTTTCTCGCGCTCGCCCACACGCTTCGCCGCGGCGAGCACATCCGCGTGACGCTGCTGCTGCACGCGCTGTCCGGGCGCTCGCGTCAGGCGCTGGAGATCTGGTCGGTGAGCGTCGCGGCCCTGCTCGGGCTGGCGTTCGCGTTCTACTCGATCCGGCTCGCATGGCAGTCGCGACTCTTCAACGACGTATCGACCGGCAACGACGCGACCCCGCTGTGGATCCCGCAGCTCGGCATGGCCGTGGGCACCGTGCTGCTCGCGGTCGCCCTGATCGACGCGTGGGTGCAGGCGGTCACCGGCCGCACCGCCGCGCCGCCGGCTACCGGCGAGTCGCTGCGCAACGAGTGAGCGATGACCGACGTCGCGATCACCACGCTGCTCGTGCTGTCGCTGTTCGCGCTGCTGGGTACCGGCGTGTGGATCGGGCTCACGCTGTCCGGCGTCGCGTGGATCGGCATGCAGCTGTTCTCGTCGCGGCCCGCCGGCGACGCGATGGCGGTGACCATCTGGGGCTCGGCCTCGAGCTGGACGCTGACCGCGCTGCCGCTGTTCATCTGGATGGGCGAGATCCTGTTCCGCACGCGGCTGTCGCAGGACATGTTCCGCGGACTGGCGCCGTGGATGAACATGCTGCCGGGGCGGCTGCTGCACACCAACGTGATCGGCTGCGCGATCTTCGCCGCGGTGTCGGGGTCCTCGGCCGCCACCTGCGCGACGATCGGCAAGATGACCCTTCCGGAACTCGCCAAACGGGGCTATCCGGACGACAAGGTGATCGGCACGCTCGCGGGCTCGGGCACGCTCGGTCTGCTGATTCCGCCGTCGATCATCATGATCGTCTACGGCGTGACCGCCGAGGTCTCGATCGCGCAGCTGTTCATCGCCGGCGTGATCCCGGGCGTCCTGCTCGCGCTGCTGTTCATGGGTTACATCGCGGTCTGGGCGCTGCTGAATCCGTCGCAGGTTCCGCCGGCCGACCGCTCGACCACGCTCATCGAGAAGCTGTACGAGTCGCGCAGCCTGATCCCGGTGGTGCTGCTGATCGTCGCGGTGCTCGGTTCCATCTACGCCGGCATCGCGACCGCCACCGAGGCGGCCGCGGTCGGCGTGGTCGGCGCACTGGTGCTCTCGGCGCTCCAGGGCTCGCTGTCTTGGGCCACCTTCCGCGACTCGCTGCTGGGCGCGACGCGCCTGTACTGCATGATCGCGCTGATCCTGGCCGGCGCGGCGTTCCTCACGCTGTCGATGGGCTACATCGGGCTACCCCGGCACCTCGCCGAATGGATCGGCTCGCTGGGACTGAGCCAGGGCCAGCTGATCATCGCGCTCGCGGTGTTCTTCGTGCTGCTGGGCTGCTTCCTCGACGGCATCTCGATGATCGTGCTGACGATGGGGGTGCTGCTGCCCACGGTGCAGGCGGCGGGCATCGACCTGATCTGGTTCGGCATCTTCGTCGTGCTGGTCGTGGAGATGGCGCAGATCACGCCACCGGTCGGATTCAACCTCTTCGTGGTCCAGGGCATGACCGGCCGGCAGCTGCCGTACGTGGCGCGCGTGTCGCTGCCGATGTTCTGGCTGATGGTGCTCGCGGTGGCGCTGGTCTGGTGGTTCCCCGAGCTGGTCCTCTGGCTGCCGCAGCAGATGCGCCGCTCCGGGTGAATCGCGGATGACCGCGGCGGACGGGCCGCGCGTGGCGGTGGTCGGGGCGGGCGTCGTCGGCACCTGCACCGCCTGGTTCCTGCGCGAGCGCGGGCTGCAGGTGACCGTGCTGGAGCGGCGCGACGACGTCGCGCGTGAAACCAGCCTGGGCAATGCCGGTGTGATCGCGCCGGGCTACGTGACGCCGTGGGCCGCGCCGGGCATGCCCCGCAAGGTGCTGTCCTACCTGTTCGCCGCCGAAGCCCCGGTGCTGTTCCGCCCGGTCCCCAGCCTGGCGCTCGCGCGCTGGCTGCTGCACTGGCTGCGCGAGTGCGACCTCGCGCGCTACCGGATCAACAAGACGCGCATGCAACGGCTCGCGTTCTACAGTCGCGGACAGCTTCACGCGCTGCGCGCGCGGCTGGGGATCGACGACCGGCGACGCCCCGGCTACCTGCAGCTGCTGCGCGGCCCCCGCGACCTCGAGCTGGTCGCCCCGGCGCGGGCGCTGCTGCAGGAGAACGGGGTACCGCACCGGATGCTCGAGGCGGACGAGGTTCGCGCGCTCGAGCCCGGCCTGTCGATGAACACGCCGCTCGCCGGCGGGCTGCACCTTCCGGAGGACGAGTCGGCGAGCTGCGCCGACTTCGTGCGCGCGCTCGCGCGGCATGCCCGAGCGGCCGGCGTGCGCTTCGAGTTCGGGCACCGCGTCGTTCACGTGCGCGTCGAGGGTGGCGCCGTGTGCGGGCTGGTCGTCGACGGCCCGGACGGCGTCCGCACCGCGCCGGCCTTCGATGCGGTGGTGGTCGCCGGGGCGGTCGACAGCCTGCCGCTGCTCGCCGCGCACGGCGTTCGGCTGCCGATCTGGCCGGTCAAGGGCTACTCGACCACGCTGCCGGTGACCGACCGGGTCCTCGGTCCGCGACAGGCGATGATCGACGAGGCCTACAAGGTCGCGATCACGCCGCTGGACGGAACGATCCGCCTGGCGGGAACCGCCGAGCTGGGCAGTCCGCGGCTGGTACCGCGCGCGGCGGCGCTGCGCACGTTGGTTCGGGTCGGGCGCGACTGGTTCCCGGAGTTGGCCGACTGGTCGCGGGCGGACTGCTGGGTGGGCGCCCGGCCGATGACGCCCGACGGCCCGGCGCTGCTCGGCCGAACGCCGGTCCGCGGCCTGCACCTGAACATGGGCCACGGCTCGACCGGATGGGCGATGGCCGCCGGTGCAGGCCGCATCGTCGCCGACCTGGTCGCCGGCCGGATGCCGGAGATCGACCTGGACGGCCTGACGATCGACCGTCTGCGCTGAAATCCGCCGCCGCCGGCGGCGGCCGGGTCGGCGGGCGTGCGCACGGGTTGCGGCCGGCGACCGCGGGGCCGGCGCACGGCCCGGTCGGGCTCCGCGCGAGCGCCCCGCTCGTTCCGGACGCACGGCCGGATGTGGCACGATCGCGGCGGCGTCGGCCGCGACCGCCGCGCGGTCCCCGGAGGGGCAGGTGGCCGGTTCCCCGGCCCCGATCGCGCCCCGCACTTTCACCGAGCGCAGCGAGATGCACCGCGTCACCGACCCGCCCCTGCTCACCGTCGCGGCGATCCGCGCGCTGGAGGCGCGTGCGATGTCCGCGCTGCCCGCAGGCGCGCTGATGGACCGTGCCGCGCAGGCGGTCGCCGGAGCGGTTGCCGAACGGCTGCGCCGGATGCCCGCTGGCACGCCGGTGCTCGCGCTCGCCGGCCCCGGGAACAACGGCGCGGACGCGCTGCTCGCCGCGCTCGAGCTCGCCCGACGAGGCTGGGCGATCGAGGGCCTGTCGCTGTCGCAGGTCGCGCCCTCCTCGGCCGACGGCACCCGCGCCTGGCAGCGCTGGCAGGACGGCGGCCGCGCGCTCGCGCCGCCGGCGGCGCTCGATGCGCTGCTCGTGCGCCAGCCGATCGTGATCGACGGACTGTTCGGCATCGGGCTCGCGCGGCCGCTGCCGCCGCCGGCCTCGACGATCGCCGGGCGGCTCGCGGCCGCGGGCTCGGTGGTCGTCGCGGTGGACGTGCCGAGCGGCCTGGACGCCGACCGGGGCGCGGTCGTCGGCGGACCGGGCGCGGTTGCGATCCGGGCCGAGGTCACGGTGACGATGATCGCGGACAAGCCCGGGCTGCACACCGGCGCGGGTCCGGCTCACGCAGGCGATGTCCGGGTCGCGGGGCTCGGAACCGTGCCGGACGATCCCGGCGATCGCGGCGCAGACGGCGATCCCGACGTCGCATCGCCGCGCGCGCGGGGTGCGCTGATCGACCGCGACGCTGCCCGCCGGCGGGTCGTGCCGCGCGCGCGCGACGCCCACAAGGGGCGCTTCGGCGACGTGCTGATCGTCGCCGGCGAGCCGTCGATGCGCGGCGCCTCGCTGCTCGCCGCGCTCGGCGCTCAGGCGGCCGGGGCCGGCCGGATCTTCGTCGGCCTGGCCGACGCGCACGCGCTGCAGGCGCGGCCGCCCGAGCTGATGACACGGCGCCTGCACCCGGCGACCGAACGTCCGGAAGCGGCGCTCGGCACCGCGCAGGCGATCGTCGTGGGCTGCGGCCTGGGCCATGGCGCGACGGCGAACGCCCTCCTCGCCCCCACCCTCGCGCACCCGGCGGCGCTCGTGCTCGATGCCGACGGCCTGAACCGGATCGCCGACACGCCTGCGCTGCGCGCTCTGCTCGCCGCGCGGGTCGACTCGGGGTTCGCGACCGTGCTGACGCCCCACCCGCTCGAGGCCGCCCGCCTGCTCGGCACGTCGACCGCCGCGGTGCAGGCCGATCGCCTCGCCTCGGCCTGCGCGCTCGCCGCCTCGACCGGGGCCTGCGTGGTGCTCAAGGGCGCCGGCACCGTGGTCGCCGAGCCGGATGGCCCGTGGACGATCAACGCGAGCGGCGGCCCGATCCTGGCGGTGGCCGGCACCGGCGACGTGCTCGCCGGAACCGTCGGCGGGCTGCTCGCGACTGGGCTGCCCGCGCCGGACGCGGCGCGGCTCGGTGCGTGGCTGCACGGCGCCGCAGGCGACCGGCTGGCCGCCCGGGCGGACTGGGCCGGTTGTACCGGCCTGCCGGCATCGCGCCTGCCGGCGGCGATCGCGGCGACGCTCAATCGGCTTGCAGGCGGCCGCTTCGCAGCATGAGGCGGCGGCCGCAGCGCGCGGCGAGCGCCGGATCGTGCGTGACCAGCACCAGCGTGGCGCCGGTCTCCCGGTTCATCTCGAACAGCAGCTCGATGATCCGCTCGCCGGTCGCGTGATCCAGACTGCCGGTGGGCTCGTCGGCGAAGAGCAGCGGCGGACGCGGCGCGAACGCGCGTGCGAGCGCAACCCGCTGCTGCTCGCCGCCCGACAGCGTTCGGGGGTAGTGCGCGCTGCGCTCGGCGAGGCCGACGCGGCCGAGCAGGTCCCGGGCGCGCGGCCCGGCGTCTCGCGCCCCGGCCAGTTCCAGCGGGAGCATCACGTTCTCCAGCGCGGTCATGTGCGGCAGCAGCTGGAAGGACTGGAACACGAAACCCACGTTCTCGGCGCGCCAGCGCGCCCGCTGATCCTCGTCGAGCGCAAACAGGTCCTGCCCGGAGGCGACCACGCGTCCGCTGCTCGGCAGGTCGAGCCCGGCGAGCAGCCCGAGCAAGGTCGACTTGCCCGAACCCGACGCACCGACGATCGCCACCGTATCCCCCGGATCGACCGTGAACCCGACATCGTCCAGAATCGTCAGCCATCCGCCGGCATCCGGCACCCGCTTGCCCAGGTGTTCGACCTTGATCGCAGTCATGCCGCCGAGTGTAGCCCGCACGGGGCTCGCCCCTGACGGAGCGGGCCTTTCCCAGGGAGGCGCCCGCCGAAGGCGCCTCGTCGCCTGCGCGGCGCTCGCGGCGCTCGGCGCAGCCTGCGTCCCGGCGGTGGCGCAGGCCCGCGAGGCTCGCCGACTGCTGGTGCTCGGCGACAGCCTGTCGGCCGAGTACGGGCTGCCGCGGGGCGGCGGCTGGGTCGCGCTGCTGCAGCGGCGGCTTGCCGAGCGGAAGCTGGCTTACGAGGTGGTCAACGCGAGCATCAGCGGCGAGACCACGTCGGGCGGACGCTCGCGGCTGCCCGACCTGCTCGCCCGCCACGCGCCGGCGATCGCCGTGATCGAGCTCGGCGGCAACGACGCGCTGCGCGGACTGCCGCTCGCCGGCACCGAGCAGAACCTGCGCGAAATGGTCCGGGCCGCGAAGGCAGCCGGCGCCCGGCCGCTGCTGCTGGGCATGCAGATGCCGCCGAACTACGGGCGCGTGTACGCGGAGCAGTTCGCTGCGGTCTACCGCCGCGTGGCCGACGCCGAGAAGGTGCCGCTCGTGCCCTTCTTCCTCGACGGGTTCGGCGACAAGATCGAGTACTTCCAGCCCGACCGGATTCATCCGGCCGAGAAGGCGCAGCCGCTGATGCTCGAGAACGTGTGGCCGACGCTGTCGAGGATGCTCTGACCGGACGGCATGACGTTGCCGCGGCCACGGGGCCGGGGCCGGCGATCGGCGCGCGACGTTCGACCTGCGGCGCGCACGGCAGCCGGCTCCAGCCTGCGCGCGGTCCCTACGGGCCGGGTCGAGCGCGTCGAAGCGCTCAGCGCGCGTCACGCACCGCCAGCAGTGCGGCCGCGACGATCATCGCGCCGCCGACCGCCACCGGCGTCGTCAGCGCTCCGCCCCCCAGCGCGATCGCCGACACCGCCGCGATCGGCACCTCGGCGAGCATCACCACTGCGGTGACGTTCGCCGGCAGTCTGGACGCGCCGTACTGCAGGCACAGGTTGCCCATGGCGAACATCAGCGCGAGCACGGCCAGTCCCGCGAGCCATCCGGCCGCCGGCGCCGGCACCGCCGGCACGACGCCGGCGCCGGTCAGCCCGGCGGCGACGGCTGCGGCAACGAGGCTGCCGCCGGCGAACATCGCGAACGCGCGCGCAGTCGCGGGCTGCGCGGCTTCGCGGCGCAGCATGACGCTGGTGAGCGCGAACCCGAAGCCGCCGGCGATCGCGAGCAGGTCGGCACCGGTGGGCCGCATCGACGCGCCGTCGATCGGCGGCTGGAGCACCACCGCGGCACCGGCGATCGCCAGCAGCAGCCGTCCGACCACCGCGGGGGTCAGCGCCTCGCCGAGCAGCGCGCGCGCCAGCAGCGCGGCCCAGGCGGGCATCAGGTAGAAGAGCAGCACGACCCGGATCACGTCCCCGACGGTCACCGCCCAGTTGAAGCACGCGTTCGCTAGCCCGCTGCCCAGCACGAGCGGCCACAGCGATCGGGTGCGCAGCACGTGCCCCGGGGACCGGGCATCGAGCACGACGATCGCGGCGGCAATCGCCAGGTACACCAGCGCCGTGGCCCAGAGGCTGTGCAGCCCCTGCGCCTGCAAGACGCGGAAGGGCCACCAGGAGACGCCCCAGAGCGCCGCATTCACGAGCAGCGCCGCGGCGGCGAGCATCGCCCCCCGTCGGGCGGTCACCCGCTCGCCCCGTCGGGCGGGCGGTCTCTGGTGCCCCGGGCGGGACTCGAACCCGCACGCCTTGCGGCCGCGGATTTTAAGTCCGCTACGTCTGCCGTTCCGTCACCGGGGCGAAGCGAGCCGTCGCAGCATACGCCGCCGCCGCGGCGGCGAACCAGGGTGGGTTGGAGGCGCGAGCCGGAATCGAACCGACGTACACGGCTTTGCAGGCCGCTGCATGACCACTCTGCCATCGCGCCGACCGACCCGCCGCACGCGCGGCGGGTGGCAAAAGAAAAGGGAAGCCGTGCGGCGGGCTTCCCTTCGGCATCTGGAGCGGGAAACGAGTCTCGAACTCGCGACCTCAACCTTGGCAAGGTTGCGCTCTACCAACTGAGCTATTCCCGCAGGCTGTCGCTTTCGACAGACCGCGGATCGTAGCAGCCCCGGGCGCGCCGGTCAAAACCGAGCCTCCCGGCCGGTCCTCCGGGCGGGTCAGGTGGAATCGCGCAGGTGCGGCCAGGCCTGGCGCAGGTAGTAGGTCATCGACCACAGGGTCAGCAACGCGGCCCCATAGACCAGCCAGGTGCCGATCGTCTGCACCGGCACCACGCCGAAGAGGGGCTGGTGATAGAGCAGCATCGGAATCGCCACCAGCTGCGCGATGGTCTTGAGCTTCCCGATCGAGTGGACGGCCACGCTCGCACGCGCACCCATCCCGGCCATCCACTCGCGCAGCGCCGAGATCGCGATCTCGCGGCCGATGATCACCACGGCGACCAGCGCGTCGACCCGCTGCATCTGCAGCAGCAGCACGAGCGCGGTGCACACCAGCAGCTTGTCGGCCACCGGATCGAGGAAGGCGCCGAAGGCGGACACCTGCCCGAGCCGGCGTGCGAGCCAGCCGTCGAACCAGTCGGTCACCGCCGCGGCGACGAACACGACGGTGCCGAGCAGATTTCGGGTCGCCATCGACGACGCGTCGCCGGGCAGCAGATAGATCGCCGCCAGCAGCGGAATGGCCAGCATGCGCAGCCACGTCAGCAGGGTCGGCAGGTTCCATCGCATCAATGCAGTCGCTTGTAGATGTCCTCTGCGAGCGCCCGCGAGATGCCCTCGACCGCAGCCAGGTCCTCGACGCTCGCCGCCATGATGCCACGCATGCCGCCGAACCTCGCCAGCAGGCGCTGGCGCTTGCGAGGCCCGACGCCCTCGATCTCCTCCAGGCTGGAACGCGCCCGCGACCGCGCCCGGCGCGCGCGCATTCCGGTGATCGCGAAACGGTGCGCCTCGTCGCGGATCTGCGCGACCAGCATCAGTGCCGGAGAGTCGCCGCCCAGGGTCAGCGAGGGCCGGCCGTCGGCGAACACCAGCGTCTCCAGTCCCACCTTGCGATCCTCGCCCTTGGCCACGCCGACGATCGCGCCGACGTCGAGCCCGAAGCCCTCGAAGACCCGACGCGCCACCTCCACCTGGCCGCGACCGCCGTCGATCAGCACGACGTCCGGCAGCCGCAGGTCCGCGGACCCGCCTGCACCCGTCGACCCCCCGTCCGCGGCCACCCCGTCCGCGGCCGCGACCTCGTCGGCTGCCAACGCGTCGGCCGCGACGTCTGCGGCGACCTCGCCGGCCGCGACGTCGGCGGCGACCTCGCCGGCCGCGACGTCGGCGGCGACCTCGCCCGCGCCGGACGGTCCGGTCACGGCGGGCGCGCCGGCAGCGGTATCGGCCAACAGCCGCCCATAGCGGCGCTCGAGCGCCTGGCGCATCGCCGCGTAGTCGTCGCCACCGACCACGCCCTCGATGTTGTAGCGCCGGTATTCGCCACGCTGCAGCGCGTGGTGCTGGTAGACCACGCAGGACGCCTGGGTCGCCTCGCCCATCGTGTGGCTGATGTCGAAACACTCGATGCGAAGCGCATCCAGGTCGGCGTCGTCCAGCCCGAGCGCATCGGCGAGCGCGCGGGTGCGCGCCTTCTGCGAGCCCTCCTCGGCGAGCACCCGCGCGAGTGCGATGCGCGCGTTCTGCGATGCCTGCTCGAGCCAGCGGCGCCGGGGCCCGGCGGGCTGCCGCACCCAGGCGACCGGATGTCCGGCGCGGGCCCGCAGCGCCGCGAGCACCTCGCCGTCCCCGCCGGGCTCATCGGCGCAGACGATCACCGGCGGCACGTCGCCGTCGCCGTAGTGCTGGGACAGGAACGCGTCGAGCACCTCGGACACCAGCTGCTCGCCGAGGCCCTCAGCGCGGGTCGGGAAGTGGGCGCGATCGCCCAGGTGCCGACCGCCGCGCACCATCGCCAGGTTCACGCACACGCGCCCGCCTGCGGCGTGCACCGCGATCACGTCCGCATCGGTGTCGGTCCCGGTGTCCATCGACTGCTGCGACAGCACCTTCGACAGCGCGGTCATCCGGTTGCGCAGCACCGCCGCGTCCTCGAAGCGCAACTCCGCAGCGGCGGCGTGCATCCCGGTCTCGAAGTCGCGCAGCACCTCCTGCTGACCGCCGCGAAGGAAGCGCACCGCCGCGTCCACGTCGCTCGCATACGATCCCTCGTCGACCAGGCCGACGCAGGGCGCGCTGCAGCGGCCGATCTGGTGCTGCAGGCACGGGCGTGTCCGGTTGGAGAACACCGAGTCCTCGCAGGTGCGCAGCCGGAACACCTTCTGCAGTACCTGGATGCTCTCCTTGACCGCCCACGCGCTCGGAAACGGTCCGAAGAACCGGCTGCGCCGGTCGGTGCCGCCGCGGTAGTACGCGATCCGCGGAAATCGGTGGGCGGTGAACTTCAGGTACGGATAGGACTTGTCGTCGCGAAAGAGGATGTTGTAGCGGGGGGCCTGGGTCTTGATCAGGTTGTTCTCGAGAAGCAGCGCCTCGGCCTCCGAGCCCGTGACCGTGGTCTCGACCCGTGCGATCCGAGCGACCATGTGCCCGATCCGCGGGCTCGCATGAGTCTTCTGGAAGTACGAGGACACCCGCTTGCGCAGGTCGCGCGCCTTGCCGACGTACAGCAGCATGCCGTCGGCCGCGATCATCCGGTACACCCCGGGACGGTTGGGCAGCCCCGACAGATAGGCCTTGAGGTCGAAGTCGCCGTTGCCGGTCGGATCCCGAGGCGGAGCGTCGCGCGCGTCCACGACCCGGTCCTAGCCGCCCGCCGGGTCGCGACGCTCGACGACGACGAACGCGAGCGCACTGTCGAGTTCGTCGGAGATCGACACGTGCGCGACCAGACCGCGCTCGTCCAGCCAGGCCGCCAGCGCGTTGCGAGGTACCGCGATCGGCTTGCCGCGCCGATCGTTGAGCACCTGCAGCGACAGCAGCGTCATCGGCCCGCGCAGCCCCAGGCCGATCGCCTTGGAGAACGCCTCCTTGGCAGCGAAGCGCTTGGCGAGGTAACGGGCGGCCCGTTCCGGGCCGGGTGTGCCCCGCCCGTGACGGCGGCGGTACTCCTTCAGTTCGTCCGGACCGAGCACGCGGCGCGCGAACCGATCGCCCCAGCGCGCCTGCAGCGTGCGGATGCGCTCGATCAGCACGATGTCGGTGCCGATGCCGTAGATCATCGCCGAACCCGCGCTCAGGGCGACGCCGCGCCCCCGCCGTCGCCGGCGACCGGCGGGGACGGGGCCGGCGACGGCGCCGCGCCCGCGGCCCCCTCGCGGATAAGCCGCTTCATCTCGCGGACCGCCTCGCGCATGCCGACGAAGACCGCCCGCGAGACGATCGCGTGGCCGATGTGCAGCTCGCGCACGCCCGCGAGCCCGGCGACCGGCTGCACGTTCACGTAGTTGAGCGCATGCCCGGCGTTGAACCGCATGCCGTGGACGCGGATCGCGTCGCCGGCCCGCGCGATGCGGGCGAGCTCCTCGAGGACCGGGACGCTCTCGGCGTCGCGCCCGCGCGCGAAGAACGCGTGCGCATAGGGCCCGGTGTGGATCTCGCACACGCGCGCGCCGATCTCGGCGGCCGCCGCGACCTGATCGAGTTCGGCGTCGATGAATACGCTGGTGCCGATGCCTGCGTCGGCGAGCCGCGCCACCACCTCGCGCAGCCGGGGGCGCTGACCGAGCACGTCCAGGCCGCCCTCGGTGGTGATCTCGTGCCGCCCCTCGGGCACCAGCATCGCCATCTCCGGGCGCAGCCGGCACGCGATGCCGACCATCTCGTCGGTCGCAGCCATCTCCAGGTTCAGCTTGATGTGGGTGAGCTCGCGCAGCCGCCGCACGTCCTCGTCCTGGATGTGACGCCGGTCCTCGCGCAGGTGCACCGTGATGCCGTCGGCCCCGCCCAGGTGCGCCTCGACGGCCGCCCACACCGGATCCGGCTCGTAGGTGCGGCGCGCCTGCCGGAGGGTGGCGACATGGTCGATGTTGACGCCGAGTTCGATCATGGATTCACGTCCGGAGCAGGTCCTTCAGGATCTGGCGGCTGCGCAGCACCTGCCCGTCGAGCTGGCGCGCCAGCAGCGCGCGGTTCAGGCGCTTGGCCTCGACGAGCGTACGGGGCGAATCGTACCGTCCGTCGGCGATGTCGAGCAGCGTGCTGCCGAGCACCGTGCCGTCGACGTCGCTGTCGGCCTCGACGAAGCCGCGACCGGGCACGGCCAGATACCGGCGCTGGGGCTCGACCGAACGTTCATCGGTGTCACGGGCGAGATCCAGCGACTCGCCGATCTCGCGCAGCAGCAGCCACTCGAAGCGGCGCAACGTCGCCTCCAGCGGCTCCCCCAGCCCGAGCGCGACCAGCGCGCGCGCATAGCCGTCGAACAGCCCAGGGTGCGGCACGTCGCGCGGCAGCAGCCGCACGAGCAGCTCGTTCAGGTAGAACGCGCACAGCAGCGCGTCGCCCTGGGGTGCCGACAGTCCGCCGAGCCACTCGGCCGAGGTCAGCGTGCGCAGCTCCTGGCGGCCGGCGAACCCGACGTGCAGCGGCTGGAACGACAGCAGCACGCCTCGCAACGCCGAGGTCCGGCGCTTCGCGCCCTTGGCGACGCAGGCGACTCGCCCGTACTCGCGGGTCAGCAGATCCACGACCAGGCTGGTCTCGCGCCATGGAACCGCGTGGAGCACGAACGCGGGCTCGTCGTGGACACGATCGGCGGCGCGGCCGACCGGACGCGCACGTCGCGCGGCCGCAGCCGGGCGGGCGGCATGCGGCGGATCACGGGTAGCCATAGGTGCGCAGCCGACGTTCGTCGTCCGACCAGCCGCCCTTCACCTTGACCCACACCTCGAGGTAGACCTTGCAGCCGAACAGCCGCTCCAGATCCTGGCGCGCCTCGCTCGCGATCCGCTTGATCCGCTCGCCGCCCGCCCCGAGCACGATCGGCTTCTGGGCCTCCCGCTCGACCACGACCGCCGCGAAGATCCGCCGCAGCGCCGGAAGTTCCTCGAACCGCTCGATCACGACCGTGCTCTGGTAGGGCAGCTCGTCGCCCGTGAGCCGGAAGAGCTTTTCGCGGAGGGCCTCCGCGGCGAGAAACCGCTCGCTGCGGTCGGTGAGCGCGTCCGCCTCGAACAGCGGCTCACCTTCGGGCAGGTACCGACGGCACTCGTCGAGCAGCGCGTCGAGCTGGCGCCCGGTGCGCGCGCTGATCGGCACGATCGCCCGCACGGCGGGCCGCGCCCCGAGCTGTGCCATCAGCGGCAGCAGCCGCTCACGCTGCGCGAGCGTGTCGACCTTGTTCAGCGCGACCACGATCGGCGTCCCCTCGGGCACGAGCGACAGGGCCCGGTCGTCGGCGGCAGTCCAGCCGTTGGCGTCCGCCACGAGCACCACGACATCCGCATCGAGCGCGGCCTGAGCCGCAGTCCGGTTGAGCACCCGGTTGAGGGCGCGTTGGTTGCGAGTCTGGAAGCCCGGCGTGTCGAGCAGCAGGAACTGCGCGTCCGGTCGCGTGACCACCCCGACGATCCGGTGACGGGTGGTCTGGGCCTTGGCCGAGGTGATGCTGAGCTTCTCCCCCACCAGGCGGTTCAGCAGCGTGGACTTGCCGACGTTGGGCCGCCCCAGGATCGCGACGTGGCCGCACCGGTGCCCGGCGGCCAGGGCGGACCCGGGCATCGGGTCAGGCCGCGTGCGCGCGACGCCGGCCTTCCGCGGGCGCGGGGCTCGGCTCGACCGGCGGGGCGGCCGCGTCCCGGGTCGTCACGGCCCCGTCGGGCGCCGCTCGAACGCGGGCCGGCATCGGCGCGACCGGCGTCACCGGGACCGGCGCCACCGCGGCGTGCACGTCCATCGCGGCCGGCCTAGGCTCGGAGGCAGCCTTCGCCTCGGGAGCCGGCTCCAAGCGCGCGGCTGCCGCCCCGGTCGCGGCAGCCGGCGGCGCGGACGCCTCCGGCGCGGCAGACGATGCTTCCGCGGCGGCAGCACGTGCACCCGTGCGCCGGGGTCGGCGGACCGTGGCGGGCATCAGCGCCTGCGCCTGCTCGAGCGCGAGCTTGGCCGCGGCCTGCTCGGCCGCCCGCCGGCTGCCGCCGCTGCCCAGCACCTGGATCGCGAGCTTGGGCACCGCACACTCGACCTCGAACAACTGGCTGTGCGCCGCCCCGTGCGTGGCCACCACCGCGTACACCGGCAGCGGGATCTTGCGGCTCTGCAGCCACTCCTGCAGCAGCGTCTTCGCGTCCTTGCCCAACGTGTTCGGGTCGACCGTGTCCAGGATCGGCTTGTACAGGCGACGGATCGTCTGCTGCGCGGGGTCGAATCCGCCGTCGAGGAAGATCGCGCCGAAGATCGCCTCCAGCGTGTCGGCGAGGATCGATGGTCTCCGGAACCCGCCGCTCTTCTGTTCGCCCTCGCCGAGCAGCAGCCCCGCGCCCAGTTCGAGCCGCTGGGCGACCTCGTACAGCGTCTGCTGCTTGACGAGGTTGGCCCGCACCCGCGACAGGTCCCCCTCGTCCAGACGGCCGAATCGCTCGTACAGCATCGACGCCACCGCGCAGTTGAGCACGCTGTCGCCGAGGAATTCCAATCGCTCGTTGTGGCTGGCACCGTGGCTGCGGTGGGTGAGCGCCTGGCGCAGCAGCGCCTCGTAAGCGAAACGGTACCCCAGACGCTCCTGCAGCGCGCTCAGGGTCGGGGTCGCGGCGCCGGTGCCCACCGTGTTCCCGGTCTCACTTGCGCAGCGGCGCGGCGCGCGCTTCGCCGCGATAGTCGAGCACCAGGCTTGCTGGACCGACCAGCGGAATCCGCTTCTCGTAGGCGAAGGAGACGTTGAACCCGCCCTGGGGATCGCGCTGGATCAGGAGATCCTTGCTGGTGATCGAAGTGATGTCATCGACCGCGGCCACCCTGTCAAACGCGTTGCGGATCGAGATGAGGTCCGTGCCTTCGCGCTGCGCCTTGTCCACCGCACGCTTGACCGCGATGAACTCGGTCGCCGTGGGGAAGATCTTCATCGTCACCAGCGCGCCGAACACGATGATCACGCCCAGCACGATCAGCCCCAACAGACTCAAGCCACGCTGCCGCCGTGGCGGCGTGCGGCGGAACGGGCGGGTGCTCATCGTCGTCAATGGAACCTTCCGATGCGTCCGAGGTCGCCGAAGTTCATCCAGATGAAGAACGCCTTGCCGACGATGTTCCGTTCGGGGACGAAACCCCAGTAGCGGCTGTCCAGACTGTTCTCGCGATTGTCCCCCATCACGAAGTAGTGACCAGACGGCACACGGCAGGTCAGCCCGGTGCGCACGTAGGTGCACTGGTCGCGGTGAGGGAACGATTCGACACCTGAGATGAAAGACGATTTATCCAATTCTGTCAACAGCTTATGTTCGAATTCTCCGAGTTTCTCTGAATATTGCCTGAAGTATGAGAGCCGCTCGGAGTCGAAGAACTCACCGGCCTCCCGAAGCGGCACCGCCTGTCCGTTGATGGTCAGGCGGCCGTTGTCCAGACTCACCGTATCACCGGGCACCCCGATCACACGTTTGATGTAGTCGACCGAGGTGTCCTTCGGGAAGCGGAACACCATCACGTCGCCCCGGGCGGGCAGGCCGACGTCGAGCACCTTGGTGTGCACCACCGGCAACCGGACGCCGTAAGCGTACTTGTTCACCAGGATCAGGTCGCCGACGAGCAGCGTCGGGATCATCGATCCGGAGGGAATCTTGAACGGCTCGACCAGGAATGAGCGCAGCAGGAACACGACCGCGATCACCGGGAACAGCCCGGCGCTGTACTCGAGCCACAGCGGCTGGCGTTCGATGCCGCGGCTGCGCCGTGCGGGTGCAAGCCAGATCCTGTCCACGATCCAGGCGATGCCGGTGACCACCAGCAGCAGGAACAGCACGAGGGCGAAGTTCATCGGTCGTCGACCTGCAGCACCGCGAGAAAGGCTTCCTGGGGAATCTCGACCGTGCCGACCTGCTTCATGCGCTTCTTGCCGGCCTTCTGCTTCTCGAGCAGCTTCTTCTTGCGCGTGATGTCCCCGCCGTAGCACTTGGCGAGCACGTTCTTGCGCAGCGCCTTCACGTTCTCGCGCGCGATCACGTTGCCGCCGATCGCCGCCTGGATCGCGACGTCGTACATCTGCCGCGGGATCAGCTCGCGCATCTTCGAGGCGATCTCGCGCCCGCGGTAGATCGCGTTGGCGCGGTGCACGATCAGCGACAGCGCGTCGACCCGGTCGCCGTTGACCAGCAGATCGAGCTTGACGACGTCGGCCGCGCGATACTCCTTGAACTCGTAGTCCATCGACGCATACCCGCGCGAGACCGACTTCAGCTTGTCGAAGAAGTCGAGCACGATCTCGTTCATCGGCAGCTCGTAGGTCAGATGAACCTGCTTGCCGTGGTAGGACAGGTTGGTCTGAACCCCGCGCTTGCCGGTGCACAGGGTGATCACCGCGCCGACGTACTCCTGGGGCACGAACACCGTGACCGTGACGATCGGCTCGCGGATCTCCTCGATGCGCCCCGGGTCGGGCAGCTTGGCCGGGTTCTCGACCCGGTGCACGGTCCCGTCCCGTTCGAGCACCTCGTACACGACCGTGGGCGCGGTCGTGATCAGGTCCATGTCGTACTCGCGCTCGAGACGCTCCTGCACGATGTCCATGTGCAGCAGCCCCAGGAAACCGCAGCGAAAGCCGAACCCGAGCGCCTGGGACACCTCGGGCTCGAACTGCAGCGACGCGTCGTTCAGCTGCAGCTTCTCCAGCGCGTCGCGCAGCGCCTCGTACTGGTTCGCCTCGACCGGGTACAGTCCGGCGAACACCGAGGGCTTCACCTCCTTGAACCCGGGCAGCGGGGTCGCGGCGGGCGCGCGGTCGAGCGTGAGCGTGTCGCCCACCTTGGCCGCCTTCAGCTCCTTGAGTCCGGAGATCACGAAGCCGACCTCGCCGGCGGACAGCTGCTCGCGCGACGCCGACTTCGGCGTGAACACCCCCACCTGCTCGCAGATCACCGACACGCCGGTGGCCATCATCCGGATCCGGTCCTTCGGCCGCAGCACGCCATTCACGACGCGTACCAGCACCACGACGCCCACGTAGTTGTCGAACCAGGAGTCGATCACCAGCGCCTGCAGCGGCGCATCCGCGCGCCCGCGCGGCGGCGGGATGCGGGCGACGATCGCCTCCAGGATGTCATCGATGCCCATGCCGGTCTTCGCGCTGGCCGGAATCGCCTGGCTCGCGTCGATCCCGATCACGTCCTCGATCTCGGCCATGGCCTGCTCGGGATCCGCCTGAGGCAGGTCCATCTTGTTCAGCACCGGAACCACCTCGACGCCGAGCTCGATCGCGGTGTAGCAGTTCGCGACGGTCTGCGCCTCGACCCCCTGGGAGGCGTCGACCACCAGCAGCGCGCCCTCACACGCGGACAGCGACCGCGACACCTCGTAGGAGAAGTCGACGTGCCCGGGGGTGTCGATCAGGTTCAGCGCGTACTCGCGGCCATCGCGCGCGAGGTAGCGCAGCGCGGCGGTCTGGGCCTTGATGGTGATGCCGCGTTCGCGCTCGAGATCCATCGAGTCGAGCACCTGCTCGGCCATCTCGCGGTCGCTCAGACCGCCGCAGCGCTGGATCAGACGATCGGCGAGCGTCGACTTGCCGTGGTCGATGTGCGCGATGATCGAGAAGTTGCGGATATTCTGCACAGCCCGCGATTCTAGCCGATCGCGCCTCCGCGACCGGACAACACCCGGCGGCGCCCGGGCCCGCTGGCGCACGCCGGGGACCGGCCGTCAGTTGCCCTGCGACGCCGGCCGGACCGGGACGAACTGCGCGCTGTCGCCCCGCTTGACCAGCAGGATGTGGGTCTTGCCCCGTTCGAGCTTCGTGGCGAGCTCGTTGAACTGCTTGGCCGAGACCACGTCCTGGTTGTTCAGCGACATCACGATGTCGCCGGGTCGCACTCCGGCGCGGCTGCCCGCGCCGTCGGCAGCCTCGACCAATACGCCGTTCTTGATCCTCAGCTGCGCCTTGCGATCGTCCGGGATGTCAGCGACCGCGAGCCCGAGGATGTTCGCGGCGGTCGGCGCCGCACCGGGCGCAGGCGCCGGCCGGTTGCCGTTGGGGCCGCCGCGGGCGGTCTGCTCGGGCTGCATCTCGGCGACGGTCACAGTCAGTTCCCGCTGGCTGCCCTTGCGCCAAACGGTCACGGGCACCCGGGTGCCCGGCTTCGTGTTGCCGACCAGTCGCGGCAAATCGGTCGACCGTTCGATCTGGCGCCCGTCGTAGCGCAGGATGATGTCGCCCGCCTCGATGCCCGCCCGCTCGGCCGGCCCGCCGGCCTCGACGTTGCGCACCAGCGCCCCCGCGGCCCGCGGCAGCCCGAGCGGCTCTGCGACATCCTTGGTGACCTCGGCGATGCCCACGCCGATCCGGCCGCGTGTGACCCGGCCGGACGCGCGCAGCTGGTCGGCCACGCGCATCGCCTCATCGATCGGGATCGCGAACGAGATCCCCATGAAGCCACCGGTGCGGCTGTAGATCTGAGAGTTGATGCCGACCACTTCGCCGCGCAGGTTCAGCAGCGGCCCGCCGGAATTGCCTGGATTGACCGCGACGTCGGTCTGGATGAACGGCAGGTAATCGCCGGTGTCCCGGCCTTTGGCCGAGACGATCCCGGCGGTGACGGTGTTATCCAGCCCGAACGGCGAACCGATCGCGACGACCCATTCGCCGACCCGCAGCCTGCCGACGTCGCCGATCCGCAGCGCCGGCAGGTTGGCCGCTTCGATCTTGACCAGCGCTACATCGGTTCGGCGGTCAGAGCCGATCAGCCGGCCCCTGAACTCCCGCTTGTCGGTCAGCGTGACGTAGATCTCGTCGGCCCGATCGACGACATGGTGGTTGGTGAGCAGGAACCCATCGGCCGAGATCATGAAGCCCGAACCGACGCCACGGGGCACCTCGCCCCCCTCGCCTCGCCCCCGCGGGCTGGGACCAGGCTGCTGAGGACCTGGCCGTCCCGGTGGGAAGAAACGGCGAAAGAACTCATAGAACGGATCGTTCTCGTCCATTCCCTCAGGCAGCTGCGGGGCATTGCTCGCAGGGGCACCTGCGCGAGCGCGCTCGGTGGTGCGGATGTTGACCACGGCGGGCCCGGTGCGCTCGACCAGGTCGGCGAAATCGGGCAGGCCGGCAGGCGCCTGCGCCCGAGCCCCGGGCTCAACGAACGTGACCCCGGCCCAGACCAGCATCACGAGACAAGCACTCAACAATCTGTTCATGTGTCTTCGGAGAGGTAAACCGGCGGGTCGTGACGGCCGCGCTCCATCCAGCACAACCACCGCCGCACCCGCCGCCAGTCGTCGTCGGGCAGGCAATCACGTCCAATCATCAGCGTCAGAGGCCCGTAGTCGCGAGCGCTCCCCGCCGATGCCTGCGGATATGGTGCCAGAACCAGCACGATCAAGCCGGGAAGTACGCACGAGGCGCGCAGCACGACCGGTCGGGCCGGAGCACCTCGCACGTCGCGTACTGACGCAGTGCCTACGGCGTCGACCGCAAACGTCGCGGCGGCAGGCGTCGCGGCTCGGCCGAGCACGACCCACGCCCATGTCCCGAGGGCGGTCGCCAAGGCGAACATCCCTGCGGCAATCAACTGGCGCAGCGCAGGCGGGCCTTCGAGCATCAGCGTCGGACCCAGGCCGATCTGGGCTGCGGCGAGGAACGCACCTGCCGCGGCGACCGAGGGCGCGGCGGCAGCCAGGCGGGCGGCGCGTCGAGAGGGCGGAATCTCCAGCGTCAGCGCGACGCTCACGGCCGGCGCGCCGTCAGGCCAGCCGACGGACGACCAGCGAGCCGTTCGTGCCGCCGAAGCCGAACGAATTGGAGATCGCCGCGTCGATACGCATCTCGCGCGCCTCGTTGGCGCAGTAATCGAGATCGCACTCGGGATCCCGGTTGATGAGGTTGATCGTCGGCGGGGAGACTTGGTGATACACCGCGAGGACCGTGAACACCGCCTCGACCCCTCCCGCCGCACCGAGCAAGTGCCCGGTCATCGATTTGGTCGAGTTGACCACCAACCGATGGGCGTGATCACCGAATGCGAGCTTGATCGCCTCGGTCTCGTTCTTGTCGCCCAGCGGGGTCGACGTCCCGTGGGCGTTCACGTACTGGATGCGATCGGGCGACAGCGACGCGTTACGCAGCGCCGCCAGCATCCCCCGCTTGGGCCCATCACGGTCCGGAGCAGTGATGTGGTGGGCGTCGGCGCTCATCCCGTAGCCGGAGAGCTCGCCGTAGATCCGCGCCCCCCGCCGGCGCGCGTGCTCGTACTCCTCGAGCACCAGCACGCCCGCGCCCTCGCCGAGCACGAAACCGTCTCGGTCGCGGTCCCACGGTCGGCTCGCGGCGGTCGGATCGTCGTTGCGGGTGCTCATCGCCCGTGCCGCGCAGAACCCGCCGATGCCGAGCGGCGAGACCGTCGACTCGGCCCCGCCCGCGACCATCACGTCCGCGTCGCCGTACTCGATCAGCCGCCCCGCGTCGCCAATCGAGTGCAGACCCGTGGTGCATGCGGAGACCACCGCGTAGTTCGGCCCCTTGAAGCCGAACATGATCGACACCTGCCCGGACACCATGTTGACGATCGAGCCAGGCACGAAGAACGGCGACACGCGCCGCGGCCCGCGGCTCGTCAGCTCGGCATGATTGCTTTCGATCATCGGCAGGCCGCCGATCCCCGAACCGACGATCACACCCACCCGTTCGGGGTCGACCCGGTCCGCCGTGATGCCGGCGTCATCCACCGCCTGCTTCGAGGCGGCAATGCCATAGTGGATGAACGTGTCGAAGTGGCGGGCCTCCTTCGCCGGCATCCATGCGGCGACGTCGAACCCGCGCACCTCACCGGCGATCCGGCAGGGGAACGCAGCGGTGTCGAACCGAGTGATCGGCCCGATGCCACTGCGACCGGCGATCAGATTCGACCAGCCGGTGGCCACGTCGTTACCGACCGGGCTGATCAGACCCAGCCCCGTCACCACCACCCTGCGACGGCTCATCGCGGCCTCACCCCCGTGCGTTGCGCCGAACCGCAGCCTCAGGCGGACTTCGGGTGGGACTTCACGTAGTCGATCGCCTGCTGGACCGTGGTGATCTTCTCGGCCTCCTCGTCGGGAATTTCGGTCTCGAACTCGTCCTCGAGCGCCATGACCAACTCCACGGTGTCCAGAGAGTCGGCGCCCAGATCGTCGACGAAGGACGACTCGTTCTTGATCTCGGCTTCGTTCACCCCCAGCTGCTCGGCGACGATTTTCTTGACCCGTGCCTCGATGTCGCTCATCTGCCTCTTCCTTTGGTCACTTCATTTGAGACGCTGAGCGCCATCCCGCAGACGCTCCGTGTGAAAAACCGGCGTCGGATTCTAGCATCCGGCGCCGACCGGACCCGGGCTCACCCCCCGGTGTAAGCCTTGCGGCCTGTTCAGGCCATGTACATGCCGCCGTTGACGTGAAGCGTGGTCCCCGTCACGTAGCCTGCCCGCGGCAGGCACAGGAAGGCGACTGCCGCGGCAACGTCGGTCGCGTCGCCGAGCCGACCCAGCGGGATCTGTGCGAGCAGCGCCTCGGTCTGTGTCTGGCCGAGCGCGCGCGTCATGTCGGTGTCGATGAAGCCTGGCGCTACGCAGTTCACCGTGACGCCCCGGCTGCCGAGTTCGCGAGCCAGCGCGCGCGTCATGCCGGCGACGCCAGATTTCGCGGCCGCATAGTTCGACTGGCCGACATTGCCCGACGCCCCCACCACCGAAGTGACGTTGACGATCCGCCCCCACCGGGCCTTCATCATCCCTCGCATCACCGCTCGCGACAGACGGAATACGGCCGACAGGTTGGTGTCGATCACCGCCGCCCAGTCGTCGTCCTTCATCCGCATCGCCAGGGTGTCACGAGTGATCCCGGCGTTGTTGACCAGGATCGCGACCGGGCCCTCCGTACGGCCGATTGCGTCGACCAGCGCGTCAGAGGCCTGCGCGTCGCGCACCTCGAGGACCGCGCCTCGGCCGGCGAGGCCGGCGGCCGCGAGCGCCTCGCCGATACTCCGGGCACCCGCGTCGCTGGTTGCAGTCCCCACCACCGTCGCACCGAGTGCGCCCAGCTCGAGCGCAATCGCGCGGCCGATCCCGCGAGACGCCCCGGTGACCAGCGCCACCCTCCCCTGCAGCGGCAGCGAAGCGTCCGCGCCCGAGATGGGGATCGCTGCATCGATGCCCTGGTTCATCCAAGCTCCCCCATGGCGGCTTCGAGGCTCGCCGCGTCGTGGACTGCCGACACGGCGAGGGCCGGCGAGATCCGCTTGACCAGCCCGGCCAGCACCTTGCCGGGCCCGAACTCGATCACCCGGGTCGCGCCCATCGCCTCCAGTCGGCGCACGACCTCGACCCAGCGCACCGGCCCGTACGACTGCCTCACGAGCGCGTCCACGATCGCGGCCGGTTCCGCAGGCGAGTCGACGTCGACGTTGTTCACCACCGGCACACGCGGCGGCCGCGGCGGTGCGGCCGCCAGCGCGCCGGCGAGCACGTCGCCCGCCGGTCGCAGCAGCGAGGAGTGGAACGGCGCGGACACCGGCAGCGGCAGCGCCCGCTTCGCGCCGGCCGCCTTGGCCAGCTCGCAGGCGCGGGCGACCGCCGCGGCGCTGCCGGCGATCACCACCTGCGCGGGTGCGTTGAAGTTCGCACATTCCACGACATCCGGGACACCCGGTACTGCGGGCGCCAAGCCGGCGAACGTTTGGGTCGCCTCGGCACACACCTGCCGTACCCGGTCGTCGTCCAGCCCGAGGACCGCAGCCATGCCGCCACTGCCCACGGGCACCGCGGCCTGCATCGCACGCGCCCGTAAGCGGACGAGGCGCAGGGCGTCCGCAGGATCGAACGCACCCGCTGCGGTCAGCGCGGTGTACTCGCCCAGGCTGTGGCCCGCGAACGCCATCCCATCGGGCCCTCCTGCCGAACGCCACGCGGCGTGGCAGGCAAGCCCCGCGAGGAGCATCGCGGGTTGAGTATTGACAGTGAGCGCGAGCTGGTCGGCCGGTCCGCGGGCGATCAGCGTCGACAGGGGCTCACCCAGCGCCGCATCGGCTGTCTCGACCAGCGAGGCAACCGCTGGCACGCAGAGCAGCGAGTCGAGCATGCCGACCGCCTGGGAGCCTTGGCCCGGGAAGACGAACGCGAGTGCCATGCGACGTGCCTGAAGGTCAGAAGCGGACGAGGACCGCGCCCCACGTGAAGCCGCCGCCCACACCCTGCAGCATCACGTGCTGGCCGGGGTGAATGCGCCCGTCACGCACGGCGACGTCGAGCGCCAGCGGTACCGATGCGGCCGACGTGTTCGCGTGACGGTCGACCGTGATCACGACCCGCTCGGCCGGCAGGCCCAGCCGGCGCCCGGTGGCCTGGAGGATGCGCACGTTGGCCTGGTGAGGTATCAGCCAGTCGATGTCGGCGACCTGCAGACCGGCAGCCGCAACGGTCTCGCGAGCCACCTCGTCGAGCACCGTCACCGCAAGCCTGAAGACCGCCTGGCCATCCATCGTCAGGAACGGGTGGCCGGTGATCGAGCCGTGGGCCACGTTGCCCGCGGTGCGCAGGATCGACTCGTGGCGTCCGTCCGCGTGCAATCGCGCAGCGAGCACCCCGGGCCGCTCGCTGCGTGACAGCACCACCGCCCCGGCGCCATCGCCGAAGAGCACGCAGGTGCCGCGATCGTTCCAGTCCAGGATCCGAGAGAACACCTCGGCGCCGATGACCAGCGCGTGGTTCGCGGCACCGGTCCGGATCATCGCGTCAGCCACCGCCAGCGCGTAGACGAAACCCGAGCACACGGCCTGGACGTCGAACGCCGCGCACCCCGAGATGCCGAGTTCGCGCTGGACGAGGCACGCGGTGCTCGGGAACACGTAGTCGGGCGTCGAGGTGGCGACGATGATCAGGTCGACGTCCCCGGCAGCGACCCCAGCCGCAGAGAGCGCCTGGCGGGCGGCGTGAGCGCCCAGCTGCGAGCTCGTCACCTCCGGCGCGGCCAGATAGCGCTGGTGGATGCCGGTGCGCTCGACGATCCAGTCGTCGCTGGTTTCGATGCCGCGCTCGGCGAGTTCACCGACCAGTTCGGCGTTCGACACCAGCCGCTCGGGCAGCGCGCTGCCCGTGCCGGCGATGCGCGTGTGCACGCTCGTTGGAGCACTCATTGGGGCTGGTGGACCCTGGGGATGGCGTCGGTGATCCGTCGCAGCAGGCCGTTGCGAGCCGCATCATACCCGCGCCGCAGCGCGTGCTCGAACGCATAGGCATCCGACGACCCATGGCTCTTGATGACGATGCCCCGAAGCCCGACCAGACTCGCCCCGTTGTACCGGCGGTGGTCCACCCGCTGGCGGAACCGACTCAGAACCGGGTAGGCAATCACGGCCATCGCCTTGGCGAGCGGGCCCCGAGTGAACTCCTCGCGGATGAACCCGGCCAGCATTTGCGCGAGTCCCTCCGAGGTCTTCAGCGCCACGTTACCGACGAAGCCGTCGCACACGATGACGTCGACCGTGCCGCGGTAGATGTCGTCACCCTCGACGTTGCCATGGAAGTTCAATCCGCTCGCCCGAAGCAGTTCGCCGGCCTGCTTGACCACCTCGTTACCCTTGATCGCTTCCTCGCCGACGTTCAGCAGACCGACGCTGGGTCGCTCCTTGTCCTCGAGCGCGGACACGAGCGCCGAGCCCATCACCGCGAACTGGAGCAAATGAACCGCCTCGCAATCGACGTTGGCGCCCAGATCGAGCATCGTCGTCTGCCCGCCGCGCTGGTTCGGCAGCGGTGCGGCGATCGCGGGCCGGTCGATGCCTTCGACCATCTTGAGGACGAAACGAGAAACCGCCATCAGCGCGCCGGTGTTTCCCGCGCTGACGCAGGCATCTGCCCGAGCGTCCCTGACCAGTTCGATCGCGACCCGCATCGAAGAGTCGCGTTTGCCGCGAAGCGCCTGCGAGACCGGATCGTCCATCGCGACCACTTCGCTCGCATGCTGCACCGTGATCCGCTCGAAATCGGCCCGGCGCAGTCGGCGAAGCTGAGCCTCAACCTCGTCCCGCCGACCGACCAGCACGACTTCGGCATCATGCACGTGCTCGATGAACGACACCGCTGCCGGCACGGTGACCGGCAGCCCGTGGTCGCCACCCATGCAGTCGATCGCGATGCGGACGCTCATGACGACGCCGCGGGTTCGAGTCCAAGGCAGCCGACCGGGCAGGTCGCGACTCCGGCGGCAGCCGCCGCCCGATCCGCTCCGATCACGGCCGCTGGACGGTCACTCGTCGGTCTTGGTCTTGACGACCTTCCGGCCACGATAAAAGCCGTTCGGGCTCACGTGGTGACGCAGGTGCACCTCGCCGGTCGACGGTTCGACGCCGAGCGGAGGCGGCGAAAGGAAGTCGTGCGCACGGTGCATGCCGCGCTTGGAGGGCGACTTCTTGTTTTGTTGAACGGCCATGGCCGGACCTCAGAGATAAAGCCAATCAATAACTATAGCAGGACCGCCGCTGGATGTGCTCGGAGTGGTCCGAACCCGCAAGCGGCCTCAGTCGGAGCCCCGACCCCGCAGGCGTGCGAGCACCTCGAACGGGCGCCGGGCCTCGTCAGCCGGTGTCGGGCCGGAGGCGGTGGCCGCGATTGGGCAGGCGACGTGGCGGGGCGCTGCGGGCAATGCCATGATCGCCTCGTCTTCGATCAGTGCGGCCAGGTCGAAGTCGCGACCCCCGACCAGCAGGTCGCAGGCGTCATCGTCCAAGTCCTCGGCCTCGGCTTGCGCCTCCGAGGATACCAGCCGGTAGTCGCGATGGACCTGGAGTTCGACCTCAACCGGCTCCAGACATCGCACGCAGCGCATCGGCACCCGACCGTCCAAGCGCAGTGCGAGCAGCGCCTGCCGGCTGCCGTCGGGGCGCAGGACACTCCTGCCGGTGAGCCGCCAGTCGAGCGCGCCGTCGGTCGACTCGAGCAGCGTCCTCAGCCGCTCGAGCGCCGGGAGTTCCAGGCGGCCCTCCGCGCGCTCGCCGCGGCGGGTGAATTCAGCGGTATCGATCCGCAGAGGGCTCATGAGCGAGAGGTCAAGTCGATGCGCGCGTATCATACGCGGCGCCCATGTCCGCGCCGCTCGTGCTCGCCTCCACCTCGCCGTACCGTCGCGAACTGCTGCGCCGCCTGGGCCTGCCGTTCGAAGTCGTGGCTCCGGAGGTCGACGAGACCCCGCGACCCGGCGAACGGCCAGCCGAGATCGCCGAGCGGCTCTCGCGGGAGAAAGCCATGGCGGTCGCCGCGCGCAGGCCCGAGGCGCTCGTGATCGGTTCGGATCAGACAGCGACGCTGGACGACACCGCTGTGATCGGAAAGCCCGGCGAGCACCGCCGCGCGGTCGAGCAGCTGCGCGCCGCCTCCGGCCGCACGGTGACCTTCCACACCGGACTGTGCCTGTGGCGCCCCGACGCGCCGCCCGAGATCGATCGGGTCGTGACTCGGGTGCGCTTTCGCACGCTGGACGACGCCGAGATCGAGCGCTACCTCAGGGCCGAACGCCCGTACGACTGCGCTGGGTCAGCGCGCGCCGAGGGGCTGGGCATCGCGCTGCTCGACGCCCAAGAGGGCCCAGACCCGACGGCGCTGATCGGCCTGCCGCTGATCCGGCTGTCGGGGATGCTGCGGGCTGCGGGCATCAGCCTGCCCTGAGCGTGGAGAATGCCCCCGGCACGCTCTACTGTGTGCCTACGCCGATCGCCAAAGGACGTGAGCCGGCCGACGACCTGCCCGCCCCGGTGGTGTCTCGCATCGCAACCCTGGAGCACATCGTCGCCGAGAGCGCCAAGACCGCGCGCGCGTTCCTGAAGGGCGTGCCCGGGATGCGCCCGATCCAGCAGGTCCGGATCATCGAGCTGAACGAACACACGCGAGACGAGGAGATCGACGGGATGCTCGCGCCGCTGCGTGCCGGGCAGGACGTCGGGCTCCTGTCCGAGGCGGGCTGCCCGGGGGTCGCCGACCCGGGCGCGCGGCTGGTGCGCGCAGCCCACCGGGCGGCCATACCGGTCGTCCCGCTGGTCGGCCCGAGCGCGCTGCTGCTGGCGCTGATGGGCTGCGGGCTCGAGGGCCAGCGGTTCGCGTTCGTCGGCTACCTGCCCGCGGAGGCCGAGCCGCGACGGCGCCGCCTGTGCGAGCTGGAGCAACGGTCGAAGCGCGAGCGCGAAACCGTGCTGTTCATCGAGACGCCCTACCGGAACCAGGCGATGGCGGATGCGCTGCTGGCCACGCTACGGCCGTCGACCTGGCTGTGCATCGCAGCGGACCTCACGGGACCAGGCCAACGGCTGCAGACCGACCGGGTACAGGGGTGGCGCGAACGGGGCCTGAGGCTCCCCCGAGCGCCGACCGTGTTCCGGCTGCTGGCCGACGGGTGACCCCGAGTCGCAAGCACGCGGCGCCGACCGATCGCGCGCGTCGACCGACCCCGCGCGCGCACCGGAGTGATCAGCGCAGCCGAACGGTCTCCGCGCCCACGCCGAGCTGCCGGGCGAGCGCCTGGCCAGCGCCCAACCCGACCCGCTTGGCCAGCCGCTCGGCCAGGTTCGGGCGCAGGGTGAAGTCGACGATCGTCTCGGCCTTGACCACGTCGCGGGCAACCGAACGCAGCGAGCCGAGCTCGTCCGCGAGGCCGAGCTCGATGCTGGTCGCACCGGTCCATACCAGTCCGGAAAACAGCTCCGGCGAATCCTTCAGGCGATCGCCCCGCCCCTTGCGGACCGTCTCGACGAACTGCGCGTGGATCACGCCCAGCATCTTGCGCGCGTGATCGCGCTGGGGCTCGGAAAGCGGCGAAAACGGGTCGAGAAAGCCTTTGTTGTCGCCGGCTGTCATCAGGCGCCGCTCGACCCCGAGCTTCTCCATCGCGCCGGTGAACCCGAATCCGTCCATCAGTACCCCGATCGACCCGATCAGACTCGCCTTGTCCACGAAGATCCGGTCAGCAGCCACTGCGACGTAGTAACCACCGGATGCGCAGATCTCCTCGACCACCGCGTAGACCGGAGTGGCCGCGTTCTCCCCGCGCAGCCGGCGGATCTCGTCGCTGATGATGCCCGCCTGCACCGGACTCCCGCCCGGGCTGTTGATACGCAGCACGACCGCGGCCGTTGCGGCGTCCTTGAACGCCGCCCGCAGCGCATCGATCACCCCATCTGCATCGACCTCGCCGCCCGACTCGAGCACGCCGTCGATCTGCACGACCGCCGTGTGGCGCCCGACCGCCGCCCCGCCGGACTCACCGGGACGGATCCACCCGAGCGCGCTGGCCAACAGCAGCAGGAACACGCCGAGGCCGACCAGCCGGAAGAAGATCCGCCAGCGCCGCGCGCGGCGCTGTTCGGTGAGCGTCGCCATCACCAGCGTCTCCAGCACGGCACGCTCCCAGCCCGGAGAGGCGCCGACCGGCGCGACGAGCGCGGCGGGGGCCGACGCTGCCAGCGATGGCTCGACGCGGTCGCGGTTCGGATCCTGTTCGTTCATCTGGAGCTCCTGGCGAGTTCGGCACGGACCTCGATGCGACCGTCGACCTCGCGGCACGGAATCCGCTGCAGCCCCCGGCCCCGGCATGGCCCGCCGACGCACGTACCGTCGGCGGCATCGTACACAGCGCCGTGTGTTGCGCAGACGATGACCGTTCCGCCGTCGTCCAGGAATCGCCCCGGGTTCCAGTCCAGCTCGATTGGAACGTGCGCGCACTGGTTCAGGTAGGCGCGCGGCACCCCGTCGATCCGCAGCACGAAGGCCGGCAGCGAACCGCCAGCCCGCGCGAGCTCGAATCGCACCCCCTCGCCACGCTCGGAGAGCTCGACCGCATCGCACACCCGCGACCAGATCTCGGTCGTCATCCCGAGCCTCCGCCGGGCAACGGTCCGAGCAGCGGTCGCGGCAGGCCGCACTGATCCGCCAGCCAGTCGGCGAGCACGGCGACCGACGCGACTGCGGCGTCCGGACACGCGGCGCGCAGCGCGTCCGCGTCGTGCGCTCCGTACAGCACAGCCACGGCCGACGTGCCCGCCGCCCGCGCCATCTCCAGGTCGTGCGTGGTGTCACCGATCATCACCATCCGGGATGGCTCGGTCCCGAGTGATTCGGCGAGGTCACGCAGCATCCACGGATCCGGCTTGGGGGCGCCCTCGTCAGCACACCGGGTGGCGACGAATCGCGGCCCCAACCCGGTCTGGGCGAGCGCGCGGTTCAGCCCGGCCCGGGACTTGCCGGTGGCGACCGCCAGCGGCACGCCCGACGCATCCAGGCCGCGCAGCAGTTCCGCGATCCCCGAGAACACCGGCAGCTCGCCGTCGCGCCGCAGGAAGTGGACGCGGTAGCGGTCGACGAACGCCGGCACCTGCTCGCGCCGGATCGACGGCACCGCGTGACGGATCGCCTCCAGCAGCCCCAGCCCGATCACCCAGCGCGCTCGTTCGCGCGGCGGGGTCGGCAGCCCGAGGTCGGCGGCTGCGCCGACGATTGCATCGGTTACCGCACCGACCGAATCCACGATCGTCCCGTCCCAGTCCCAGACGATCAGGTCGAATCGACGCATCTCAATCGCCTCGCTGAAGCCAACCAATCCCAGGCGAAAAGAGAACAAATAAAACATTAAAAATAGACACTTATTTACAAGTCCTCAAGTAGATTCGAGATTCTTGCGATGCTCTCCCGGTGCCCCGCCGTCGGCAGCACGGAGTGCCTCGGCCGGCTGGCAAGCTTGGACGAAGCGCGTGAACGCCTCCGGCGGTGGGGACGCCACGGCGACGTCTCGACCGTCGGCTGGATTCCGGAACCCGATCGACGCGGCATGCAGGAACATCCGTCGGTGCCGTTCCCGGTCGAGTTGCCGGTTCAGAATGAAGTTGCCGTACTTCGGGTCGCCGGCGATCGGATGTCCTACATGCGCGAGATGGACCCGGATCTGATGGGTACGCCCGGTCTCCAGATCGGCCTCGAGCACCGAGAACGGGCCGAGCCGGGGATGCGTGAGCAGCCCGAGGGGTCGGACCCGGGTGCCGGCCTCCTGGCCACCGTCCCGGACCACGACGCGGTGCTCGCCCTCGGCGGTATGGAACTTGTGCAGCGGGAACCTGAGCGCCCGCGGGCCGCCCGACCAGTGACCGGAGACAATCAGCCGATAGCGCTTGCGGACCCGGCCCTCGCGCAGCGCAGCGTGCATTGCGGTCAGCGCGGAACGTTTCTTCGCGAGCAGGAGCACGCCCGAGGTTTCGCGATCGATCCGGTGGACCAACTCGAGCAGCGGCGCGTTCGGACGTGCGGCCCGCAGCCGCTCGACCACGCCTGAGTCGACGCCGCTGCCGCCGTGGACCGCGACGCCGGCGGGCTTGTCGATGGCCAGCAGCGCCGCATCCTCGAACAGGATCGGAAAGGTCTGGGGCACGACCGGCCCGGCACGCTGCGGTTCGGCGACGCGCACCGGAGGAATGCGGACCTGATCGCCAACATCCAACCGCCGGTCCGGCGACGCTCGAGCCTTGTTCACCCGGACCTCGCCACTGCGGACGATCCGGTACACGTGGCTCTTGGGCACCCCCTTCAGCTGACGCAGGAGGAAGTTGTCGAGCCGCTGACCCGCATGCGAATCGTCGACCTCGAGCCACCGCACGTCGGCCGAAGCACCCGGGCCCGGCGCAGGCTCGGCCTCAGGTTTTGCCGCTAAGGCATTCATTCCGCTATACTTTGGGACGTTGTGACCGCGGCGACAGCCGGGCGGAGACGGCCCACATTCTAGCGGGCGGTGCCGAGCGCCGACGCCACCGGGCGCAGCAGTGACGAATTCAGCGCGGCGCCGAATGGTTCGGCGCGCGGAGAGCACGCAAGAATCAACAAAACGAACCGAGGCCCTCCGGCCCGGCCAGCCGCAGGCGGTGCCGCGGCGGCCATGCACCCCGAAGCCTCGCTCACCCAACCGCTCGATGAAACGCCCCACGTGAACCCGATCAGACCCCGGCGATCCGCCGGACAGCGGGGTGGTGGCCGACGACCGAGCAGCAGGCGTTTTGGTCGGCCGCGCCCAGGGCGCTGATCCGTCATTCGTGCGTCGATCCGCTGGTCTCGCGCGCCACGCCGCCGCGCGCGACGGAGGTTTCGATGAAACGCATGCTGTTCAACGCGACGCACTCCGAGGAGCTGCGGGTTGCCATCGTCGACGGCCAGAAGCTGATCGACATCGACATCGAGTCCGCGGGTCGGGAGTCCCGCAAGAGCAACATCTACAAGGGCGTGGTCACGCGGGTCGAGCCGAGCCTCGAGGCGTGCTTCGTCAACTACGGCGAGGAGCGGCACGGCTTCCTGCCGTTCAAGGAGATCTCCAAGGTCTACTTCAAGCCGGGCGTGGAGGCGTCCAAGGCGCGGATCCAGGACGCGATCGCCGAAGGGCAGGAACTGCTCGTCCAGGTCGACAAGGAAGAGCGTGGCAACAAGGGCGCCGCGCTGACCACCTACGTGTCGCTCGCTGGCCGTTACCTCGTGCTGATGCCGAACAATCCCCGCGGCGGTGGGGTGTCGCGCCGTATCGAGGGCGAGGACCGGCAGGAACTGCGGGAGATCATGGACCGACTGGAGCTGCCGTCGGGGATGAGCCTGATCGCGCGCACCGCCGGGATCGGCCGCACGCAGGAAGAACTGCAGTGGGACCTCAACTACTTGCTGCAGCTGTGGCGCGCGATCGACGCGGCGGCGGGATCGGCGTCGGGCGCGTTCCTGATCTACCAGGAGTCCAGCCTGGTGATCCGAGCGATCCGGGACTACTTCACTCCGGACATCGGCGAGATCCTGATCGACACCGACGACATCTACGAGCAGGCCCGCCAGTTCATGGGCCACGTGATGCCGGACACGGTGAATCGCGTCAAGCGCTACCGCGATCACACGCCGCTGTTCTCCCGGTTCCAGATCGAGCACCAGATCGAGACTGCCTACTCCAGACTGGTGCCGCTGCCGTCGGGGGGCGCGATCGTCATCGACCATACCGAGGCTCTGGTGGCGATCGACGTCAATTCGGCACGCGCCACACGGGGCTCCGACATCGAAGAGACCGCGTTTCGCACCAATCTGGAGGCGGCCGACGAGGTCGCCCGGCAGATGCGGCTGCGCGACCTCGGGGGCTTGATCGTCATCGACTTCATCGACATGGAGAACTCCAAGAACCAGCGCGAGGTCGAGCAGCGGGTCAAGGACGCACTGCACTACGACCGCGCGCGGGTGCAGGCCGGAAAGATCTCGCGCTTCGGACTGATGGAGTTGTCTCGCCAGCGCCTGCGCCCCGCCCTGAACGAGGGAACACACATCACCTGCCCGCGCTGTAACGGCACCGGCGTGATCCGCGACATCGAATCCTCGGCACTGCACATGCTGCGGGTGATCCAGGAAGAGGCGATGAAGGAAAGCACCGCCTCGGTGCACGCGCAGGTCCCGGTGGACGTGGCGACCTATCTGCTCAACGAGAAGCGCGGCGAGATCGCGAAACTCGAGGCGCGGCTGAAGGTCGAGGTGGTGCTGATCCCCAACAAGTACCTGGAGACGCCCCACTACAAGCTGGAGCGGCTGCGCCACGACGACGAGCGACTCGCGACCTACCGGTCGAGCTACAGCCTCGCCGAAGCCCCCTCCGAGGAGGGCGCCTACCTCGACCGCAAGTTCGACGCGGGCAAGCCCCGCCAGGAAGCGGTGGTCAAGGGCGTCACCCCCGAGCAGCCTGCGCCCACGGTCGCGGCGCGCTCCGAACCGGCCGAGCCGGTCGCACCTGCAGCCGCGGCCGAGGTACCGCCGCGGCCGGCGACACCGGCCGCGCAGCGCGTCGAGCCGCCGCAGACGGCAGGCTTCTTCGGACGCATCCTCGGAATGTTCCGACGCAAGGCGGCCAACGAGTCGGTGGCTGGTCCGCAAGTGACGACCGCGCCGGCTCCCCAGGCGGTCGCCGAGCCGCCGGCCCCTGCGCCCACCGCCTCACCGATCGTGCCCCGCCCCGACGCCGACACGAACCGGCGCGAGCGTGGCGGACGCGACGGCCGCGGACGCGACGGCCGCGGCCGCGACCGGGATGCCCGCCCGGTGGAGCCGCGGAGCGAACGCAGCGGGGAAGGACGCGGCGAGCGCCCGGCGGAAGGCCGCGGCGACCGGGCGGCCGCTCGGGCTCGGCCGGACGAGACACGGGACGCTCGTCGAGGCCGCGGCGAACGCCGCAGCGCAGAGCGCCCGCCTCGCGACGAGCGCCCAACCGCGCCCGACACGGGTGCGCCCGCTTCCGGTACGCCGTTCGCCGCGGCGGGTGCGGTCGGTACCGCAGGTCTCGCTGCGGCGGCGTCCCAGGCCGTGCCCGGGGCGCCGTCCGACGCACCGCCGGGCGTGCCCGTGCCGCGCGACGAACTCGCGGCGACGGGCGTCGCACCGGCCGATGGCAGCACCCGGGGCGAGTCCGACCTGGATGCCGAAGGCGGCGAGCGTCGCCGCGGCCGTCGGCGCCGCGGAGGCCGGGGACGCCACCGGGGCGTCGCCGAGGGCGCGAACGGTGCGGACACGCTCGACGACGGCGAGAGCGCCGACCCGAGCGCGACCGCCCGCGGAAGCGTTCCCGGACGGGAAACCGGGGAATCCGCCTCGTCCGCCGCGGCTTCGGAGGTCACCGAACCGGGGGGGGCGGTCGACGCTGCAGCGCGACCCACAGCGGCAGCACCGGCCACGACGGCACCTGACATGACGGCGACCGCCGCGTCGGGCGACGCTGCGCCGCCGGAGTCCCCGGCGATCGCGCCTCCGCCGACGGCCTCCTCGCCGATCGAGGCCCCTGCCGTCGTGGCCGCCCCGGTCCAGGCGGCCGCGGTTGCGGTCCCGGACCCATCCGCCGAGCCCGGAACGAATGCAACCGTGCCGATGCCCGAACCTTCGCGCGAAGCCCATGCCGCAGCGACCGCGCCGCCCACGCGGGCGCTCACGGGCGATGAACCGTCACCGGTCGTGGCCGCGTCGTCCGCCGCGGCGAGCGAGCCGGCCGTCGCGGCCGCCGCCCCGGCGGGCGAACCGATCGATGCGGGTGCACCCCCACCGGCGCGGCAGGGCCCCCCGGTGCCGGTACCCACCGCCCGACCGATCGACGCGAGCGCACTGCAGGCCGTGGTCGAGCAGGCGGGCCTGCAGTGGGTGCAGACCGCGCCCGCTGCGATGGACGAGGCGCCTGTGATCGAGCCGGTCGCGCCACGGGTGCCCCGGGTCCGCAAGGCCCGTTCGGCGCCGAGCAGCGAACCGCTCCAGCAGGTCGAGACGCGTCCGCCGCGCGACGACGCGTAGCCGCCGGGGCCCCGGGCGGGTCGACCGTGCGCCGCGGCGGGTCGCGGCGCACGGCATCCCGCGGCGACCGCCCCTCGCACGGCGCGGCCGTGGACCGTTCCGCGGGGGGCGGCTGCTAGACTCCAACCCCTGCCGCCATGACCGAACGCGTCGTCATCCCGATCGCCGAGCACCGCTACGACGCGGTGCGTCCTGACGTCCCCGAATCGCCGGAGGCGCCGACCGGCCGGCTCACCGACGCCCGCGGACGCCGCCTGCACGACCTGCGGATCTCGGTCACCGATCGGTGCAACTTCCGCTGCACCTACTGCATGCCGAAGTCGGTGTTCGACAAGGACTACGCCTTCCTGCCGCAGACCTCGCTGCTGTCGTTCGAGGAGATCGAGCGGCTGGTCCGGATCTTCGTCGCCCACGGCGTCGAGAAGGTGCGGCTGACCGGTGGCGAACCGCTGCTGCGGCGCAACCTCGAAGCGCTGGTCGCCCTGCTCGCGCGCATCCGCACGCCGGCCGGCTCGCCCCTGGATCTGACGCTGACCACCAACGGGTCGCTGCTCGCGCGCAAGGCACGGTCGCTGCGCCAGGCTGGCCTGGGACGGCTGACGGTCAGTCTGGATGCACTCGACGATGGGGTGTTCCGGACGATGAACGACGTCGACTACCCGGTCTCCGACGTGCTCGAGGGCATCGATGCGGCGGCCCGCGCCGGGTTCGGCCCGGTGAAGGTCAACATGGTCGTCAAGCGCGGCGTGAACGACGATCAGATCGTCCCGATGGCGCGCCACTTCCGAGGCTCCGGTCACATCGTCCGATTCATCGAGTTCATGGACGTGGGTGCCTCCAACGGCTGGCGCCTGGACGACGTGGTGCCGAGCCGCGAGGTGATCTCCCGCATCGACGCGCAGCATTCGCTCGAACCGCTCGAGCCGAACTACGCCGGCGAGGTCGCCGGGCGCTGGCGCTATCGCGACGGAGCCGGAGAGATCGGCGTGATCTCCTCGGTGACGCAACCGTTCTGCGGCGAGTGCTCGCGGGCCCGCCTGTCGACCGAGGGCCGGCTCTACGGGTGCCTGTTCGCGACGCTCGGGTACGACCTGCGCGCGCTGCTGAGAGGCGGCGTCGACGACGCCCGCCTGTCGGGAGCGCTCGCCCAGCTTTGGCGGCGCCGCAGCGACCGGTACTCGGAGATCCGCTCCTCGCAGACCGACGGGCTGCGCCGGATCGAGATGAGCTACATCGGCGGCTGACCCGCCGCGTCGGTCCGTGCCGCCGATCGAATTGACCCACCATGCGCGGCCGGCGACCACGATCGTCGACGCGATCGACGAAAGCGGCCGGGTGCTGGCGACGCCGATCGCCGGCGAGCACGCGTTGACGCTGTACCTCGACAAGCGCGAGCTGGTCACGCTGATGACGCTCGGAGCGGCACCCGAGCACCTCGCGCTCGGCTGGCTGCGCAACCAGCGGCTGCTCGGCGCCGCCGACGACCTGGCGGAGGTTCAGGTCGACTGGGACACCGGTGCAGTCGCGGTCACATCGCGAAGCCTGCGCGACCATGGCGTACCGCTGTGGGAGCGCAGTGACGGCACGCTCGACGCGCGGCTGTCGCGGCGCACCGTGACCAGCGGATGCGGCCAGGGCACCGTGTTCGGCGACCTGATGGACAGCCTCGACGCCCGACCGCTGCCACCCGGGGGGCGGATCACCGACGTCGCCGTCCTCGCTGTGATGGACCTGGTCCGGCGCCACGAATCGGTCTACAAGGTCGCCGGTGCGGTGCACGGCTGCGCGCTGTGCTCCAATCCGCCCGACGACTCGCCACGTATCCTCGAGTTCGTGGAGGACGTCGGTCGCCACAACGCGGTCGATGCGATCGCAGGCCGCATGTGGGTCGAGGGGATCGATGGCGGCGACAAGATCTTCTACACGACCGGCCGTCTGACCTCGGAGATGGTCATCAAGTGCGCGCAGATGGGCATCCCAGTGCTGCTGTCGCGCTCGGGGCTGACCGGCATGGGCCACGCGATCGCGCGCCGGGTGGGGATCACGATGATCGGGCGCTGCCAGGGGCGGCACTACCTGCTGTTCACCGGCCACGAGCGATTCGTGCGCGTGGCGCCATCCCGATGACCGCGTTTCCCTCGCGCGAGGCGATCGCCGGCGTGGTCCTGGCCGGTGGCCTCGGTCGCCGCATGTCCGGCGACGGCAGCGGCGAGGACAAGGGGCTGCGCCCGTTCGCGGGCCGGCCGCTCGCCGCGCACGCGATTGCGCGCCTCGCTCCCCAGGTCGGCGCGCTCGTGATCAACGCCAACCGCAACATCGACGCGTGGCGTGCGTTCGGTTTGCCGGTCGTTCCGGACCGGCTCGGGGGCTTCGTCGGACCACTCGCCGGGCTGCATGCCGCGATGGCCTGGGCCGACGCACCGTGGATTGCCACGGTTCCATGCGACTCCCCGATGTTGCCGGTCGACCTGGTTGCCCGCCTGGCCGAAGCGGCGGCCGCGGCGGACGCGCAGGTGGCGGTCGCACGGACCGGCAGCCGAGCGCATCCGGTGTTCGCGCTGGCGCAGCGCGCGCTCGCCGAGGACCTCGAGCGCTTCCTCATGTCGGGCCGACGGCGAATCGACGCGTGGTACGCCCCGCTGCGGGTCGTCGAGGTGCCGTTCGAGGACGAGCGCGCGTTCGTCAACATCAATACGCCGGACGAACTGCGGCAGCTCGAAGCCGAAGATGCGCCCCCGTGCGGTCCGACCTCGGAACTCTCATGAGCAACCCGCCCAGACTCGCCGATATCGTCTCCTGCCTGGCGGACTACGACCCGGGTGCGCTGCCGGTCGCCCGGGCGCAGCAGGTCATCGAACGGCTGGTGGAGCCGATCGACTGCGTCGAACGCGTCGCGATCCGGGCCTCGTTCGATCGGGTGCTCGCGCGCGACGTCGACTCGCCGATCGACGTACCCGCCCACGACAACTCCGCGATGGACGGCTGGGCCGTGCGGGCCGACGATCTGGTCACCGACCGGGACACCGAACTGCTCGCGGTCGGCACCGCGTACGCCGGCGTCGCATTCCAGGCGCGGGTCGAGCCCGGCCAGGCGGTCCGGGTGATGACCGGCGCGGTGATGCCCGAGGGGACGGACACCGTCGTCGTGCAGGAGATGGTCCGAGTCGACGGCGATCGGGTCCGAATCCCCTCGGGGCAGCAACGCGGCCAGAACCGGCGCCTGCGCGGCGAGGACCTGCGCGCCGGGCGACCCGCGCTGCACGCGGGACGTCGCATCGGCCCGGCCGACCTCGGGCTGCTCGCCTCGCTCGGCGTGGCCGAGGTGCCCGTGCAGCGGCGCCTGCGCGTGGCGTTCTTCTCGACCGGTGACGAATTGCGATCGATCGGCCAGCCCCTGGATCCGGGCTGCGTGTACGACTCGAACCGGTACACGCTGTTCGGCATGCTGTCCCGCCTCGGAATCGATCTGATCGATCTCGGGGTGGTGCGGGATTCACCCGAGGCGCTCGAGGCCGCGATGCGGACCGCAGCCGGCCACGCCGACGCGATCGTGTCCTCCGGCGGCGTCTCGGTCGGCGAAGCCGATTTCACGCGCGAGGTGATGGACCGGCTCGGCGAGGTCGCGTTCTGGCGGATCGCGATGCGCCCAGGCCGGCCCATGGCGGTGGGTCGCGTTGGCGGCGCATGCTACTTCGGGCTGCCGGGCAACCCGGTGGCCGTGATGGTGACGTTCCTCTTCTTCGTGCGTGACGCGCTCATCCGCATGTCCGGAGCGGGCCCGCGCCCGGTGCTGCCGATCCGCGCACGCAGCGCCCAACGGCTGCGCAAACGACCCGGACGCACCGAATACCAGCGCGCGATCGTCGAGCCCGACTCGGACGGGGTCCCGCGGGCGCGCATCACCGGCTCGCAGGGCTCTGGCGTGCTGCGCTCGATGAGCGAGGCCAATTGCCTGCTCGTGCTGCATCACGATCAGGGCGATGTGGCCGCGGGCGACTGGGTCGACGCGATCCCGTTCGATGGTCTGATGTAGCGCGACGCTTGCGCGAGCCCCCGGGCTCCGGCCGCGCGCGGCAGTCGGCCGGTCAGTCTTGCAGCGCTTGGCGGGCGACCAACCAGCCGTCCCGATCGGCGTAGATCCAGTCGCCGGGACGAACGGTCAGCCCTGCGAAGGCGAGCACCGCGTCACGCTCGCCCAGGCCGCGCTTCTCGCTGCGCCGTGGCATCAGGTGCAGCGCACGAATGCCGACCGCGCAAGCGTCCAGTTCGTCCGCGTCGCGAACGCAGCCGTTGACCACGACGCCCGACCAGCGGTTGCGTTCAGCGAGCTTGCCCAGGTTGCCACCGAGCAGCGCGCAGCGCAGGCTCGCCCCGCCGTCGACCACCAGCACCCTGCCGTCACCCGGCTCTTCGAGCGTCGTGCGCACCAGTGAGTTGTCGTCGGGCACCCGCAGGGTCACGCACGGACCCGCGAAACGTGCAACCGCCCCAAGAGCGATCCACGGCGGCGGCGCCACCTGCAGGCGACCGTCGCTCAGCGCGGCCTCGTGCCGGTCGCACAGGTCGGTCGTCGAGATCCCGCCGGGCGAATCCACGATGAGGCGCTTCGCTGGGGACACCACCCGGGCGCCAGGTCTCAGCGACGGGCGCGCAGCGATCCCGGCAGGCTCGCGTAGTACGCAGCCAGATTGTCGACGTCGGCCCGGGTCAGCGCCTGCGCTTGTGCGGCCATGATCGCGTTCTTGCGCGCGCCGCTCTGGTAGTCGAGAAGCGAACGCACGAGGAAGTCCCGGTGCTGGCCGGCCAGACGCGGGTAGGACGGATCGATCGGGGTGTTGCCGTCCTTGCCGTGGCACGCCGCGCAGATCGCGTCGGCCTTCGCCTTGCCAGCGGCGATGTCGCGCGCATGCGCCGGGGACCATCCGATCGCCGCGTAGGCCACCAGCGCGACCGTCACGAGCAGTTTGGACATCGTCGGTGCGGTGTTCGGAGAGCGCATGTCGGAGATCACTTCGTGCCGTAGTGCGCGGCCAAGTCCGCGATGTCCTGATCGTTCAGACTGCCCGCAATCGCACGCATCGTGGGGTGGCTGCGATCACCCTTGCGATACGCCTGAAGCGCCGCCTCGATGTACCTCGATGTCTGTCCGACGATCATCGGCACGCTGAACACGTGGGGGAACGACGCCTTGTAGCCGGGGATCTCGTGGCACCCGATGCAGATCGACGCCTTGCCGCGCCCCGCCTCGGCGCTGCCCACCGGGCCCTGCGCCAGTGCGCTGGAGCAGGCGACCGCCAAGCCTGCGGCGAGCAGGCGCAGCGGGGTACGAAGGAGGTTCGGTCGGGGCTCGCTGGGTTTGAAACGACTCATGGATGGCGCGTGCGAGAAGGCGTCGGTCGATGGTGCCGAGGGGACCGGCGCATGCCGGAACGAATCCGCGATTCTACCCGAGCAGTCGCTTTTCCGTATACTCGGCCGGCTCGGGCGTCGCGTCCGGCCGGCGCCGGCGCGCCGGGCGGGGCCGTCCATCCCAAGCAGACGGACCCCACCCATGCGATTCGAAGGCACCTCGACCTACGTCGCCACCGACGACCTGAAGCTGGCGGTCAACGCGGCGATCACGCTGCAGCGTCCGCTGCTGATCAAGGGCGAGCCCGGCACCGGCAAGACGATGCTCGCCGAGGAGGTCGCGCGCGGGCTCGGCATGCCGCTGCTGCAGTGGCACGTGAAGAGCACGACGAAGGCCCAGCAGGGACTGTACGAGTACGACGCGGTCTCCCGGCTGCGCGACTCGCAGCTCGGCGACGAGCGCGTGAAGGACATCCACAACTACATCGTCAAGGGGGTGCTCTGGCAGTCGTTCGAGGCCGACCGGCCGGCGGTCCTGCTGATCGACGAGATCGACAAGGCCGACATCGAGTTCCCCAACGACCTGTTGCGCGAGCTCGACCGGATGGAGTTCTACGTTTACGAGACGCGCGAGCTGGTGCACGCACGCCACCGCCCGGTGGTCGTCATCACGTCGAACAACGAGAAGGAGCTGCCTGACGCCTTCCTGCGCCGGTGCTTCTTCCACTACATCAAGTTCCCGGACAAGGAGACGATGCAGCGGATCGTCGACGTCCACTACCCCGGCATCAAGAAGCAGCTGCTCAAGGAGGCGATGGAGAGCTTCTTCCAGATCCGCGAGCTGCCCGGGCTGAAGAAGAAGCCCTCGACGTCCGAGCTGCTCGACTGGCTCAAGCTGCTGGTGGCCGAGGACATCCCGCCGGAAGCGCTGCACTCGAAGGACGGCAAGGCTGCGATCCCGCCGCTGCACGGTGCGCTGCTGAAGAACGAGCAGGACGTGCACCTGTTCGAGCGTCTGATCTTCATGGCTCGGCACAACCGTTGAGCGATCGGCCCGCCGCGACTGCGTCGTCCGGCGCCCGCTCGTCGCGTCATGCACTGGTACTACCTGTCCGCGGCGATCCTCTTCGAGGTGATGGGCAGTACTGCGATGAAGCTGTCGAACGGACTGTCGCGGCTGGAACCGACGCTGCTGATGTTCGTCTTCTACGCGGTCGCGTTCGCCTGCAACGCAATGGCGCTCCGCACGCTGGACCTGTCGGTCACCTATGCGATCTGGTCGGGTCTGGGCACCGCCCTGGTCGCCGCGATCGGCATGCTCTGGTTCCACGAGCCGGTCACCGCGCTGCGGCTGATCAGCATCGCGCTGATCGTGACCGGGGTGATCGGGCTGGCGTTCTCGGGCCGGGCCGCCGGCTGATTGCCCGGCGCCCGCCACGGAGCCCTGCTTGACCGCTCCGGTCCCCGCCGAATGGCCTCCTGCGGACGTCACGCTCGAGGGGTCGCTGGTGCGACTCGAGCCGCTCGGCCGGCAGCACGCCGACGGGCTGCGCGCCGCGATCGCCGACGGCGGACTCGACACGCTGTGGTACACGATCGTGCCCCGCGCCGAATCGGTCGGCGCCTGGATCGAGGAGGCGCTCGCACAGCACGCGGCGCGTCGTGCGTTGGCGTTCGCCGTCCGACGCCTGCGCGACGACCGCGTCGTGGGATCGACGCGCTACATGAACGTCGAGCCTTCGCAGCGCCGGCTCGAGATCGGCACGACGTTCTACGCGGCGTCGGTGCAGCGCACCGCGCTGAACACCGAGTGCAAGCGGCTGCTGCTGCACCACGCGTTCGAGCGGCTCGGCTGCATCGCGGTCGAGTTCCGCACCCACTGGTTCAACCAGCGCTCGCGCGAGGCGATCGCGCGCCTGGGCGCCAGGCAGGACGGCGTGCTGCGCCAGCACCAGCGGCTGGCTGACGGCAGCTTGCGCGACACGGTGGTCTTCTCCATCATCGACTCGGAGTGGCCGGCGGTCGAGCGCCACCTGGCCTTCCGCCAGGCGCGGCTGCCCGCGCCCTGATGCTGCCCGCCGACGGAGGCGCCCGATGCTGATCGACTTCTTCCTGCACCTGCGTCAGGCCAAGCTCGCGGTCTCGATCAAGGAGTACCTGACGCTGATCGAGGCGCTTCGCAGCAACGTGATCGGGCCTTCGGTCGACGAGTTCTACTACCTGTCGCGCGCGACGCTGGTGAAGGACGAGCGCAACTTCGACAAGTTCGACCGCGCGTTCGCCGCGTACTTCAAGGGCGTGGAATCCCTCCCCGGCATCGACCTCGACCTGCCGCTGGAGTGGCTCAAGCGGCAGCTGCAGCGTGAGTTCACTGCCGAGGAGAAGGCGCAGATCGAGGCGATGGGCGGCCTCGACAAGCTGCTGGAGCGGCTCAGGCAGTTGCTCGAGGAGCAGAAGGAACGGCACGAGGGCGGCCGCAAGTGGATCGGCACCAACGGCACCTCACCGTTCGGCAACGGCGGCTTCAATCCGGAGGGCATCCGCATCGGTGGCCCGTCCGGCGGCAACCGCACCGCGGTCAAGGTGTGGGAACAGCGCGCCTACCGCGACTACGACGACCAGGTCGAGCTCGGCACCCGCAACATCAAGGTCGCACTGCGCCGGCTGCGCAAGTTCGCCCGCGAAGGCGCCGAGGAGGAGCTCGACATCGACGACACGATCCACAGCACCGCCCGCAACGCGGGCTGGCTGGACATCAAGATGGTCCCGGAGCGGCACAACACGATCAAGGTGCTGATGCTGCTCGACGTCGGCGGGACGATGGACGACCACATCAAGCGCACCGAGGAACTGTTCTCCGCCGCACGCTCCGAGTTCAAGCACCTGGAGTTCTACTACTTCCACAACTGCGTCTACGACTTCGTGTGGAAGAACAACCGCCGGCGCCACTCCGAGCGGCTGATGACCTGGGACCTGCTGCGCAAGTACAACCCGGACTACCGGCTGATCCTGGTCGGCGACGCGACGATGAGCCCGTACGAGATCCTGCAGCCTGGCGGCTCGGTCGAGTACAACAACGAGGAACCGGGCGCGGTCTGGCTGCAGCGGCTGGCCGAGCGCTTCCCCAAGTTCGCGTGGCTCAACCCCGAACCCGAGGGGGTCTGGGAGTACCGGCAGTCGATCTCGGTGATCCGGCAGGTGATGGCGAACCGGATGTATCCGGTGACCCTCGCGGGGCTGGAGAAGGCGATGCGCGAGCTGTCGAAGTAGGCGCCGCCCGCGGGCCCGGCATCAGAAGCGCAGCACGATGCCTGCGCCGGGGCCGCTGAACCGGTAGCGCACCTCGCCGCGCCAGTCGCCGCGCTCGCCCTCGACCCGGTACTCCACCAGACGCCAGCCCAGGCTCAGGCCGAACTGGGCCGTGGCCCGCCAGTGCAGACCGGCGGACACGTTGACCAGCGAGCCCCGCCATCCGTCTCCGGACAGCGCGAACCAATCGAGGCGCCCGGCCGCATCCCAGCCCTCGGCGATCGTCAGCCGCCCCTGCAGGCCGATCGTAGGCAGCGGCACCAGCACCTGCCGCCGCTCGGTGGACGCGGCGGCGGACGACGCGCCGGAGGCGACGCGCCCGGACAGCTCGACCTCGAAGCGCGTGACGTGCAGGCCGAGCACCGCGCCGATCTCGTGTGACGGGCCGGACAGCAGGGTGGCGCCGACCGACGCGCGCGCGACGTCCGATTCGAAGCGGGTGTCCAGCGACGCCGACACCGGATACACGGTGTCCTCCCAGGCGATCTCGCGCTCGAGGCGCCGGCTCGCCGAGCGCCGCAGCGTCAGGTACTCGAACTCGACCCACCAGCGTTCGCCGATGCGCGTGCCCAGCAGCACCGAGGGCAGCGTCTTGTCGTCCGGCAACCCCAGGTCGCGCTCGAAGCTCACCGGAGTCCCCGGTCGTCCCGCGGCGACCCAATCGGCCCGGGCCGAAGAGCTCATCGCGGGCCGAAACGTCGATACCTCCAGCCAGGTGCGCTGATCGTCGCCAGGGGCTGCCGCGGGCTGCGATGCCGCCTGCCGAACCGCAGCCAGCAGCACGATGGCGACCCAGGACACCAGGACCCGCCGGATGCGGTCCGACCTGCACGGGCCGGCGGCACGCCGACTCACGGCTGCACCTGCGGATCGCGATTCGTGCGGCAATAAGGATCGTTGATCCACCGTGAGCCCTTGCACAGCGTCCAGTACGTCCGCTGTTCGCAGCCGATGCGCTGCCACGCGTTCAGGCGCGCGCACTGGATGCAGATCTCCCGCTCCACGCCGGCCAGCTGCGCACACCCGGATTCCGTCCCGGCGCCGGGGCGTGACGGCGCGGTCTGCGCGACGACCGGTGCCGCGGCCGACGTCGTCAACATCACGGCCACGGCGCCGAGGCGAACGCGGATCGAGCACCAGGCCATGGTCGGCTGCCGCACCGGCTCAGGTGAGCTGGAGCCCGGCCAGCCGGGCGTAGAGACCCCCGTGGGCAAGCAGCGCCTCGTGCCGGCCCTGCTCGACGATCCGGCCCTGGTCCATCACGACGATCAGATCGGCCCGCTGCACGGTCGACAGCCGGTGGGCGACGACGATCGTCGTGCGGCCGCGCATCGCGGTCTCGAGCGCCTGCTGCACCAGCCGCTCGCTCTCGGTGTCGAGCGCGCTGGTCGCCTCGTCCAGCAGCAGCAGCGGCGCGTCCTTGAGGATCGCGCGGGCGATCGCGATCCGCTGCCGCTGACCGCCCGACAGCCGCACCCCGCGCTCGCCGAGGAAGGTGCGGTAGCCCTGCGGCAGCTGGCGCAGGAAGCCGTCCGCCTGCGCGGCAATCGCCGCGGCCTTGACCTGGGCGTCGTCGGCCTGCGGGCGACCGTAACGGATGTTCTCCATCGCATCGGTCGAGAAGATGACCGCATCCTGCGGAACCAGGGCGATGCGGAACCGCAGCGCATCCAGATCCCAGCGCTCGATGTCCAGCCCGTCGACGCGCAACGTGCCTTCGCCGCGATCGTAGAAGCGCAGCAGCAGCTGCAGCACCGTGCTCTTGCCGGCGCCGCTGGGACCGACCAGCGCCACCGTGCTGCCGGCCGGGATGCGCAGCGTGAAGTCGTGCAGCGCGGGGCGATCGGCACGCGACGGATACGCGAAGCGCACGCGCTCGAACTCGATCGTCGCGCCGTTCGGCGAACCCGGCGGGGTCGCCGAGGGCCGATCGGGCGAGCGGATCGCCGGGCGTGCGCGCAGCAGCTCCTCGAGACGCTCGGAGGCGCCCGCCGCCCTGAGCAGGTCGCCCCATACCTCGGCGAGCACGGCCGCGCTCGAGGCGACCATCGCGAAGTAGATCAGCGTCTGCCCGAGGTGGCCGGGCGTCATCTCGCCGCGCAGCACGGCGAGCGAACCGCTGTACAGCCCGAAGATCGCCGAGCCGAAGGCGGCAACGATCACGAACGCGGTCAGCCAGGCCCGGGCACGGGTCCGCCGGATCGAGGTGGCGAAGGTCTCCTCGCTCGCCCGTGCAAAGCGCGACGCCTCGCGGGCCTGCTGGCCGTGGCTCTGCACGATTGGAATCGCATTGAGCACCTCGGCCGCGATCGCGCTCGAGTCGGCGAGGCGGTCCTGGCTCGCCCGCGAGAGCCTGCGGACACGGCGTCCGATCCACAGCGTGGGCAACACGACGAACGCCAGCAGCGCGATCACCGTGACCGCCACCCGGGGCACCGACCAGACCAGCATCGCGAGGCTGCCCACGAACAGCACCGCGTTGCGCAATCCCATCGATGCGCTCGACCCGATCACGGTCTGCACCAGCGTCGTGTCCGCCGACAGCCGCGACAGCACCTCGCCGGTCTGGGTGGTCTCGAAGAACACCGGACTCTGCTGCAGCACGTGCGAGTAGACCGCGCTGCGCACGTCGGCGATCACGCGCTCGCCGAGCCAGGTGACCATGTAATAGCGGGCCGCCGTGAACGCCGCCATCGCGACCGAGGCGCCGAACAGCCACAGGAAGCTGCGCGCGAGTTGCTGCTGGCGCAGCGCCGGATCGCCACCGAAGCCGGCATCGATCACGCCCTTCAGCAGCACCGGCACGACCAGGGTCGCCGCCGCCGCCGCGAGCAGGAACAGCGTTGCGAGCACCGTCCTGCCCACGTAAGGCCTCAGCCAGGGTAGCAGGCGACGCAGGCCGGACAGCCCGGAGGCGGGGGTGCGCGCGGCGGCGGGGCGATCGACCATTCGGGGCGTCGGCGGGACGTCCCGAGGGTATCAGAGCAGCCGCGCGATCGCCTCGGGCGGGCCCGGGGCGCGACGCCCGCCTCAGGTCGCCGGGGGCGCGTTCCTCAGGACTTCCTCGATCGTCGTGACGCCCGCCGCGACCTTGGTCGCCCCGGCCAGCCGCAGCGGTCGCATTCCATCGCGCATCGCACGCTCGCGGATCCGGCCCAGGTCCGGCCGGTCGTTCACCAGCGCCCTCACCCCGTCGGTCATCGTCAGCACCTCGTACAGGCCGGCGCGGCCGCGGTAGCCGGTGTTGCGGCACTCCAGGCAGCCCACCGCCCGGTACGCGGTCGCCGGCTTGCGCGAACGGAACGGCCGGATCAGCCCCTCCCAGCGGTCCTCGGGGGGGCCGCCGTCGATCGGCGTCTTGCAGTGCGGGCACAGCGTGCGCACCAGGCGCTGCGCCATCACGCCCAGCAGGGTGGCATTGAGCAGGAAGGCCGGCACGCCCAGGTCCAGCATCCGCGTGATCGCACTGGCCGAGTCGTTGGTGTGCAGCGTCGACAGCACCAGGTGCCCGGTGAGCGCGGCCTGGATCGCCATCTCCGCGGTGGCGAGGTCCCGGATCTCGCCGACCATGATGATGTCCGGGTCCTGCCGCATCAGCGCCCGGATGCCGTCGGCGAACCCCAGGTCGATGCCGGCCTGCACCTGCATCTGGTTGAAGGCCGGCTCGACCATCTCGATCGGGTCCTCCACCGTGCAGACGTTCACCTCCTCGGTCGCCAGCTGACGCAGCGTCGAGTACAGCGTGGTGGTCTTGCCCGAGCCGGTGGGACCGGTCACCAGGACGATGCCGTTGGGCTCGCGGGTCATCGCCTGCCAGCGGACCAGGTCGTCGTCCGCGAACCCGAGCTCGGTGAACCCCTTGACCAGCACGTCCGGGTCGAAGATCCGCATGACGAGCTTCTCGCCGAAGACCGTCGGCAGCGTCGACAGGCGCAGCTCCACCTCGCGGCCTTCCGCGGCTCGGGTCTTGATGCGCCCGTCCTGCGGTCGACGCTTCTCGACCACGTCCATCCGGCCGAGCAGCTTGATGCGGCTGGTCATCGCCGACAGCACCGCCGGCGGCACCTGGTAGACGTTGTGCAGCACGCCGTCGATCCGGAACCGGACGACCCCGAGCTCGCGGCGCGGTTCCAGGTGGATGTCGCTTGCGCGCTGCTCGAAGGCGTACTGCCACAACCAGTCGACGATGGTGACGACGTGCGCGTCGTTGGCGTCCAGATTGCGTCCGCTGCGCCCGAGCTCGACCAGCTGCTCGAAGCTGCTGGTGTGCCCGTTGGCCGCCCCCGCCTTGTGCGCACCGCGCACCGAGCGGGCCAGACTGAAGAATTCGACGATGTAGCGCGCGATGTCGGCCGGGTTCGAGACCACGCGCCGGATCCGCTTGCGCAGCAGCGACTGCAGCTCCTCGACCCACTCGTCGAGCATCGGCTCGCAGGTGGCGATCAGGACTTCGCCGGTGCGCACCTCGAGCGGGAGGATGTCGAAGCGCGTTGCGTAGCTGCTCGACATCACCTCGGCGATCCGCGAGAAGTCGACCCGCAGGGGATCGATGTGGACGTGCTCCAGACCGGCGCGCCGCGCGAGCCACTCGGTGAGCGCGTCCAGGTCCAGCACCCGTTCGGGCTGCCGGGCCGAGGGCAGCTTGCGCTCGGCCACCGCCACCAGCGCATTGCGCCGGGCCTGGGTCATCCGGGCGTTGTCGGTCTCGATCCGCGCCTGCTCGGCGGTGAGCAGACCGTCCTCGTGGAGCGCGGCGAGCACCTCCTCGATCGTCAACCGTCGGCCGCGCTTGCCCACCGGCCGCGGCGCGGACGCCGGCGCGACCGCTTGGAGCGCCGTCAACGCCGCCGGCGTCGCGGACGACTGCACGGGCGGCGGATCGACGGAGCTCGGCGGTGCTGAACGCAGCGTGTTCATCGTCGCCGGACGCTAGCACCGCGCCCAGGCGACGGCCGGATCAGGATGGACGGACGGTCGACCCTGAACGGCGGATGCGCGGCGAGTTCACGACCGCGCCGCGCAGCGCCTTCGCCCAACCCCGGGCGGGCAGGCGCCAGCGGCGCTCGACCTCGGCGGCGCGCGCGAAGAGCGCCGCGGCATCGACCGCGAGCGGCGGTCCCGCGAAGGCGAGCACCACCAGGTTACCGGCCTCCACCGGCGGCAGGACCAGCACCCGATCGTCGAACGCCTCGGCGATCCGCGTACGGTTGCGCTCGAACGACGCCCCGTCCCCGCCGAACAGGTTGACCACCAGCATGCCCGGCTCCGCGATCGCGCGACGGCAGTCTCGGTAGAACGCGAGCGACTCGAGCACCGGCCCGCGGGCGTGACGGTCGTAGAGGTCCACCTGGACGACGCCGAAGCGGCCGCGGGACCGCGGCGAGGCCACCCAGGCGCCGGCATCGGCGTGGACGATCTCAAGGCGATCGTCGTCGGGCGGCAGCGCGAACGCGCGGCGGCAGACCTCGATCACCGCGCGGCTCGACTCGACCGCGACCACCTCCGATCCGCCCAGGTGACGCCAGGACCACTTGGTCAGGGCCGCTGCGCCGAGCCCGAGCTGCAGCACCCGTGGCGGCGGGTCCATGAACAGCAGCCACCCCATCATGTGCCGCACGTAGTCGATCTCGAGATCGAACGGTCGGCGCATGCGCATCGCGCCCTGGATCCACGGACTGCCGAAGTGCAGGTAGCGAACCCCGTCGCATTCGGACAGCTCGATCGGCGGGTCGGCCGACCCGGCGGGCGCGGGCGCAGGCGCACCGCCGCGGTCGCGTCGCCTCATCGCGCCGGCACCCGCCCGTCCGCGGGCCGGATCCAGCCGTCGTCGACCAGGACCCGCCAGCGCTGCAGCTTCGCGGTGGGTGCGAGGCCGGCGTGTGCCGGGCTGGTCGACGGCAGCCGGTAGGTCGCGAGCCCGCTCGCGGCGATCGCCGCCTCGGCCCGGGCGGCGGTCGTGCCGTTGAAGGCGACCGCGCCGAGCGTCGGGCTCGCTCGCAGCAGCGCATCGAGGTCGTTCGCGCGCGGCGTGCGGATCGACGCATCCAGGCTGCCGTCGCGCCGGCATGCCCCGAGCACGTCCCACAGCGCAACGCCGCGGGCGATCAACCGCTCGAGCCGCAGCGCGTAGTCCAGGCCGGCGAGCGGCTCGCCGAGCAGGTCGCCGACGATCGGCCAGAACTGGTTGCGCGGATGTGCGTAGTACCGCCCCTGGGCGAGCGACGCCTCGCCGGGAAAGCTGCCGAGCACGAGCAGCCGGGGCTTGCCGCCGATCACCGGCGGCAGGCCTCGCAGCAGCCCCGACCGCGCCGGGGTCAACGCAGCGACATCGCCAGCAGCAGATCGTTCAGACGCCGGACGAAGCCCGCCGGGTCGTCCAGCTGACCGCCCTCGGCGAGCACCGCCTGATCGAACAGCAGCTGCGCCCAGCCCTCGAGGTTCGAGGTCTCGGCCTTCATCCGGGCGACCAGCGGATGCGCCGGATTCAGCTCGAGGATCGGCGTGCGATCGGGCGCCTTCTGGCCGGCCTGCTTGAGCAGACGCTGCAGCGTGCCGCTGATCTCGCCCTCGTCCGAGACCAGGCACGAGGGCGAGTCGGTCAGACGATCGGTGATCCGCACGTCCTTCACCCGCCCGTCGAGCGCCGTTCTCACGCGGGTCAGCAGGTCCGCGTACTCCTTCGCGGTGGCCTCGACCTTGGCTTTCTCCTCGGCATCCTGCAGCGAGCCCAGGTCGAGGCCGCCACGCGCCACCGACACCAGTGACTTGCCGTCGAACTCGTTCAGGAACGAGAGCATCCACTCGTCGACGCGGTCGGACAGCACGAGCACCTCGACCTCCTTGCGGCGGAACACCTCCAGGTGCGGGCTGCTGCGGGCGGCCGACTCGGTCTCGGCGGTCACGTAGTAGACCTTGTCCTGGCCCGGCTTCATCCGCGACACGTACTGGGCGAGCGAGACGGTCTGCTCGCCCGAGGCGGTCGCGGTCGAGGCGAAGCGCAGCAGCTTCGCCAGCCGATCCTGATTCGCGAAGTCCTCGCCGAGTCCCTCCTTGAGCACCTGGCCGAACTCGCGCCAGAAGGTGGCATAGTCGCCGGCGCGGTTCTCGGCGAGGTCCTCGAGCATCGCGAGCACCCGCTTCGTGCAGCCCTCGCGGATCGCCCGCACGTCGCGGCTCTCCTGAAGGATCTCGCGCGACACGTTCAGGGGCAGGTCGGCCGAGTCGACCACGCCCTTGACGAAGCGCAGGTACACCGGCATCAGCTGCTCGGCGTCGTCCATGATGAAGACGCGCTTCACGTACAGTCGGATGCCCCTGCGGTGCTGGCGGTCCCACAGGTCGAACGGGGCGCGCGACGGAACGAACAGCAGCTGCGTGTACTCGGTGCGTCCCTCCACCCGCGCGTGCGTCCAGGCGAGCGGCTCGTCGGCGTCGCCGCTCAGGTGCTTGTAGAACTCGCGGTACTGCGCGTCCTCGATCTCGGACTTCGGTCGTGACCAGAGCGCACTCGCCTGGTTCACGGTCTCCCACTCGCCGTCGGCCTTGCCGTCCTTGCGCATCAGGATCGGCAGCGAGATGTGGTCGGAGTACCGCCGGACGATCGAGCGCAGTCGCCAGGCCGAGAGCAGCTCGCCGTGGTCGGCGGCGTCCTCGTCGTCGGCGCGCTTGCTGCGCAGGTGCAGCGTCACCCGGGTCCCGCGCTGCGCGAGCTCGAGCGGCTCGACCGTGAACTCGCCGCTGCCGTCGGACTCCCACCGCACGCCCTCGGACGGGGGCAGACCGGCACGGCGCGACTCGACCACCACCCGATCGGCCACGATGAACGACGAATAGAACCCCACGCCGAACTGCCCGATCAGGCTCGCGTCCTTCGCGCGGTCACCGGTCAGGCTCGCGAAGAACTCCCGCGTGCCCGAGCGGGCGATCGTGCCGAGGTTGTCGATCGCCTCCTGGCGGGACAGGCCGATGCCGTTGTCCGTGACCGAGATCGTCCGGGCCTCGGCGTCGAACTCGATCCGGATCGCGAGGTCGCTGTCGCCCTCGTGCAGCGCCGGCTGATCGATCGCCTCGAAGCGCAGCTTGTCGCATGCGTCGGACGCGTTGGACACCAGCTCGCGCAGGAAGATCTCGCGGTTGCTGTACAGCGAGTGGATCATCAGCTGCAGCAGCTGCCTGACCTCGGTCTGGAACCCCAGCGTTTCCTTCATCGCACCCATGGCTCTGTTCGTGTGTTCTTGGGACGGGACCCGCGCCCGATGACCGGGGGGCGCGCCGCGCGCCCCGCGCGATCATTGGGTCGGATCGCCGGATTTCAAGCGCTGGCGCGCGCGGGTCAGCGCCGCCTCGAGGGCAGCGAGCATCTTCGGGTTGCCGGAGGTGGCTACGTTGAAGCGCATCCAGGTGCTCGGCTGCTGTTCGGGCGAGAACAGGCTGCCGGGGGCCATCAGGAAGCCCTGCTCCAGCATCGACTGGGCCAGCGCCCGCGTGTCCAGCCCGGCGTCGGCCCACACGAACATGCCGCTCACCGGCGCGGTGAACGGCGCGAATCCGAGCCGCTCCAGCGTGCGCAGCACCGGTGCCCTCGCCTGGGCGAGCCGGCCCCTCAGCCGTTCCAGGTGGCGGCGGTAGTGGCCCTCGGACAGCACGCGGAAGACCACCCGCTCGCCGAGTTCGGGGGTGGTCAGCCCGACCATCATCTTCAGGTCGGTCAGGTCGCGCGCGAGCTGCTCCGAGCACGCGACGAAGCCGACCCGCAGATTCGCCGCGAGCGTCTTCGAGAAGCCGCCCAGGTAGATCACCCGGTTCAGTCCGTCGAGCGACGCCAGCCGGGTGAACGGCTGCGCCGCGGATCCCGGGTGCAGGTCCGCGTAGACGTCGTCCTCGACGATCCGGAAATCGAACTCCTCGGCCAGCCGCAGCACCTGGAAGGCGATCGATGCCGCGAGCGAGGTACCCGTGGGGTTGTGAAGCACCGATCCGACCACGAACAGCTTCGGGCGGTGACGCACGCACAGCTCGCGCAGCCGCTCCAGGTCCGGTCCGTCGGCCCGACGCGGGACGCCGACCACCCGCGCGCCGAGCAGCGAGAACCGCCCGAACATCAGGAACCAGCCGGGGTCGTCGACCAGGATGGTGTCGCCCGGCTTCACGAAGTGCTGGGCGACCAGGTCCATCCCCTGGGTCACGCCCACCGTGGTCACGATCTGCTCGGGCAGTGCCGGGATCTCAAACTCGGCCAGCTTCAGCTGCAGCTGCTGACGCAGCGGCAGGTAGCCCTGCGGCTGGCCGTACACGAGCAGACCGCCCGCGTTGCCGCGAGCCAGTGCGCGCAGGCTCGCGGCCACCAGGTCGGCATCGAGCCAGTCGGCGGGCAGCACGCCTGCGCCCGGCATGTCGCGCGGCGGCAGCTGCCGGAACATGTTCCTCAGCAGCCAGACCACGTCCATCGACGGGTTCGGCGACTCCGCCCATGCCCGCGCCGAGGCCAGCCCGGCGGCGAGGTCGCGGCTGCGAACGTAGAAGCCCGACCCTCGGCGCGATTCCACGTAGCCCCGCGCGATCAGACGGTCGTACGCTTCGACCACCGTGAATCGCGACACCCGGTGGCCGGCTGCGAACTCCCGGATCGACGGCAGTCGGGTGCCCGGGCGCATCGTGCGGTCGTCGATGCGCGCCGCATACCAATCGACGATCTGGTCGACCAGCGTCCGGTCCCCGCCGCCAACGAGGAACGAACCCGCACGGTCCGGTCTGGCCTTCACGGATACGCCGTGCAGGTCGGTCCGACCGGTCGCGGGCGTTGCCTCAGAGATCGCGTGCATTGGCTGTGCTGGCATCGAACCGGGCCAGACCGGCGCTTGGCCCGCCGCTCTGTACGGGAACTGTATCGTACCCGAGCCTGACGATTCAAGCGGCCCCGAGGGTGTCCCGGTCGCCCCGGACGCGTTCCCCGACCGCGGGTCAGCTTCCGTCGGGCGATACGAAGAACTCGGCGACCAGCGCGTCGGACACGTCCTCGAGGCGGGCCGGCGACCACGCGGCGTCCCGCGTCTTGTCGATCAGCACCGCACGGACCCCTTCCGGGAAGTCGAGGTGGCGCTGGCACTGCTTCGCGACCACCAGGTCGAGCGCGAGCACGTCGGCGATCCCCAACGGCCGGCAGCGGCGCAGGTACTCCAGACTCACGAGGGCGGCGGTCGGCGAGCCCTGCGCGAGGCTGCGTAGCGGCGCCTCGAACCACGGGTCGTGCGTCGCCGCGTCGCCCAGCGCGGCGAGGAACGCCGCCGCGGTCGGCTGCCGGCCGATGTGCCGGATCAGGTCGTGATGCCGCCGCAGCGCTCCTGCGGCGATCGGGAGGGGATCCTGCGCTGCGAAACCGAGGCAGAACTCGCGCAGCATCGCCCGCCGCCGGGCGGCCGGCCCGCGCCAGTCCAGCTCGGTCAGACCGCGCAGGAAGTCCGGCTGGCGCGCATGAGCGATCGCATGGTCGGCCAGCCCCGCGTACAGCGCGTCCGACGCGTCGATCACCGCACCGGTGAGCGCGAGCAGCGCTCCGGCGCCGCCGGGCGCGCGGTTGAGGAACCAGCCGCCGCCCACGTCCGGGAACAGTCCGATGTGGATCTCGGGCATCGCGAGCTTCAGGCCCTCGGTGACGATCCGCTCCGATCCGGCGGCCGACAGCCCGACGCCCCCGCCCATGTCGACGCCGTGAGCCCACGTGACGAAGGGCTTCGGGTAGGCGTGGATCAGCAGGTCGAGCTGGTACTCGACGGCGAAGAACGCATCGCCGTACACGTAGCGGGCCGGACCGCCCGCACGCACGTGGCGCACCACCTCGGCCACGTCGCCACCGGCGCAGAACCCCTTCGCCCCGTTGCCCGCGAGCACCACGCAGGCGATCGAGGTGTCCGACGCCCACGCGCGGAAACGCTCCAGCATCGCCTGGCACATCGGCAGCGTGAGCGCATTGAGCTGCCCCGGCCGGTCCAGACGCGCGATTCCGATGCGGCGCTCGTCGCGCGTGCAGGTGAGGGTCTCGAAGAGCACGCCGTCGGCGGCGAACGGTGCGGAGTCGGGCATCGAGGGGGTCCGGCGCGCGGCGGTGAGCGACGGCCTGGAGCGTACCAGCGTCCCGTGCGCTCGGGCGGCGCCGGCGCGCAGCTCAGCCGCCGGTGGGCTTCGGCACCTCGATGCGCGGATCCTTCCAGCGGGGCTCGAGCACACGGCCCTTGCGACCGCGCACAGCGCGATGCGCGGCGAGTTCCCGGCCGACGATCGCGCGGCTCATCGGCCGGTCAGCGCGTCCACGACCGTGCAGCACGACGCCCGCGTCGCCGCAGACCAGCACCTGCAGCAGCGCCTCCCCCGGCTCCAGGTCGACGAGCATCGTGCCGCGACCCCCGCTCTTCAGCACCTTCAGCTCGTCCGCGCCGAACACGAGCAGCCTCGGCCGATCCGCCGACCCCGCGAGGCAGGCCACGGTCGTCGCACCGCCCGTGAACAGCGCCGGCCGCAGCGGCTGGTCGCCGGGATCGAGCGCCACGAACTGCCGGCCAGCCTTGTTGCGCCCGACCAGATCGCCCGCCTGGCACGCAAAGCCGTTGCCTGCCCGGGTGGACAGCAGCACGCCGCAGTCCGCGGCGGCCGCAAAGGCGTGCTCGATCCGGGTGCCGGGCTCGAGCTCGACGACCGACGTGATCGGCACGCCGTCGCCGCGCGCGGACGGCAGCAACGAGACCGGCACCGAGTGCACCCGCCCGGTCGAACCGACCGCGTACAGCTGGTCGGTGGTCATGACCTCGAATGCGCCGTAGAACGCATCGCCCGCCTTGAAGACGAACTGCGCCGCGTCGTGGCCGTGCCCCTGACGCGCGCGGATCCAGCCCTTCTCCGAGACGATCACGGTCACCGGCTCGGGGACGATGCGCACCTCGGCGACCGTCCGGGCCGCGGCCTCGATCAGCGTGCGCCGCGCGTCGCCGTACTGCTTCGCGTCCGCGTCGATCTCGCGCACCAGCTGCCGACGCATCGCGGCATCGCTGCCCAGCAGAGCCGTGAGCTGTTCGCGTTCGCCGCGCAGGGCGTCCAGCTCCTGCTCGATCCGGATCGCCTCGAGCCGGGCGAGCTGCCGCAGACGGATCTCCAGGATGTCCTCGGCCTGCCGCTCGGACAGCCCGAAGGCGGTCACGAGCGCCGTCTTCGGCTCGTCGGACTCGCGGATGATCCGGATCACCGCGTCGACGTTCAGCAGCACCAGCTGCCGGCCCTCGAGGATGTGGATCCGGTCGTCGACCCGCCCGAGCCGGTGACGCGTGCGCCGCGTCAGCGTCTCGACGCGGAACTCGGCCCACTCGCGCAGCACCTGCAGCAGCGACTTCTGCTGCGGGCGGCCGTCGCGCCCGATCATCACCAGGTTCACCGGTACGCCGGTCTCCAGGCTGGTGTGGGCGAGCAGCGTGGACAGCAGCTGCTGGACCTCGACCCTCGAGGTGCGCGGCTCGAACACCAGCCGGACCGGAGCGTCGCGACCCGACTCGTCTCGAACCGTCTCGAGCACGCCCAGCACGGTCTGCTTGAGCTGCAGCTGGTCGGCGGTCAGCGCCTTGCGCCCGAGCCGCACCTTCGGGTTGGTGAGCTCCTCGATCTCCTCCAGCACGCGCGCGGCGGACACCCCGTGCGGCAGCTCGGTGACCACCAGCTGCCACTGACCGCGCGCGAGTTCCTCCACCGCGTGGCGTGCGCGGACCTTGATCGAGCCGCGACCGCTCGCGTAGATCTCACGCAGATCCTCGGGAGGCGAGATCACCTGCCCGCCGCCGGGAAAGTCCGGCCCGGGCATCAAGGCGAGCAGCGCGTCGAGGTCCGCCTTCGGGTCGCGCACGACCCTCGCCGCCGCCTGCGCGACCTCGCGCAGGTTGTGCGGCGGGATCTCGGTCGCCATCCCCACCGCGATGCCGGAGGCGCCGTTCAGCAGCACCATCGGCAGCCGCGCCGGCAGCACCGCAGGCTCCACGGTCGAGCCGTCGTAGTTGGGCACGAAATCGACCGTGCCCTGGTCGATCTCGTCGAGCAGCAGCCGCGCGTACGGGGTGAGGCGGGCCTCGGTGTAGCGCATCGCCGCGGCGCCGTCGCCGTCGCGCGAGCCGAAGTTGCCCTGGCCGTCGATCAGCGGATAGCGCAGCGTGAACCCCTGGGCCATGCGGACCAGCGCATCGTAGGCGGCCGTGTCGCCGTGCGGGTGGAACCGGCCGAGGACGTCGCCGACCACGCGCGCGGACTTCACCGGCTTGGCCGTGGGCCCCAGGCCCATCGCGTCCATCGCGAACAGGATCCGCCGCTGCACGGGCTTCTGACCGTCGGCGACGTCGGGCAGCGCTCGGCCCTTGACCACCGACACCGCGTAGTCGAGGTAGGCACGCTCCGCGTAGTGCGCGAGCGTCAGGCGCGCGTCGTCGTCGGCGCCGCCAGCGTCGAACGGTCCGGACGGCTCGCTCACGCGGCCCTCCCGATACCGAGCGCCCGCCGGGGCGTCAGGGTGTCCGCCCTGGGTCGTCGCATCGGCTCAGGGCCCCGTGAAGCCGATCTGGCCGGTGAGGATCGACGTGAAGGTACCCGAACCCCGCAGCACTGCGCCCGAGAACGCAGCCCGCCGGGCGGCGAGGTCGACGCTCACCGCATCGCCGCAGACCGCCTGCCCGACCACGGTCGCTGCCCGTACGCACTGCGTGGCCGCATCGAGCGCGGACAGGGAGGTGCCCCAGCCGTGGGTGACCGAGATCACCACACCGGTCACGCCGTCGTAGTCGACCGTGAAGCGGTGCTGCTGGCCGTTGCCGGTACCGTCGGCGATCAGCCGGCGCACGGTGCCCGAGACCACGCTCGCGGTGCCCGCCCCGCCGGTCACCGCCCCGTTGCCCGAGGTGGGGATCGCACCGGACACGACCACCGACAGCGTGGCGGTTCCCCCGCCCCCGCCGCCCGGCGTCGGCGGGTTCTGGGTGGCGCCCGTGCCCGAGGCGCCGCTGGCCGGGCCGTCGCCGCCGCACGCCGCGAGCGCGGCCGCCGCCAGCACGGCCAGCACCGCGCGGGCCGCTCGCATGCCGGCGAGCCCACCGATCGGTTCCGTCACCCCTTGCATCCTTCGTCCTCCATGGTTCAGCGGCCGACCCTCAAATGTCGACCTCGACCTCGTTGCCGTGCTCCTCGAGCCAGCTGCGCCGCGCAGCCGCCTCGCCCTTGCCCATCAGCATCGTGAACCGCCGGGCGGTGGCGCCGTCGTCGACCTCGCCCAGCGACACCCGCAGCAACCGTCGCGTGTCGGGGTTCAGCGTCGTCTCCCACAGCTGCTCCGCGGTCATCTCGCCCAGACCCTTGAAGCGCGAGATGGTCCAGGCCCCCTCGCGCAGGCCGTCCTTGCGAAGCTTGTCCTCGGCATGCCGAAGCTCCCCGTCGTCCAGACAGTAGACCTTGCGCAATGGTCTGCGGCCCTGGGCCGGCACGTCGATGCGGAACAGCGGCGGTCGCGCGACGAACACGTGACCCGCCTCGATCAGCCTGGGGAAGTGCCGGAAGAACAGCGTCAGCAGCAGCACCTGGATGTGCGCACCATCGACGTCGGCGTCCGACAGGATGCAGACCTTGCCGTAGCGCAGCCCGGAGAGATCCGGCGCATCCGCCGGCCCGTGCGGGTCGACGCCGATCGCCACGGAGATGTCGTGGATCTCGGTATTCGCGAACAGCCGGTCCCGGTCGGTCTCCCAGGTGTTGAGCACCTTGCCGCGCAGCGGCAGGATCGCCTGGAACTCCTTGTCCCGACCCATTTTGGCGGAACCGCCCGCGGAATCGCCCTCGACCAGGAAGACCTCGTTGCGCGCCAGATCGGTGCTCTCGCAGTCCGTGAGCTTGCCCGGCAGCACGGCCACGCCCGAGCTCTTTCGTTTCTCGACCTTCTGCGCGGAGCGCTGACGCGCCTGCGCCTGGCGGATCACCAGGTCGGCCAGCCGACGGCCGAAGTCGACGTGCTGGTTCAGCCACAGCTCGAGCCGGCCGCGCACGTAGCCCGCGACCAGGCGCAGCGCGTCGCGCGAGTTGAGCCGTTCCTTGATCTGCCCTTGGAACTGCGGGTCGAGGACCTTCGCCGACAGCACGAAGCTCGCCCGGGCGAACGCGTCCTCGGGCATCAGCTTCACCCCCTTGGGCAGCAGCGAGTGCAGTTCGACGAACCCCTTGATCGCCGTGAACAGGCCCTCGCGCAACCCCGACTCGTGGGTGCCTCCGGCCGGGGTGGGGATCAGGTTCACGTAGGACTCGCGTACCAGCGCCCCGGACTCGGTCCAGGCCACCACCCACTGCGCGCCCTCGCCCTCGGCGAAGGTGTCGTGGCCCCCTTCGGCGTACTGCTCGCCTTCGAATGGCGGCACCACCGGCCCGCCCTCGCCGGGCTGCGATCCGCTCGCCTCGGCGGCGAGCGCCTCGGTCAGGTAGCCGCGAAGGCCCTCGGCGTACTGCCACGAGCGGCTCTGGCCGGTCTTCTCGTGCAGCAGCGTCACCCGCACGCCCGGCAGCAGCACCGCCTTGGAACGCAGCAGCCGCTCGAGGTCGGCCGGCGGGAGCATCGCGCTGTCGAAGTACTTCGGGTCTGGCCAGACCTCGACGCGCGTGCCGCTGCGCCGCTCGCCCCGGTCGGCCGGACGCGATGCGAGCGGCCGCACGACCTCACCCCCGGCGAAGCCGATCGTGTGCACGCCGTGGCCACGATCGTCGGAGCGCCAGACCGTGACCTCGAGCCGGCTCGACAGCGCGTTGGTGACCGACACGCCCACCCCGTGCAGACCGCCCGAGAAGCTGTACGCGCCACCGGCCTGCTTGTCGAACTTGCCGCCGGCGTGCAGCCGCGTGAAGACGATCTCGACGGTAGGAACCCCTTCGTCCGGGTGCAGGCCCACCGGGATGCCCCGGCCATCGTCCTCGACCGCCACGCCGCCGTCGGCCCGCAGCGTGACGTCGATCCGCCGAGCGTGGCCGGCGAGCGCCTCGTCGGCCGCGTTGTCGATCACCTCCTGCACCACGTGCAGCGGCGTATCGGTGCGGGTGTACATCCCGGGCCGCTGTCGAACCGGCTCCAGGCCCTTCAGGACGCGGATCGACGCCTCGGTGTAGTCGCTCTTGCGGGTGGCCATCGACGCATTATCGCGCGTCGGGCCCGAGGGCTCCGGCGCCGCGCGCCGCGGTGGCCGTCAGCGCACGCCGCAGAGGATCATCAGCTGCCCGAAGTCGAGCATCGCCGACGGCCGCAGGTACAGCGCGAAGGTTCCGATCAGCGCGACCGCCGCGCCTAGCACCATCGCGACCCGGACGAAACCGGCGCGGCGCGGCGAGCGCGGACGTCGCGACGGGCCGAACGGGTACGCGGCTGGGGGCGGGCTGGCGGACTGCATCGGTGCAGTGTAACCGCGGGCACGGCGAGGCGCGGGACGACCGGACCCGTGCGGGCGGCCGGTGATCGAAGGCGCAGGATCACGCCGCGACGGCTCCGTGCTCGCGTGACCGGCCGGTTGTACTCGGGGGCACCCGCGGCTGCGATCCGTCCGACGCCGCCGCCGCGTGCGGCGCGCCGCACCGGTCGGGACCGCCCGAGTGCCGGGCGAAACCCGCGGCTCTCGCTGCGGCCCGACGTCCGGCATCGGGCCGCGAGGTACGATGTGCCGACGCGCTGTCCACACGAGTCCGGCACCGCGTATCGGCTGCACTCCGACGGCAGGGGGCTTCGACGGGTCGCGTCGCGCGATGCCGCGGCGAGCCGTCGCCGGGGCGCGGCACCCGGGAACGTTCAAGACGCCGCAGTCGCGGTCACCGCCCTCGCCCGAGCCTGTCCGAGACCACCGCGATGAACCGCCGCCACGCAATCACGATGCTCGCCGCGCTGCTCGCCTCGCGTGCCACCGCGGACACGCGCGGCTCGTCGGGCACGCAGGCCTGGGAGGCCAGCGTGCGCGGCGTGAGGACGCTGCTGTCGGTCGACGTCACGGGCGGGCGCGCCGAGGGGTCGCTGCAGGAGGGCGGCGTGACGCTCGCCGTGCGCGGCACGCTGCAGGGTTCGCGTCTGCAGGCCGGAGCCCACGACCCGTCGAGCGGGCAGCGCCTGCTTCGGCTCGATGGCCGGATCGAGGGCGACGACCTGCTGCTGACCGTGCGTCCCGACGCCGGCGAAGGCGGCGGCACCGTGACGCTGCGGCGCGTGGGCGCTGCGCCCGCCGCGCCGGCCGCGGGCGGGCGGATCGACCCGGCGTTCGTCGGGCGCTGGCATCACGAGTCGCAGATCAACAGCCCAGGCGGCGCGGGCGGGTTCGCGTCGTTCAGCACGGTTCGGACCCTGGAGCTGGGCGAGGACGGCCGCGCGCGACAGTGGGTGCGTTCCGCCGGCGGCGGCGGCCAGTGGAGCCACTCGGGCGGCCAGACGCTGGAGTTCAGCGGGCGGTGGCAGGTTCGAAGCGGCGAGCTCTGGGTCGCGCGTGATGGCGAAAGCAGTTTTCAGCGGGTCGCCGCGATCCGCCGCGCGGGCGACTACCTGGTGACCGAAATCGACGGACAGCGCCTGGTCTGGCGACGCTGAACCGCCGGCCGGGGCCGGCCCTCCGTCGCCCAACTGCGTGCTCGCGGCCCGGCAGCATGCGTTCGGCTCCCGCCGCGATTCGAACGGCTGAGTGTCGAGCCCCGAGTCCGCCACCCTGCCCTCGCGCGGAGCCGAGTCGGCGCCGTGACGGGGCGCGCGCGTCAGTCGGGCAGCGCCGCGAGCAGCGGATCGAGCCAGTCGAGCGCCGAGGTCACCAGCACGCCCCCGCCCGAGGCGCCGAAGGTCGACATCGGCGTGCCGCGCGCCCCCCAGTCGGTGGTGAAGGTGAGCACCCCGGCCAGCTGCGGGAACTCGCCCGCGGCCACGAAGGCCGGCGCACCCGAATCACCGCCGGCGGCGGACGTCTCCCGATCGTTGCCCAGCGTGAGCCCGCCCATCCGGTTGCTGTCCGGGGTCGGTCCGTCGAAGTCGTACAGGAACAGCGAGGCGTTCTCCGGTCGGTCGGGATCGGGGACGAGGCGATCGGCATGGTTCTCGCCCACCCGCTTGACCTGCGCGGACCCCGGCACCGTGGGCGCCTCGTTCCCGGCGCCGCTGGCTCCGTAGCCCACCAGCAGCAGTCTCGCGCCGCGCGCGAGCGGTCGGCGATGCAGGCGATAGACCGGCACACCCGACGGTGCCGCCCGGCTCAGCACCACCAGCGCCAGGTCGTGGAACATGAACGGTCGCGCGGCGCCGGTGAAGCGCGGGTGCACGTGCACCTGCTCCGCGATGACGGTCACCGGATCGGGTCCGGCGTTGAACTGCACCGCGACCTCGGACCCGGACCGTCCGCCGGCGACGTGCGCTGCGGTGAGCACCGCACGCCGATGCACGAGCGCACCGCTGTAGACCCCCTCGGCCACCCGTACCGCGACCACACCCGCCCAGGGTGACTGCGGCCGATTCGGATCGACGCGGGCCTCTGGCGAGTCGGGCGACGCTCCCGCCATCAGCGCGCGGGCCGGCCTGCACGCCGAGTACGCGAATCCACCCAGGCCTACGGAGAGCACGCGGCGACGCATTGGTCAGGGGCGGGACAAGGGCGTACGCAGCGGGCAACCCGGTACCGTCACACGCACCGCTCGACCCTCTGTTCGGACGAACCGGCACGACGCGGAAGCACTCGGACGCTGATCGCGTCCCGCGTTGTTCACACGCCTGGAGCCGGGCAAGACCGGTCGGGAAGATGACCAGAGCGGCAGACCGCAGCGGGGCGGCGCAGTCCACCGGATCACGAAACCGCTCCCAGCACGATCCCTGCTAGAATCGCACCGAAGCGTCGCACAGACAATCACAAGGGCCGCGTAAACATGCAAGTCCTGCGCCGTGTTTGTATCTCCGTGCTCGTGGCTGCGTCCACCCCGACGTTCGCCGCCCTGAACGATCCGGTCACGCCCGGCTCTCCGCAGGCCTCGCGGACCGTCGGGTCGAACATTCCGCCAGGAGCCGTGCCGGGGCTGTTCGTGAGCTACGGCACCGGAGTCGCCTTCAGGGATCTGATCGACTTCTCGCTCGCCTCGTCCGTCACCGATGCGGTTACGTCGGCCATTCGCATCGACGGGGCCTCGATCCTCAATTTCTCGTCGCTCGGTGCGGCGCTGTACCAGGAAACCGCGCCGTCGACCTACACGCTGCTGCAGACCTTCGCGTCGCTCACGCAAGCGTCTCCGCTCGCCTCCGTGACCCTCGGCAGCCCGAGCGGCGCCAGCTATCGATGGGTGGTCGAGGGCGCCACGTCCGGCTTGGGCGGCGGTGCCTACGCGGCCACGGTGTCGGCTGTGCCGGAAGCCGGTTCCCTCGCGATGATGCTCGCGGGCCTCGGTCTGATTGCCTGGGTCGCCCGGCGCCGCGTCTGAGGCGCAGCGCGTCCCGGGCGGTCAGGGGTCTGGCGTCCGTCAGGGGTCCGGCGTCCTGATCGGAGCTTCCGCGGCGGAGGGCGCCGTTCTCGAGGCGCGGGGCCCGCCGCTCGGACCCATCGCCTCAGACAGCACGACGTCGATATCCAGCACCTGCTCGGCGTAGGCTCGGGCGGCCAGACCCAGTGAATGACGCTGAACGGGGTTGCCGGCGAGTCGACCAATCGCCCCGGCAAACGCCTGGGCGTCACCGGGAGGCACGAAGAGCCCGCGCCCTGAGAGGGCGTGGGCGAGCTCAGAGCGTTCCAGCGCGGTCGCTACGACGGGGCGCTCCACTGCGAAGATGCCGGCCAGCTTGGACGGCATCACGTGATCGGCCGCCTCGGCCCGCTGCGGCAGCAGGTGGATGTCGCCCATCGACAGCAGCTCGGCGAGTCGTTCGGCCGGCTGCAGAGGCAGGAATCGGACCCGGGGCAGCCCCTGAGATGCCTCGACCAGCCGGTCGCGCATCGCGCCCTCGCCGCAGAACACGAACCAGATCGATGCATCGTGTGAGAGGAGGCGAGCGGACTCGGCCAGGAGTTCGAGCCCGTGCTTTGCGCCCATGCTGCCTGAGTACAAGCAGACGACCGCGTCGGCGGGAATCCCGAGCTCGGCCCGCAAGCTGCTGGAATCGGCCGGGCGAATCGCGTCGGCGTCGACCCAGTTCCTCATCAGGCCGACCGGGCATTCGCCGCTGGTCTTGGCGATCAGCGAGCGGCGCATCGCACCGGAGATCGTCGTAAGCCGGGCGAAGCGTCGCAGCAACTGCCGTTCGATCGCGTGGATCACGCCGCGAAGTCCTTGCTTGGGAATCAACCCCAAGCCCAGGCCGGTGTCCACCTCCAGATCCTGCACGTGGAGCCAGCTGCCCGACCCGCTGAGCGCGCAGAACGCGAGCACACTCGGCGCACACACCAGCGGCGGTTCGGTCAACAGCACAACGTCCGGTTTCCACCGCCACTGCATCGCGAGCACGGGGGCGGACGACACCATGAACGACAGCAGATGAAGGACCCGCCTCAGACCCGTCGGCTGACGCGGCACCCACAGCGGGCAGCGATAGATCCGTACGCCGTTGCGCTCAGCGACCGAGTAGAACGATCCGGAGAGGCCGGGCTCGACCCGCCACCGAGGGTAGTATGCGGGCGCCACGATTGCTCGCACCTCATGCCCTTGCTGGGCGAGCCATTCGAGCATCTCGGTATTGTATTTCCCGATACCGACCAGTTCGGGTGCGTAGTTCAGGCTGTAGAGAAGCACCCGCATCGACTTGAGCGATCGTATTCTTCGTTGGATGAGCCGGACGACCCTCGAAGTGTACTCCACCTGGAGTAAGCCCCCCTCGCTCGGAGACGGTTCCCGAGATGGCCCAGGCCCTCTGGCGTCGGCCGCGTCGGGCGGACATGCCCGGGACCCGGTGGTCGACGGGATCCGCGAGATCCTTGCGGCGGCGTTCATCGCCGTCGTCGCGGTTTCGGTCTGCCTCGAAGTGTCGATCGGCGGACGGCTCGCGGTCGCCGAGGCGCTGCTGCTGCTCGCTCTGCCCTGGCTCGTCGTGTCGCTGCGCCCACAGCTCGACCGCACCGCATGGCTACTTCTGGCCGCCGCCGCGATCTGGCTGTCGGCGCTGGTGCTGACCGACCTCGTTCGGGGGACCGAGTTCCGTGACTTTGCCCGGGGCTGGGCGCGGATCGGGTTCCTGGTGGTCGACTTCCTCGCGATGTACTGGCTGCTGACCACGCCGCGGCGCTTCCTCGTGTGGCTGCTGGCGTTCTCGGTCGGCATCGGGTTGAAGGCCCTGCTGCTACACACGGATCCCGCAACGCAGTGGAAGTTCGGCTTGGGGGCCTCAGTATTCTTCGGTGCCGTCGCCATCGTGCTGCTGCTCGAACGGCGAGGGTCCCCGGGGATGGCGCACGCTCCGCCGTTGCCGGTGCGCACGTCAGCTGTGGCGATTCTGGCGCTGGTTGGCGTCGCAGCGACGGTCGCGTCACTCGTCGTCAACGCGCGATCGGCGGCGGCTGCGTTCGCGTTGTCGGCGATGCTGTTGCTCCTGTGCGTGAACGAGAATGCCCGCGCACGGGCGAGTCGGTTGATCAGGCGCCGCTGGGGCGTGTGTCTCGTGACCGTGCTGGTCTTTCTCTATGGATTCGGCCGCCTGTACATCTTCGCCACAGAGACCGGATGGCTGGGGCAGGAGGCGCAGGCGCGACTCGCGTTGCAGTTGCTCGAGACACAAGACCCCGTATTCGGGCTCATCGGCGGAGGTCGCGGAGAGTTCTTCGCATCATTAAGGGCGATTCAGGACGCACCGATGATTGGGCATGGGTCCTGGGCGCGCAGCGCCGAGTACTACGGGGTGTACGTCGACACGCTGCGACGTATGGGCGCGGCGGAGATGGCCACGATCATGGAGTACGTGGGACGCCGGGACGGGCACATCCTTCCCACTCACTCGCACGTCCTTGGAGCATGGGTGGAGGCTGGCATCGCTGGGGCCGCCTTCTGGTTGGTGGCCGCGTGGATGCTCATGGCAGCCTGCATACGGACCCTACCAGCCCCGACGGCCATCGGCCTGGTTCTGCTGTGCGCTCTGCCCGGACAGCTGTGGGCGCTCGCCTTCTCCCCGCTAGGGGCGGATGGACGACTGTTCTGGGCGCTTCTGTTCGTCGGTGTCTGTCGGATCCAGGCCAGCAACGACCGGCCACCTGTCGTTGGGCCGTTCGCAAGCGCCGGCGCCTTGGTACGTTGAAGCTCGTTCAACTGATCGGCACCTTCGATCCCCGATACGGCGGACCGGTTGCGGTAGCGCGGTCGGTGCATCGCGCGCTGGCGTCGTGCGGCATGCAGTCCGTGAACCGCCCCGGGTTTTGAGGAGGCTCCAACTCTTGAGAAGATGGAGCCATGAGCAAGACACCGAAGTTCTCGCCCGAGGTCCGGGAGCGGGCGGTCCGGATGGTCCTGGATAGCCGGAGCGAGCATCCGTCGCTGTGGGCTGCTACGCAGTCCATCGCGGGGAAGATCGGATGCGTACCCCATACCCTGTACGACTGGATGCGCCGGTATGAGATCGACCACGGGCTGCGTGACGGCGTGAGCACTGCCGAGGCGCAGCGCATTAAGGACCTCGAGCGCGAGGTCAAGGAGCTGCGCCGCGCCAACGAGATCCTGAAGTTGGCCAGCGCGTTTTTCGCCCAGGCGGAGCTCGACCGCCGGCTGAAGTGATGTACGCCTTAATCGACGAACAACGTGCCGCGTTCGGGGCCGAGCCGATCTGCGAGGTCGTGCAGGTTGCCCCGTCGGCGTACCGCCGACATGCAGCGCGCACCAGGGACCCTTCCCTGCTGAGCTCGAGGGCGCAGCGAGATGTCGAACTGGCCCCGAAGATCGAGCAGGTCTGGAACGCCAACTTCCAGGTCTACAGCGCCGACAAGGTGTGGAAGCAGATGAACCGCGAGGGCGTGAGGGTGGCGCGCTGTACCGTCGAGCGGCTGATGAAGCGAATGGGCCTGCAAGGCGTGAGGCGAGGCAAGGTGGTGCGAACGACGGTGCCGGATGCGAACGCGCCGTGCCCGCTGGACCGGGTCAACCGGCACTTCAAGGCTGATCGGCCCGATCAGCTGTGGGCGTCGGACTTCACCTACGTCTCGACCTGGCAGGGCTGGCCGTACGTGGCCTTCGTCATCGACGTTTACGCCCGGCGCATCGTGGGTTGGCGCGTGAGCAAGACGAAGCGCACAGACTTCGTTCTCGACGCGCTCGAGCAGGCGCTGTACGCGCGGCAACCCGACCGGGACCGGCTTGTGCACCACTCGGATCGCGGGTCGCAATACGTCAGCATCCACTACACCGAGCGACTGGACGAAGCCGGCATCGAGCCCTCGGTGGGTAGCCGTGGTGACAGCTACGACAACGCCCTGGCCGAGACGATCAACGGGCCTTACAAGGCCGAGCTGATTCATCGGCGCGGGCCATGGAAAACGCGCGAGGCGGTGGAGATCGCCACGCTGAACTGGGTGTCCTGGGTCAACCATCATCGATTGATGGAGGGTCTGGGCTACATCCCACCGGCAGAAGCCGAGGCAAACTACTGCCGGCAACTCACCAGGCAGACTGCCTCGGAGAGCTGACCACTTGTCACAACCAGCCTCCGCGAATTCCAGGGCCGTTCAAGGTGCTCAGCATAATTCTTCCCGTGTACAACTCTGCGAAGACATTGGACGCATGTCTGCGGAGCTGTACGTCACAGTCATTTAAGGACATGGAGTTGATTGTCATCGATGGCGGCTCGACTGACGGCTCGGTTGATATTATTCGCAGATTTTCCTGGGCGATAACCCACTGGACTAGCGAGCCTGACAATGGAATATACGACGCGTGGAACAAGGGGCTGCGCATTGCGAAGGGCGAGTGGATTGCATTCCTGGGCGCCGACGACTTTTGGAAATCGGAATCAGCCATTGCGAGTTTGATGGACGCGGCCACCTATCCGCAGGTAAATTTTGTATCTGCGCGGTTAATAAAAGCCGCGTATGGCAATAACCCTGAGCGTGCCTTCGGTGAGCGTTGGTCGAAGCGAAAAATTAGGCAGCATATGTCTATCGCTCACTCCGGAATGCTGCATCACCGCTCCCTATTCGATCAGTTCGGTGGCTTCGACACTCGCTTCAGGATTGCCGGGGACTATGAGTTTTTCTTGAGGGCCGCGAACGGTGTACGCGCCGCTTATGTGGATGAAATCGTCGGTGTCATGGGCGGCGGGGGCGTCAGCTCAACGCAATTGCGACGAGTGCGGAACGAGAGTTGCAGCGCTTTGTTTCATGCGAAGTCTGCTGGACCTTTTTGGGCATTCCTCTTCTTTCTTAGGTTTACGCTGCGACACACTTTGGGTATGAGGGTGCGCCGTACTCCACAATAGATCAAGATTGCTATTCTCCGAAGTGAACAACAGGTCTGATTGGAGAGAGCAGTGCGGACTCTGATCACTGGCGGCTCTGGGTTCATCGGGACGAACGCTTGTGAGCACTTTCGGTCGCTCGGGCACGACGTTCTTAATTTGGATCTGCTACCCCCGCGGAACGTAGCCGCAGCCACCCCTTGGTCGAAAGTCGACGTTTGTGACCTGGAGTTGCTAGCGGAGGCAGTCACTCGGTTCGCTCCAGAGGTCATCATTCATCTTGCTGCTCGCACCGACCTAGATGGCGTAACCGTCGATGACTACGCTGCAAATACGAACGGTGTGAAGAACTTGATTGCTGCAGCTGTGCCATGCAAAAGCGTACGCCGCGTCATCTTTGCGTCGTCCCGGCTGGTTTGCCAAATCGGATATCAGCCGCAATCGGACACTGACTATTGCCCCCCAAATGCCTATGGGCAAAGCAAGATGGTGGGGGAGCAACTCGTACGCACACTTGCTGCGGGGGCGCCGTGGTCGTGGTCGATTGTGCGCCCCACGTCAATCTGGGGACCGTGGTTTGGGGTTCCCTACCGCTTGTTCTTCGAATCGGTCGTTCGCGGTCGGTATGTACATCCTCGTGGTGCAAAGATTCTCAAGTCGTTTGGCTACATTGGCAACACGGTTCACGTGCTAGTTGCCTTGGCTACAGCGCAGACTGTAGAGATTGACAGGAAGGTGCTCTACCTCGCCGATTATCCCCCCATTCATGTTCACGCAATGGCTGACCTGATTCGATCCGAGATCGGTAGGCCTCCGGTCAGCCAGGTGCCGTGGGTGGCACTCAAGGGTTTGGCGTTGATTGGCGATCTCGCAAAAGCCTTTGGCATGCGTCAGCCTCCATTGACGAGTTTCCGGCTTGCCAATCTCGTGACGCCAATGGTTTACGATTTGGCTCCGCTCGAACGCGTTGTCGGCCCGCTGCCTTTCGACATGCAGGCAGGCGTGCGCGAGACCCTCGCTTGGATGCGTTCTCAGGGCGAAGCACCTTGAAGTTGCCGGCGGTCTTGCACGTCGCGGAAGAGATGGCGCCCGTGGCAGGCGGGGTGCCTGCTGTTGTGCGTCAGTTATCTCGGAAGCTTGCGTCCGCTGGTCACGCGGTGCAGGTCACTCATGCGGCGGGCGACGCGTCCGATCTGGAGGACGTGGCAACCGTTACCAAGTACGAACCAGCTGGACCGGCTCGGGCGTGGGGGCACAGTGTCGCGATGGCGCGTGGACTGCGCGCGGCTGCTGCTGAAATGGCACGGCAAGGTGGAGCCGTGCATATTCATGGTGTTTGGTCGGCACCTCAGATGCTGGCTGCCAAGAGTTGCGCCGATACTGGCGCACCTTTTGTCTTTACGGCACATGGCATGCTAGAGCCGTGGCTTTGGAATCAACAAGGCTGGGCTGTAAAGGCGAAAAAGCACCTTTTCTGGAACCTGCTCGCAAATGCCCGGTTGAAACACTGCACCATCGTACATGCCGTGACACTATTGGAGCGCGACCACCTGGCTCGGCTTCTGCCTGGCCTCAATATTGCAGTCATACCCAACGCGATTGATCTTGGCGATTCGGTTACCAGCCAAGGTGGGCAACTAGAGCCCGCGGTTGTTTTCCTAGGCCGCATTGAACCAAAAAAAGGGGTAGACATTCTCATCCAGGCCTTTGCCAATGCTAAGTTGCCGAACATCTGGCGGCTTGAGATTGCTGGTCCACCATGGTCTAACGCTTACATGGATGCCCTGCAACGACTCGTAAACGAAGTTGGCTTAACAGGTCGAGTGTTCTTTCGTGGTCCACTGTTCGGCCCTGCCAAGCAGAAGCTACTTGATTCGGCATGGGTAATGACCACTCCATCACACTCAGAAGTTATGGGTTTGGTCAACCTTGAGTCGGCCGCACAAAGACTACCGTCGATTACTACGTATCAGACTGGTTTGTCAGACTGGACCGAAGGAGGCGGCTTGTTGATCGAGCCAGAGGTCGGTGCCTTAAGCCAAGCGCTTGCCGCAGCGGTTCGTTGGTCACCGGCCGAACGGCGCGAGCGAGGTGAATGTAGCCGCAGGCTGATTGAACGGCGTTACAGCTGGGCAGCCGTCACACCACAATGGCAGGCCCTCTACGCTGACTTGACCCGGAAGTAGGGGACGTTGAGTGACAAAGCTACGATCGACCCTTGAGCTAATCACCTTGCCAGGCGCCCTGCAGGGCGTACTCACTTGGAAGAGGTTCTCCCTGGCTGCGTTCAAGATCGTCATGCGCTTGAAACAGGCCGGCGTCAATCCAGCAACCGTGATCGACGTGGGCGCCAACGTTGGCCAGTTCTCTGTGGCTGTGACCAAGGGTTTTCCGAGTGCCGCGTTGTTCCCTGTTGAGCCTGACCCCGCTATTGCTGAGATGTTGCGGGCGAACGTGCCGGCTCCAGTGGCCTCCAATGTCGTTGTTGCGGCCATTGGCGAATGCGTGGGGACCGTCGAGTTTCAGGTCAACACTGATTCCCAAGTGAGTTCTGTGCTGCCGTTGGGCGTCGAAAGAAAGCAAGCGTTTCCGAGGAGTAGCGTGACTAGGACGATGTCGGTCCCACTTACCACACTCGATGAGCTCTTCGGCACACGATCGTTGGCTTCACCCGTGCTACTCAAGATTGACGTGCAGGGGTATGAGGACAGAGTGATCGCCGGTGCCACTGGCTTTCTGAAGCAGGTTAGCTGGGTGGTGATGGAGGTTAGCTTCGCCCAACTCTACGAAGGGGAGAAAGACTTTCCAGCGATGCTGACATTGATGTCTGAGCACGGTTTTCGATTTGTGCGGCCGCTGAACTTCCATACTGCCGGTGAGTCTGGCGCCATCATCGAGATGGATGCTTTGTTCGAACGAGCCTGCACGCCGCCGGACGTAGTCGCGAAGATGTGTTGTGGGGAGACTGTTTCGTGCCCGAGAACGGGTGCGTCTGCAGCGGCATGCGTGGGCATAGCGAGGACGAAACGTTTCGGTGCGAAGTGTTCATCGATGCGACCCCGCGGCTCGGCCCCACCGCACCCGAAAGACTCGCAACCGAAGCGTCGCTCGAAAGCCCGCCCGAAGCGGTCAGCAAGCTCCATCAACGGCATTCGTCGTCGCTGCGGCCCATCGGGCCGACGCAGTCGGCCCTGTTCCCCAGGACGAAGGCTTCACGCACGCAGTCGGTTCGCGTCCGTCGCCTGGGGTCGGTCATCGCGAGAGCGGAGCAGCAGCCGCCGGGGCTGCTTCAAGTCGACGTGCAAGGCTACGAGCTGGCGTGCCTTGGCGGCTGCGAAGACCTGCTCGACGGGGTGGATTGGGTCTACGTGGAATGCTCGTTCATCAAGTTGTATACCGGCCGGGCGGTGGCCGACCAAGTCATTACGTTCCTGCATGAAGCCGGGTTCCGACTGGTGAGCGTTCATCACGTGTCGCGCGACGATGTCGGGGCGGTTGTACAGGGTGACTCCCTGTTTCACCGAGGCTAGGCACGCGGCACCTAGAAGCTCGACATGCCGGAGCGCCCGAGGCGATCGCGACACACACCCTTGACGTCGATGTACAACCGATCGACCTGTGAAGTCTCGCGGCGCGGCGCCGAAAGCGTCCGCGCGAAGCGACGTGATGCAGTCGAAGGATGCGGGGCGAGTGTCACCTTGCCCGCGGATCAGCGTCTTCGCACGGCGTTCGGCGCTGTGCTGAAGGCCTGCGAATCTCGAACCATCGGGGAAGATGGGTTGTTCTGCGCTGACTCGCCGACCCGCCCGCGCCCCGCCCAACGTCGCCACGGGAACGGGATTGCGTCGGCTGCAGCGATCGTCCTGGTGCTCTTCGGGTTCGCGTCGAAGCCGATCTGGGGCGCCGAGGCCGCTGCGCGCGTGCTGCCCGTGTCGTCGTTCGTCGCTGCATCACTGTCGGACCCGACTTTGGCCGACCTCGTGCGCCTCGAGGGCACACTTCGGACGAGCCGATGCTGTGTCGCAGGTTCGCTCGAGTACATGATCGACATGCCGCACGCCGGTTGGTACACGGTGTCGGCTCTGGGTGGTGGGCACCTCGTCGAGCTCACGGTGTCACGGCCGGATGGTTCGGGATGGGAGACGCTGGGGCACGGCGTCGGCGGGTTGGAGTCGCACAACGGAAAGACCCGCCTTGCGACGCTTCGACTGGCGACGGGCCCGCACCGGCTGAAGCTCGCGTACCGGCGCTGGAATGGTTTCCCAGATGTTCGCGCGCTCGAAATCGCGCCGTCCGATCCGCGCGATGACCTCGCCAATACGACGATCGATCCGCTGCTGCATTGGCGCGCGTTCGACGTCGGTCGCTGTCCCACCGTTGCCGTGCGCTACGGCCCGCGGACGCGCTCGGGTGAGTTGGCGGTGCGGACCGTGGACGCCGAGTCGGGACGCCTCGTTCAACGTGGCACGGTGACATTGCTCGCCGCGGGCGGCGAGAAAGGCGGTATCGCCGAGGTTCAGCCGTACTGCGCGACACCCGGCTTCTTTCGGTTGGAGTTCGACCGCACGACCGTTGCGGTGGGCGCCCCTCCCAATCGCTGGTCGCACCCGCTGATCGAGTACGAAGTCCTCGACCGGAGCGTAGGGCGGCGCGAGGCCGCGGTTACCGCGGGCCAGCCCACGGTCGTGGCCGACTTCGCGTGCGCCGAGCGTGCATCCGACTATGGCGACGGATCGGACACTGTCCGCGTGACCGACGCCGGGAGGTACCGAGTCTCGGGCCCGCGCGGATGGTTCTCTGCCGCGCGGATGGGGGCGACCTTGCCGCCGAGCGCTCCGGTGCCCAGCTGGTTCGCATACAGGATTGCCGGGTTGCGCCCAGGACAGCCGCATCGAGTGACGGTCTTCTTCCCCGACGACACGACACGCACCTTCGTCGTTGCCGCGAAGACCGAAGCACACCTCGGATACCGCCCGGGCATCGGGATCGAGACCGGCGGTGAGTTTCCGGTGGGCGGTGCCGTGCGGTCGCGGTCGTGGACCTATTGGCCGCTTGCCGAAACCGCTCGGCTCTGGTTGGCACCTTACCACGACGGCGCGGGCGCAGCGTGCACGCGGATTCGCGTCGAGCGCCTCGACGGAGTCCCCCGCCCGGTCGTTGCGCCGGGAGGGCGGCGTGCGTTCCACTGGTACGAGGAGGGCACCAGCTACCGTGCGATTTTCGGTGCTGCGGACGAGGGCTTCGTTGCCTCGAGTCGAGCGATCGACCGATGGCTGGACGGCGCCGTCGAGAACGGGTTCGACACCGTCGTGCCGACCGCGTCGATCTATGACCAGTCCCTGTTCCCGTCGAGTTTCAACACCGCATTCTCGGTGCCGGGGATGGACCTGCTCGATCGCCTGATGATCGGAGCACAAGTGCGCGGGATGTCCGTCGTGCCTGAGCTGCATCCTCGCGGGGACGACCTGCTGGCGGGCCTGTCGCCGGATGAGGCCGACGGCCTGATGCTCAGACGCTTCGACGGCGCCACCCATCGCCTAGATGCTGCCGGACGCCCGAACGCGCCCCCGCACTTCGATCCGCTCGAGCCGCGCGTTGCGGACTGGTATCTCGGTGCGATCCTGGAGGTGGCGACCCGCTACAGGGATTCACCCGCTTTTTCCGGGATCAGCCTGCGGTATATGAATTGGGCCAATGGTGCGTTCAACAACCTCGTGAGTGCCGACTGGGGCTATGACGACCGCAGTGTCGAGCGATTCCTTGCTTCGATCGGTCGAAAGGACAGCGTTCGCGGCGCGGATGGCCACATCGACCGAACGGTTCGCGAATCGATGCGCAGCGGAGCGCTGCGGGAGGCGTGGATCGATTGGCGGTGCCGGCGCATCGAAGAACTGTTCGCTCGGATCGTCGACGCAGTGCGGCGCGTTCGGCCCGACCTGGTGCTTCATCTGAACGTTTGGGCAGACTCAGGAATTCCGAGCGACGCTGCGTCGAAGCGCCGACTGCGCGAAGCGGGCCTCGACCTCGAACGTCTGCGGGGAATCGAGGGGCTGCGGATCGTCGTCGCGGCGCAGCCCTACGGCCGCCGCGAGCCGGCGCCTCGTGCGGGGGGCACCTATGACTGGCTGCGCGCTCCAGCAGCGTCTGGTGTCTCATCTCGACCGCGGGGCGACGAGGCGCTTCTCGCCGGCCATCGCTATCTCGAGCTGCCCCCCGAACTCGATCGGCCCGAGGCGGTCGGTCTGCGGTCGAGCCGACGCGGCGCATGGCTCTCGGTTGCATCGAACGCGGCCGGCGACGCAGCGGCGGAGCGCTTCGCTGCGCTGCTGGCCGACCACGATCCCGTCGCGCTCGGCGACGGCGGCAACGCCTTCGTATTCGGGGTGGAGCCGGTCGCGCGGCTGCTTCGCCGATTCAGGTCGCTGCCAGCCATCCCCTTCGAGACGATCCGAGCCGACGGTGACGCGGTCGTCGCGCGCGTCGCGCGTGTCGCAGGGCGGCAGTGGGTATACGTTGTGAACGCCTCCCCGTTCGACATGCGGGTCCGAATCGAGGGCGCGGCCGGGTTGGATCCGATCGACGGTGACGAGACCTCGACGACCCGTCTCGCCGATGCCATCGCGATGCGGCTTCGGCCGTTCGAGCTCGCGGTGCTGGCCGGCGAGGATGGCGAGAAGCCCGGACCGCTGCGGATCGCAGTGGATCCGCGTGACGTCTCCCGGCTGCGTGCTGATGTGGAGGCACTTCGGGATTTCGCGCGGGAGGCAGCGCGTGTGCGCCCTGAGCCGGCTGACGCGTTGCGCGCAATCGCCGACGCAGCGGACCGCGACCTCGACGTGGGGCGCATACGCGCTGCGTGGGCGCGACTAAACCTCTCGGGGACGTGGCGAGCGCTCGAACGAGCCGGATGCCGCGAGGTGAACGTTGCCATGCCAGGCGACGCGTCGTCCGCGTGCGACGTGATCGCGGGTCGTCGGAAGCGATGAGACCTGGGTCCGATCCGGATGCGGCGCCCTCCGGGCGGGCGCCTGCAGAGTCCGCGCGATCCAGAGAGCGCTATCGCCGTGCTGGCCTGTCATTCGCCTTCGGGATGGCAGCGAAGGGCGGAACCGCCCTTGCGACATTGCTCGCTATACCCGTGCTGCTCGACGCGCTGGGGCCGACGCGTTTCGGACTATGGATGACGATCGCCTCGCTGCTCACTGTGCTCGCGTTTGCCGATCTCGGTATCGGCAACGCGGTGGTGAACACGGTCGCGACGCATGCGGGACAGGACAACTCCTCCGCTGTCCGCGTCTGGCTTACCAACGCGGCGGCGCTACTGAGCGCGGTCGCTGTCGCTTGGGTTGTGGTCCTGGTGCTCGGGTACCGGTCAATCGCATGGGATCGGGTGTTGCCGACAGCGCCCGAAGCGGCGGTCGCCGAGTTCGGTCCGTCCATGGCGATGGTGATCGCCTGCGTGTCGATCGGACTGCCGCTCGCGGCGATCCTGCGCGTCCAGACCGCCCTGCAAAGGGGCTACGCGGCGCAAGCCTGGCTGCTTGCGACGAGCCTGGCGAGCCTGGTGGCGGTCGTGGTGCTCGCCCGTTCCGGCGCCCCGCTTTCCTGGATGGCACTCGCCTTCGCTGGCATTCCGGTACTGGCGAATGCGCTCAACGCATTCTTGTTCTTCAGGGCGAACGCGACCTGGCGACCTGCCTTGGAATGGGTTGACCTGACGGTTGCGCGGCGAATCGCCCGCGCCGGCTTGATGTTCCTCATTCCGCAACTCGCCCTGTCTCTCGGTGTGGCCACGGATTCATTGCTGATTGCGCACTTCATCGGCCCCCACGCCGTCGCCGACTACGTGCCCCCGGCGAAGGTGTTCGCGCTACTCAGCCTCGTCGCCAGCGTCGCGACGGCGCCGCTTTGGCCCGCCTACGCAGAGGCGCTGGCCCGAAGGGATCGACAGTGGATCCGCGAGGCCTTTCTGCGCTCGCTTCTGCTCGTGTCGACGACGGCGGCGCTCGGCGCCGTCGTGCTCGCGGTCGCGATGCCTTCGATCATCGAGTTCTGGCTCGGTCGGCCGGTGGCGCTCGCAGCTCCGCTGCTGGTGGGCTTGGCCTGCTGGTCCGTGGTCGAGTCGTGCGGGATCGCCGTGTCGATGCTGCTCAACGGGCTGAATACGCTTCGTACCCAGGCGATGCTCGCGCTCGCGTTCGCGGTCGGCTGCATCGCCACCCGGATCGCGCTGCTGACTTGGACGCCAGCGCTGGGTGCCGCTGCGATGCCGATCGGCGCCGCAGGCGCGTATGGCTTACTCGTGCTGTTGCCGTACGCATGGCTCGTGCGCCGACATCTTCGCGAGACGCTGAGCGAGCGCATCGACGAAGTGACGGGCCGGCACGGGGGCGACCGCGCGGTAGGATGAAGCAATGAATCCTCTGCAGCGTGCGCGTCGCGCCTTTTCCGCTTTCGTCGATCTCGAGCGCCGGATCGAATCGATCCAACAGGCCCTTGGCCGTATCGAGGCACGCCAGGTCGCCGACGCGGGAGACGCGGACCTGCGCGCCTCGGAGTTCCGTGCCTTCTCGCAATGGGGCGAGGACGGCGTCATCCAGCGTTTGGCGAGCGCAGTGCCCGCTTCGGAGCGGATCTTCGTCGAATGCGGAGTGGAGGATTACCGGCAGGCAAACACGCGTTTCCTGCTTCAAACTGGCCTCTGGACCGGGCTCGTGATCGACGGCAGCCCGGCGAATGTCGCGCGGATCAGGTCGCACCAGGACTACTGGCGCTACAACCTCAAGGCGGAATCCGCGTTCGTGACGCGCGAGAACATCGATCCCTTGCTGGCCCGAAGCGGACTGGGCGGGCGGATCGGGCTGCTTTCGATCGACATCGACGGCAACGATTACTGGGTGCTCGAGGCCATCTCGGTCGTCACACCGCGGATCGTAGTCTGCGAGTACAACAGCCTTTTCGGACCCGACACCGCGGTCTCGGTACCGTACGACCCCGACTTCCAGAGGTTCACAGCGCACCATTCGGGCTTGTACTTCGGCGCCTCGCTCGCGGCGCTCGAGTGTTTGATGGCGGTTCGTGGCTATGCACTCGTTCATGTCGAGCGCTCCGGCACGAATGCGTTCTTCGTCGATGCGTCCCTGACCGGGCGGTTTGCCCGCCGGAGCGCGAAGGACCTGTACATCCGCGCCTCATACAGGCAGGCCCGTGACTCCAAGGGGCGCCTGGCATTCCTCGATCCCGTGGCCGAACTCGACGCGATCGCCTCACTGCCGGTGGTCGACGTGCGGACTGGGAAGACAGTGTCGGTCCGCGAAGCCGTGGGGCGACCGTCGTGATCACGGCGGGCGGAGCCGAGAGCGTGTCGCGCGCGACGACCGGAACGGGGGGGCGAAGGGTTCACCCGTCCCGAGTCGCGCAGTTCGTCCTTGAACGAATGACGCGCCGTCGGCCGCAGCGGTTGCGTGACCGGCTCGTCGACGCGGCCTGGGATCGGGTACGTGCAGCCGCGGTTCGGCTGCTCGGCGACCCGTCGATTCGTTACGTCTTCCACGGCACAGCACTGGAGTTGCCGCTATCGCACGATCTGCCGCTGCTGCGGCGCGACCACCCCGGATACGCGATGAATCTCGCGCGCGCCGCTGCGGTGGTTCTGCATGAGCATCCGAACCGGCCCTGCATCGACGTCGGGGCAAATGCAGGCGATACGGCGGCAATGCTGCGCGAAATCGCCCACTGCCCGATCCTGTGCATCGACGGCGACGTACGCTATTTCGACTTGCTCTGTCGTAACGTCTCGGGTCTCGACGAGGTTCGTTGCGTACAGGCCCTTCTGGGCGAAAGGGACGAGTGGATCAGCGGTGCATTCGTCGCATCGCGGGGCTCGGCTCAGTTAGAGTCGTCGGTCGGCAGATCCGACCTGCGTCTGCGCTCGCTGGACTCGCTGCTGGCCGAGCACTCGCCGTTTGAATCCGCCAAGCTGCTGAAGATCGATACCGACGGTCACGACCTGCGCATCTTGGCTGGAGCATCGCGGTTTCTCGCGAGATCCAAGCCCGTTCTGTTCTTCGAGTTCGATCCGCATTGGCTGCGGCGCGCAGGAGACGATCCTGCCCGTGTCCGGCCGATGTTGCTCGACTGCGGATACCGGCAGGTTCTCGTCTGGGACAACTTCGGTGATCTGATCACGACGCTCGATACCGCTGAGCCGCGGGGCTGGGAAGAGGCCCGAAGCTACATCGAAGGACGAGAGGGCTTGCTGTACTTCGACATGTGCGCGTTCCACGCCGAGGACGAGAGCATGGCGGGTAGCCTCAGGGCGACCGAGTTGGCCCGAGCCGCGTTGCGCGGCGGCGAGGCGTGAGCGCCCAGGGCCGTGAGCGCACCGGCCGGCTTCGGATTCTCTACGATCACCAGATCTTTGCTGCGCAGCGGCACGGTGGCATCTCGCGGTATTTCTGCGAGCTCGCTGCGCGCCTCGCAGGCGACTCCACATTCGAGATCCGGGTGTCTGCCCCGCTGTACGCGAACGCCCACCTCGCAAGTCTGCGCGGCGTGAGGGTCCGGGGAATGCAGGTCCCGGACCTACCGAAGACACGGCGCCCGAGAATGTGGGTCGCCCGCAGTCTCGAACCGCTGGCGGCTTGGCCGGGCTGGGCCGATATCGTCCATGAGACCTACTACCACCGGACGCGGGTCCGCGCGGCGGGTTCACGCACGATCGTCACGATCCACGATCTGGCGCAGGAGACATTGCCAGAGCACTTCGGTGCCGACCTGCGCGAGGTCTTGGCGGCGAAGGCCGCAGCCGTCCGGCGGGCCCACGCGATCGTCTGCGTGTCCGGCGCGACCCGGGCAGCCCTTCTAGACCGCTTCGAGGTCGATCCCCGCCGCGTGCATGTGGTCCACCATGGCTGCAGTCCCTTGCCGCTGGATCCCGCGCCCCGACCGATACCAGGCCCCTACCTGCTCTACGTCGGACAGCGGCGCGGCTACAAGAACTTCGACAGGCTGCTGCAGGCCTACGCATCGTCCGGCTTGCACAACGATGTCGCCCTCGTGTGTTTCGGCGGCGAGCGGCCGGGGCCGGAGCGGGCCACTGCCAGACGGCTGGGTGTACCCGAGGCGCGCCTGGTGCATGTCGGTGGAGACGACCGATGTCTCGCACGTTACTACGCTCACGCGCGCGCATTCGTCTACCCTTCGCTGCTGGAAGGATTCGGCATGCCGCTCCTCGAGGCCATGTCGGTCGGGTGCCCTGTGATTTGCAGCGATTCCAGTGCGTTTCCTGAAGTCGCGGGCGAAGCCGCGGACTATTTCGACGCCCGCAGCGTCGAGTCGATCCGTGCCGTCCTCGAGAGCTGTGTCGGCTCTGACGCCTGGGTCGCGCGTCGCCGCCTCGACGGCCCCCGTCGCGCGGCCAGCTTCTCATGGGAGCGCACGGCGCTCGAGACCGCTGCGGTGTATCTCTCCTGCTAACGAGCCAGTCATGAACAACTCGTTTGCCGTCGATTGCGTCGCGTACGAGCCGTCGAGATCGGAGATCGGGGTGAGCGCCGTGGTGGGATCAGATTGCGCAGGGCCGCTGCGGGTCGGTCTCATCACAAGCGGCGCCCGGCAACGCCGAGCGGATGACGACGTATCCATGCTCGTCGTAATACCTGTTCAGCTTGGCACCATTATCGTACGAGAACATCGGCGAGGGATCCTCGTCCGGCCTCTCCGGCACGAGAACCTTTAGGCCGCGGGGCGTGGACAGCTCGACCATCCTCGTCTCCCGCCAACAGATTAACCCCCGCGTTGATCCTCGTCGCCAACCAGGAGCGCTATTGCTCGATACCGTTTCGTCAAAAGCCCCCGCCTTCAGGAGCGCGCTTCTGCCGCAACCAGCAGCCTCACCGTCGACTCGGAAGCGCCGCGCAGCAGCGCACCAATGAAGCGGTCGTGGATGGTGTACGCGTCGTCGACATCCCGTGAGATCGATGAAACGCGAAGCAGGACCCCGTCGGTCGTTCGACCCATCAGCCCGGCACGAACGCGAGCCCAATTCTGCTCCCACCATCCCTGCACCTGCACGTCACCCATCCGTATCCAATAGGTGATCGGCTCGTATCTCGAGCCCTTCGTCGACATCAGGCGGACTGCCCGGATGACTTGCCCCGAGTACGCGACGGCGGACGGCGTGATACGCGACACCGTGAACCCCTGTGCCACGTAGCACACCTCCGGCTTGTGCACCTGCAGGGTCCGCGACTGCTGCGCGCCGTAGGCGATCGACAGCATCACCCGTTCACCGCGGCCGTTGACGTAGGTGCGCGCCAGCACGTCCGAATAGACCTGGTCCAGCGTCGCCTGGACGTCGGGGCTCGGCTGGATCGGGATCACGGTCTCGTCGACCCGCCAGTCGCCGAAGGCCGTCGGGATCCGGTCCGCGAGACGGACCTCGCGCATCGCCTGCGACGACACCATCGGCTCCGGCGTCAGCACCTTCGCCATCACCGCGGCGCAGGCCATCGCGGCCGCGATCAGCCACGCGCGCATCATCGTCCCGGCTCCGCCAGCGCGGGAACGCGCCCGAGCAGCCGGTCAACGCCGAACAGCAGGAACACTGCGACCACGAACAGCGTCATCCCGGCCGCATAGTGCATGAAACCCTGCCCGACTTCGTCGCCGAAGTGGTAAGTGACGAGGATCAGCACGAGGACCCGCACCACGTTGGCGACGAAGGCGATCGGCACCGCCAGCAGCGCGAGTGCGACGTTGCGCGCCGTCGAGGCGTAGCGCATCAGGTTCAGGTAGACCAGCGACAGGGCTTCCAGCGTAAAGATCGAGCTCAGGCCGGCGCAGGCATCTGCGACCAGCAGCTGGTACTGGCCCACGGTCAGGATCACGCCGGAGCGGGCGATCGGGTATCCGGCGGCGTGCAGCACGAGCTCCGCCACGTGCGACACACCGGCCTTCAGCGGGCCGGTCAGCACCTGCACGAACATGTGCGGCAACGGGACCAGGAACAGCAGGAAGAACAGCGGGAACAGCAACGCGCGCAGCCCGGTGAAGCCGCGCATCACGAGCAGTGTCCCAGCGATCACGGGGAGCAACGAGCCGGCCTCGAGGAAGTCAAGCTGCTGAGAACGGCCCAAAGCATACGCGGCCAAGCCAAGCGCAAGCAGGACCCCTCCAAGAACCGGCCGCCGCGGGCCGCTGGCCGACTGGAGCGCGAACCAGCGCTGCCAGGTGAGCCAGACCGTCACCGCCAGGATGATCGGCCCATGGCCCTGTTCGTCGAGGACCCACAGCCGGGTGGCCAACGAGTGAAACGTGGGGACGTACAGCAGTAGCAGCCCGGCGAGTACCGGCCCCCACTCGAACCAGCGGTCCCGGACGTCCGGGTGCCTCAAGGTCGCGGTGACGCGCGTCGATCCCGCGGCGGGCTCGGAGGCTGGGTACGGCACCTGCGATCCGCCCTATGCGTCGTTCAGCACGCTCCCCAGCACCGCCACCCTGGGCGCGGCACCGGAGTTCACCAGTTCGACCACGGCGTCGAATGCGCTCCGATTGCGCCGTGCGAGCACCAGCGCGGCACCGGCGCGCTGGGCGATCACGGTCGCGTCCGGCTCGTCGGCGGCCCCGGGCGTATCGAGGATCACGATGTCGTAGGTGCTGCAGAAGGCGTCGAGCAACAGGCCGAAGACGTCACGCGACAGGAGCTCCGAAGGGTTGGGCGCGAGCGGGCCGCAGGCGAGTACGGTCAGGCTGCGCAGCCCGGGCACCTTCTGCAACGAACCCGGCCCGATCCGCCCGTTGAGCATCGTCGACAGCCCGCTCTGATTCGGAAGCCCGAAGATGCTGTGCAGGCGTCCGCGCCGCAGGTCGGCGTCGATCAGCAGCGTCCGCTGACCCATCTGGGAGAAAGTGACCGCGAGGTTCGATGCGAGGAAGGTCTTGCCCTCGCCGCTGCCGGACGAGATCACCGCCACTGCCTTGATCGGGGTCTCGGTCGGAGCCGCCACCTGCAGGTGCCGGATCCTGGCGCGCAGCCGACGCAGGTCGGCCACCAGCGGGTTGCGCGCGTCGTAGGCGGCCACCACCTCCTCCGACACTCGGGTCTCGCCGGGAATCAGCACCGGATAGTCGAACTGGACCGCGAGCGCGCGCTCGACCTGTTCTTCCGTCACCAGCTGATGGGCGACCGCCGCCTCGCCGAACCGCCGACCCTCGCTGCGCGCCCAGGCCAGGATGCGCTCGACCTCGGGCGGATGGATGAGGCCGGCTTGCACCAGGATCTGGCCGATCGGCTGCCGGCTGGAGGCCCCGCTCGACGACGACGGACCCGCGCCCGATCGGCCGCGATCCGGGCGGGCCCCCGGCGGACGGCCCGGTCCGGCCTCGTCGCGCGCAGCGGCCACCGCGCCCGGCCGCCCGACCGAAGGCGCGATCGCGCCCGATACGGTATCCGGGAACGTACCGGTGACCGGGTCCGAGCTCGCGCCATTCGCCGACAGCCGAGCGGCCGGGGCCGCGGTTCGCTCCTGCCGAAGCCGCCGGCCCCGCGCGAGCGCCCCGGAGCGCCGCCCGCCGAAGGCATGGCGAATCGTTCCCAGCGGCGCCAGACCCGTCGCCAGCTGCAGGTCCTGGGGACCCCGAACCCGCCGGTTGCGCAACTCGGCGACCAGCACCGATGCGACCGCCAGCAGCGTGCCCAGGAACGAACCCACCGCGACGTTCAGCACGGGCTTCGGGCTGGAGGGCCTGACCGGTTCCGTGGCGGCGTTGAGCAGCACGACGCTGGCCTGGTTCACCTGGCTCTCCAGACTGGTCTGGGTGAGCCGCTGCGACACGGCGTCGAACGACTTCTGCGCGCTCTCCATCTCGCGCTGCAGCACCGTCAGTTCGTCGCGAACCTGCTTGATCTGCAGCACGCGAGTCCGCTGCCGCTCGAGCGATGTCCTGAGCTCGGACTCGCGCTGCGCCTGCACCTGAGCGGTCTTCGCCAGGCTGCTGGCGACGGTAGCCATCTCCCGGGCGACGCGGTTGCGGATCGCCGCGACCTCGTCACGCATCTTCAGGATGTCCGGGTGGCTCGCACCCAGCACCGCGCTCTGCTGCTCGATCTTCGCCTCGATGCGCGCCTGGTCGGCTTTCAACGTCTGGATCAGCGGGTTGCCGAGCACCTCGGGCACCTCGGCCACCGCGCCGCTCGCCAGCGCGTCGCGTGCGATCTGGTGCCGCTTGGACGCCTCGACGCTCTGCGACTGCACCAGCGTCAGCTGGGTCGACAACTCGGCAAGCCGCGCGTTCTCCACGTCCCAGCGCTCGTCGGCCGAGGTGATCCCCTTCTCGCGCTGGTAGGCCGACAGTCGGGCCTGCGCGGCCTCGAGCTTGTCGCGCAGGGCCTGCGTCTGCGCATCGAAGAACCCCCGGTTGCGCCGCGCGGGCTCGACCCTCAGCTCGAGGCTGAGATCGACGTAGGCCTGGGCGAACGTATTGGCCACCAGGGCGGCGAACTGGGGATCGGCGCCGGTGTACGCGACGTTGAGCAGGCTCGACTCGCGTGACGGCTTCACCTCCAGGTTCTTCAGCAGCAGGTCCGCGTAGAAATGCCGGATCGATCCCAGCCCGTCGGCCTCCTCGCGCCACTGAGCCACGGCCCGCGCGTTATCGACGATGCCGAGTTGGTCGACCACCTTCAGTGCGACCCGCTGGCTGGTCACGATGTCCACCTGCGTGGCCATGTGACCCGGCACGATCTGGGTGGGCGCGAGCACGCCGAGCACCGGATCCGGGCTCTTGAGATCGACCAGGATCTGGGCGGCGGCCGTGTACCGTTTGGGAAGCAACCAGCCGAGCGCCAGAGAGACCGCCACGCACAGCGTGAGCACGAGCGCGGCGAGACCCCACCTCGCCCGCAAGATGTCGAGGAACTGCCGCAGGGTCATGGGGTCGGCCGAGCAGGAAGCACGCCGGTCATGTGGGGAAAGGCGCGCTTCACCAAACCGGCCATGAGCCGCACGTCCGGCCCGCGGGCTGCGCTGCCCACCTGAGCCGCACTGAACTCCGGCCCCAGGTCAGCGTGGGGCGCTCGGTCCGCTCAGGCAGCCGCCCCGGACGGTTGCGCCTCGGCGCGCCGCCGACGCGCAGCCCAGGCGACCAGGGCCAAACCGGCCAGCATCATCGCCCACTCATGCGGCTCGGGCACCGCGGTGACCGCGAACTCATACGAGCCGCCACCGACCGCGAACGTGTCCGCCGGCTTGATCGGCCCGGCCCAGACCTTGTACAGCCCGGAGAAGTCGCCCTGGAACAGCAGACCGTCGCCCACCACGTCGGGCGGCACAGTGAGCGACACGGGATTCAGCGCGCTGGGCAGCTGGAACGCGGCGTTCACGTCGTTGTAGTTCCACAGCTCGAAGACGCCGTTGAACGCGTTCAGCTGCTGGATCGCCACGAGGATCGACGTCGTTCCCGTCGGAACGTTGAAGAACCACTGAATACCGATGTCCCCCGCCTGCACGGTCCTGCACCCGATCGCAGGCGTACCCAGCGAAAGCGTTCCGGCGCTAGGAATGCTGGTGTTCAGCGTCGGTGTGCACGCCTGGGCGTAGGCGGCCCCTTGCAGACCAAGACCGAAGGCGACTGCGGCAGCAATCCGGATGCCGGGGAGCAGTTTCATGCGCTTCATCTCCGTGGAGGGTCGGGACCAACTTCGATACGACACATTATACCCGGTTCGCAAGCGACCCGAACGACCCGAGTGTATCGGTACTCCGAACCGCGCTCACCGCAGTCCGCCGAGGCCCTTGTCGATCACGTCCTTCGGGGCCGAGCCCCCGGTCGGCGCCGAGCCAGCTGCGGGAGACGGGGCAGCCGCGGGGGCCGGCGATCCGGCGCCCCCCGCGGGGAGCGCTCCGGCGAACTCGCCGACGTAGCCGATCTTCGCCCCCGCGCGCAGGCGCTTGGCCTCGGCCTGAACCGCGTCGATCCGTCGGCGGTTCATCAGGTACTGCTCGATCGACGCTCGAGCCTGGGTCGCGTCCAGTGGCGCCGGCTGGAACGAACGGACCTCGACGATCACCACCTGCGGCCCATTCATGTACGCGATCAGCTCGCCCGGCTTCATCCGCGCCATTCGCGGCAGGACGTCCAGCGGCACGGTCTCGCTCGGGCGGGCGACGTCGGTGGCCACGGCGGTGTCGATGCCTCGGCGGCGCAGCAACGTGGCCGCCTCGGCGGCGCTCTTGGCGGGTTCAAGTTCGCGAGCGATCCGCGGCCAGTCCGCGGGCGCCGACGGCAGGACGATCTCGTTCAGCCGCCACACGCGTCGCTCGGTGAACAGCGCGGGATGCTCGTCGAAGAACCGCGAAACCTCGGCGGCGTCCGGCTTGGACACCTGCGCCGCCACCCGTTCGAACCAGGCGCGCGACAACACGTCGCGTCGCGCCGCGTCCAGCCGCTGCAGCACCTCGGCGTCACGGTCGAGCTTCGCCTCCCGGGCGAGCTGAACCGCGAGCTCCTGATCGATCAGCCGTTCGAGAACCTCGCGACGCACCTCGGCCAGACGCTCGGGCGACACCGCGGGGGCGCGCTGCAGGTGGTAGTTGAGCTGGTGGACCGACAGCTCCTCGTCGTTGACCTTGGCGACCACCTGAGTCGCACGCGCGGTATCTCGCCCGCCGCCGCAGCCCGCAACGAGCGCCGCCGCAAGCGCCGTCGCGAACACGACTGCGGTCGCCGACCCGGCCATTCACCTCTCCTGCCCGTGAGCGCCGCGGTCGCGGCCAACGGTCTGATTCTATCCGACGAGAGCGCGTGGGCCGGGTGGCCGACGACGCTGGCGCCGGGTCGCCCTGTCCGACGTGGGCGATACGGTCGGACCGCCAATTGTGCACGCGACGCGCCCCTCGCTCGACGGTGGGCCCCGGCCAGCCCCTCGCCGCCGATCGGATACGATGCGGCTCGAACCAGCGATCACCCATGAAGAAAGCACTGATCACCGGGATCACCGGCCAGGACGGCGCCTACCTTGCCGAACTGCTGCTTGCCAAGGGGTACGAGGTCCACGGAGTCAAGCGGCGGGCATCGCTGTTCAATACCGGACGGATCGACCACCTGTATCAGGAGCCGCACGCGGACAACCTGCGGATGATCCTTCATTACGGCGACCTCACCGATGCGACGAACCTGATCCGGATCGTCCAGCAGGTGCAGCCGGACGAGATCTACAACCTCGCCGCGCAGAGCCACGTGCTGGTCTCGTTCGAGACGCCCGAGTACACCGCCAACGCCGACGGACTGGGGACGCTGCGGATCCTCGAGGCGATCCGGATCCTGGGGCTGACCCGCCGGACCCGCTTCTACCAGGCCTCGACGTCGGAGTTGTTCGGCAAGGTACGCGCGTCCCCGCAGAATGAGACCACGCCGTTCCATCCCCGCAGCCCGTATGCGGTGGCCAAGCTGTATGCGTATTGGATCACCGTGAACTACCGCGAGGCCTACGGGATGTACGCATGCAACGGCATCCTGTTCAACCACGAGTCGCCGCTGCGCGGAGAGACCTTCGTCACCCGCAAGATCACGCGTGCGATGGCGCGAATCAAGCTGGGTTTGCAGCAGACTCTCCACCTCGGCAACCTGGATGCGCTGCGCGACTGGGGGCACGCGAAGGACTATGTCGAGATGCAGTGGCTGATGCTTCAGCAGCCCGAGCCGGACGACTACGTGATCGCCACCGGGCAGCAGCATTCGGTCAGGGAAGTTGTAGACCTGGCCGCACGCACGCTGGGCATGACCCTCGACTGGCGCGGCGAGGGTGCCGAGGAGAAGGGGTACGACGCGGACGGCCGGTGCGTCGTCGCGGTCGATCCGCGCTACTACCGGCCCACCGAAGTCGACACGCTGATGGGCGACGCGACCAAGGCCTTGCACAAGCTTGGGTGGCGCGCGAAGGTGAGCTTCGAGGAACTGATCGCCGAGATGGTTCACGAGGACCTCAGGTCGGCCGAACGCTACGACCTGGTCAAGCGGCACGGCTTCATCGCTCACGACTACCGCGACTGACGGGTGGCCGCGTGGCGATGAACCCCGAGGATCGGATCTACGTCGCCGGGCACCGCGGGCTGGTGGGGTCCGCACTCGTGCGAAACCTGCGGGCGGCCGGATTCCAGCACCTGATCGAACGCTCCTCCGACGCACTCGACCTGCGCGACCCCGTGGCGACGGACCGGTTCTTCGCCGCAGAGCGGCCGCAGCACGTGTTCCTGGCGGCGGCGCGCGTGGGCGGCATCCTCGCGAACCATCACCGCCCGGTGGACTTCCTCGCCGACAACCTGGCGATCCAGAGCAACGTGATCGGCGCAGCGTACCGTCACGGGGTGCAACGACTGCTCTTCCTCGGTTCGTCGTGCGTCTATCCGAAGCTCGCTGCGCAGCCGCTGCGCGAGGACTGCCTGCTCTCCGGGCCCCTGGAGCCCACGAACCGCGCCTACGCGCTCGCGAAGATCGCGGGCATCGAGCTGATCTGGAGCTTCAATCGGCAGTACGGCACGCAGTACACCGCGGTGATGCCGACCAACCTGTATGGCCCGGGGGACAACTACGCCCCCGAGGAGTCGCACGTCATCCCGGGCCTGCTGCGCAGGTTCCACGACGCGGTGCACCGCGGGCTGCCTGCGGTCACGGTGTGGGGCACCGGCACGCCCCGCCGGGAGTTCCTGTACAGCGACGACATGGCGCGAGCCTGCATCCACATCATGCGGCTGGCGGACGATCGCTTCGGCGCGCTGCGGGGCAGTGACGAGGCGCTCACCGGTCGGTTCGAGCCCCCGCTGACCAACGTCGGTGTCGGCGAGGACCTGACCATCGCGGATCTGGCTGCGATGGTCGCCCGCACCGTCGGCTTCTCCGGCCGCATCGACTACGATGCCTCCAAGCCCGACGGCACACCCCGAAAGTGCCTGGATGTCAGCCGACTGCGCGCGCTCGGCTGGGCACCGGAGGTCGGTCTGGCCGAGGGGCTGGCCCTGGCCTACGACGACTTCCGAAGGTTCGCGAGCCGCTGACCGCGCGTGCGCCGGCCACGGCGGACGACGCGCGGGGGAGAGGCGCCGCCGCGCCGCTGCGCCGTCACTCGAGTCGGATGCCCAGCCGCGCGATCAGCTCGCGATAGAACGCATCGTCCTCGCGCACGGCACGCGCAAACGCACCTGGATCGCGGAAGTCGGGGAACTGGCTGAATCGCTGCAGACCTTCGCGCGCGACGGGCTCGGCAAGGGCCTGACGCAGCACGCCGGCGACGCGCTCGATCACCTCGGGCGGCGTGCCCTTGGGCGCGAACACGCCGAACCAGGTGCCCCGCGGCGTGGCGATGCCCTGCTCGCGAAGCGTGCGCACCTCGGGCAGCTCGGGGTGCCGCACGTCGCTCGTGACCGCGAGCGCCTTCAGGTTGCCGGCCTTGACCTGCGGCAGGGCGACCGGATCGTAGATCAGGTCGATCCGGCCGCCGACCAGGTCGGCCAGGGCCTCGGCCGATCCCTTGTATGGCACGTGCAAGACGCGTACACCCGCGGCCGCATGCACGATCTCGCCGGACAGGTGGGTGGATGTAGCGAGCCCCGCGGAACCGAACGTCAGGCGCCCCGGCTCGCGCCGCGCGAGCGTGAACAGTTCGGCCATGTCGGAGGCGGGCAGGTCCTTGCGGGCCGCGACCAGGCTGTAGGCGCCCGACACCGAGCACACCGGCACCAGGTCCGCCTGCGGGTCGTACGGGATGCGCCGCAGGTGGTGCGTGATCGCCACCAGTGCGGTTGCGCCCAGCAGCAGCGTGTAGCCGTCCCCCTGAGCCTGCGCGACCGCGGTCGCACCGATCGTGCCGCCCGCCCCGGCCCGGTTCTCGACGACGACCGACTGCCCGAGCGCCGCGGTCAGCCGCTCGGCGACCCAGCGGCCGATCTGATCGGCGTTGCCGCCGGGCGGAAACGGGACGATCAGCCGCACGGGGCGCGCCGGCCACGCCTGCGCGAGAGCGGCCGAAGCGGCCGCGGCTAGCGCGGCGGCCGCCGCCGGCAGGGTGAGGACGGCGCGCACCACGCGGCGCCGGGCGCGAACGGGCGCACTCCGGTCGCCGTTCGGGCGCACCTGCGTCGTCGGCGCGCGCCTCATCGATCGTCCCCCCGCCCGCGCCCGACGAAGCGTCGCACGCGCTCCACGCGGCTCGCCACGTCGGGGCAGTCCTTATCCGACCACTCCATCACCTGCAGCACCACGCCACCGAAGTCCCGCGGGCTGAGCAGCACCTCGCGACGCTGATCGCCGAAGGACTCGCGATGCGGGATGCGGACCCCCTTGGCTTCGAGTTCGGCCACGAACGCATCCAGGTCGTCGACCAGCACGCCCAGGTGATGCAGACCCTCGCCTCGCCGGTCGATGAACTTCGCGAGGAAGCCGTGCGGGTCCACCGCGCCGTCGAGCACGACTATGCTGTCGCCCAGCATCATGTACGCGGCGTCGGTTCGCGCGCCCGCCATCGTGCCGCCGCCGCGGGCGACCACCTCGGCGCCGAGCACGTCGACGTAGTTGCGCAGCGTCTGGTCCACGTCGCGCACCGCCACCGCGATGTGGTCCACTCCCAGGATCCTCGCCATCGATCGTGTCCTCCTCGTCAGATGATCCGGTCGCGGCGCAGCGTCTCGTACTGCGCCTCGTCCATCCCCAGCAGCCCGCGATAGACCGCCTCGTTGTGCGCACCGAGCGCCGGCGCAGGCGAGGCCACGGTGCCCGGCGTCTCCGAGAGCTTCGGAACGACGCCGATCGACAACAGCGCGCGCCCGGATTCGAGCACGGTGTCGATCACGTTCCCGCGCGCCCGCACGTGCGGGTCGGCCACCACGTCGGCGACGCTGTTGATCCGGGTGGCCGGAACCTGCTCGCGCTCGAGCCAACCGAGCAGCACGTCGAGATCGTGCGCGGCGACCCACTCGCCCACGATCGGGTTGACCTCGGCGTGGTGGGTCGCCCGGGCCCGAGCGCTCGAGAAGCGCGGATCACGATCCAGCAACTCTCGCCCCATCAGCCGGATCAGCCGCCGCCAGACGTTGTCCGTGCCCGCGTTGATCACCAGCCAGTGGCCGTCGCGGGTCCGGAAGGTCTCGGCTGGGGCGATGCTCGGATTCGCGTTGCCCTGGCGGGTGGGAACCACCCCGGTCGCCGCGAACGTCTCGACCGCGCCGCTCAGCCGCATGATGCCCTCGTACAGAGCGAGGTCGACCTCCTGGCCGCGGCCGCTGACCTGGTCGCGATGCCGCAGAGCGAACATCACCCCGATCGTGCAGAACAGCCCGCTCACGTAGTCGGCGAGCGCGCCGCCGGGTCGCGTCGGCGGATTCTCGGGAAAGCCGGTGACGAAGTCCTGACCGGCGAATGCGGTCGCGACCCGGTCGAAGGCGAGCCGGTCGCGGTACGGTCCGGTCTGCCCGAACCCGGACACGTGAGCCATGACCAGCCGCGGGTTCACGCGGGACAGACGTGCGTAGTCGAGGTTCCACGCAGCGAGCGTCCCGACCCGGAAGTTCTCGATCAGCACGTCGCAGTGGGTGACCAGCCGCTCCAGCACCGCCTGGCCCTGCGGTCGGCGCAGGTCCAGCGTCACGCATCGCTTGTTGCGCCCGAGCGAGGCGAACAGCGTGCTCGTGCCGTCGATGCGGGCACCGAGCGCGCGTGCGGCGTCACCGGTCTGCGGGTCCTCGACCTTGACCACGTCGGCGCCGAACTCGGCCATCAGCGTCCCGCAGAACGGGCCCCCGATCAGGCTGCCCAGCTCCAGCACCCGAAGTCCCTGCAGCGCACCCGCGGTCATTCCCAGCGTCTCCTCGTCGCGCGCGCCGTCGATCCGGCACCGCACGAGCGGTGCCGCGGGCCGCGCAGCACGCGAGTCTAGTCGTACTGCTGCCCCACCCGCCATCGGACGCGACGCACCGGCGCATCGATCCGCACTGGACCGGACACACGCGGGCGGACCACGGCCCGATGGCTGCGGATGCGGGCGAGCATGGGATCGCGCAGTCGGGCCGGACCGAGGCCCGGGCGTCGGTCGCGCGATTGAGCCCGGCAGCAGCGATGTGGCACGATCCACGGGATGAACACCGACCGGTTGCCCCCAGCGACGCGGGCATGAGCGCGCCGATGCCCGACCGACCCAGCCCCCCCGGCATGCGCATCGAGGCCGTCCGCACGCGCGGCCTGGACGATCCCAGGCTGCCGCAGCTGTTGGTCGACGTCGTCACCGAGGACGGGCGGACCGGGACCGGTGAGGCGTGGTGGGGCATCGCCCGATCCGGCCCGGCGGCGATCCGCCGGATGGGCGCGGCCGCCGTCGGGGCAGGCCCGGCCTCGAGCCCGACCGGCGCACGCCTGCCTCACGCCCCGTACGCGACGATCATGGCGGCGATCGACGGCGTGCTCGCGCCGCGGTGCATCGGCCGGCATGCGGGCGACATCGAGGCGATCTGGTCCGACCTGCACGACTTCGCCTCGCGCTACGGCGACGGCGGCGTCATCGCGATGGCGCTGTCCGGCATCGATCTGGCGCTCTGGGACCTGCTCGGCAAGCGTCTGGACGTGCCGGTGAACCAGCTTCTGGGCGGCCGTGCGCACGCGACGCTGCCCGCGTACGCGTCGCTGCCGGCGCTGCGCAGCCGCGAGGCCATCGAACGCGAGTGTCGCCGCGCACTCGATGCCGGCTATCGCGCGGTCAAGCTGCACGAGGTGCACGCGGACGCGGTGCGGTGGGCGCGCGAGGCCCTCGGGCCGGACGCCGCGCTGATGGTCGACTGCAACGGCCATTTCGACCCGCGAGAGGCGGTCGAGTTCGCCCGTGCGATCGAGCCCTGGAACGTGCTCTGGCTCGAGGAACCGGTGCGGCCGATGCGGGACATCGCGTCGCTGGCGCGAGTCGCCGCCCGCGCGCCCGTGGCCCTCGCCGCCGGCGAGAACGAGTACTCGCTCGCCGATTTCTCCAGGCTGCTGGCCTCCGGGGCGCTGCACTGGGTGCAGCCCGAGATTACCAAGATCGGCGGGCTGACCGCGGCCCGCCGCGTCTCGGCGCTGACCGAACTGCACAACGTGGCGCTGTCGCCGCACAACTTCCGCCTCGGGCCGAGCCTGTACGCGTCGATGCACTGGGGGTTCGCCTCGCCGGCGACCCGATGGATCGAGATCCCCTGGATGCCCGCCGAACTCACGTGGCCCAGCGGCACCCCGATGCCCCAGGTGCAGGACGGACGGGTGACGCTCAGCGAAGCGCCGGGCTTCGGTCTGCGGGTCTAAGCCGCTCCTCGCGGCTGGACCCGCTCAGGGCCCACCTCACCCGGGGCACTGCAGCCGAGCAGCGCCAGGTTCCGGTCGATCTCCTCGCCGAGGATGCAGAGCACCCGCTCGACGCCGGCCCGGCCGGCAACCGCGACGCCGTAGAGCGGCGCTCGACCGACGAACGCCATGCGGGCCCCCAGCGCCAGGGCCTTGAGCACGTCGGTGCCGCGGCGTACGCCGCCGTCCAGGAACACCGGCACCGCCGGCACCGCGGCGACGATCCCGGGCAGCGCCTGCAGCGGCGCGATCGTGCCGTCGAGCTGGCGACCGCCGTGGTTCGATACCATGATCGCGTCCACCCCACGCACGACGGCGAGCCGGGCGTCCTCTGGATTCAGCAGCCCCTTGACGACCAGCCGTCCCTGCCAGCGGTCGCGCAGCCAGGCCAGGTCGTCCCAGTCGAATGCGTCACGGCCGGCGCGAAGTGGACCCACGAGCAACTCGGTGATGGGTGGCCGGACGGGGTCGCACAGGTTCTCGAAACGCGGGATGCCGCGGCGCACGAGGGTTCGTGCGAAGACTGCCGCGGTCCAACGCGGATGCATCAGACCGTCCAGAACCAGCTTCGGCGTCAGGCGAAAGGGCAGCGCGAATCCGGCGCGCATCATTGTCTCGCGGTTTCCCCCGACGCACGCGTCCACCGTTACGACGAGCACGTCGATGTCCACCGCCTCCAGGCGCCGAAGCAGCCGCTCGATCCGACTCCGATCGCTCGGCAGATAGGCCTGGAACCAGCATCGTCGACCTCGGGCGACCAGACGCTCCAACGGCACGCTTGAGGAGCCGCTGATCACGAACGGGACATTCGCCGCATGCGCCGCCTCGGCCAGCGCCAGGTCCCCTTCGAAGCCGACGATGCCGGCCAGGCCGGTGGGCGCCAGGCCGACGGGCATCGCGTAGGTCCGGCCCCAGAGCTCGACCGTCTGCGTCCGCACGCTCACGTCGCGAAGCGCGCGCGGCACCAGACCGAACCCGTCGAACGCCCGCCGATTCCCGGTCAGCGCAACGCCATCCTCGGCGCCGTGCTCCACGTAGGCGAACACGCAGCGCGGCAGCCGACGATGGGCGACCCGGGCGAAATCCGCCACCGACAGGTATCGGCTCAGATCGGTCACCGCTACCCGTTCGCTAGGGATCCGCGCGCTGACGCCCGCCCGCACCGCCCTCAGCTCAGCACGCCGATCGTGTCGCGCGCGATCAGCGCGAAATCGATCTCCGTACCCAGCCCAGGGCCCGTCGGAGCCTCGACCGTGCCGTCCGGCCCGACCACGATGTCACGAACCAGTCCGTACTTCTGGGCAGCATCCGGCAGCAGCACCTCGAAGAACTCGGTGTTGCGGATCGCCATGATCACGTGGAGGTTAGCCACATTGTTGAGCGAATTCCCGCCATGGTGGATCTCGAGATTCATCTGGAACGCCTCGGCGAGGTGCGCCACCTTGATCATCGTCGTGATCCCGCCCTTGACCGCGACGTCGCCGCGCAGGTAGTCGGTGGCTCGCGCCGTGATCCACGCGGCGTAGGCGTCGAAGCTGGTCGCCGGGAACTCGGTGGCCATGATCGGGATGCGCAGCTGCTGCCGCAGCTTGCCGTAGTTGTACAGGTCCTGTTCGCCGAGCGGATCCTCGTACCAGTGGTACCCCATCTCCTGTATCGCCAGACCGACCTTGAGCGCCTCCTCGTACCGATAGCCCCAGGTCGAATCGAGCATCAGCGTGAAGTCGTCGCCGACCGCACGTCGGGCCGCCTCGCAGGCTGCGATATCCTCGCGAGGTACCAGGCGCGGATGGATCTTGTAGGCCGCCCAGCCACGCTCCCGGTACTGCAGCGCCTCCTCGGCATACGCCTGGGGCCCGGCCAGTACCTGGGAGCTCGCGTAGGCGGGGATACGTTCGCGGAACGTGCCGATCAGCCGATGGATCGGCAGCCCCGTGACCTTGCCGGCCAGGTCCCAGAGCGCGACGTCGACCGCGCCGATCGCTCGCACGCTTGTGCTGCGGCCGCGCTTCCACAGGCTGCGGTTGATTCTCTCGCGATCGAGCGGATCCTGTCCGACGAGCAGCGGCTTGAAGCAGTGGATCAGGCTCGGGCCGTCGAGGGTCGCAGGCCAGGATGCGGATCCGAGGAACGCGTGGCCGGTGACGCCCTCGTCGGTTTCGATCGCCAGCAGGCCGAGTGCGCCGGTGGTCGCGAGCGTGCCGCTGTGCGCGCCGTAGCGGATCGGCGGGATGCCGTGCCAGGAAAACAACGTGATCGTGACGTCGGTAATCTTCATGGTCAGGTGCGATAGCCGCTGCCCTGTTCTCGCTCGAGCTTGCGGATCAGGCCCGGCCACTCGAGCGCACCGACCTCCGCATAGCCGCCCGGCCCCAGGATCCTGCGGCCCTGCGCCGCGGTGTGCTCGATGATCTCCGGCGGCAGCCGATGCAGCGCCCGACCGCCGGACAGACCGTCGACCTGATAGCGACACGCAGCCTCGAGCCGGTACATCCAGGCCCAGGCTTCGGCCACCGTACGGCCGACGCTCAGGGCGCCGTGGTTCCTCAGGAACATCACTCGACCCTCGGGTCCGAGGTCCCGAACGATGCGTTCGCGCTCACCCGGGTCCAGCGCAGCCCCCTCGAAGTCGTGATAACGCGTCACGTGCTGCATCACGATGGCCTTCTGAGTCAGGGGCAGCAGCCCGTCGGCCTGCATGCCGACACCGATCGTGGCCCGCGTGTGCGTATGCAGCACGCAGGTAAGCGCGTGATCGGCCATGTGGATCGCGCTGTGGATCACGAAACCCGCCGGGTTGAGCCGTTCGGCGGCTCCGCCGAGGACCCGGCCTTCGAGGTCGACCTTGATCAGCGACGAGGCGGTCATCTCGTCGAAGAACGTCCCGAGCGGGTTGAGCAGGAAGGCGTCTACGGGCCCCGGCAGCCGCACCGAGATGTGCGTACCCGCGAGGTCGGACATCCCGTACATGTCCGCCAGGCGGTAGCAGGCCGCGAGTTCGCAGCGCAACTGCCATTCGGTCGCCTCCATCCCCAGGGGCTGACCCGAGAACGGCACGCCGGAGTGCGTCGGTCGTGCTCCCTGCTCCCCGATCGGCGGGCGTCGCATCGAGGCCATGTCAGTCGAGCTTGACACCGGCGGTCGCGACGAGCGCCCGCATCTTCTCCGTGTCGGTCCGCACCCGCTCGGCGAATTCGGCTTGCGATCCGCCCATGCCCTTCGCACCCTGAGGCCCCCAGAGCGACGCCATCTCGGGCGACTTGACCACGCGATCGATCTCGCTCGCAAGGCGCTCGACGATCGCCCTGGGTGTGGCCGCCGGCCCAAAGACGCCGAACCAGGGCACAAGATCGAACCGGGGGAACCCCTGCTCAGCCATCGTCGGAACCTCCGGCATCAACGGCGACCGTTCCTGATCGACGATCGCCAGCGCCTTGAGCTTGCCGGCCTTGACTAGCGGCATCAGCGCGTGCACCTGGTTGAAGTTGGCGTGCACGATCCCGTTGATCAGGTCGGTCATCGCCTCGGCATTGCCCTTGTAGGGCACGTGCTGCAGCGACACGCCTCCGAGCGTCGCAATCAGCGCTCCCGACAGGTGCGCTACCGTTCCATTGCCCGCCGACGCGTAGATCACGGCGCCCGGCTTCTGGCGCGCCAGTTCGACGAAGTCGCGGACGGAGTTGACCGGCAGCGTGGCAGGAACCGCCATCAGGTTCGGAACGGTCACCGCCGCGTTGATCGGCAGCAGGTCCTTGACCGGATCGTAGGAGAGCTTCGCGTAGACCGACGGGATGACGGTGATCGCGTTGGACGTGAACAGGAACGTGTAGCCGTCCGGCTTGGAGCGAGCAACATGTTCATTGGCGATGTTGGTGCCGGCCCCCGGACGGTTGTCGATCACGACGGGCTGGCCCAGCCGCTTGGCCAGACCCTCGGCGACGTTCCTTGCGAGCAAATCCATCGACCCCCCGGCCCCGACTCCGACGACCAGGCGGATCGGCCGATCGGGCCAGGACTGCGCGGCCGCCGGTTGGCCGGCACCCGTGGCGAGCACGGCGGTGGCTAGCCACGCGGCAGCGAGCACGAGCGAAGCGCGTTTCGGTCTCATCGGTCATCTCCTCGGCCTTCATGTACAAGCGGCAGCCCGGTACCAAAGATATAGGATATAGGATTCAAAGGTCAATAGAATCCGGTATCGGTGCTCGAGGACGTTCAGGTGTCAAAACAGGCGGCGCGTGCGGCGCCGATCAGGCGGGTCGGGCTGGTCGAGGCGGTCTACGCGCGCATCCGCGCCGACATCATGGCGGTCAAGATCCCAGCGGACACGCACATCTCCGTCGACCGGCTGGCCAGCGACCTCGGCGTCTCGCAGACCCCGATCCGGGAAGCGCTCAGCCTGCTGGAAGCGCAGGGACTGGTGATCCGCGAGCACCTGGTCGGCTGCTGCACCGGACCGAAGCTGACCCGCGACCAGCTCGCCCAGCTTCACGAGATCCGACTCCTGCTGGAACCCGCTGCCGCTGCACGAGCCGCGCGTCTGATGTCGGAGCAGGCCTTGAACGAGCTGGCCGCACTCGCGTACCGGATGGACCCCGATCCGGACGACGCGTCACGCGCCACCTACGACCAGCTCGCGGAGGACGACGCCGAGTTCCACGCCCGGATCGCCCGCGGCAGCGGCAACCCGCTGATCGCCGAATCGCTGGACCTTCTTCACGCGCACCTGCACATCATCCGGCTGAGGCAGAACGGCCCGGTCAACAAGGACACGTTCGGCGAGCACCGGTCTATCCTGCGGGCGCTGCGCTCGCGCGACCCCTCCGCCGCCGCGACCACCATGGCCGAGCACCTGCAGCGGTCGCATCGACGCCTGCTGCGCCTTCTGCCCGACTGAACCGGAGCGTGCTCCTTCCCCGTCGCCGGGCAACGCGACGCCTCGGGCTACGGTCCCCGATCCCGCCGTTCGATCTCGATAGATGCCGATCGCCCGGTAGGGCCCCCTACTCCCACTCAATCATCAACAGCTTCGGTAAGGCCTTGTCGGACTTGATGCTCGCCTCGTAACGCCTGAGTCTTACCGTCATCTTTACCGCCATCTTGACTGGGATACCCAAGCGCAGCTTTCACCATCAGTCGACTTCTATCGAGAGCAGTCAGCGCCTCCACGATGGCCCGCTTTCGAGATCTACGAGGTCTGTCGAGTCCTCGGGGAATGGTGAGCGCTCCATCGAACCTTGGTGTGACCCACGGCTGACCACTCGACGGGACCGAGGATCAACGAACCTAAGTGCCTCTCATGAATCAATTTTTTGGGCGATTCTTTACCGTCAACATGGAGTTGATCAGCCCGCGGCCGGTTGAAAGACGCGGATCCTCGGCGAAAGCTTGGCTCGCAGTTCCCGATCCGCGACACGGATGTCGTACTCGGACTGCAGGTTCAGCCAGAACCTGGGCTCCATGCCGAAGAACATCCCCAGCCGGAGCGCAGTGTCCGCCGTGACGGGGCGCTGGCCGTTCACCAGCTCGCTGATCCGGCTCGGCGAGACGTCGATGTCCGCAGCGAGCTGCCGGGCGCTGATGCCCATGGGCTTCATGAAATCCTCCAGCAGGATCTCGCCCGGATGAATCTCCTCGAGCAACTTGGCCATGTTCGGCGCTCCTAGTGGTAGTCCACGATCTCGACGTTGTGCGCTCCGTCCGACTTCCAGACGAAGCAGATCCGCCACTGGTCGTTGACGCGAATGCTGTGCTGGCCTCTGCGGTCTGCCTTCAGCGCCTCCAGCTGGTTGCCCGGCGGGATGCGCAAGCTGGCCAGCTCG
>Ga0169931_10000043_pt1 | contig 164110 bp, 129 predicted proteins | sample Kivu_15m_20L_FD_129675 | JGI IMG/M metagenome (GOLD analysis project Ga0169931, IMG submission 129675) | Freshwater microbial communities from Lake Kivu, Western Province, Rwanda to study Microbial Dark Matter (Phase II) - Kivu_15m_20L... | ecosystem: Environmental > Aquatic > Freshwater >...
GACGCTGTGGGTGTGTTCCTTCACCAATTGACGGTACCGCCGTTGGTGAAGCTTGTGCAGACCATGAAAGTGCAGCCCATCCCCCGCAAATACCCGACTCCGAGAACCGTGGGTATACCAATGAGCGGGGAGAGGTGGGGGCTGCTGGATCCTTCGCCAAAGGCCTTTTAATCGCATCGCGAACCGTGGCCTGCACCCAAAATCGGGAAATTGGCTCAAGTTCACTTGCGAGCCGGCCGAGCGGAGTGTATCTCCGGCCGCCCGTACCCGGAGATTCCGCGATGCCCGCCTTCGGTCGCCGATTGGTCGCCGCCACCTGCACCGGCCTGGCGCTCGTCCCGTTCCTCGCCCGTGAGGCGGTCGCTCAACCGACGGCCCCGCGTGGCCTCCCCTCGGCCGTGAGCGCGGACCCGAATCGCCGCGTCGTCGCCTTCTTCCACGGCAATGTCCCGGTGTACCGCGACGAACTCGGCGACTACCTCATCGCCCGCGGCGGCATGGACAAAGTCGAACTGCTCGTGAACCGCCGCATGATCGAGGTCGCCTCGACCCGCGCCGGCGTGAGCGTGACCCCCGCCGAGATCCGCGCCGGCCTCGAAGACGACCTCCGTGGAGCCAAGGTGGACATGCCCGCCTTCACGCAGTTCATCCGCGAACGCTACGGCAAATCGATCTTCGAGTGGGAACAGGACGTGATCCGCCCGCGGCTCCTGCTCGGGAAGATGGTTCACAAATCGATCACGATCACGCCCGAGGAGTTGCAAAAGACCTTCGAGAGCAAGTTCGGCGAGAAGCGCGAGGCGCAACTGATCGTGTGGCCGAAGGGAGCGGACGGCAAACCCAACGGCCTGAAGGAAGACGAGATGGCGAAGGTTCGCGGGAGCGTCGCCGAGTTCGAGAAGGTGGCCGCGAACCAGCCGGACCCCGGCCTGCAGCAATCCCGCGGCCGCGTCAATCCTGTGGGCCGCCATATCGACGGCGAAGATCCCAACGTCGAAAAGGCGCTCTTCTCGCTGAAGGAAGACGAGATCAGCCCCTGGATCGAAACGAAGACGAACTTCACCTGCATTCGCTGCCTTCGGATTCTGCCCGCCGATCCGGCCCTCACGCTGGAGAAGGTGAAGGCCGAAGTCGAGAAGGAACTCTACGACCGCAAGGTGAGCGCCGCGATCCCCGAACTCTTCAACGAGATTCGCAAGAAGGCGGACCCGAAGCTCACGATGCAGGTTCCGAAGCCGGAGACGTACGACCCGAAGCATCCGCCCGTTCGCGTGGACTGCGCCGATCCCAAAATCCTGGCCTTCGTGTATGGAACGATCGCCATCACCCGCGAGGATCTGGGAGACTTCCTGATCGTGCGCGGCGGGTTCGAGAAGCTCGAACTCCTCGTGAACAAGCGGCTCATCGAGTGGGAATGCGCCAAGCGCGGCATCTCCGCCACGGACAAGGAAGTGGAGGCCGCGAAAAAGGAGTACGTGGACAAACTCGGCATCCAGAACGTGACCGTGGACGACTTCGTGAAGCACGTGCTTCCGAAGCGGAACATGACGGTGACGACGTGGGTCGAAGACGTGATCAAACCGGAACTGCTCATGGCCAAGCTCTGCCGCGAACGCGTGACGGTGACGGACGAGGATCTTCAGAAGGCGTTCGAGAACAAGTACGGGGAGAAGCGTTCGGCCGAGATCGTGCTCTGGCGCCGCGAGGACGCCCGCGTCGCGCTCGCCCAGTGGGATGAACTCCGCAAGAGCGATCAGGCCTTCGCCCGCATCGCCCGCTCGCAGTTCGACCCGAACCTGGCCTCGGCCGGCGGCCGCGTCGAACCCATCGGCAAATACCCGGACGCCGAGAACTCCAAGATCGCGGACGTGATCTTCGAACTGAAGACGGGCGAAGTGAGCCAACTGTTCGAAACGCCGGCCGGCATCGTGTGCGTGAAGTGTACCGGCGCCGTGCCCGCGAACAAAGCCGTCACGCTCGATCAGGTGAAGGTGCAACTCGGCAAGGACGTGTTCGAGCGGAAACTGGCCCGCGAACTGGGCGTGCTCTTCGCCGAGATGAAACGCACCGCCAACCCCAACATCCTGCTCCGTGGCCCCACCTCGAGCCGCGAGTTCGAGGAAGGCAACCGCGAACTCATCCAACAAGCCGGCGGCACTCCGAAGTGACGAGCCGCGGGCGAGGTGGTCGACAACGCGACGAGCCCGCGGTTCTTGCCGCGGGCTCGTTCGGTTGGACGAGGGGCGGAGTCACTTCGCCATGTCGATCTCGAGATCCGCGATGCGATACTCGCGGTCGTCCATCGAGTGGCTGTGATCGGCCATGCGGCCCCAGTCTTCCTGGCCGCGGTCGATCATCCAGTTGCTGTCGCGTTCCATCTCGCGTTGGCACTTGATGCACAGCGTGCTGTACGGCAGTGCGTTCAGCCTCGCGATGAGGATCTTGCTGGAGCAGGCTTCGCAGGAGCCGTAGGTGCCCTGCTTGAGCCGCTTCAGGGCTCGTTCGACCTGCGCGAGTTCCTTCGCTTCCAGTTCGGCGAGGTGCGAGGCCATTTCTTCGCCGCTGGCGTCGAAGGCCGCGTCCGCGGCGTCGCCGCCGGGCGCCTTGCTGAGCGAGAGGTCGGCCAGTTCGACGCCGAGCCGCTTTCGCAGTTCGCTACGCCGAGCGAGCAGGGTCTTGTGGATTCGGTTGAGCGCTTCGTTTCGTGCCATGGCTCGCCACCTCCTGGGGGCTTGCTTCCGTCGGTTGCTTGTAGTGAACCGTGGGAGCCGGTGCGGGTTCGGGGTTGAATCTCCGATAATCCTTATTCTCGATCCGCTGCCAATTATTATCGGCCGCGGGTCCGGGTCTTTCAGAACCCGGTTGGCGTGTCGGCGGAATCCGGTTCCGCCCAGCCGTTGCGATCCCTACCTTTGACGCGGGAGCAACCGCGTTCGATTCCAGTTGTCAACGGAAATCCGGTTGGGGTCGTGGGAAGCAAGTCCTGAGCAAACCCGGCGCCGTTCTTGAAATTCAGGCGAAATCGACGGTTGTGGCTCGTGAGCTCGCCCGTTCGCCGCCCCAAACCCGCTCCGAACCTGCCCATCCCTGAGACACTCCGCCCAACTTCATACATCAGGATGGAACAATCCCCCGCGAGCCCGCCGATTCCACCCATCGGCCACGCCTCTCGGTTCGCGGACGACGCAAGGAACCTCCGATGGCGGAACCCACCGGCGAACCCGCACCCCACGAACCCTTCATCCCGCCGACGCGAACGATCCCCGAGTTCACGTGGCCCACGGCGCTCACTGGCGCCCTGCTCGGCATCCTCTTCGGCGCCTCCAGCCTCTACCTCGTGCTGAAGGTCGGCCTGACCGTTTCCGCGTCCGTGCCCATCGCCGTGCTTTCGATCACGCTTTTCCGGGCGTTCTCCAAGGCGTTCAAGGTTCGCCAGGCCACCATCCTCGAAAACAACATCGTGCAGACGACCGGCAGCGCGGGCGAGTCCATCGCCTTCGGCGTCGGCGTCACCATGCCCGCGCTCCTGCTCCTCGGCTTCGAGATGGATCCCTGGCGCGTCATGACCGTGAGCGTGCTCGGCGGCGTGCTCGGCATCCTCATGATGATCCCGCTGCGCCGCGCGTTCATCGTGAAGCAGCATGGCAAACTCGTGTACCCGGAGGGAACGGCGTGCGCCGAGGTGCTGGTCGCCGGCGAGAAGGGCGGAGCGACCGCGAAGATGGTCTTCGTCGGCTTCGGCATCGCGTTCGTTCACAAGTTCCTGACCGCGGCCGGGAAACTCTGGTCGTCCGAGCCGTCCGTCCACCTCTATGCCGAGGAGGGCGGGAAGACGACGGGCCTCAAGGGAAGCCAACTCAGCGGCGAGCTTTCTCCCGAACTCATGGGCGTGGGGTTCCTCATCGGGCCGCGCATCGCGTCGCTCATGATGGCGGGGGCCGTGCTCTCGTACTTCGTGCTCGGCCCGGCGATCGCTCAGTTCGGCGCGAACGCGACGGAACCGGTCGCACCGGCGAAGTGGGATCCGGACAAGCCCAAGGATCTCGAGAACCCCGGCCTGATCCGCAACATGGAGCCGGACGATCTTCGCGGCACGTACCTGCGGTTCATCGGAGCGGGGGCCGTGGCCGCGGGCGGCATCATCAGCATGTGCCGCGCTTTGCCGCTGATCTTCGGCTCGATCGCGTCCGGCATCCGCGATCTGCGTGCTTCGCGTGGTGGAACCGGCGGGTCGCTCCGCACCGAGCGCGACATGCCGATGACGGTCGTGCTCTATGGCAGCCTCGCGCTCGTGGCGATACTTGCGGCCGTGCCGCAACTCGGGCTCGGGCTCTCGCTGCAGGGGTTCGCCGGCGCCGCGATGATCCTGCTCTTCGGATTCCTCTTCGTCACGGTGTCGAGCCGGCTCACGGGTGAAGTCGGAAGTTCGTCCAACCCCATCTCGGGGATGACGATCGCGACGCTGCTTCTCGTATGCGTGATCTTCCTGATTCTCGGAAAGACGGGGCACGACGCGATGCTCACGGCGCTCACCGTGGCGGCCGTGGTGTGCATCGCGTCCTCGAACGGCGGCACGACGTCGCAGGATCTCAAGACCGGCTACCTCGTGGGGGCCACGCCGTATTGGCAGCAGTGGGGCATCCTCATCGGGGCGGTCACGTCCGCGGTGGCGATCGGCGTCACGATGCTGGCGTTGAACGCGGCCGGCACGCACTACACGAAGAAGGGCTTCCCCACGGACGCGCCGCTCGCGTTGAAGGGCGACGAACCGCGGGAGCGGCCGGGGAAGCCGTATCAAACGGACACGACGGAGTACCGCGTGGTCCACGTGGCCGCGGGGCAATCCGAGACCGTGAAGCCAGGCCGCTACCTCGTGGATGACGCGGGCAAGCCCGTGTACCGGGCGGACGTGCCGATCTCGCGCGAAGCGAAAGTGATGGACAACGGCGAGGACGCTCCGAAGGAGTTCACCGCTCCACAGCCGCGGCTCTTCGCGAACATCATTCAGGGGATCCTCGGCGGCACGCTCGAATGGGGGCTCATCATCACCGGCGTGCTCATCGCGGTGGCCCTGGAGTTGTGCGGCATCGGCGCCCTGCCCGTCGCCGTCGGCATGTATCTGTCCCTCGGTTCGACCATGCCGATCTTCATCGGAGGCATGTTGCGGCTGGTCGCGGACAAGCTGCGCGGGAAGCCAACGTCCGACGCCGAGTCCGAGACGAGCCCCGGCGTGTTGCTTGCCAGCGGATACATCGCCGGCGGCACGCTCTGCGGCCTGATCATCGCGTTCTTCGCGTTTCTCCCGGACGGCTTCAACAACGCGATCAATATCGGGGCTCACCTCTTCGGCGAGTCGACCGGGGACAAAGTGGTGTGGAAGCCGGACGGGAACACGAACGCGAAAATCGCCGCCACCGCGATTTTCGGAGCCCTTGGCGGCGTGCTCCTCTGGATTGGCTCCCGACGCGAGAAAGGCTCCGACACCGCGTGACCCCCGCGGTTCACCCGTCGCAGAGGGCGACGGCTTGCTTCAGCCCAGCGAGGGGATCGCGGGTCGGGATGAACTCCTGGCCCACGTATCCCGTGTAGCCGGTCGCGAGCAATTTCCGAAGGATCGGCGGGAAGTTGATCTCCTGAGCGTCGTCCAACTCGCCGCGGCCAGGCACTCCGGCCACGTGAACGTGGCCGATCAGGTCCTTCACGCTCTCCAGCCGGCGGATCACGTCCCCGTGCATGATCTGCACGTGATAGATGTCGAAGAGCAGTTTGATCCGCGGCGAGCCGACCTTGCGGAGAACGGACGCGCACCAGTCGAGATCGTCCCCCGCGTAGCCGGGGTGCCCCTTCATCGGGTCGGTGTCGTCCCGCGTGTTGAGGTGTTCCACGCACACGGTGACGTTCTTCTTCTCGGCGTGGCGGGCGAGTTCCTTCAGCCCCTTCACGCAGTTCGCGAATGCGTGATCCTTGGTGATCTCGCCGCTCTTCGGATCCTCGGGCTTCACCCATTTGTAGCCGAAGAACGAGATGACGCTCGGGTGCCCGGCCTCGGCACAGTCGTCGATCATCTTGCCGGTGCGTTCGAGATTCTCGGCGTGAAAGGCGAGGTTGTTGAAGCCCTTCATGAAGGGGGCGCCCGGCATGCCGTTCGGAGCGAGGGCGCACCCGAGGCCATGCTTCTTCATCGTGGGCCAATGTTCCGGCCCGGCGATCTCGAGGGCGGGCACGCCCAGGTCCTTCGCCACCTGGCACGTCTTCTCGATGTCCCACTTCTCGCCGCGGGCGTTGAAGCACCAGAACACGATCGACTGCTTGATGCGACCTTTGAGCATGGCGCAGCTTCCTTGGAGAGTGGCGAACGCGAACCGCCGTCACGATACGAAGCATTCGCCGATCGGCCATCGCTCGCATAGTCTTTCGTTGGTCGTACACGTCTTCGAGGCCACACCATGAAATCGAGATGGATCCTGGGAAGCGCTCTGCTCGCGGCGGCGGCCGTGGCGTGGGCCGGCGGGCTGAAACCGACCGCCGTTCAACCGCCCGAGAAGAAGATCGATCCGGCCGAAGAGCCGATCCTGAAATCCGCGGACGGCTTCGTGCAGGCCTTCAACAAGGGCGACGCCAAGTCCCTCGCCGCCGCGTGGACCGAGAACGGGACGTTCACCGCGGCGGACGGAAAGAAGGTGGCCGGCCGCGCCGCGATCGAGAAAGCGTTCACCACGCTCTTCGCGGACCGCAAGGGCCTGCAACTCCGGATTGAAGTCGAGGACATCCGCTTCGTCACGCCCGAGGTCGCGGAGGAATCCGGCGTCTCGGCCATTCTCCATGCGGACGGTTCGCCCCCAACCCGAAGCCGCTACGTGAACATTCACGTGAAGAAAGACGGCGTCTGGCTGCTGGACAGCGTGAAGACCGCCCCTTTCGTGCCGCCCTCGAACTTCGAACACCTCCAGGGTCTCGATTCGCTCGTCGGCTCCTGGGTGGACGACGACCCGGAGAACGGCACGACGCGGATCGAGTTCGAGTGGACCGAGAACCGCAACTTCCTGCTGGCTCACTTTTCCACCACGCTCCGCGGCGAGATCGTGAGCGGCGGCACCGCCTGGATCGGCTGGGATGCGAGCGCCAAGACCATGCGCTCGTGGATGTTCCAAAACGACGGCGGATTCGGCCACGGCACTTGGAAAAAGGACGGCGGATCGTGGGTGAGCGCGAACGAGGCCACCCTGCCGGACGGCAAGAAGGCCACTCTCACGAACGTGGTGACCCGCGTGGACGCGAACACCCTCAAGTGGGAGGTGAAGGATCACAAACTGGATGGTCAGGAAATTCCGGCCGGGAAGGCCGCCACGATGAAACGCGTTCTCGAGAAGTGACCCGCAACCACACACGGAGTTTCAACATGAATCGGCAATGGTTGGTGGCCGCGGGCGTCGCGGCCGTTCTGCTCGCGGCGGAAGCGTCTCCCGCGCGGGCGTGGGTGGGCGGGCATGTGGGCTACACGCATGTCGGGCCGGCCGGCGTCTCGCACTACGGCCGAACGGCGGTAGCCACCCCGTACGGCTACCGTTCGTACGGCACGGCGGGCTACGCCGGAGTCGGCGGCGTTCATGGGTACAGCTACGGATATGGCTATCGGGCGCCGCTCCCCGCGGTGCGGCCCGTCGCCCCCGTGCGGCCCGTGGCGCCCGTCTCGCCTGTGCGACCGGTCGTTCCCGTGGCTCCCGTGTACGGGGCCGGCGTCTACCGTCGGTACTGATCCCATGGCGTACCGTTTCCGTGCGTTCTTCGTCGCCCTGCTCGCGATGATTCTGCTCTACCCGAGCCTCCACGGCCCGGGCGAGCAGCCCTTTTTGGCGAACCTGCTGCTCTCGGCGATGTACCTCGCCGCGATGTACGTGATGCTCGGCGAACACCGCCACCGGGGGCCGAAGGCGCTGCTGGCCACTCCGGCGGCGGTGAGCGCATGGGTCGGTCAGGCGCTTCCGGGCGGGCCCTCCGTCGGTGCGGTCGCGTTCTTCCACGCCGCGTCATTCGCCTTCCACATCACGATGCTCTTCGTGATCCTGCGAACGGTGTACCGGGATCGGCACGTCCGGGTGGATACGGTGTTCGCCGCCCTGTGCGGCTACATCATCCTCGGCGTGATCTTCGGCCATGCGTACAGCATCCTGCACACGGTGCGCCCCGAGGCGTTTCAGTTCTCGGGCGGGCCGCTCGATGCGGACGAGCACCTCTCGCTCTCCTACTTCAGCTTCGTGACGCTCTCGACCGTGGGATACGGCGACGTGGTGCCCGCCTCGCGATTTGCGCGCAGCCTCGCCATCGTGGAGGCGATCCTTGGGCAGAGTTATCCCGCGGTTCTGATGGCGGACTTGATCGGCAAACGACTCGCCGGCGCGGAAATGGAGAAAGCATGACCCGCAACGCGGAGAACGCGTTGCGGGTGGAGCATGTGCGACGGGCTCAGTCGCCGCGAAGCTTGAGGTTCATCTGCGTCAGCTTCTCGCGGACCTCGGTGAGCGAGGTCATGCCGAAGTTCTTGGCTTCGAGCAGTTCGTCCGCGGTGCGTTGGCACAGTTCGCCGAGCGTGCCGATGGCCAGGCGGTTCATGCACTTGCGGGCGCGAACCGAGAGGTTCAGGTCGCTCACCGGCTTGTTCAGCGTGGCCTGTTCCTCGGGGCTGAGGTTCTGCTGCGGGCGGTAGCGGAATTCGTACTGCTGCCCCTGCTCCATCGACTGCCCGATGCGAAGTTGCTTGGCGTTCATGATCGCACGAATCTCTTCGAGCGAGGTCTCGCCGAAGTTCTTGCTTGCGAGCAACTGCGGCTCGGTCACGCGGGTGAGGTCGCCCAGCGTGCGAATGTTCATCCGCTTGAGGCAATTGCGGCTGCGAACGGACAGTTCGAAGTCGGTGATCGGCACTTCCATCACCTGGCGATACTGCGTGCTGACCTGCTCGTCTTCGGGGCTGTAGTACATCGAGAGGGCGGCTTCCGCGTCCTTGACGAAGAGCTTGGCCCGCTCGTCGTTCGCGTCCGCCCGGTGGAGCTTGCGGTAGCACTCGGCCGCCTTGTCGTACTGCTCGTTGTCCTCGTAGAGGACGCCGAGGTTGTACAGGACGCCCTTGCCGATCGGGGGGTACTTCAGGCAGCGTTCGTAATAGCCGATGGCCTCGTGGTCGTTGCCCTGGAGATCATTGAGGAAACCGAGGCGGAAGAGGGCGCCGGCGTGTCGCGGCTCGAGTTCGACGGATCGTTCGTAGTGCTTGGCCGCGCGGGGAACGTCGCCCTCGGCCTCGGCGATGCCGCCTTCCTGAAAATAGAACTCGGCGTTGTGAGCGGCCGCGTCCTTGAGTTTCGAGAGAAGCGCCTTCGATTCGGGAATCTGGCCTTGGAGGCGAAGAACGCCCGCCCGCTGCAGTTGAACCTGCTGCGCGGCGTACCCGGACTTCTCGGCCTTCTCGAAGGACGCCATCGCCTCCTTGTACTCGTGGCGGTTCACGTGCGACTGTCCAAGGTAAAACGCGGCCAGCGGCCCCTCGGACTTCTCGAGGTTCTCCACGGCGGAGGTCATGTGCCCGAGGAAATAGTGGGCGATGCCGAGTTTCAGGTGAATCTTTTTCTGCTGGGGGCCGGCGGCGACGGCGAGACGTTTGTTGAGGATGTCCAAGATGTCCCGGAGGTTGCGGATTTGGGCGCCGCCTTGTGCGAGCCCTTCTCGCAGCTTCGAGACCATGCCGCCTTCGAAATCTTCGCGCTCGACAAGCAGTGCGCGCAGATCGATCATCGGTTCCGTCACGGGGTGAACCTCGAACTCGGGGCCGGGCCTTGCCGCGCGACGGCCGAACGCGCGAGAGCCGGCGACTCGAAAAATGCGGGCCGAACGGATACCATACCGAACGCCCCCGGTGCGTGGCAAGTCCGGGCGGGCTGCAGGTTCTCCGCGGGGGGGCGTCATGTTCGATGCGGCACAATCTCGGCGGGACTTTCTCGCCACCAGCGCCAACGGCGTGGGCCTGCTCGCTCTCGCGTCCCTGTTCCAGCAGGACGGGCTGGCTGCGGCCGCGCCGCACTTCGCGCCCAAGGCCAAGAACTGCATCTGCATCTATCTCGAAGGCGCCCCCTCCCAGATCGATCTCTTCGATCCCAAACCGAAGCTCGCGGAACTCCATGGCCAGAAGCTGCCCGAGAGCTTCACCAAGAACGTTCGCTTCGCCTTCCTCCAGAAGGACACCGCGACCATCCTTGGCTGCAATCGCAAGTTCCGGAAGCACGGCCAAAGCGGGATGGAACTGAGCGAGCTTCTGCCGAACCTCGGCACGATCGCGGACGACATCTGCCTCGTCCGCAGCATGCACACGGAGGCGTTCAACCACCATCCCGGCCAGTTGATGATGAACACCGGGAGCACGCTGCCCGGTCGGCCGAGCATGGGCTCATGGATGAATTATGGGCTCGGGAGCGTGGCGAAGAACCTGCCCGGATACGTGGTGCTCAACGCGGGACGCGGCACCTCCGGCGGCGCCGGAAGCTGGGGCAACGGTTTCCTCCCCACCGAGTTCGCGGGCACGCTCTTCCGCAACCGCGGCGAACCGGTGCTGAACCTGAGCAACCCCGCGGGCCTCTCCGCCGAAATGCAGGCGAAGACGATCGAAGCCGTGAAGGATCTCAACGGCATCAGGCACGCCGCGATCGGCGACCCGGAGGTGAACAGCCGCATCGCCGCCTATGAACTCGCGTTCCGCATGCAGTCCGCGGCCCCGGAACTGATCGATCTCTCGAAGGAGAGCAAACGCACGATCGACGCGTACGGCCTGGATCGCGACGAGCCGGAGATTCAGGCGGCCCGCGGCGGCGGCAAGGGTCAGTTCCGCGCCTTCGCCACCAACTGCCTGCTCGCGCGCCGGCTCGTCGAACGCGGCGTGCGGTTCGTTTCGCTTTTCCACGCGTCGTGGGATCACCACTCGAATCTGGACGTGGAGTTGCCGCACAACTGCCTCATGGCCGATCAACCGGTCGTGGCGCTGGTGAAGGATCTGAAGCAACGCGGCCTGCTGGACGAAACGCTGGTGCTGTGGCTCTCCGAGTTCGGCCGCACGCCGCTCGGCGAGAACCGTGCGGGCCGCCCCGGCGTGACGGGTCGCGACCATCACCCGTTCTGCTTCTCGATTTGGGCCGCGGGCGGCGGCATCAAGGGCGGGCAGGTCATCGGAGCGACCGACGAGTTCGGCTGGAACATCACCCGCGATCCCGTACACATCAACGACCTGCACGCGACCATCCTGCACCTCTTCGGCATCGATCACCTGAAGCTGACGTACCGCTTCCAGGGTCGCGACTTCCGCCTGACGGACGTCGCCGGCAAGGTCGTGAAGCCGATGCTGGCGTGATCGCGGTCACAACCTGCGGCGGAGGCGCTCCGCGTCGGCGTGCCGCTTCGCCAGTTCCTCGCGAAGGTCCGCCAGCATCCAGTCGCGGTCGCGGCCGGCGTACCGTTCCGGCGGGATCGGTTCGCCGATCGAGACGCCGATCGTGCTCGGCCCCGGAGCGAGGATCGGGGGCGACCAACGCGGCAGCGTCATGAACCGATTCCACGCCTCGAAACATCCCGCGAGACCAACCGGCACGATCGGGCACTGCACGCGGCGAATCAGGAGCGAGACGCCGGGCTTCAGCGGTTGCACCTCGCCGGTGTGCGTGCGTTCGCCCTCGGGGAACATCAGCACGGCCTGCCCGAGTTTGAGGCGATCCAGCACGAGTTGGATGCCGTCCTTCCCCATGTTGCGGTCGATGGGGATCGCGTTGAGGCTTCGGATGAGCGGGCCGAGAATCGGCTGCGAGAGGAGCGTGCTCCGTGCGAGGAACGTGAGGTAGCGGTTCACGCTCGCCCCGATCAGCACGGGGTCCAGCATCGACTGATGGTTCGAAACCAACAGCACGGGCCCGCTCCGCGGCACGTTCGACCGGCCCGAGTAGCGGTAGCTGAAGCCGAAGAAGTAAAACGGGAACGCGAGCAGGTTCGCGAAGTCGTACCAGCGGCGGCCGATCAGCGAGGGGCGGTCGGACATCGTCGAGCCACCTCCGCGGCGAGTCGGTTCAGCGTGGCGGTCGCGTCCAGGTTCGTGGTGTCCACGAGGATCGCGTCCGCGGCGGGGATCATGGGAGCGAGATCGCGCGAGGCGTCCCGTTCGTCCCGCTCGGCCTGCGATCGCAGCACTTCGGCCAGCGGGGTCGGATCGCCCTTGGATTGAAGTTCGCGGTGGCGGCGCTCCGCGCGGGCCGCCGGATCGGCGACGAGGAAGAACTTGCACTCGGCGTTCGGGAAGACGAACGTGCCCTGATCGCGGCCTTCGCACACGAAGTTCCCGCCGGAGGCGATGCGCCGCTGTTGCTCGGCGAGGTGCAACCTCACCGCCGGGATCGCGGCCACGAGGCTCGCTCCTTGCGAAGCCTCGGGCGTGCGGATCATCGCCGTCACGTCCTGGCCGTTCAGGACGACGCGGCCGGGCGGAAGGTCGAGGGTGAAAGCAGGCAACGCGGCGGCGACGGCGGCGGGATCGCGAAGGTCCGTGCCGCGAAGCAGGCATCCGAGCGCGATGGCGCGGTACATCGCGCCGGTGTCCAGGAACTGGAACCCTAGCGATTCCGCGAGCAGCTTGGCCGCGGTGCTCTTCCCGCTCCCGGCCGGCCCGTCGATGGTCACGATCATGGCGGGCTCACAACTTGATGCCCAGGTCCTTCAACTGACGGGCATCCACGGGAGCGGGGGCGCCCGTCATCAGGTCGCGGGCTTTCTGGTTCTTCGGGAAGGCGATCACGTCGCGGATGTTGCTCGTCCCGGCGAGGAGCATGGCCCAGCGGTCGAGGCCGAGGGCGATGCCGCCGTGCGGCGGGGCTCCGCTCTGGAGGGCGTCCAGCAGGAAGCCGAAGCGAGCCTTCGCTTCCTCTTGTTCCATGCCGAGCATCTTGAAGACGCGGTTCTGCACGTCGCGGTCGTGGATTCGAATCGACCCGCCGCCGACTTCGTATCCGTTCAGCACGAGGTCGTAGGCCTTGGCGCGGACCGTTCCCGGTTCCGATTCCATCCTGGAGACGTCTTCGTCGCGCGGGGACGTGAACGGGTGGTGAATCGCGGCCCACCGCTTCTCCTCGTCGTCCCAGGCGAACATCGGGAAGTCGACGATCCACGCGAACTTGAACTCGGAGTTGTTCGCGACGAGTCCGAGCTTGTTCGCGAGGTACGTGCGAACGCCGCCGAGCGCATCGCACACGACCGCTTCGGAATCGGCCACGAAGAGCAGCAGGTCTCCGGGTTGGACGCCGAGCCGCTCCTTGAGCCGGGTCTTGAGCGCGTCCGGGAAGAACTTCTCGATCGAACCCGTGAGCTTCTCGCCCTCGGCCTTGAGGAACGCGAGCCCCTTGGCCTTGTACGTGCTCGCGACCTTGGGCAACTCGCCGCCCGGCTTCAGGGCTGTGTTCGAGAACTTGTCCGCGGCGCCCTTCGCGTTGATCGCGCGGACGACGCCGCCCGCCGCGATCGCGTCCTTGAGGAACGCCGCCTCGCTCTCGCCCGCCAGATCCGTCACGTCCGTGATTTCGAGCCCGTAGCGAAGGTCCGGTTTGTCCGACCCGTACTTCGCCATCGCGTCCGCATACTTGATGCGTGGAATCGGCGTCTGAACCGTGACTCCGAGGCAATCGCGGAACACTTCGACCGCGAGGCCCTCCATCAATCCGAGCACGTCGTCCTGCTCGACGAACGACATCTCGACGTCGAGTTGAGTGAATTCGGGCTGTCGGTCCGCCCGCAGGTCTTCGTCGCGGAGGCAGCGGGCGATCTGGAAGTACTTGTCGTACCCCGCGATCATCAGAAGCTGCTTGTACAACTGCGGGCTCTGCGGCAGCGCGAAGAACTCGCCGTTGAAGACGCGGCTCGGAACAAGGTAGTCCCGGGCGCCTTCCGGCGTGCTCTTCCCGAGCAGCGGCGTCTCGAGTTCGAGGAAGCCGCGAGCGTCGAGGAAGTCGCGGATCACCTTGTTCATGCGGTGCCGCATCGTGAGGATCTTCTGGAGCGAGCGGCGGCGTAGGTCGAGGTAACGGTACTGAAGGCGAAGGTCTTCGTTCGCGGGTTCCTCGTCCGGAAACTCGGTGACGCTGAACGGCAGCGGCGGGCACGCGTTGAGCACGGTCATCGATTTCGCGACGAGTTCGATCTTGCCCGTGGGGATGTCCCGTTCCATGCCCGGGAGCCGCTTCCGCACTTCGCCCGCGATCGAGACCACCCACTCGCGGCCGAGTTCGTTCGCCCGCTTGAACAGATCGGCGTCGTCCGTTTCGAACACGACCTGCGTGAGGCCGTAGCGGTCGCGAAGGTCGACGAACACCTGCTTGGCGTAGTTTCGGGTGATGAGCACCCATCCGTTCAGGGTCACGGTTCGCCCGACGTGGTCTTCACGAAGTTCGCCGCAGGTCGTCGTCCGCTGCCACTCGGCCATGGGATCCTCGGTTCGTTCCAACTCGCGGGCCGTTCGGCCCGGGTCCGATGATTATAGAGATGCGTCGGCCGATGGTCCGGTTCGCCGGCGGCGACCCGCGGCCGGGGCTTGCTCCCGGCCCCGGGACCGGGTACCCTCGCGATCGACGACTGAATTCCTCGCAGGAACCTCCGATGTTCAAGCGCCTGGCTCTGTTTTCCGCCGCGATCGCGGCCTTCGCCCTCGCCCTGTACGCCTCCGCGGAACGCACCGCCGCCCCGGAGCCATTGCCCATCCCGGAGATGAAGTTCAACGACGTGAAGGAGATCGCTCCCGGCGTGTTCTTCCGCTACTCCTCGATCAGCGCCTCGGACAAGAACATCCCGTTCGGCGGGTCGAACCACACGTGGATCGTGTTCAAGGACTACGTCGTGGTCATCGACGCGAACTTCCCCAAGGAAGCGGCGGACGTGATCGCGGACATCAAGAAGACGACCAAGAAGCCGATCAAATACGTGCTGGACACGCACCACCACGGCGACCACGCCTACGGGAACGCGGTGTGGGCCAAGGAGGGAGCCCAGATCGTGGCCAGCAAGAACACCACGCGGCTGCTCAAGGTGAACGGCCCGAAGCAGTGGGAAGAAGCGGGCAAAGGGCAGGACGGCCGCGAAGACGTGCGCAAGTCCGAACTCAAGCAGGTGGACATCGCCTTCGACGACAAGCACGTGCTGGACGACGGAACTCAGCGAGTCGAGTTCCTCCACTTCGGCCACTCGCACACCATCGGCGACGCGGTCGCGTACCTTCCCAAGCACAAGATCCTCTGCACGGGCGACGCCTGCGTGAACGGCGCGTTCAACTTCATGGGTCACTCCAATTCCGCGTCGTGGATCAAGTGCCTCGACGCGATGCACAAGCTGGACATCGACATCATTTGCCCCGGCCACGGCAAGCTCGCCCGCAAGGATCTGCTCCTGACCGAGAAGCGTTACTTCTCCGAACTCCGCGAGGCGGTGAAGAAGGGCATCGACGCCAAGAAGACCCTCGAAGAGATCACGAAGGAACTGAACTTCCCGTGGTACAAGGAGTGGACCGGCGTCGAGGTCGCGGGGCCGGACATGAACAAGCAGAGCGTGAAGCACGTGTACGACGAACTGACCGGCAAGATCGACCATGATCGCCTCGGCGCGTTGCCATCGCCTCTGGACTGGCGCGCCGGCCCGCGTGGCGTGAGCCTCGCCGGCCGATGATGAAAAGTTCACGATAGCCTCCCGACGGAGACGAGTCGATGTACTTCCAGCCGCCTCCGCCGCGTGAACCGAAGGCCCCCGTGGCGGCAGCGCCTCCTCCGCTTCCCACTCCTCCAGTCGAAGTCGAAGCACAGGCGCCACCCGCGTCCGAGGTGGATGTGGCGCCGGTCCAAACGGCCGCGTCCGGGGCCAAGGTGGATCCCCCGAACAGCCGCGGCTCGTTCCGAATTTTCCGGCTCGCGGGAACGGATATCTGCGTTCACTGGTCGTGGTTCGTCGCGGCCTACTTTCTGATTCAGGATCGCCAGATCCCCTATTCCTCGATGATGTGGCACGTGGCCGAATACGTGGCCGGGTTCGGCCTCGTGTTGCTCCATGAGATGGGCCACGTGCTGGCATGCCGGCAGGTGGGTGGAGCCGCGGATCGAGTCGTGCTGTGGCCGCTTGGCGGATTGGCGTTCGTCGCACCTCCGCCTCGACCCGGCGCCACGTTGTGGACCGTCGTCGCCGGACCACTTGTCAACCTTGTGTTGGCGCCCGCCTTGATCTTGCTGGCGTTCTTGACGGCTCCCGCCGCCGAGGGGGAAACCAACACGGACTTGAACATGTTGTTCAACATGCTGGCGTGGTTCAACCTCGTGATGCTGGTCTTCAACCTTCTGCCGATTTTCCCCATGGACGGCGGCCGCATCCTGCAATCGGCGCTGTGGTATTGGCTCGGTCGCGCCAAGGCGATGGCGGTTTCCGCCGGCCTGGGCGTTGTCACGGGGGCGGCGCTTGGAGCGTTCGCGTTCACGACAGGCGAGTGGTGGCTGGCCGCGGTCTCGGGGTTCCTGATTCTGGGGGCCCTCGGCGGCATCGCTCATTCCCGCATGATCGCCCGGCTGACGGACGCAAGGAGACGGACGGACCGCCATTGCCCGAACTGCCAATCGGCCGCGCCGATCGGCGAGTTCTGGCGGTGCGCCAAATGCCTGAAATGGTGCGATGCGTTCGCGAACGCGACGGCCTGCGAGAAGGGCGGGGAACACGTGCCGAACGAATCCTGCCCCGACTGTGGCCGCCAACTCTCGCGGACGGATTGGCTGGCCATGTCGCCCACGGAGTGACAATCCTGTGTCACTCGCTCCCGATCGGCTTCAGTTTCGATCCCAGAGCGTGTCGTCCGTGCCGATGTCGAAGACGTTCTCCTTGTCGCGGAGCGCCACCTCCGCGGGCGAGGCCGCGCTCGGGTTCCGCACTTTGTCCGTCCATCCTTCCACGTGCCCATCCGCGAAGCAGACGTTCGCCGTCTGCGGGAAGTACCGGAAGTGGATGCTGGGGTTCCGCAGGCTCGGCGGGTCGATGACGGCGGTTTCAATGAGGCTCGGCCCGGTGGCATTGATCGGCGTGCCGCCGGGGATGCTCCAGCAGGCGGTCGCGAAGCAGATCGTCTGGCTCGTGCTGGCGAGGTGTTCGATCCGCGTTCGCGACCACATCTCGCCGGGCATCGCGCCGACGGGCAACTGCGGCACGTGCGCGGGCGAAAGCGGAGCGAGCGTGCGGTAGTTGTAGCCATAACCGCCGGTGGCGCCGTCGAACGTGAGATACACCTTCCCCGGAGACTTCGCCGGGTTCCGGAACATGCCCTGATTGTTCTCGAGGTAGGGCATCAGATGCCCCTGCGTGAAGTCGATCTGGTTTCCGCCGGAGTCGCAGAGCGCGAACCACCAGCGGACGTGCCCGTTCTCCAGCGTGCGGGCGGGCGGAAAGACGCCGCCGTTGGCCGCGGCCCAGTTGTGGACCGCGAGCCCGAGTTGCTTCAAGTTGTTCTGGTCGCGCGTGCGGTTGGCCGCGGCCCGCACTTTCTGCACGGCCGGGAGCAGCAGCCCGATGAGAATCGCGATGATCGCGATCACCACGAGCAGTTCGATGAGCGTGAACGCGGTTCGCCTCACGGTTTCCATCATCTCAGGGGAACGGCCTCGAGGGAAGGGCTTGCGCCGTCCGCTCGTACGGACCTCACTACACTCGGGCGTCGAGGCGAAGCAGGACGAACGCCTGTGTCAGTATCGTTGGCATGGAATCGTTCGGGGCAGGGGCGCGGTTGCGAGATTCATCGCTCCTGCTTCATGGAATCGGAACCTCGAATGCGCTCGTACAGTTCCAGCGGCAGCCCGTCCGGGTCGGCGAAGAAGGTGAACCGCTGGCCGGTGTACTCGTCCACCCGCACCGGCTCGACCGCGACGCCGTGTTCCTGAAGACGCCGGATCGCCACCTCGAGTTCGTCCACGCGGAACGCGAGGTGCCGCAACCCACACGCCTCCGGGTAGCTTGGCCGCGGAGGCGAGTCCGGGAAACTGAACAACTCGATCCGCGAGCCGTCGGGCAGTTTCAGATCGAGCTTGTGCGACCGGCGGGCCTCCCGGTACGCCTCGGCGATCACCTCCAATCCGAGCGTCTCGACGTAGAAGCGCTTCGACCGCTCGTAGTCCGAGCAGATGATGGCGGCGTGGTGCGTGCCCGAAACGAGCGGCGTGCGGTCGCTCATGTGTTCACCGCGAGAGGTTGGGCCGTCGGAAACGTCAAATCCGAGGGCCGTCACTTGGCAAGCAGAAGTTCGGCCGCGTCCTTCACCCATCCGCTGTGCCAGTCGTGCTTGCGGGCGGGGCCGTCGCGGTACTCGTGGGCGATCTTCAACTTGTCCATGAGGATGTGGGCCGCCTCGTGTTCGGCCCGGAAGTTCCCGTACCCGAGCAGGATCAGTCGCTTCTCCGTCCGGAACGTGTTCGCTTTGGCTTCCAGCAGCTTGCTCACCTGGTAGCCGTCGAAGTTCGCGGGCGTGCCGAAGATGTCGCCGCTGCCGTACTTGCCTGGCTTGTCCAACATCAGCGGGGCGTCCCACGCGACGGCCCGGCCGAACACGTCCGGATTCCTCAGCAGCAGCGACCACGCTCCCCAGCCGGATTTGCTGAACCCGAGCAGAAGTCGGCCATCGGCGGCGGACGTCGCCGGGTACGTCTTGTCCACGAACGGGACCACGACTTTGAGCAAGTGGCTTTCCTGTCGAACCTCGGGCTTGGTCGGGTGGTCGGCGTACCACGGCAAGTGCGTGAACGACGGGGCCACGAAGATCGCGTTCAACTTGTTGTGCAGGTCGAGTTTCTGGACTTCCTTCAACCCGTCGCCGTACCGGCTCTCCGTGCCGGCCTCGACTGGCAGCACGTACACCACCGGGTACGACTTGCCCTTCTCCGCCTTCTCGGGCAACAACACCCGAATTTGGGTCGGCTTGGCCTGATACGGGGAGCGAACCTCGTGGACGAGAACCCCGCTCACGTCCCTCTTCGCTTCGGAAATCGAGACGGGTTCCTCGGCCCCGACGGACGGAGCGACGAGGGCCGCCAGCATCAGACTGATCCAGTTCACGCGTCTCACGGGTTCTCCCCTTCGGGCACGACGACGAATCCCACACGGCTCGTGACGAAGAGCGGCCCGGACAAATCCACCCACCCGCCCTCGCCGACCGTCGCGGTGGCGAGCAGGCCCAACCGCGTTTCAGTGGCCGCATCGAACCCGAACACCGACACGCGCACCCCGACCGCGACGCCGTCGACGTGGAACCGAGGAATGGTCCGGTCTTCACCGAAGCGAAACGTGAAGTGCCGGTCGCGGTGCAGCGGGATCATGTCGACCACGCGATCACATCAGGTTGAGCGTGCCACGCGTGACGCCGAGTTGGTTCAACGCGCGAAGTTGCTTCCACACGGTGCGGCCGTCGTCGTCTCCGGCCAGGACGCGGCGATAGCGTTCCATCAGCGGGCCGACCTCCTCCGGCGACTCACGCAGCAGATCGATGCGGAAGCGACGCAGGCCGAGGGCCACCATGCGGCCCGCGTACTCCGCCGCGCTCTGGGCCACGCTGTTGAACACCGTGTTGCGGCAGCCCGTGTCCGGATGCACGGGGAACTCCGCCCCCACGCGGTCCCGAAGTTCCACCTTGTGCGTGTCGCACGGCCGCCCGCAATCGCGGTGATCCTTCCCCTGCGAGAGAAACGCCGCGAAGACGCAGTGCTCCATGTGAAACATCGGCATGTGCTGATGGATCACGGGTTCGAACCACTCCGGATTGGCGTGGCGAATCAACGAGGCGAACTGATCCCAATTCAGATCGAAACTCGGCACGAGGCGAACGAGCCCCTCCCGAATGAAGAGGTCCGCGGTGAGTTCGTTTGCGACGTTGAGACTGAAATCGCCGACAAGCTTCGCTTGCGGCAGGTGTTCCCGGAAATGCGCGAGCGAGGCGAAGTTGCGGACCAACACGATATCGGGCTCGGCCCGCATGATCGGGGCGTGGAAGCCGTCTTCGCCGGGCTTCAGGATGCGGAGCGACGCGAGGCCGATGGGCACGCCTGCGGCGCGGGCGCGGGGCACGGCCTCCTTGTAACGGCGGAGGTCCTCGAAATCGCAATACACGGTCGAGGGGCGTTCCTTCAACGCGGCATCGAGTTGATCGAGGTTGCGGACCAACACGGAAAGCTCCGCCGAGCGGGGGGCGGAATCTTCCGCCGAGCGGGAGGCGTCTGCCCCCCGTGCCGGAAGCATCGTGCGGAGTTCCTTCAAGACATCGATTCTCACCGCATGTGCGGGGTGACGCTTCGCGGCGAGCATGGCGGCGGCTTGGCGGCGAAGATCGTTCAGCACGCTCCGTGGAAGCATCACCGATTCGGGAAGGTCAAGCCTTAGCGAGTCCAGTTCAAATGGCGTGTCGCCGAGGCGGCCGAGTTGGTCGCGAATCTCGTCTTCGGACGTGGGTCGCTTCTTCGCGGCTTCCAGCGGCCCGGACCACGACGCGGTCGACGTTCCCGATTCGCCCTGCAGCGTGAGTTCCACGGCGCCGCCGAGCGAGCCGCGGAGCAGGGCGCGGAGCGAAAGCCGCTTCGCGGGCTTGTCCTGCGAGTACGTGTGCTCCAGCTTCTTCCGCAGGGCCGGGTCGTCCGTCTTCCAGATGATGCAGCCTTCGGGGATGTCCGAAAAATTTAGGGCGTTCGGCTCGAAGCGGAGTTCCACGCCGCTGGTTCGCCTCGAGGAGTGAACGCTCCACACGCGACCGCCCGGTTCTTGCGTTTCGGGTTTGCCCAGGTCGAAGAGCACGCCGTCGCCGGGCTTCACATCCACGTCGTCGTCCACGTGAACGAGCACGCCGCGTTTCGTGAATCCGGCGACCGTGCCGAGGCGGATGCCGCGGCTCTTCGGGAAGCGACCGCGGACCAGTTTCTGGTGATCGACGCCGTCGAGGAATCCAGGCACGAACCCGCGGCTGAACGTCTGCGCGAGTTCCAGTTCCTCCGTGTGAGGCAGCGAGAATCGGCGCCGGCTCAGCTTCGCGTCGAGAGCCTTGCGGTACGTTCGGGTCGCGGCGGCGACATACGGCCCGCCCTTCAAGCGGCCCTCGATTTTGAACGAGATCACGCCCGCGTCCACAAGAGCATCGATGTGGTCGAACGCGGCGAGGTCTTGCGGGGAAAGCAGGTACGCTTTGTCGCCGAGGTCGCGGCGTGTTCCATCGACGATCATGTCGTAGGGGAGGCGGCAGGCCTGGGCGCACTGGCCGCGATTGGCGCTCCGGCCGCCGAGGGCCTCACTCGTGAGGCACTGCCCGCTGTACGCCACGCAGAGCGCCCCGTGCACGAACACTTCCACCGGGAGATCCGCGGTCGCGGTGATGGCGCGGATGTCCGCGAGGCTGAGTTCGCGGGCCAGCACCGCTCGTTCCACGCCGAGCTTCTTCACGAACGAGATGCCGTTCCGTTCCGTGATCGTCATTTGGGTGGAAGCATGGACCGCGAGCGTGGGCGCCATCGCGCGAATGAGACGAACCAAACCGAGATCCTGAACGATGACGGCATCGACGCCCGCCTTCGCGATCGCGGCGACGAACCGTGCCGCGTCCGGCAGTTCGTCCGAGAAGATGAGCGTGTTGAAGGCCACGAATCCGCGAACGTTGCGGTCGTGCAGGAACCGCATCACGTCCGGAAGTTCATCGAGCGTGAAGTTCGCGGCCCGGGCGCGGGCGTTGAACTGCGAGAGGCCGAAGTACACGGCGTCGGCGCCGTTCGCGCACGCGGCGCGGAGCGCCTCCCAGTCTCCGGCGGGGGCCAACAATTCCGGCGCGGCGTGCGTCATCCCTTCAGCATATCAGGCGCCCGCGCCCTTCCGAATCAGCCGCATCGCCTCGGCGAACACGATCACGCCGCTCGTCGCCGCGGCGATGACCAGCCAATCGACCCACTCCAGCGGTTCGACGTGGAACACGGCCCCGCCGAAACTGACGATCAACCACTGGCCGATCACCGTGAGCGAGGCGATGCCGAGGAACGTGCGGTTCGCGAACAGCCCCTTCAAACCGGACTCCGCGGTCGAAAGCGATCGGCAGTTGATCTGATTCCACACTTGGAAGAAGACGTACACGGTGAAGAAGATCGTGCCTTGCCGCACGGTCAGGGTCGGGAAGTCCGTAGAGGCCGCGCCGTCGCCCGCGAACCACTTGCCGTGTTCCATGCCGATCAGCAGCACGAACATCGCCACCACGAAGAACGCGGCCGTGCCGAGAATCGTGACGAGCATCGATCGCGTGATGATGCTTTCGTCGCGGCGTTTCGGCGGCTTCGTCATGAGCCCGCGCCGCGGCGGCTCCGAGCAGAGCGCGATCGCCGCGAACGTGTCCATGATCACGTTGATCCAGAGCAATTGCAGCACGGTGAACGGCGGGCGGAAGCCGAGGAACGGGCCGAGGAACGCGATCGCCAAAGCCGAAACGTTGATCGTGAGTTGGAACTGGATGAACCGCTGGATGTTCTCGTAGAGCGCCCGGCCCCAGTGAACGGCCCGCACGATGGTGCTGAAGGCGTCGTCCAGCAGCACGATCTTGCTGGCTTCTTTCGCCACTTCGGTGCCGGCGATGCCCATGGCGAGGCCCACGTCCGCCTTCTTGAGCGAAGGGGCGTCGTTGGTGCCGTCGCCGGTCATGGCCACGACGTGGTTCTGCTCCTGGAGCAGCTTCACGAGGCGATATTTGTCCAGCGGTTTGGCGCGGGCGAGGATGCGAAGCCGTGGCAACTTCTCCTTCAACTCGTCGTCCGTGAGGGCGGCGATTTCGTCCGAGGTGAGCACGAGAGCGTCGCCGGTGTCGAGGAGGCCCGCGTCGCGGCCGATGGCGCGGGCGGTATCGGCGTTGTCCCCGGTGATCATCTTCACTTCGATGCCCGCGTCGCGGCACTCGGCCAAGGCTTGCGGCACGTCGTCGCGGAGCGGATCGCGGATGGCGACGAAGCCGACGAAGGCGAGCCCGCGTTCGAAGTCGCCGCGGCAGGCGCGGATCGCCTCGGGATCGGAGGGGAAGTCCGCGGGAAGCGTGGCCTGGGCGAAAGCCAGTGTCCGCATCGCCTCTCCCGCCGCGTTTCGAAGCCGCGCCTCGATCGAGTCTCGAACCTCGGCGACGGGAACCGCCGTGCCGTCCGCCCGGAGCGCGAACTCGCAACAGGCGAGCACCATCTCGGGCGCCCCCTTCACGAACGCGACCGTGCGATCCCCGTCGCGAACGACCGTGGTCATCCGCTTGCGTTCGGAGGAAAAGTGAATCTGATCCAGCGCGGGGTGTTCGGCGCGAAGGGTGCGATAGTCCTGGCCGCGATCCTTCATCCAGACGAGCAATGCGCCCTCGGTCGTGTTCCCGACCGTGAAGAGGCGGCCGTCCTTCTCCTCGAGATTCGCCGTGGAGTTCACCGCGGCGTTGAGCGCGAGCGCAGAGGCGAGCGCCGCCGATTCTTCGATGAAGTCCGCACGCACCACCGTCATCCGGTTCTGCGTCAGCGTTCCGGTCTTGTCCGAACAGATGACGGTGGCGGAGCCGATGGTCTCGGTGGCGACCAACTGACGAACGAGAGCGTTCGCGCGAGTCATCTTCCGCATCGCGAGCGCCAGGGACACGGTGACGCTCATGGGCAGCCCCTCGGGCACCGCCACGACGACCACGATGACCATGTACACGAAGTACGAGAGCAGCGCCTTGACGCTCGCGAGGTGAACCTTGCCCGCGTCGTCGTCCGGGCCGGGCCAGCGGAGTTCGCCCACGGCCAGCCCGCGGACCAGCAGAGCGAGGAAGATGGCGATCGCGGCCCAGTAACCGACCTTGCTGATGAGCCCGGCCAGCTTCGCGAGTTTCTCCTGAAGCGGGGTCGCGGCCTTCGAGATGGTCAGCTTTCGCTGCACGCGGGCTTCGCGGCTCTCGCCATCGGGTTCGTCGTCCCCCTCTCCGGAGAGCTTTCTCGCGATGGCTCCGATCATCGTGTCGTCGCCGACGTTCGTGACGAGGAGCCGACCGGCGCCGTCCACCACCTGCGTGCCGCGATAAGCGATGGTGTCGTCGCCGCCGTCGGACTCGGAGCCCCGCTTGTCCACGGGTTCGCTTTCGCCCGTCATCAGCGACTGATCGAGGAGCAGTTCGGCGGCGTGAACGAAGCGGCCGTCCGCGGGGATTTCGTCGCCGGTCTCGAGTTTCACGAGATCGCCGACGACCACGTCTTCGAGCGAGACGACGCGTTGAACCCCGTCGCGGATCGCCTTCACGCGGATGGCGTCCTTGTTCGCGTTGAGCTTCTCGAACTCGCGGTCGCTGCGGTGTTCGGACCAGAACGCGACTCCGGTGGCGAGGGCGACGGCGATCATCACGGCCAGGCCTTCGAACGAGAGTTCGCCGAGGGCCGCGCTGGCGATCACGAGCGCTCCGGCAAGCGTGAAGAGAGACGTGGGCACCCACGGCCGCAACTTCGCGAAGAAGGCCAGGCTCATCGTGAGGACGACGAGAAACAGCCCGACGACGCCCGCGACGGGGCTCGACTCGAAGAGATCCACGACGATCTTGAGCAGCGAAGCCGCCAGCAGGATCCGGATGATCGGCTCGTCGAACTTCTCGAGGAACTTCTTCCATCCCGGTTCGCGGGGGAGCGGCGTGAGGCGGTTCGCTCCGAAGCGTTCCCGGCTGTCCGTCGCTTCAGCGGAGGTGAGGCCGTCGCGGGCCGCGTGCGGAAACAGGCTGGTGATGTCGCGGAGAGATCGCATCGAACCCCACGGGCGGAGGCGGAGGCTGGAGAGTCATGATACGTGCGAGGAGAACGAACGTGCGTTCAGACCGCACCGGTGAGCGCCGACAATTCCCGAACGCGCGAGGCGACGGGGAGGCGGGCCGGGGCATCGTCCAGTTTCGAGATCAGCGCCTCGAGTTCGGCCGCGGTGGGGCGCTCGAGCAGTGTCGCGAGGCCGTCCGGAGCCAGGCCGATCCCCGGGTGAAGGATCCGCCGATATCATTGCTTAAGAAGGAGCGCTGGTGGAACTGAACATCCGACTCGCGACCGAAGCCGACCTGCCCGCCATCGTGGACATCTACAACCAGTCCATTCCCGGCGGGTGGTCCACGGCGGACACGCGACCGATCGCGGTGGCGGATCGCGTGGAGTGGTTCCGCAAATTCGACCCGGCGCGGCGGCCGATCTGGGTCGCCGAACTTGGCGAAGAGGTGATCGCGACGACGTACCTGTCGTCCTTCTATGGCGGCCGCCCGGCCTACGACGCGACCGCCGAAATCAGCACGTACATCGCGGCGGCCCACCAGCGAAAGGGAATCGGCCGCCGCCTCAAGGGGTTCGTCATCGATCAGTGCCCGCGGTTGGGCGTCACCACGCTGCTCAGCATGCACTTCGATCATAACGTGGCGACGAAACGGATGAACGACTCCTTCGGCTTCGAGGTCGTCGGCCATCTGGCGGACATCGCCGTCGTTCAGGGCGCAAGCCGCGGCCTGATCATCGCGGCGAAGCGAATCCCCGCGAACCGGTAAAGTCCTTCGATCGAACGATCACTTCTCGATCATCACCTGCTTGGCCGGCTTCAGATGCGCTTCGTCGAGCTTGCCCACGGACCAGAGCAAGCCGCGGGTCAGAAGATCCAGGTAACGAGCGTCGCCCACCGTCTCGTTGTTGTGGCCCAGAGTCGTGGCGAAGACCTTCGTCTTCCCGTTGTATTTGTTCGTCCACACGCACACGGCCTCGGCCACGGTCTCCTTGCCGTTCTTGTTCTTGAAGATCTGCTTGCCCTTGGCGAGGGGCTGGGCCGTTTCGAGGAGCTTGCCCGCTGAGTTGTTGTAAAGCTCTTCGTTCACCGTCTTCCAGTCCTTGAGCCCGGCCGTGATCTTCGTGTCGTTGTCCACGAAGGTGATGTCGATCGGCGCCTGCGGGCCGTGCCCGGTGCTGGCGAGCCCGGTGAACTCGAACCACGGCGTGCTCTTCGGGTACCCTTCCGTGCGATAGCTGTGCATGCCGCAATGCGTGATCACTGCGGGGAGCCCGGCCTTGTGCGGCGCCAGAATCTTCTCCACCGTCTTGATGTCCTTCACGTCCGAGCAGCATTCGTCGTGTACGACCACGTCGAAGCCCTTGGCCCAGTCTTCCTTTTCGTACCACGGATTGAGGTGCTTCGTGCCGGTGTCCGGGTCGTAGGCGATGGCCCACTGCACGTTCGCGCGAGCCGAGACGCCCTTGGTGATGAGTTCCTGCTGCTTCTTGTAGTCGTGGCAGCATCCGCCCAGCACGAGCAGCGCGCGAATGGGCTTGGGTTCGTCCGCGGCCGGGGCACGGCTCAAGCCGAGCGCGGCGGCGAACATCAGAACGGCGGGGAGAACTCGCGGCATGGGTGGGCTCCGGGGAGTGGGCGCCGTTTCGCCGATGCGATCCGGCACGTCGTCATTCTGAGCGATCGCAGCGAATCGACCAGTTCCCGGCGCCTTCGGCGCAGTTCGCCCTCGCGACGGCGATCCGCCAATGAAGAGCGGCTCACCCGATTCGCCCCGTTTCGAGGAGACTGGAGTGAGCCACAAGGCGGAGTTCTTGAATGCCACGTCGAATGAGTCTGCACGCCTCGTCACATGTCCCGCGTGCATAGAGTACGGAGAACGCGATGCGCAGTTCCGCTGTCACTCCGACTTCACAAGCGAGCACATGAGCGGTTCGACGGCAATCCAACTCGATCGGCACGAAGCGAGACGGAGCCAGGACGTGCCCACGATCTCCGTGCTCGTCGGCCCGCACGAGCTCGGGCATCGCCTTTGGCGGTCGTGGAATTCCGGGAAGCATCGGCAGGTGGTGACTGGAAGTGATTTGGCAGCTTTGGCCGACAACTGGCTCCGTCAGCAGGCGGATGTCACCGAGCGCGCCAGGGACTGGGTCCGGCGATGCCAGGGGGCGGCTTTGCCGGATCTCTCCCGCATGACGACATACGACCTGGACCTTCTCTGGCACGACCTGCCTTCGCCGGCCGTTGATCCGGCGGCGTCCGTCGCCCATCGGATCCTGATCGCGCAGGCCCGGTCCGTTCCGTTCGACCCAGTGGAGATGATGCGCGGGTCCGGGGCGGCCGTCGCGCTGGCCGGGTTGTGGAACTTGCTGTCCGATCGGCCGGCGTTTCTCATCTGCCATCCCTCCGACGGCCTGCTTTCGGCCATTCGCGGGTTCGAACAGGTGTCGCGGCTCGTGCCGCCGTTGCCGCTCGCGGTCTGTGTTTCGGAACCGGAGTTCGAAGACTGTGTTCGACTGCCTTCGCGTGCCGCGACCTTGGCCCGAGAAGGCGAGATCCGCCTGCCCCGCGTCTCGCCGGATGACTTGGTTCAGCGATTGAAAGAGGCCGGCGTCATGGAACCGCTTCCCGACGCAACGATCCGGCGGCTCACCGACAGCGGCTTGGCGGAGGCCTATGTCGCGGCGGCCGTGGAAGCCCGGCTTCCGGCGCCTCCCGACGGGCACCGCAGCGCCTGCGAACGGTTCCTGTTCGAACAACTCGAATCGATGATCGAAACCGCGGGGCTGTTCACACCCAACCATGCGTTGGAGTTTCTCCACGGCAACCGGTCCGCGGAAGCGGACCTCGCGTGCACGGAGTTGAAGCTCGCGATCGAAGTCGACGGAGCGTACTACCATCTGAACGCCGACCAGTATCGCCGCGACCGCCGGAAGGACCACGCTTATCAGCGGCACGGATACTGGGTGCTGCGGTTCCTGGCGGAAGATGTCGTGGCCGATCTGGAATCGATTCTGAATACCATTCTGAAAGCGGTCGCGAGTCGTCGATCGGCCGGCTGATTCGAGGTGTTCCTTGTCCGATCTCCCCGATCTGTTGCTCGCGCGGCTGCTGATGCCGGCGAAGAAGCCACCCTCGCCGGGGGCCATTCATAAGGATGTGGCCCCGCTCATCCGCGGCGGACTGACCAAGGAACGTGTCGCGGACGTTTTCACAGGGTTCCGCTCCTCCGGATTGCTTCCGCCGAAGGGCCAGGCGCTGACCGATTCGGGCCGCGCTCGCGCACTGGCCGTGCTCGGTCTCGCCGAACTTCCCCCGAATTGCAACTGGGCGAAGGTCAAGGCGGGGTTCCTGGTGCCGAAGGCGCTCGGGTTGAAGCCGTGGTCCGAAGCGGAAGTCGCGAGGGTCGCCACGGCGGACAAGCTCGCAGCCCGGCTGCTCAAGTCGAAGTACGAGTTGCCGGTCTCTTCCGACACGAACCTCGGCGGCGTGGTCGAGTCGCTGGTGTGCAAGCTCGCGGGCTTCCCCGATTGCAAGAGCCTGAAGGAACTGGCGGCGGCGGCGCTCAGCCGCGAGTTGCAGGCGGATCCGCCGCTGTCCGCCAAGGACGCGACGAAACTCGCGCCGCGCATGCTGCTTGGCGTCACCAAGGCCGGTGTCGACGGCTACCGCATGAGGGTGATCGGTGGCTCGTTCGAAGACCGCGTCGAGCCGCCCGCAACGGACTTGCAGGCGTTCGCCACGGCCGTGCTCGACGCGGCTCCCGATTGCCCAACGGGATGGAGCGGGGACGATCTCGTGCTCATCTCGCATGTCTGGAATCATGTGGAGGCTCGGTTTCCATCGCAGGACTTGGCGGCCTTCAAGGAGAAGTTGCTCGCCGCCAATCGAGAACGACTGTTGTCCCTGAGCCGAGCCGACCTGGTGCAGGCCCTCGACTCGCAGGATGTTCGCGATTCCGAAACGAGTTACATGAATGCGACGTTTCACTTTCTCAAAATCCGAAAGAGACTCTGATGGCCCCCGATCCGCGAATCGCCGCGTATTGTTCGCCGAGCGGTCCGGAAATATTCAGCGGCATTGTTCACGGCAACCAGATTTGGACACCTGACCCGTATGACGTGCCGCTCATCCATTCCGAGGCGCGCGGCATCTTCGCGAAGCTGCTCGACCGCGCGTCCACGCCGAATCAACCGACGACGGGAAAGATCCTGCTGCTTCTCGGCGAGGGCGGCAGCGGCAAGACCCACCTGATGCGGTCGTTCCGGGCCGCGGCCCACGAGGACGGCGACGGCTACTGCGGCTACCTTCAACTCGCGACCGAAACCGACCACTACGCCCGCTACGTCCTCTCGAAGTTGATTGACTCGCTGGAGCGTCCGTACAAGGCGGGCCTGCGCGAAACCGGTCTGCGTCGGCTCGCCCGCTGCGTCCTCGATGTGATTGATGTCGTACCCGCCGAGGAACGCTCCAAGCTGTGCGAGGATTATCTTGAACCGGCGGAAGCGGCCGAACTGGTCGACCGGTTGGCGTACCTCGCCGTTCAGATGCCGCAGTTCGGGGGCGTCGACATCAACGTCATCCGGGCGCTGCTGTTCACCTTGGCGAACGATCCTCGCATCCACGCCGTGGTCATTCAGTGGCTCCGCTGTGAAGACCTGTCGCGGCGCGACCGCGATTTGGTCGGCGACCTAGTCCCGCGGCCGCAGCCCGAGATGCCGGCCAAGACCATCCACACGCTCGGCCGGATCATGTATTCGGTCGCGTCGTCCGCCTTTGTGCTGCTCGTGGACGAAATGGAATCCACCTACGACCGGGGCGAGAAGGACGACCCCGGCGCGAAACTCCGTTCCGCCATCAACACGCTGGTCGAGATCGCCGACTCGGTCCCCAATTGCGTCATCGTGATGGGCTGCATCCACCAAATGTTCAACGCGATGAAGGACCGGATTCCGCGCACGAAACTCGACCGACTGCTCCTCGACCCCGATTCGATGACTCTGGAGTTGTTCCCCACGCAGGATGAAATCGCGGCGATGGTGGAACAGCGGCTCCGAGCGCTGTTCGAGGTCGCCGGCGTGCCGCCGGATCCGGTCAACCCGATCGTGCCATTCAGCACGGCGGACATTGCCGGGCTCGTCGGTCTGCGTTCGCGGGACATCCTGGACAATCTCCGCCGTCACCGCGAGAAGTGCATGCAGGACGGCTGGTCGGATCCCGAATGGAGAACGGCCGCACCGCCTTCACCGCCGCCGGCTCCGCCAAGCTCCTGGCCGCAGCGCTGGAACGATTTTCTCACGGCGTTCGCGGTGAAGGTGCCGGATGAAGAACCGCACCTCGCCGAGCTGCTCCTCACATCGATCTTGTGCATCAACTCCGAACTCACGAATGGGCAGCGGTTCACGGCGACGCGGGACGATCGGTTCGTGACGGTCGAGTCTTCCGCCGAGCGGTTCTTCGTGGCGGTGTGCAACAAATCGACGCGGGGCGGCGGTCTCGCCAACCAGGTGAAGGAGGCCGCGGATCTGGCGGCGGGCGTTCCCGTGGTTCTCGTGCGCTCCACCGAGTTCCCGAAGGATGTGAAGCAGGCCGCGTCGAAGGAAATCGCCAAGCTCATGGCGCCGGTCGGGAAGGGTCGGCGCGCGGTAGTAGCAAATGCCGATTGGCGGGCGCTTGCGGCGTTCCAAGCCTTCCACGCTTCGCACCATGCTGAACCCGGATTCGCGGAGTGGCAGCTTGACGATCAGCCTCTGTCCGGTTTGACCGTCCTTCGCACGGTTCTGGCGCTCGACTGCCGCGTGCTCGTGAAACCCGTCGCCCAGTCTCCGGCACCTCCTGCTCCGCCGCCGAAGCCCTCGGTTGCTCCACCGCCACCGAAGCCCGCGCCTGCCCCGGCACAAGGCATCGTGCTCGGCACGACGCGATCCGCCATTCCCGCGACCGTGGAATTGACGACGGACGAACTCTGCCGCCACGCCGCGTTCCTCGGCGGCTCGGGCAGCGGCAAGACCACCGCCGCGCTGACGATCATCGAGCAGGTTCTTCTTTCCGGCGTCCCGGTCGTTCTACTGGATCGGAAAGGCGACCTCGCCCGCTACGCCGATCCCGAGGCGTGGTCCGAGGCGGAACCGGATGCCGCGCGGGCGGCGCGGCGTCAGCAGTTCCGGGAACGCATCGAGACGGCGCTGTACACGCCGGGGACGGACAAGGGCCGGCCGCTCCGCATTCCCATCGCGCCCGAAACAACGGGGCTGACCACGGCGGAATCCGAACAGATGGCGCAGGCCTCGGCCGCCGCGCTGGCACAAATGATGGGATACACGCAGCGTTCGCCGGATCCGAAGGTCGTCATACTTCAGAAGGCGATCGAAGTGCTGTCGCGTTCGGAATCCACGCCCGTGACGGTGAAAGGGCTCCAGTCGCTCGTTTCCTCCATGGACGAATCGCTGACGGCCGAGATCGACGGGTACGAGGAGAAGCACTTCAAGAAGCTCGGACAGGATCTTCTGACCACGGCCCACATCCATCGGCGACTGTTGGAGGACGGCGAACCGCTGACCGTCGACGGTCTGCTCGGGCGTCCGTCGGCAACGGCCCGCACGCGGCTCTCGATCATCAACACGCAGTTCCTCGGCGACGACAACGCGGTCGATTTCTGGGTCGCGCAGTTCCTGCTCTGCATCGACCGGTGGCGGGCCAAGTCGCCGTCCGCCGCGCTACAGGCGGTGTTCTTCTTCGACGAGGCCGACCGCTATTTGCCGGCCATCGGAAAGCCGGCCACCAAGGCCCCAATGGAAGGCCTGCTGAAGCGGGCGCGTTCGTCCGGCACCGGCATCTTCCTGGCGACCCAGAGCCCGGGCGACCTCGACTACAAATGCCGCGAGCAGATCCTGACCTGGCTGATCGGCCGGATCAAGGAGCCGGTCGCGATCGGCAAGTTGAAGCCGATGCTCGAGCGCCGCCCGGAAGCCGCCGAGAAACTGGCTTTGCAAAAGGCAGGCGAGTTCTACCTGGTGCGAGAATCCAACGTGCAACCGGTGCACGTGGATCGCAATCTGCTCGGCACCAGCCAGCTTCCCGAAGAGCAAATCATCCGCATCGCGGCATCGAGGCTCTGACTGGTACTGCAATAACCAAGAAGATGCAATCGCTCGGGCCCGTCGGGCAGGAGGCAGAACACGATGGCGATTCCCTTTCCGCACGAGCTTCTTGCCGCTCTGAACAAGATTGATCGGCCGGTGGCGTTCTGCACGAGCGGGCGCTTGCCCGACACCCATCCAGGTCTGGAAATCGCCGGCCTCGGGCCGATCGCATTGCCGCTCGAGAAACGGCAGGCTCTGGCGATCAAGAAGCGGGCGAGTCACGCACCTTTTGGCAAGGGAACGCGGACGCTCGTCGATCGGAACGTCCGCCGCGTTCGGCAACTCGACGCCGACCAGGTCTCGTTCACCAATCCCGCCTGGGAGGGCGTCGTTACGGATGCGCTTCGCACGGTCCGCTCCGATCTCGGGCTGGAAAAGCAGAAACTCGAAGCCCGCCTGTACAAGTTGCTGCTCTACGAAACGGGCGATTTCTTTCTTCCGCATCGCGATGGCGAAAAGCTCGACCGCATGGTGGCCACACTCGTCATCACGCTTCCCAGCCGTCATGATGGCGGGGAACTCGTCGTTCGGCACGACGGCCAGGAACACGTCATCGACTTTGCCGCGGCGAGCCGCTTTCAATCGCAGTTCGCCTGCTTCTATGCCGACTGCGAGCACGAGATTCGGCCCGTGCGGAACGGGTTCCGCTTGGCGCTGGTCTACAACGTCACGCTCGCCCGATCGAAGAAAGCGATCCCGGCTCCGAAGGGAAGTCAGTCGGTCGCCGCGGTTGCGGGCATTCTCCGGAAGTGGGGGCAGGATGCGGAGAAGGCGGACCCGGCGAAACTCGCCGTCCTGCTCGATCACAAGTACAGCCCGGCCGGTCTGGCATACGGAACCCTCAAGGGGCACGATCGGGCCCGCGCGGACGTGCTGTTCGCGGCGGCCCGGCAGACCGGCTGCGATGCGTCTCTCTGCCTGGTGACTCACTGGGTGAGCGGTTCCGCTGAAGACGATTATGCTTCCGGACGATACGGCCGGAGGCGGGGATATGACGACGACTACGCTGATGACGAAGACGGCGAACATGTGATGGGAGAAGTTTTCGACCACAGCCTGACGGCCCGACGGTTCAGCGACGCCGAAGGCCATTCGCTGCACTACGGCCGGATCCCGCTTGAAGAGACCGAGATCGTCTCCAGGACACCGCTGAGCGAAGGGAAGCCGGACAAGGAAGAATACGAGGGGTACACCGGAAACGAAGGCATGACCCTGGAGCGATGGTATCATCGCGCCGCGGTGATGGTGTGGCCGGGCGAGAGCCGCTTCGATGTGCTGTGCGAAGCCGGCATGACCGCCGCCGTCGGAGGTCTCGCGCGGATGATGAAGTTCGCGGAACGCGGAAACGAGCGCTGCCTCGAGTTCGCCAGGCGGATCATCGACTACTGGCCCGAGAGCGAGTTCTCCAATCCCCAGACGAGGCGGCTTAACCGCTCAGACGAATTCGATTTCGACGACGATGAGGACGCGGAGTTCGACGATGCGGAGGAATGCGACGACGAGCCGGAAATCCCTCAACGGGACGATCAGGACGATATCGGGCCCAGCCAGGCGTCGTTCCTTTCGCTGCTTGCCGTGCTGGGCGATGTTCCGTTGATCTCCCGAGCGATTCTCGAAGTACTGACGAAAGACGCGACACTCGATCCCGGCGCCGACCTGCTCGTGATTTGCCGGGGATTCGGTTGGCTGACGTTCGAAAGTGAATTGGCCGGCCTCTTCGATCGAGGTTCGGCCGAGACGCTTGAACGCGATGCCCGGATGCTCGTCGACTGGTCGCTGCTCCGGGACAAGTCCGCGGATCGGACACACCTGTGCCGGATTCTTGCCGGGAGGTTGGTTGCCGCATTGGAACGATGGGCTTCGCTGAAGGACAAGTGGGACTGGAGGGCCAGGAAAGTCAATTGCGTGAAACTCCTGCCGTTGTTCGTTCAGGCGAGCGTCGCACTGGAGTCGGACGAGTTGATCGATCAGTTGACGGAGGTGATCCTGAAGAACCCGAATCGTTTCAACGTGACATCCGTGCAGGTTCCGGCCTTGGAGCAAGTCGAGGGATGGCTGAAGCGGAATCTCAAGCGTTCGTGCGGCCCCTTGCAGCGCTGGCTGTCCGCGCTCCTCCTGGAATTGACGACCCTCGCCTCGCATGAGCCGCAACAGCCGAAGGACGGGCGACGCGATTCGGACACGGGTTGCACCTGCCGCGACTGTCAGGAACTCGGCCGCTTCCTCGCGGACCCGAACCGCACCTCATTCCGCCTGGCTCTCGCCAAGCAACGGCGGCAGCACCTCCACGACGTCATCGATCAGAGGCGGCTCGACACCTCGCACGTCACCGAACGCAAGGGCAGTCCATTCACGCTCGTATTCACCAAGAACATGGCCTCGTTCGAACGAGCCCGAGACGCGTTCCACCTTGTTCTCGAGCAACTGGCGAAGGTTCGCGAGTTGTGCGAATGGCTCAATGACCTCCAGGAGCGCGCCGCAACAGGGGTGGCGGCCGTGGCTCCATCCAAACGTCGGGCAAGAAGACAGCAATGATGCCGCCGGAGGCGAGACTCGATCGGCACGAAGTACGCCGGCATCACGCGGCGTGGAAGCGGTTCATGGCGGGACCTCTCGAGAGAGTTCCCGCCATGCTATGCGTCACGGGTCACTTGCCGAGTTTGCCGGTGACGCCGGCGCGGGCCGCGCGGATGCGGTCCAGGAGATTCTGCTTCGCGATCGAGGCGGGATCCTGAGCGCCCATCGGGGCGGGTGTCGGCGTCTGCGTGTCGACGCCGAGGTCGAGTTTCTCGTTGGCCGCTTCCAGATCCTGGCCGAGTTTGTCCTCGGTGTCCACCACGTCGGTTTCGCCGTACATGCGTTTCAGTTCGCTGAGCTTGAGCACGCGCTCGATGCGGAAGTACGCGATCTCCTCGTAGGGAACGAAGAACGCCCGCCCTTCATCCGTGGACCCTTGCTCGCGGCCGCGGAGCACGAGGTAGTGCTGCTCGAAGCGAACGACGCAATCGACCGTGATCATGCCCTGCCCGCGGAGAATGAGGTTTACCTGCGCGTGGTAGTGCTCCGGGATTTTCTTGAACAGATCGACGCAATCGTCCCGCCGCATGAGGGGTCCTCGATTCAGTTCCGGATCACTTCGAGGCTCACCGGCGGCTGAGTGAGCCGGCGGTAGAGCCATACTTGCGTGGCGGCCGCGGCCGCGCCGCCCGCCGCGCACACCCAGCGCCAATCGAGCTTCGCGATCGGCCCGGAGAGGACGACGGGGCTGCCGACATTCACGCTCGCGGCCGCGCCGTCCGCCGGCATGTCTTCGGTGGCCGAGAGGAGCATGGCGAGGGCGGCGGTGATCGCAAGGACGGCCGCGAGGCCGATCAGCGGCAGCCGCACGAGCGGCCGCCAATCCTGGCGATGCGAGAGAAGCCGGCATCCATCCCCGAGGCGACGCCAGAGCCGCGAGAAGCACGCGTCCGCGGCCTCGGCCGTGGCGAACGTCAGTACGAGGCGGCTCGCCGTATGTTGGGCCCGCACGATGTCCAGCGTGAGCGTGTTGTTCAGAAGGTCGAGGCGGGCCCGCTGCACGGCCGCGAGTTCGATCACGGTGGCGAGCGGGCCGAAGAGTTCGTCCAGGTCGCCGTCCCCTTCCGCCGCGGCGATCGTTTCGCCACGCGGTGCGCCCGTGTTCGGGGCGAGGTAGATCAATTCGGGGGTGAGAACGAGCAGCGAGTGCGAACGAAGTTCGGGGTTCGACCAGACCCGCCGCTTGGACGGGCGGCCTGAATCGATCGGCGGGCGATAAACGCTGAGTGCGGGCATGATCGCGATCCGGGCTCCCGCGCCGCGGGAGGAGGGGGAAAGACAATCCAACCCTTAACCGCTAGCACCGAAAACGCTTTGGGTCAAACCGCATTCGGCGGGGGAGGTGGCGGCATTCGGCGGGCCAGATACGACCGCAGGTGGATGACCAGCGTCACCGGGAGAACGCCGATTGCCGCCCCGATCAGGCTCCATGCCACCGTGCGGGTGAAGTGATAACTTCGTTCGCGGGCGGGATCTCGCCGTGAAACGATCTCTTCGTCGCCGCTTGGGGATGCGATCGGCTCGCGACCCGTGCGGAAGGGCGTGTAGAAGTTCGCGTCGCCGAGGGGCACGCCGTCCGCGATTCGCTTCGCCTCGAACGCCTGATACTCCTTCTGGTACGACTCTCCGAACGCGAGTTCGGCCTCGAACGGCTCGCGGAGTTCCGGCGTCGGCAGGCGTCCCAGCCGCCCCGCGGCGTGTTCGTGCAATCGCGTTCCCGTCGCGCTCAATTTCACGGCGCGGGCGAAGGCGCACCACGCCAGCGAACGCTGCCCGACCCGCAGCATCGTCTCGCCGATGGCGATCGCCAGATGCGGGCTCGGCGTCCGCGACTGCCGCCACATGCCGACCACGGCCAGCATCGGTTCATCGAACGGCGGGCCGGAGGTGTCGTTGTCGTCTCGCTTCAGTTTGGTGATGTGCTCGCGGATCGGCTTGAACCGTTCCCACTGGGTCGGGTCGTCCACCGGGTCGTCGAAGCTCAAGGTTCGTTCGGTTCGGCCGTGAACGTAGTCGTAGCTGGCCGAGCGGCCGATCCCCTCGCTGCGGTGCGTCCAGGAGTCCGGTCGAAGAACGCCGCTGGCGTCGAACGGGCTCCCGAGGAAGTCGCGAGTCGAGAGAACGGCCGGGCTTCGGAGGCCCAACTCGATATGCTCCGCGAGCAGAACCTGCCACGTTTCGCGGCCGAAGTGTGGATTCGGGTTCGCCGCCACGGCCTTCTTCGCGAAGGCGACGCCCTCGGAGAATCGGGCCGGAGAGCGTGGCTCGGAGTCGTCCATCAGGACGAACCCGAGGTTGGCGTACGTGGTGTAGCGTTCGTGCTCCGGCAGCTTCGCAGCAACTTGCCGGGCGAGCTTCGCGCGGAGCACCCCAATCGCCTCCTCGTGCCGACTCTGGTAGGCCAGGGCGATTGCGAGGTCGTCCGTGGCCAGGTAGGCGAGCGGCACGTCGGGCGGAAGTTCGGCCAGACGGATCCGCGTCAGGTGTTCCATCTCGCGATAGTAAGCGATCCCGTGCTTCGGGTAGCGTTCGTGGAGCACATCGTGAATCATCGCGAAGCGAAAGGCGATCCCGCCTGCTTGCGGAGGGACATGGTGCGGAGCGGGCCCGGCCTCGGAGAAGTGTGCGGCATCGGCCTTGGTCGTCTGCAGGCCGCGGATCCCGGCGCCGACACAGCCGACGAACGTCCCGAGCCCGGCGAAGAGCGCCAACGCCAGCACACGGAGGAGCATGGCTCAGGTCCTCGGCCGCAACGTCATGAGCGCGAGGGTCCCAAGCGTGACCAGCCCCATGCCGCCGATTCCGATCAGGACCCGATTCGAGGGCCGATAGTCGGAATTTTCCACCGGCTTTGCGGCGGGCTTCGATCCGTACGAGGAGCGAAACTGGTTCTCCTCGTTGGAAGAATCCCAGCCGTTCACGCAGGCGAATGTCGGGGCCGAACCGAGAAGCAAGGCCGCGGCCGCGATCCAGTGACGCATCGGAGACTCCCGATCGTGGTGAGACGTGCCTGTAGTTTAGACGATTCGCGGGGCGGCCGCTTTCACTCCATGCGGACTTTCGCGCCGAAGTCCTTCTTTTCGTCGCTGATGAAGTACGTGGCGCAGGCGGCGTCGATGAGGTCCGGAGAGAAGTTCACCCGCTCCATGTTGTACTTCGCGATCGACGTCATCTGGTCGAGGATGTCGCGTGGCTGGCACATGCGGAAGGGGCGGTTCGACGGCTTGTACCACTTCGCGATGAGGTAGTCGACGCCGCGTTCGTCGAACTCGACACGCTTCGCCCGGCAGACGAGCGTCCAGATCGCACGGAACTGCGCCTCGTCCGGGTCGCGGATTTCGATCTTGAACTTGATGCGGCGAAGGAAGGCTTCGTCCGCAAGCTGGTGCGGGTCGAGGTTCGTGGAAAAGATGAGGATCTGATCGAACGGCACTTCGATTTTCGTGCCGTTCACGGTGTTGAGGTAGTCGTACTTCTTCTCGAGCGGGACGATCCAGCGGTTCAGGAGGTCCATGGCGCGGACCTGCTGCCGGCCGAAGTCGTCGATCATGAAGATGCCGCCGTTCGCCTTCATCTGGAGCGGGGCTTCGTAGAACTTGCCGACGGGGTTGTACTTGAGGTCGAGCATCGGGAGCGTGAGTTCGCCGCCGACGACGATGGTCGGCCGCTTCACCTTCACGTAGCGCTGGTCGTGGGACGACGCCTTCTTCAGGAATGTCGTCTCGGTCATGTTGCCGCTCTCGGTCGCGTCCTTGTCCACGATCGCGGCATGCTGGATCGGGTCGTACACCTTGATGATCTGCCCGTTGGCTTCGACCGCGTGCGGCACGTACACCGAATCGCCCATCAGCCGCGTGATCCGTTCCGCGACGGACGTCTTTCCGTTCCCCGGGTAGCCGAAGAAGAAGATGGACTGGGCCGAGTTGATCGCCGGGCCGATCTCGTTGAACGCGTCGTCCGTGATGATGAGGTCTTCGAACGCCTTGCGGATGCTTCGCCGGGTGACGGTGAGCTTCTTCACCGTCTGGGCCAGCACGGACTCGACGTAGTCGGAGAAGGGGACGGGCGCGGGCCCGACGTAGGTCGTCTTGTCCATCGCCTCCTGAACGGCGGACGTGCCTTTGGGCGGCTTGATCTCGTAAATGAAGCTGGCGTCGCCGCTCGACCCGCGCTGGCCGACGATGTCGATCAGCGACTGCTTCCGCATCGCCTGGAACACGGGATTGATCACGGCGAAGGGGAGGGCCATCTCGCGGGCGAGGTTCCCGCCGGTCATCTGCCCGCGGGTGAAGATCGTTCGCAGCGTGAGGTCGAAGAGGAACGGCAGATCGAGCCCGAGGTCCTCCCAGCGAACGGGGACGCGAGGGGCGAAGTGGTTCTTCTCGACGGGCGTGGCTTCGTCGTCGCTCGGCGGCGGGTCCCCGATCAGCGTCACGCCTTCGAGGTCGCCCATTCGTTGGGCGTCCGCGAGGAGGCCTTCATAGTGCAGTTGATGCAACCGGAGGTGGTTGATGGCTTCATTGTCTTCGCGTTGCTCGGCCTGAGCGAGGCAATCCGCGACGGCCGGCGCGATGGTGTACTTCACGCCGTCGATGTACATGTGGTGCAGGTACTCGCCGGGCCGGACGTAACAGTCCGGCGTGTGATACGGCATCTGCAGCATCTGCTGATAGAACTCGGGCGCGATGATGAAGCGCATGGCCTGCCTTCCACGGAACGAAACGTTCGGTGAAGCATAGAACACGACTTTTCGCGTGCGAGCAAAGTTGTGGCCGGATCACGAATCCGCCCATGCATTTCTCATCGGGGGCGCGATAGAATCAGGGCTTCGCATGAGAATCGCGATCGTCAACGATTTGGCTTTGGCCCGCGAAGTGCTTCGGCGCGTCGTCCTCGCCACGCCCGGAAACACCGTCGCCTGGACGGCCGTGGACGGCGACGAAGCCGTGGCCCTCGCTCAGCGGGACCGCCCGGACGCGCTCCTCATGGACCTCGTGATGCCCAAAATGAACGGGGCCGAGGCCACGCGACGGATCATGAAGGCGTCCCCCTGCCCGATCATCGTCGTGACCGCGACCGTGCCGGGGAACTTCGAACTCGTGTATCAGGCGATGGGAGCCGGCGCCCTCGACGCGATCGAGACACCCGCGCTCGGGCCGGGCAGCACGGTGGTGAACGGCGAGAAACTGACGGAGCGGCTCGCGAAACTGGACCGCGCCCTCCGAGGCGGGCACCACGCCGAACCGCTCACCACGTCCAGCCCCACGTCGATGTCGGTCGAGTTGCCCCGGATCGTGGCGATCGGCGTCTCGACGGGCGGCCCGGCCGCGCTCCCGGTCGTGCTCGAATCCCTCCCGCGGGACTTCCCCGCCGCCGTGCTCGTCGCTCAACACCTGGATGCGGACTACATTCCCGGCCTCGCCGAGCGGCTCGGCACGCGGTGCCGGCTGCCCGTTCGCACCGCCAAAGCGGGAGACGTGCCGCAGCCCGGCGCCGTGTACCTCGCTCACACCAACGACCACATGGAACTGAGCACGCGATTGCGCCTGCAGTACAACCCGCTGCCGAAGAACGAGCCGTACCGGCCTTCAGTGGATGTCCTGTTCTCCAGCCTGGCGATGCACGCGCCGCGGGCCGGCGTCGCCGTGCTGCTCACCGGCATGGGCACGGACGGCGCCGAGGGCCTCCTGCGGTTGCGGATGCTCGGTTGGCACACCATCGCCCAGAACGAAGAAACGTGCGTGGTATACGGCATGCCGCGAGCCGCCGTGGAACTGAAAGCCGCGGTCGAAGTCCTCCCGCTGCCCATCATCGGAACCGCGATCGCCTCCGCGCTCAAGGCCGCGAACCGTATCTGAACCGTATGCCGAGTTCGCTCCCGCCGCCCGGTTCGCCCGTCCTCCGCGTTCGCGGCGTGAATCATCACTTCGGCGAAGGCGAAACCAAATCGCAGGTGCTGTTCGACAACAACCTCGAAGTGATGCCCGGCGAACTGGTCATCATGAGCGGGCCGAGCGGCTCGGGGAAGACGACACTGCTCACGCTCATCGGCGGGCTCCGCACCCTGCAATCCGGCGAGATCTCGATCTGGAATCCGGCCACGGCCGGCTACCTCTCGCTGCGAGGCCTCGCCGAGGCGGATCTCGTCTCCGTGCGGCGGCTCATCGGGTTCATCTTCCAGCGGCACAACCTCTTCGACTCGCTCACGGCGCTGCAGAATGTCCGCATGGCGCAGCGGCTCAAGGCCGCATCCGCCGATCCGGACGCGGACGCCGCGCAACTTCTCACGTACCTGCTCCTCGGGGAGCGGGACATTCACGGAAAGAGTTCGAAGCCGCGAATCGGGTACAAGCCGGCGGCGCTTTCCGGCGGGCAGCGGCAGCGCGTCGCCGTCGCTCGGGCGCTCGTGAATCGGCCCAAACTCGTGCTCGCGGATGAACCCACGGCCGCGCTCGACGCCAATACCGGCCTCGCCGTCGTGGCCTTGCTGCGATCGCTGGCGCGCGAGCGGCCCGACGCGGAACTCGAGCAACTCGTTCGCCCCGCGGAGGAGCGCTCCGAGGCCGGCCGCCTCGCCGAGTGGCAGATTCCGTTGCTGAAGGCGATCGCGACGGAGACCGGCACGACGAGCCTGATCGTGACGCACGACGCCCGCATCATGAACCTCGCGGATCGGATCGTGAACATGGATCGTGGGCGGGTCGAGAGCAACGTCGTGGTCGCGGAACGGCTGTTCGTGCGGGAAGGGCTGCGGCAATCGCCCGTGTTCGCCGCGATCCTGCCCGAGGAACAGCAGAAGATCGCGGACGAGATCCTCATCGGGGTGCATCCCGATCACGCGGTGCGGCCGGACCAGGTGAACGAGCATCCGGGGCGGGTCGAAACGTTCGAAGCGGGCGCGGACATCGTGCGGCAAGGCGATCGGGTGGACGAAACGAGCAAGTTCTACCTGATCCGCCGCGGCCGGGTCGAGGTGCTTCGCACGGCGGAGGGCCGCAGCGAGAAACTCGACGAGATGGGAGCGGGGCGTTACTTCGGCGAAGTGGCGCTGCTTATGGACCAGCCGCGGAACGCCACGATCCGGGCGATCGACCGCGTCGAGGTCTACACCGTCAGCCGTGCGACGTTCGACAAGTTCCGCGACGTGAGCCGCCCGTTCATCGAACGGATCCTGGTGAACTTCAAGCCGACGTGATCGCTCGGCGATGTGGTAGCATGTGGTGGACCGTGTCCCGGACCGAAGAGGCTGACGATGCCGATTCTGCTCACCGATCCCGAACTCGCCGAGGAACTGCGGGCCGAGCGCGCCTCCAGCGACGGCGACAAGTGGAACGAAGTTTGGGACGGAGTTCTCGTCATGCCCACGATGCCGAACGACGAACACCAGGCGATTCAGAACCGCCTGCAATGCGCGCTGACTTCGTTGTTCGAAACGGACGATGCCGGCAAGGTGCGTGGCGGGGTCAACGTCACGGACCGGCACCCGGATTGGCGCGAGAACTTCCGCGGGCCGGATGTCGTGGTCTACCTTCCCGACAACCCGGCGATCAACCACGGCACGCACTGGCTCGGCGGTCCGGACTTCCTCGTCGAGATCATCAGTCCCGGCGACTTGGCTTGGGACAAACTGGGGTTCTACGCCGAAGTCGGCTCCCGCGAGGTTCTCATCGTCGACCGCGACCCTTGGCGCCTGGAACTGTATCGCCTCGAGGACGGCCTTCTCGAGCCGGTCGGAACCTCGGACCTCGCGAAGCCCGACATCCTGACCAGCGAGGTCCTCCCGTTCACGTTCCAGCTTCAACCCGGATCGAATCGCCCGCAGATTCGCCTCACGAACGCCGCGACGGGGCAGGTGTGGCTCGCATGATCGCTCCCGTCGTTCATACCGTCTCCGAGGTTCGATCGGCCGTGAGCCGCGCGCGGAGCATGGGTCTCTCGGTCGCGTTCGTTCCCACGATGGGCGCCCTGCACGAGGGGCACGCGGCACTGGTGCGGGCCGCGGTCCGACCCGCCTCATTCGTCGTGGTCTCGATCTTCGTGAACCCAAAGCAGTTCGGCCCGAACGAAGACTTCGCCAAGTACCCGCGAACGCTCGAGGAGGATCAGGCGCTCTGCTCCACGGCGGGCGCCAACCTGATCTTCGCCCCCGGCGCGGACGAGATGTACCCCGATGGCTCCGTCACGTTCGTGGACATCGCGAAACTCGGGGACGGACTTTGCGGAGCCTTGCGGCCCGGGCACTTCCGCGGCGTCTGCACCGTGGTTCTCAAACTCTTCAACATCGTTCAGGCGGACGTGGCGCACTTCGGAGCGAAGGATTGGCAACAGGCGACGATCATCCGGCGAATGGTTCGCGATCTCGACGTGCCGATCCGGATCGCGGTGGAGCCGACGGTTCGCGAGGCGGACGGGCTCGCGCTCAGTTCCCGCAATCGGTACTTGAACGCGGAGGAACGGGCCGCGGCTCCGGGCCTGTACCGCGCCTTGCTCGAGGTTCGCGATCGCGCCGCAGGTCAAAGCGTTCTCACGCTGGAACTCGCGCTGAGGGAACGACTCTCGGCCATTCCCGGGGCCCGAGTCGATTACGCGAGCATCGTCGACGCCGACACGCTGGAACCGATCGCGATCGTGGACCGCCCCGCCGTCGCCGCCGTCGCCGTGTTCCTCGGAACCACGCGGCTCATCGACAACATCTCGCTCGGCCCCTGATCATGTCAGCCACTTCGCCGCGTCCTTCGCGTGATAGGTCAGAATCATGTCCGCCCCGGCGCGGCGGATGCTCGTGAGAATTTCGAGCGTGACGCGGCGTTCGTCGATCCAGCCGTTGCGGGCGGCAGCCTTCACCATGGCGAATTCGCCGCTCACGTTGTACGCCGCCACCGGCAGCGGGAACGTCCGCTTCACGCGCCGGATGATGTCCAGATACGAGAGCGCGGGCTTCACCATGAGCATGTCCGCGCCTTCGGCCACGTCCAGGGCCACTTCCTTGATCGCCTCGTCGCCGTTGGCTGGATCCATCTGATAGGTGTTGCGGTCCCCGAACTGCGGCGGGCTCTCGGCGGCGTCGCGGAACGGGCCGTAGAACCCGCTGGCGTACTTCGCCGCGTAGCTGAGAATGGGCACGTGTTCGAACCCGGCGGCGTCCAGCCCGCGGCGGATCGCCTGCACCATGCCGTCCATCATGCCGCTGGGGGCGATCACGTCCGCCCCGGCCTTCGCGTGGCTCACGCACTGCTCGGCGAGGATCGCGAGCGTGGGATCGTTGTCCACGTCCGTGTGGCCGCGGCGTTCATGCAGGATGCCGCAGTGGCCGTGGTCGGTGTACTCGCAGAAGCATTCGTCCGTCATGAGAAGCACGTTCTCGCCGTGGGCGGCTCGCAGGGCGCGGAGAGATTCCTGAACGATGCCGCCCTCATGAAGCGCGCTCGAACCTGTGGCGTCCTTCGTGGCCGGGATGCCGAACAGGATGAAGGACGTGACCCCGAGATCGCGGGCGGCCCCGACTTCGTCCACCAGCGTGTCCACGCTCAGTTGGTAGTTCCCCGGCATCGAGGCGATCTCGTGCCGGAGCCCCTTCCCGGGCTTCACGAAGAGCGGGAGGATGAAGTCGCTGGGGCGCAGTTCCGTCTCGCGGACGAGGGCACGGAGCAACGGGCCGGAGCGAAGGCGGCGTGGGCGGGAAACGGGGAAAGCGGGGAAAGCGAGGGGGGAATCGGGCATCGTCGAAAGCTCGTGAAGTCCGCGGGTCCGCACTTGAACCCATTCCCCTTCATGGTATAGCGGCGTGAAGTGGACTACACCGCGCGGGGCTGCCGATCGACCGGGTGGGCTCGGCAACCTCGACTGAAGATGGGAAGGGTGGCATGGACGCCGCGACCCCGCTCCGCACGCTGCTTGTGATCGCCGGCTGCACTCTGCTCGGGGGCTGCATGCTCTCGGCTCAGGAGCCCGGCGTGAAAGCTCGACCGCAGCAGCCGGCCGAGCCGATCCGCGGGTTGCCTCTGAGCCCGACGGCGCCGGTCGAGGCCCCACTGCCCGCGGCCCCGCTCGCGCCCGCAACGCCGGTCGGGCTTTCCGTGCCCGTCGAGAAGCCGACTTCGATCCGCTCGTCGCCCCTGCCCGCCGGCGATCCCCGCGTGAAGGTCGTGGCCATCGTCGGCGCCGGAAACATCGTGACGGACGAAGAAGTGTGGGAGGCCGTGCGCCAACGCGTGCCCGATTACACGTCCTTCGTGGACGGCCAGGGCGGCAAGCAGATCATCGAAGACCCGGTGAAGAAGAAAGCCATCTATGCCGAGGAACTTCGACGCACCATCGAACGCGAACTGATCCTGGACGAGATGTACGCCAAGCTCAAGAAGGCGAACAAGCTCCAGGTGATCGAGGAGATCAAGGAGTTCGCCGGGAAGGCCGCGGACCGCCAGATTCGCGAGTACAAGAAGCGCTACAAGACGGGCTCGGACGACGACTTCAAACTGGTGCTGCTCGCTCAGGGGCTCACGGTGCCCGTGATTCGCCGGCAGATCGAGCGCCAGATGATGGCGGACGAATACGTCCGCAGCATGCTCCGCGAAAAGAGCCTGAGCATCAGCCTCGGCGAACTCCGCGGGTACTTCGAGAAACACGCGGACGAATTCAAGACGCCGGACCGCGTGAAGTGGATGAGCATCTTCATCAGCTTCAACAAGTTCAACACGACTCGCGAAGCGTACGACTACGCGCTCGCGATCCAGCAGCATGCCGCGGCTGGGGAAGACTTTGCGGCCCTCTCCAAGACCTACGACCACGGCCTTGCCGGACAGGGCGGCGGCTTCGGCATCGGATCCGAACGCGGCAAGATCCAACCGGTGGACGTGGAACCGACCGTGTGGGCCACCGAGGCGGGGAAAGTCAGCGCTCTGATCGAGACTCCGGCCGGCTACCACATCGTGAAGGTGGTCGAACGCGAATACGCGGGCGTGAAGCCGTTCGACGCCAAGGTGCAGATGGAAGTCCGCCGGCGAATCCAAATGGAGATGCAAGCCACCGAGTACCGCCGCCTCGTGGAAAAACTCTGGCGTTCGGGCGTGGTCCAAGTGGTCGAACTGCCGAAGTGAACGACACTCCTCAAGCCGGCGGCGTGAGTGACGCGCGTCGCCGAAGTCGGAAGCCATCAAACACGGTGGCTCACATCCCGATTCGTCCGCCTCTCCGAGTCGCACTTGACACGCCCGCGTGAATTGCGGGACACTTCTCCCCGATTCGACGTTTTTGGGGGCGGACGCGGAGACGGGAACTCCGCGCCGGGGGATCACGGATGATCATCTGCCGGACACCGTACCGGATCTCGTTCTTCGGCGGCGGCACGGATTACCCCAACTGGTACCGCGCCCACGGCGGCGCCGTCCTCGCCACCACCATCGACAAGTACTGCTACCTCACGTGTCGATACTTGCCGCCGTTCTTCGAGCATCGCCTGCGGGTCGTGTATCGACGCATCGAGACCTGCGAGACGGTGGACCAGATCACGCACCCCACGGTCCGCGAGACGCTGCGCTTCCTCAAGATCGAACGTGGCGTCGAACTTCACCACGACGGCGACTTGCCCGCCCGCAGCGGCATGGGTTCGAGTTCCGCCTTCACCGTGTGCCTGCTGAACGCCCTGCACGCCCTCCGCGGCGAGATGGCCACCAAGCACCAACTCGCGACCGAAGCTCTCCACATCGAGCAGGACGTTCTGCAGGAAACGGTCGGCTCTCAGGATCAGGTGATGGCCGCGCACGGCGGCCTGAAGCACGTGAAGTTCCATCCGGACGGCGAGATCGAAGTGAGCCCGCTGATCCTGCCGCCGGGCCGCATCGCGGAACTGAAGTCGCACCTGTTGCTCGTGTACACCGGGATCGCCCGCACCGCGGCGGACGTGGCGCAGAGCTACGTGCCGCGGTTGGAATCGCGCCGCCGCCAGCTTCGCATCATGAAGGAACTCGTCGATGAAAGCATCGACGTTCTCGCCAGCGGGATGAACATCCTCGCCTTTGGCGACCTGCTCCACGAGGCGTGGCAGGCGAAGCGCAGCCTCAGTTCCATGATCTCGAACGACGAAGTGGACGACCTGTACGAACGGGCCCGCGCCGCGGGCGCGATCGGCGGCAAGCTTACGGGCGCCGGCGGCGGCGGTTTCCTCCTGCTCTTCGCTCCGCCCGAACGCCACGCCGAGATTCTCGAAGCCCTCGGCCGCATCCACGTGCCCTTCGAGTTCGACACCGCGGGAAGCCAGATCATCTTCTACGAGCCCGGCGTCGACTATCTCGAGGCCGAGCGGGCCCGGGATCGCGGCACCTTCGCGTTCAAAGAATTCACCCCGAAACTCGCGGAGGCGTCATGAATCGCCTCTCACGAATCTTCGTCTCCGGCGGCGACACTCTGATCGGGGCCGCGCTCCTCGATCAGCTTTCGGATCGCGGCTTCATCAATCTCGTCGGCGTCGGCATGTACGAACCCGACCCCGCGAACACGGACGCGGTCCACGACTTCTTCAGCCGAATGCGGCCCGAGTTCGTGTTCCTCGCCGCGGGCAAGTCCGGTGGGATCGGCCTGAACCGCGAACGCCCCGCGGACCTGATGCTGAACAACCTTCGCGTGGCGTGCAACGTGCTCGAAGCCGCGGCCCAAAACGGCGTCGCGAAGTTGCTGTATCTCGCGAGTTCGTGCTCGTACCCGCGGCTCGCTGCGCAGCCGATGGCGGTCGATTCGCTGCTCGCGGGGCCGGTGGAGCCGACGAGTGAAGCGTATGCGACGGCCAAAATCGCGGGTTGGAAGCTCTGCGAAGCGTACCGTCGCCAGCACGGCTGCAGTTTCATCACCGGCATCCCTGCGAACGCCTTCGGCCCGAACGACGACTTCGACTCCGGCAGCGGCCACGTGATCCCGGCTCTCATCCGCCGCTTCCACGACGCGAAGAAGCGAAACCTCCCCGAAGTGGCGATCTGGGGCAGCGGGACGCCGCGTCGCGAGTTCATCTTCTCGCGCGACCTCGCGGACGCCTGCCTCTTCGCCATGAAGCAGTACGACGGCGACGCCCCGATCAACCTCGGCGGCGGATCGGACATGAGCATCGCGGACGTGGCCCGCGCCGTCGCGGAGGTCGTGGGCTACCGCGGAGAGTTGATCTTCGACGCGACCAAGCCGGACGGCGCACCGCTCAAAGCGCTCGATTCCTCCGTGCTGCTGAACTTGGGCTGGAAGCCCACGACCGACTTCCGCGCGGCCATCGTGGAAACGTACCGCTGGTTCCGCGGCAGCTTGGCGTGCGGTGAACAGTTGACGCGCGCCGCTTAGCCGCGAGGCGCAGTCCGCGGAGCCGCGCGGCGGCCCCGATCACACGTGGTGAACTCTGATGCTCGAACGCCTCTACCACTCGCTGCTTCGCATCCGCCGCCTCGAAGACGAGGTGGCGCGCGTGTACGCCACGGACAAGATCAAGAGCCCGGTGCATCTCTCGATCGGGCAGGAAGCCGTGTCCGTCGGCGTGTGCGACGCGTTGCGGCCCACGGATGTCGTCTTCGGCACGTATCGCGGGCACGCCATGTACCTCGCCAAAGGCGGAGATCTGAAGGCGATGGTCGCGGAACTCTTCGGCAAGGCCACGGGCTGCACGAAGGGGAAAGGCGGCTCGATGCACCTCATCGATCCCGAGGCCGGCGTGATGGGCACGTCCGCCGTCGTGGGCACGACGATCGCGAACGCCGCGGGCTACGCCTACGCCTTGAAGGTGAAGAAAGCGGACGCCGTGGTCGTGTCGTTCTTCGGCGACGGCGCGACGGAAGAGGGCGTGTTCGCCGAGACGCTCAACTTCGCGGCCCTGAAAAAGCTGCCGATGCTCTTCGTCTGCGAGAACAACGGCTACGCCATTCACACGAGCCAGGCGAAACGGCAAGGCAAGGCGGACATCCGCGGCCGCGCCGAAGCTTATGGCCTGAACGCGGAACGACTCGACGGGGCCGACGTGACCGGCCTCGCGAATCGATCCAGCGAGGTGATCGCGAAGTTGCGGGCGGGCGAAGGGCCATGGTTCTTCGAGGTGAACACGTACCGCTGGCGCGAGCACGTCGGCCCTGGAACCGACTACCAACTCGGTTACCGCGCCGAGATCGAATGCGAATCGTGGATCGAGAGCGATCCCGTGGCGAAGCTCGCCGCCGAACTTCCGGTTCGCACGCAGTGGCGGATCAAGAACGAGATCGAAACCGAGATCACCGAGGCGTTCGCCTTCGCGGACGCGAGCGATTTCCCGGACGCCTCCGAACTCATGACGGACATCTATCAGGAGAGCACGGATGCCCTCGCTGTCAGTTGACCTAACCCCCCTGGCCCCTTCCCTGCGAGGGAAGGGGGAGTCTGCTTTATCCCCTCCCCTCGTAGGGGAGGGGTTGAGGAGAGATTCTACGTTTCGCACCATCTCGTTTGTCGACGCGGTGCGTGAGGCCGCCGAACAGGAGATGGCCCGCGACGACTCCGTGATCGTGTTCGGGCTCGATGTCGACGACCCGAAGGCGATCCAGGGCACGACCCGCGGATTGCTCGAAAAATTCGGGCCCGAACGGGTCTTCGGCACGCCGCTCTCCGAAGACGCGATGACGGGCGCCGCCATCGGCATGGCCCTCGCCGGCCTGCGGCCGATCCACGTCCACATCCGCATGGACTTCCTGCTCCTCGCGATGAACCAACTCGTGAATGTCGCGGCGAAGAGTCGCTCGATGTTCGGCGGCCGGGCGAACGTTCCGATGGTCGTTCGCGCGATGATCGGGAAGAGTTGGGGCCAGGGAGCGCAGCACTCGCAAGGCCTGCACTCGATATTCATGCACGTTCCGGGAATCAAGGTCGTGGCGCCGGCCACCCCATACGACGCGAAGGGGTGCCTCGCCGCCGCGGTTCGCGACAACGATCCGGTGCTGTACGTCGAACACCGCCTCCTGCATTTCCAGAAGGGCCCGGTTCCCGAGGCGAGCTACACGGTTCAACCCGGCAAGGCCCGAATCACGCGGCCCGGCGAGGACGTCACCATCGTCGGCATCTCGTACATGCAGGTCGAAGCGCTGCGAGCCGCGATGTATCTCGAAACGATCGGCATCAATGCCGAAGTGATCGACCCGATCTGGCTGAGCCCGCTGGACATCGACACGATTTGCGAATCGGTGGAACGCACGGGTCGGCTCATCGTGGTGGACACGGCGTGGACGAACTGCGGGGCCGCGGCCGAAATCGTGGCGCAAGTCGCGGAGCGACTGCAGGGCGTTCGCGATCTGCGGATGAAGCGAATGGGCTTCGCGCCGACGACCTGCCCGACGACGCCGGTTCTCGAGAACCTCTTCTACCCGAACGGCCAGACGATCGCCGCCACGGCCCGCGACATGGTGGAAGAGAAGGAATGCCGCTGGATGCCCGAGGAGCGGCCGGAGTTGAGGAGCATCGAATTCAAGGGACCGTTCTGAAGGCATTATCACCACAGAGACACAGAGGATACGGAGTAGAAACAGAAACCATGACCGGAATTGATCCCCTGCATTGGTATTCCTCGATGTGCTCTGCGCCTCTGTGGTGAACATTCTTGCTGGAGCAGTGTGATGGCTGTCATAACAACCCCAAAGACAACCGGTCTGAATTGGCCATTAATGAAGAACAACATCGCGCGCGAAGACCTCGACGCGGTGTGCGACCTGCTGCGGCAGGACGACCCGATCCTCACGCAGTCGAAGAATGTCCGCGCGTTCGAGGAAGAGTGGTCCCGCTGGCTCGGCGTGCAATACTCCGTGTTCGTGAATTCGGGATCGTCCGCGAACCTCGTCACGCTCGCCGCGTTGAGGGAACTTCATGGCACGGGCGGCGAGATCGTCGTTCCCGCGATCACGTGGGTTTCGGACATCTCCGCCGTGCTCCATTGCGGGTTCACGCCGAGATTCGTGGACATCGATCCGCGTACGCTGGGGATGGATAATCGACTGATACTGGACTCCATCACGGACAAGACTCGCGCCGTGTTTCTCACGCACGTGCTCGGTTACAACGCGCTTTCGCAACCGCTTCTCGATGAACTGAAACGCCGGAACATCCCGTTGATCGAGGACGTGTGCGAATCGCACGGGGCCACGTTCCAGGGTCGCAAACTCGGCTCGATCGGCTGGGCGTCCAACTTCTCCTTCTATTACGCTCACCATCTCAGCACCATCGAAGGCGGGATGGTCTGCACCAACGACGCGGACTTGTACGAAACCATTCGCATGATGCGCGGCCACGGCATGGTTCGCGAAATGGATTGCAACGGCCGCAAATTCGACATGATCGACGAACATCCGGACCTGAACCCGGAATTCATCTTCGCGTTCCCCGCCTACAACGTGCGGAGCACGGAAATCAATGCGGTGATCGGCCGCTCGCAGCTGAAACGCCTCGATGACGGCAATCGCCGCCGCACCGAGAATCTCAAATTGTTCCTGTCGCACCTCGATTCGGACCTTTACCGCACGGATTTCGACATCGAGGGCAGTTCGAATTACGCCTTCACGCTGATCCTGAAGGACAAGGACGATCAACTGTGCGAGCGGGTGATGAACCTGCTTCGCAAGAACGGCGTGGAATTCCGCCGCGGCACGGCCGGCGGCGGAAATCAACTTCGCCAGCCGTACCTGAAGCGAATCCTCGGCCCGGACGCGTGGAAGCAGTGCCCGCTCGCGGACCACGTCCACTTCTACGGGTTCTACATCGGGAATTATCCTTCCCTGGACCGCGAGCGAATTCTCAAGCTGTGCGAATTGTTGAACGGCCTCGCGGCCGGGCGGGGACTCTGATGGCGAGCCGGCGACGTCAGTCGCCGGAGTCTGTGAGGTTTCAACATGTCAACACGACTCGATGTGCTGCTCATCAATCCATGCAGCCGGCCGCAGGTCTATCAATCCCTGGGGCAGAGCCTCACCGCGGTCGAGAATCCGGTGTGGGCCGCGCTCATGGCCACGTTCTGCCGGCAACGCGGGCTCTCCGTCGAAATCATCGACGCCGAGGCGGAGGGACTCTCGCACGAGGCCGTGGCCGAGCGGGTTCAACATCTTGATCCCGTTCTCACGGCGATCGTCGTGTACGGTCATCAACCGTCCGCGTCGACCCAGATCATGACCGCCTCCGGGGATGCCTGTACCGCCATCAAGCGACTCGTTCCCGATCAAAAGGTCCTGATGCTCGGCGGGCATGTCGCCGCGCTTCCCGAACGGACGCTGATCGACGAAGCGACCGACTTCGTGGCCGCGGGCGAAGGCCTCCACACTCTCACGTCACTGGTCGAAGCGTTGAAGTCGCCGGCGCCACAACTCCAGAACGTGCCGGGGTTGTGGTATCGGGACGGCGGCCGCAATCGGATGAACGCGGGTCGGCCGCTGCTCGCGAATCTGGACGCCGAGATGCCCAGCCTCGCGTGGGACTTGCTTCCCATGAAGCAGTACCGCGCCCACAACTGGCACTGCCTCGGCGGCCGCGACCGCCAGCCGTACGCCGCGCTGTACACCACGCTCGGGTGCCCGTTCCACTGTTCGTTCTGCTGCATTCAGGCCCCATTCAAGAACGGCGAAGAAGCCGCGGGCGTGAAGTCGAACGTCAATACATATCGGGCATGGAGCCCGGACAACGTCATCGCGCAGATCGACACGCTCGTCAACACCTACGGCGTGAAGAACATCAAGATCGCCGACGAGATGTTCGTGCTGAACAAGAAGCATGTGCTCGGCATTTGCGATCGCATCATCGATCGCGGCTACGATCTCAACATCTGGGCGTACACGCGGGTGGACACGATCAAGGACGGCATGCTGGACAAGCTCAAAAAGGCGGGCTTCAACTGGCTGGCGATCGGGATCGAAGCCGGCGACGGCCGCGTGCGGGCGGACGTGGACAAGGGCTTCGGCCAGGACGACGTGTACCGCGTCATCAAGCAGGTGCAGAACGCGGGCATCAACATCATCGGGAATTACATTTTCGGCCTGCCGGAAGACGACGCGGCCACCATGCGGGCGACGTTGGACATGGCGCTTGATCTCAACTGCGAATTCGCGAACTTCTACTCCGCCATGGCATACCCCGGTTCGCCGCTGTACACGCTCGCCACTCGGCAAGGACTCCCGCTTCCCGAGAAGTGGACCGGCTACTCGCAGCACTCGAAGGACTGCCTGCCGTTGCCGACGCGGCACATCCCGGCCCGCGAGGTGCTCCGCTTCCGCGACGACGCGTTCCTCGAGTACTACACGCACCCGCGGTACCTCGCGATGGTGCAGCGGCGGTTCGGCCCCGAAACGGTGAACGAGATTCGCCTCATGACCAGCCACACGCTCGAACGCGATTTGCTCGCCGGCGCGCTCGTCGTTCCGCCGAAACTCGTGCCGAAGGACGAGCCTCTGGTTCCCGCCGAATCGCCGCGACTTTCACTGGCGGTTCGCTGAGTCGCGTGGTATAATTCCTCCATGCTTCTCCTCGGGCGTCAAACCACGCGTTCGTGCCAGTCCGTGGATCGTCGCGCGTTCCTGCAGGTCGGCGGGTCCACGGTTCTCGGCCTCTCCCTCGCGGACGTGCTTCGCGCGAACCGCACCGGCCACACTCCGGGTTCCGCGAAGGCCGTGATCCTCCTCTGGCTCTGGGGCGGCCCGAGCCAACTGGACACGTTCGACCCGAAGCCACACGCCGCGCTCGAATATCGCGGGCCGTTCGGAACCATCCCCACGAAAGTGACCGGGCTTCGCTTCTGCGAACTGTTCCCGGAACTCGCCTCGCACACGGACAAGCTCGCCGTCCTCCGCACGCTCACCACTCTCTCGAACGATCACGGCGTGGCCGGCACCATCGGCCTCACCGGCAGCGCGGCCGGCGGCACGGGTCTGGACGGCAAACCGTTGCAGGGTTCGCCTCGGCCCGCGCTTGGATCAATCGTCGCCAAGGCCAAGGCGAGCGGCGGGCGCAAGCCCACCGAGTCCGGCCTGCACCCGTTCCTCGTGGTCGGCGGCAAACTGCATCAGGGGAAGAAGGCGATCATTGGAGAAGGGGGCGGGTCGCTCGGTCCCGCGTTCGATCCGTTCCGCCTCGAATACGACCCGACGAGTGGCACGAAGATTCCGGCCCTGCAACTCCCGAAGGACCTCACGCCCGAGCGGCTCACCGATCGGCAGAGCCTGCTTTCGGCCATCGGCAAAGCCGAACGCCGCACCGAGGAACTGGCCGCGACCGGGGCCCTGGACGACTACCGCTCCCGCGCTCTGAGCATGCTCACGAGCCCGGCCTCGGCCACGCTCTTCGATTTGTCCAGGGAGAAGGCTTCGCTCGCGGATCGTTACGGCCGCACCCGTTTCGGCCAGAGTTGCCTCCTCGCACGGCGGCTCGTCGAGGGCGGTATCCCCTTCGTGCAGGTGAACTGGAGCGATCACGTCGAAGCCGAAGAAGACTCCGGCGATGGCGGCTGGGACCACCACTACCGCAACTTCCAGATCATGCAGGATCGGCACGCCATGTGGCTCGATCAGGCGATGTCCGCGTTGCTCGAAGACCTGAAGGATCGCGGATTGCTCGGCAGCACGCTGGTGCTGGCGGTCGGCGAGTTCGGCCGCACGCCGAAGATCAACGACAAGGCCGGTCGCGAACATCACCCCGGTTGCTACAGCGCGTTGGCCGCGGGCGGCGGCGTGGCCGGAGGCCGAATCATCGGCACCAGCGATGCCCGCGCCGAGAAGCCCCTCGACACGCCGCTCACCCCCGCGGACCTGAACGCCACCGTGCTTCACATGATCGGCATGACGAGCGAGCAGGTCACGGGCCTCGGCCTCACTCCGAGCGGCCGCGTGATCGAAGAACTGTTCTGATCATTTCACCTCGGCCACGAGCTTGCTCACGGTCTTCACGATGAGCGGCTCGACCTCCGCGGACCACCGCAACGCGGGGCGGCCGTACTCGAACAGATTCGAGCCGCCCTCGTACCCGCCTTCCAGCCACACCCGCTTGGACGGGATGTAGGAGATCATGTCGTCCGCGTAGCCCATCACCCACGTGTCGCGGCCGTACTCGGCTTTGAATGTGATCGCGTAGTCCAACACCGTTTCGGCGCCCATGCCGATGAACAGCGTCTTCCCCCCGAGCCGCCAGGCGTGGATCGGATACGGGTAGCTCGGGGCGAACGTTTCTCCCGCGTTCAGCTTCTTCAGCAACCGCTCGGCCCACCGTTTCTTGATGCCCGTCTGTTCCTTAATCATGGTCTCGAAATCGGCCCGCGTCATGATCTTCTCGTACGGCAGGTCGACAAACTGAAAGGCGGTCTTGAGGCCGGGCGGGATCGGCTCGAGCTTCGTCTTCAGCGCGTCCTCGACGCCCGCGGCGAGCATCGTGCCGTACTTCTCGCACAGTTCGACGGTTCGCCGCGGGAGCGGGTTCTGGTCGCCGCCGCAGGTGTTGACGAACATCGCCATCGCTCCGGGGTGGGCCTTCTCGATCTCGAGTTGGGCGAAGCCGGGGTAGTCGCCGCACCACTTGGTGAAACTCAGTGTCGTGGGGTGGCACGCGTATCCGAAGAGGATCGCGGTCGTCTTGCCCGCCGCGTTCGCGACCGTGAGCACGGGCACGTCGTGATCGACGGGGCCTTTCAGCGGCTCGCCTTTGGCGAGGATCGCGGGCACGTCCGCCTCGCGATTGTTGCGGCGATTCACGGCGAAAGTCGCCTTTCCGCGGCCGGCGGCGAGCGTGGCCGGCGCGAGGTTTTTCAACGCCTCGCCGACCATCGCGACGAGCCGGGCCTCCATCTTCCGCGTGTACTCCTCGACGAGTTTCTCCTGCTCCGCCTCCACGGGGTAATAGTCGATCAGGTCGTCGCCCAGTCGCGGGCCGCAGTGATTGTGCGAGAAGGTGATCATGACCTGGGTGCGGTCGAGGCCGTGCTTCGCCTTCAGCTCGGCGAAGACGCGGTCGGTCATGACCTTGGGCATGCCCTGATTGTCGGACGTGACGAGGACGACGCGGCTCCCGCGGTGATCCTCGAGAGCGAGGGCTTTCATCCACAGATCGTGCAGCTTGCCGTCCGGCACGCGCTTCGAGCCGTATCCCGCGAGCCAGACCGGCGTGTCGGGCGTGATGACGGCTTTGGCCGTGCCCGCTTTCCAAGTCGGGGATTGGGCGGACGCCGGCGAAGCGATCGCGAGTGCGGCGAGAAGCGTGAAGCGGAGCATGGGGCCACTCGTGGCGGGTGGAAGATCGACACATGGTACTCGATCGATTCGACGGGATCGAGCGTCGGTTCGTCCCGACACTTGGTTGCGTCCGAACGGCGGGGTAGAATAGGACAAGTCGGGAACCGGCGGTCGGGGCTGCGCGCTCCCCTTGCAATCGGGAGGGGCGCCGCGGTAGCCTTGACAGTCTCAAGTTCCGATCCCGTCCCCGCGTTCCCCGCCCGAGATTCCCTTCGGGCGATCCGCGCCTCCAATCTCCAGGCGCGGCCGGGCGGCGCTTCCGCGCACCGTTCACGAGGACACCATCATGGCCAACGCCGCCGCCATTCTCGATACGCTTCGCTCGCAACTCGATCTCACGGACTTCCGCAAGCTCCACTGGGAGGGCGGGTTTCAGGAGTATCTGAACATCGTGCTGGAAAGCCCGGCCGTGACGCGGACCGCCTACCAGCGGCTCTACGACATGATTCTCAGCCACGGCGTCGAGGACATCTACGAGAACAAGGACAAGCTCACGCGGTTCAAGTTCTTCACCGAGTTCGCGAGCCGCCACGCGGACGGCATCTACGGCCTCGATCGCCCGTTGATGCAACTCGTGAACACGTTCAAATCCGCCGCCCTCGGCTACGGCACCGAACGCCGCGTGATCCTGCTGCACGGCCCCGTCGGCTCGGCGAAGTCCACCATCGCCCGGTTGCTGAAGCGCGGCCTGGAGGAATACTGCCGCACGGACGACGGCATGCTCTTCTCCTTCCAGTGGAAGGGGCCGGACGGCACGTGGGTGGAGGACCCGATGCATGGCGAGCCGCTCCAACTCATCCCCGAGGAACACCGCACCAGGTTTCTCGCCATGCTCAACGAGCAGGCGAAGCCCCACAAGTACGACGTGCGAATCAAGGGCGACCTCAGCCCGTTCTCCCGCTTCGAGTACAAGAACCGCCTCACGAAGTACGACGGCGACTGGCTCAAGATGCTCGAGAACGAAGTGAAGGTGTACCGCCTCGTGCTCAGCGAGAAGGACCGCATCGGCATCGGCACCTTCCAGCCGAAGGACGAGAAGAACCAGGACAGCACCGAACTCACCGGCGACATCAACTACCGCAAGATCGCCGAGTACGGCTCGGACTCGGACCCGCGGGCCTTCAACTTCGACGGCGAGTTGAACATCGCCAACCGCGGCATCGTCGAGTTCATCGAAGTGTTGAAGCTGGACGTGGCGTTCCTCTACGACCTCCTCGGCGCCTCGCAGGAGCACAAGATCAAGCCGAAGAAGTTCGCCCAGACGGACATCGACGAGGTGATTCTCGGGCACACGAACGAACCGGAGTACCGCCGGCTCCAGAACAACGAGTTCATGGAAGCCCTGCGGGATCGTACCGTGAAGATCGACATTCCGTACGTCACGCGACTGCGGGACGAAGTGAAGATCTACGAGAAGGACTACTCGCCGGAGAAGGTTCGCGGGAAGCACATCGCTCCGCACACGGTGGAGGTGGCGGCGATGTGGGCCGTGCTCACCCGACTGGGCACGCCCAAGCACGCCTCGCTCTCCGTGCTGCAGAAGATGAAGCTCTACAACGGGAAGACGCTCCCCGGCTTCACAGAAGACAACGTCATCGAACTGAAGCGCGACGCCCTGAACGAAGGCATGACCGGAATCAGCCCCCGCTACATTCAGGACAAGATCTCGAACGCCCTCGTCGCCCATCCGGACGAGGACAACATCAACCCCTTCATGGTGATGAAGGAACTCGAGGACGGACTCCGCAACCACTCCCTGATCAAGGACGAGGATCAGTTCCGGCACTTCAAGGAACTGCTGAGCGTGGTGCGCGAGGAATACGAGGACATCGTGAAGAACGAGGTGCAGCGGGCGATCGCGGCCGACGAAGAAGCCCTGGCCCGCCTCTGCTCCAACTACATGGACAACGTCAAGGCGTACACGCAGCGCGAGAAGGTTCGCAACCGCTACACCGGCAACTACGAAGAACCGGACGAACGACTCATGCGCTCGGTCGAGGAGAAGATCGACATCCCCGAGGGCCGCAAGGACGACTTCCGCCGCGAGATCATGAACTACATCGGGGCCCTGGCCATCGACGGCAAGAAGTTCGATTACAAGACGAACGAACGCCTCCAGATGGCCCTGGAAAAGAAGTTGTTCGAGGACCAGAAGGACTCGATCAAGCTCTCGTCGCTCGTCTCGAACGTCGTGGACAAGGCGACGCAGGAGAAAATCGACGTGGTGAAGAGTCGACTGATCCGAAACTACGGCTATAATGAATCGAGTGCGACGGACGTGCTGAACTTCGTGGCGAGCATCTTCGCCCGAGGCGCGACGAAGAAGTGAGACCGATGACTGCGGAACACTTTGAAGCGACGCTGAACACGTTCCACGAACGACGGCCGTTCAAGCCGTTCACCGTGGTCCTCATTAGCGGTCGGCAATTCGAGGTCGACCATCCTGGGGCCTTCGTGCATCGCGACGGAGTCGCTATCTACGTGGCTCCCGGTGGAGTCCCGACGATCTTCGACCACGAAGGTGTCGAGCACTTTGTCGGGGACTTGGCCGACCGCACAAAGGAGTGATTCGCGAACGAGACACATCCCGCCGGGGTTTGGAGGGGTGGGGGCCTGACCGACCTGAAGGTATGAACCTGGTCAGGGCGGAAGCAGCAGCCATAAGTGCTGGAGGGTGCGGCTCAGGGCACCCCCATCCTTCCATCCCCCGGCGGTCGAGATTCCAACGACCCGCTCGCGACAATCGCGAGCGGGTCGTTGCGTTCGGTCACTTCAGCGGGGCGTCCTTCGCGCCAAGTTTCTCCAGCGTACGGCGGGCGGTGGGGGCGAAGGCGGGGTCGGCACGCATCGCGTCGCGGATCTTCGGGATCGCGGGTGCGGCAGCGGGGAGGCCGATCTTCACCAGAGCCTCCGCCGCGGCCACGCGTGTCGGCGTGTCCGGAATCGCCACCAGTTCGATGAGCCGGGGCACGGCGTCCTTCGCCGCGGGGCCGACCATACCGATGGCCCGCGCCGCGGCTTCCCCAGCCCCTACGGCCGGTTCGCGGGAAATCTTCATCAGCGCGGGCACGTCCGCCGCGGTCGGGCCGACCAACGCGAGGGCATCGGCCGCGGCCGCACGAACCAATCCGTTGCGATCCTTTAAACCATCCCGAATCGTGCCGGACGCTTTCGTCACGTCGCCATTCACGCCGGCGAGCGCGACCTTCGCCCAGAACGCGGCGGCAGGAAGCTTGCTGGTCGCAGCCGCTTCGAGGTCCGCCTTCGCGCCCGCGGCGCGGGGGCCGGCCAATGCCAGCGCGCGGGTCGCGGCCAACTGCACCGACCCGTTCGAGTCGGTCTTCATCATCTTCACGAGCACGGTTCGTGCGTCGTCCGGCAGCGGACTGAGCCGTGCGAGCGCGCCCGCGGCCGCTTTGCGGATCAGGGCGTCGCGGTCGCCGGCGGCGAGAATCAGAGCCGCGGCCGCATCCTTCGAGGCCGGGTCCGTCCGGATCAACGCGTCGATCACCTTCAGGCGGAGTTGCAGGGACGACGCGGCGTCCGCGAGCAGCGGCGCGAGCCCGACCACGGCGGGCTTCGCGGTCGGGCCCATCGCGAGCAGCGCGTCCACGAACTGCTCGCGAACCGCTTCGTCCTTCTCGGCCTTGAGCGCGGCGCCGATCGCTTCGGCGGCGGGAGCCGCGACCGGGCCGAGTTTCTCGAGCACGTTCCCGACCTTCCGGCGAATCTCGGGTTCGGGATCCGCTGCGAGCTTGGCCAGTTGCGGAACCTGCTTCGCGGCCTCGGCCGGTTCGAGAGTGCCGACGAATTCCGCGGCCGCGAATCGGACCCCGGGCGAAGTGGAACTCAACTGTGCGAGAGCGGCGGGAACGAGGCTCTTCCCTGCGGGGCCGAGCCGACCCACCGCCCCGATGCACGCCTGAACCACCTGCGGCATCGGCGACGAGAACCCCGTGCCGAGCAGATCAATGGCCGACTTCAAATCGTCGTCGCCGATCTTGTACAGAGTCACGATCGCCTCGAGGGCCACGTCCGGATCGGTGAACAGATCGCGGACCTGCGGCGCCGCCTCTTTCGCGTCCTTGCCGATGTCCCCAAGCATTTGCAGGGTCATGAACTTCACCAGCAAATTCTTGTGCTTCAGGAGCGCGAGGCTGGGTTGCACGGCGAGCTTTCCCTGTTTGCCGAGCGCGGAGAAGTACACGTATTGGGGATCGTCCGGGCGGTAGTGTTGCGGGTCGAACATGGGCGGGAAGTTCTTCTGAATCGCGTCCACGAGATACGTCGGAGCTTCTTTCGCGGCGCCCTTCGCGCCCGCGGTCTCGATGCCGATCGCGGCCGAAACGCGAATCATCTCGTCCGGGTCTTCCAGCGCCCGACACAGGGACGACACCGCGAACGGGGGAATCTCCGGCAGCACGGAGATAATCTCGGCGGCGCGGCGTTTCACGTCCGCCGGCTCTTTCCGATTCAACAACGCGGCGAGGCCCGAAACGTCGCTCACGCCCACCGTGCGAAGCGAGTCGAAGGCGATGCCCCGCACCTGCTCGATCTTGTCGTCCGCCGCGACGCGGAGAAGCTGATTCGAGAGCGGCTTGGCGATGGGGCCGAGCAGCCCGCACACGTGGGCCGTGTGTTCCCGGATGGCGGGGTCCTTATCCGCGAGCCCTTCCCGCAGCGGCGTGATGCCCTTCTCGGCGAGCGCGGCTTCACCCTTGGGACCGGCCCGCAGCAGGGCTTGGGCGGCGGCTTCACGTGTGCTCGAAATCTGCGTCGGGTGCGTCTTCCCGGCCCCGGCTGTGGTCTTGTCGCGAAGCAGTTCGAGGAGCGCTTCGCGGGTCGCTTCGTCCGATTCGGCGAGGGTCGCGAGCGCGTCCACGGCGTCCTTCCGTTTCTCGCGATGCGTGCCCATCAGGTCCTTGAGGCGAAGCTCGCGTTCGGACGGCTCCTCGGGTTCGGGCGCAGCCTTCCCCGGTTCGACGGCCACATCCGGTTCCGGCACGGGTTTCGGTTTCTTCCCGCAGCCGGCGAGCACGATGCAGAACGCGAGAAGCGAGAGAGATCGGAGCATCGGCGATTCCGAAAAAGCGACGTGGGGACAACCGAGACTCTTGGGCAAAGCGAACGAGGCCCACCATGAGACTGACGCGTGGCTTGGTGGGCTTCGCGCGCTCCGCACGCTTCGACCCACCCGACGAACGACGTCCACAATCATTCCAAGAAGCTCGGCCGCACCCGGCGACGGGTGTAGTAGCAAGTGTACACGAAGGACACGGCGCGGCTGACTACAATACTCCATTCCCCCGAACCACCGAGGCCGAAGTGGGACAACAGGTCTATCAGCACGCGCTCGCCAACGGATTGGTTCTGCTCGCGGAGCGGATGGAGCACGTGCGGTCCGCGGCGATCAACTTTCTGGCGCCGGCCGGGTCCGCGTTTGATCCTCCGGGGAAGTTCGGCACGGCGACAGTGCTCACGGATCTGATCACGCGCGGCGCCGGCAGCCGCGATTCCCGCGAACTCAGCCTCGCGTTGGACAACCTCGGCGTGGACCGCGACGAGAGCGTCGGCGCAATCAACATGCGCTTCTGGGGTTCGACCCTGTCCACGAACGCCTACGCGGCGCTGGACATCTTCGCGGACGTGATTCGGAGGCCGCATCTTCCCGCGGAGGAACTCGAGGCCACGCAGGCGCTCGCGCTGCAGGACATTCTCAGCCTGGAAGACGCGCCGCAGCAGAAGGTCATGGTGGAACTTCGCCGGCGCTATTATCCCGCGCCGCTGAACCGGGATCGCCGCGGGCTCGCGGCGGACATCGAATCGCTGACCATCGACGACGTGCGGAACCAGCACGCGAAGCTGTTCCGGCCGAACGGCTCGATTCTCTCCGTGGCCGGGAACATCGAGTGGGAGCGGCTCAAGGATCAGGTGGAGAAACTGTTCGGCGATTGGAAGCGGAGCGAGCCGACGGAGATCGTGCCGGAACCGCACCGGGCCGAGTCGTACCACATTCAGAAGGACACGCAGCAGACGCAGATCGCGTGGGCGTGGCCGAGCGCCCCGATCGGCCACCCGCAGTATTATGCGGCCCGCGCCGCCGAGGGCGTTCTCTCCGGCGGCATGAGCGCCCGCCTCTTCACCGAGGTCCGCGAGAAGCGTGGCCTCTGCTACTCCGTCGGCGTGCGGCACGAGACGTTCAAAGACCGCGGCACGATGGTGGGCTATGCCGGCACCGGCGCCGACCGCGCCCAGGAAACGCTGGACGTGACTCTTGCCGAGTTGAACCGCCTGAAGGAGGGCGCGACCGACGACGAAGTCGACCGCGTGAAGGCCGGTTTGAAATCGAGCCTCATCATGCAGGAAGAATCGACCGGGGCCCGCGCCGGATCTATCGCTTCGGACTGGTACTTCCTCGGCCGCGTCCGCGATTTCGACGAAGTGCAGGCCGCCATCGACGGGCTCACCCCCGCCGCCATCTCCGGCTACCTCGAACAATTCCCGGTGAAGGACGTCACCCTGGTTACGCTTGGCCCCGCGGCACTGAAGATGTGAGGGACGGCTCCATGGGCTTGCTCCGCGTGAAGACGACCGAGTGCCGCGTCGGCGTCGTCGGCCTTTATAACTCCGGCAAGACCGTCCTCCTCACGTCCCTCATCAACCATCTTCAGGATCACGACGCGGATCGCTTCGCGCTCGGCGGGCGGGACGTGCGCATCCGCAAGTTCACCACGCTTCCGCCGGACGACGGCTGGGACGCGTTCAACTATGCCGGCTGCCGCGATGCGCTCGTCCACGGCGGCCGCTGGCCCGGGAAGACGCGAGACCGCTCCCAGTTCACCTGCCAGTTCGAACGCAGCGACTGGACCTTCAGCGATTGTCTGCTCAAGCTCTACGATCTGCCGGGAGAACGCATCGCGGACGCGGCCATGCTCGGCCGCGATTTCGCGGGGTGGTCCGATCACATGCTCGGGCTCATCGCGAACGACGGCGCCTACCGCACCTGCTGCGAGCCGTACCTCAAGGCGACCGCGGAGAGCCCCAAGGAAGCGGACCTGCTGCACGCGTACCGGCTCTCGCTCGCGAACCTCATTCTCAACTTCAAGCCGCTGGTGTCGCCGTCCACGTTTCTTCTGGACGTGAAAGGCCAGGCCGCGAAGCCGGACGCTCCCGAAGCCCTCGCGTCGTCCCAGCATTTGGGAACGGGGCCCGACTCGGAGTTCTGCCCGCTTCCGGCCGCGATCCGCTCGGCGAACCCCGAGATCCACGCCCGCTTCAGCCGCAGTTACGACGAATACGTCGAGCAGGTCGTGAAGCCGACCGTGCTCGCGCTGCGATCCTGCACTTCGCTCGTCGTGCTCATCGACGTGACGATGCTGCTCGCCGGCGGAGTCGGCATGTACGACGACAACAAGCTGATTCTGCGGGACCTGCTCGACGTGCTCTCCCCCGGCGAGCATCCGGTGTTCGGCCCGCTCGAACGCGGCTTGAGCAAGGTGTTCCTCCCGCACCAGTTCCGGAGGAAGTGGATCACGCGGCTCGCGTTCGCCGCCCCGAAGTTGGACTTGGTTCATCCCGTGGATCGCGACCGCATGCAGGCCCTGATGAAACGCATGGTCGAGAAGTATGCCGAGAACCGAGATGGATTGAAGCACGAGTTCTTCAACTGCTCCTCGGTGGTGAGCACGAAGGTGCTGCCGGTGGAGAACGGGAAGCGGCTGCTGGTGGGGGTGCCGCTGCGGAACGGGGAGGGCCGCAAGGTGCCGCCCGGACCGGAGCAGCGCTTCGAAGTGTCACCCTTGCCGGACGACTGGCCCGCGAACTGGGCCGCGGGCGAGTTCAGCTTTCCGGAAGTGTATCCGCAGATGCCCCCGCGGAAGGACTACCCGCCGGAGCAGGTCAACGTCGAGAAGCTGGCCGCGTTCGTCATCGATTGACGCTCCGAGGTCCGCCGGCGATCGGTTCTCGAAGCGGGGTTTCGTGAGGTCCGAGACTCACCATCAGACGGCGGCCTTGCGATCCTGCCATTCGTCGTGGCTGACGAGGACCTGGCGGGCGTTCGAGCCGTTATATCCGCCGACGATGCCGTCTTCGGCCATGAAGTCGATGAGGCGGCTGGCCTTGCCGTAACCGATGCCGAGGGCGCGTTGTAGGAGGCTGGTGCTGCCGCGTTGCTCGCGGATGACGATCTCGACGGCCTGCTCGTAGATCGGGTCGCGTTCGCGGAGTTTCTCGCCGCTCGCGCCGCCTTCGCCAGCCTCCGCCTGCTCCCGCGTCTTGAGATTGAGCAATTCCGAATCGTAGTTCGGCGTGTCGGTGGCGACCGCGTCCACGATCTTCTCGATCTCCTTGTCCTCGACATAGGCGCCTTGGGCGCGCGTCAGCGTGCCGTTCTGCAGGAAGAGCATGTCCCCCAAACCGAGGAGCCGCTCCGCGCCTTTCTCGTCCAGCACCACTCCCGAGTCGGTGCGGTTCGTCACCTGGAAGCAGATGCGGGCCGGCAGGTTGGACTTGATCAACCCGGTGATCACGTCCACCGTGGGTTTCTGCGTGGCGAGGATCAGGTGAATGCCCGCGGCGCGGGACTTCTGCGCCAGCAGGATGATGTTCCCTTCGATTTCCTTCTTCATCTTCATCATGAGGTCGCCGACTTCGTCGATGAGGATCATGATGTACGGCATCTTCTTCGGGATCGCCTTGCGTTCCTCTTCGCTGTCCGGGTTGATGCGACGAACGATTTCTTCGTAAGGAAGCTCGTTGTACGCGGTGATCTTCCGCACGCGTGCGCGGTGAAGCCACTCGTAGCGTTCCTCCATTTTGTCCACGGCCCACGAGAGGATCGCGTCCGCCTTTTTCTCGTCCTTCACCACGGGCGTCATGAGGTGCGGGATGTGGGCGTAGTCCGAGAGTTCGACCTTTTTCGGGTCGATGAGGATCATGCGGCACTCGTCTGGCCGGCGGGTGAGCAGGAGGCTCAGGATGATCGTGTTGAGGCACACGGACTTGCCCGTGCCGGTGCGGCCGGCGATGAGCAGGTGCGGCATGTCGTGCAGGTCGTACGCCAGCGGCTTGCCTTCGACGTCTTTGCCCAGGAAGATCGGGAGCTTGGCCTTGGCCACCTTCGGCGTCGTGGCCAACGCCGTGACCAGTTCCTTGAGGCGAACCGTTTGCCGGATCTCGTTCGGCACTTCGATGCCGACCGTGTTTCGCCCCGGCAGCGGAGCCACCACGCGAACCGAGGAGACGCTGAGGTTCAGCGCGATGTCGTCCGCGAGGTTCGTGACCTTGTTCAAACGCAGGCCGGTTTCCAACGCGATCTCGTACTGCGTGATCACGGGGCCGGTGTGAATGCCGACCACTTTCACGTTCAGGCCGAAGTCCGCGAAGATTTTCTCGAGCAGCGCCGCGACCTCGCGCAGCCTCTGCTCGTGATCCTCGACCGGGAACGGCTCGGGATCCTGGAGAAGAGCCAGCGACGGCAGATCGTACGCGAGCGGTTCGTCGTCTTCGACCGCCGCCGCCGATCGGGGCGCGGCGTTCCGTGGTTCCTGATGTGCGGTCGCCTTCGCGATCTCGGTGTGGAAGTGAATCGGGATCGATGCCGGCTGGTTCTCGACGCGCGGGAGCGGATTCGGATGCGTGATCGGAATCACGTCCGGGAGTTCCGCATCGGCCAGGGCGCCGGCGCCGCCCGTTCGGACCACGGAGCCGAGGCCGGCGATCACGCGATCGCTGCCGGCGGCCACCTTCTCGTTGCCCCACACGGCGGCGTTCCACAGCCGAACCAAGCCGTTCGTCGCGAGCCGCACCACGGCGAAAACCAGCCACTCGGCCGCGAGCAGCAGGCCGATCGTCGCCGCGACGCCGATGGCCAGCCACGGCGTGGGAAGCAGTTCATCCAGTTGCAGGTTCAGGAACGCGCCGAGGGATCCGCCGGGGCCCGCGATGGAAACGGGCGGCAACTTCGAGGCGTCCGCCGCGGTCGCGGACACGAGGCTGAGAACGAGCCACCCCGCGACACGCAGCCCGATGCGCGCCGGCGATCGGTTGACCACCACGAGCAGGCTCACGGCGAACCACCCGGCGAGGAACGCGAGCGAGCCCCAGCCAAGCGGTTCGATCAGGATCGCGGCGAGAAACTCGCCCGGGCCGTCCAGCAGGTTGCGGCCGCCCGTGATGGCGCGGCTCGTGAGCAGTGCGAGGCCAAGCGTCGCGCCCACCGCGAGGAGCGTGTAGGCGACGGCGTCCAGCCGCCAGCGGGGTGTCGTCGGTTTCTCGGCCATGATGTGATTGTGATTCGCCGGAACTTGAATCGGAATGGCCGAGTGGCGGGAAGATGGCGGGAATCGCACCGTCGGGGCCCTCGCGGTCGCTACATTGGGAGCGAGCGGCGCAATCCGCCAACTCAACCGCCTTTAGGGTTCAAAGATGATTTCACGTTCCCGGTTCGCTGCGAGCCTGATCGCCGCCCTGTGTCTGGCCGCCTCCGCCGAAGCGATTTTCATCCCCGTCGAGATTCGGAAGGTACCGATCGAACGGTTGACGGCCAACCTCTCCGAAGCCGTGAGGAAGAACCCGAAGGACGCCGACGCGATGGTGAACCTCGCTCGGGTTCACGCCATGGCGTACTCGCTTCGGTCGGATGAACTCCCCACCAAAGCGGAGAACCCGAAGGACGTCTGGTTCGGGTTCGAGCCCAAGTTGGTGCCGTTCTCCTTGCTCGCGAAGTCGGACGATCCGAAGAAACTGGAAGCCGCGAAAAAACACCTCCAGACCGCGCTCGATCTGTATTCCAAGGCCGTGGAGTTGAGACCGGACGATCTCAAGGCCCGCCTCGGCCACGCCTGGCTGCTCTCGCAGACGGAGAAGAAGGACGACGCGATCGCTGCTCTGCGCAAGGTCATCGAATTGGGGTGGGAGAAAGATCGAAAGTTGCAAGTACTCGGCCTCGGCGGCCACACCATCACTGGCGAAGGCATCGGTTACCTGATTCCATTGCTTGACGCGAAGAAGGACGCCGAGGAGATCGCGAAGCTGATGGAGCGAACGGCGATGATCGCCAAGCTGCCGCGGCCGGTCACTCCGATCGCGATCCCGCTGAAGGATGGCCTCGCGGCCCGCGACCTGGAGAATCGAACCGCTCGCGTTCCGTTCGATGCGGACGGCTCCGGGCCGAGAAACTGGACGTGGATTCACGGCAACTCCGCGGCGTGGCTCGTTCACGACCCGAAACGAAGCGGCAAGATCGGCTCCGGCCTGCAACTGTTCGGCAACGTCACCTTTTGGCTCTTCTGGGACAACGGCTACGCCGCCCTCGCGGCGCTGGACGACAACGGCGACGGCCGCCTCGCCGGTTCCGAACTCGAGGGCCTGGCCCTCTGGCACGACGCGAACGGCAACGGCGTCAGCGATCCGGGCGAAGTGAAGCCGCTCGCCGATCATGGCATCACGGGGCTCTCGTGCCGCTTCGAGCGGGACGCTTCGCACCCGGATCGAATCGCGTACTCGAAGGCGGGCGTCACGTTCGCGAACGGCCGCACCCGGCAGACGTTCGACATCGTGCTGCACCCGGCGAGGTAGGTCCGCCGTGCCGCACATCGCGCTCTTCGAGCCCGAGATCCCGCCGAACACGGGGAACATCGCGCGGCTCTGCGCCGCGACCGGCACGCGGCTGCATCTCATCGGCCGCCTCGGTTTCCGGCTGGACGACAAATCGCTCCAGCGGGCCGGGCTCGACTACTGGCCGGCGGTCGACGTGGTTCGGCATGTCACGTTCGAGGATTTCGAGGCCGCGTTCCACGGTCGAATTTGGCTCGTCGAGACGCCCGCGGAACGATCTTACACGCGGGCGGACTTCCAGGACGGGGACTGCCTCCTGTTCGGCAGCGAATCCAAGGGATTGCCGCCCGGGCTCCGGGACCGCTTCGCGGATCAAACGATCGGCATCCCGATGCCGACGGGTCACGTTCGCAGTTTGAACCTCGCGACCGCCGCCGGGATCGTGCTCTACGAAGCCCTGCGGCAGATCCACGGCTGGTAGAGCGACCGAATCCGTATTGAGCGGAGGAACACAATTGCCATGACCACCCCCACTCGCCGGCTGTTTCTTGGTTCGGCCTCGCTCGCGGTCGCCGGTCGGTTCCACACCGAAGCCGCGGAGTTGCCGCGTGAACTGGTTCCCGCCGCGGATGCGATCGAACCGTACTTCACCGCCGCGGCCAAGTTTCAGGACGTCTCGCGCGGGAATCCCGTGCCGCATCGGCTGCCGGAGACCAAACGCCAGGAGGTCGGCCTCACGCGGGATTCGTGGTTCCTCGAGATCGCCTCCGATCCGGAAAACCCTACCACTCTCGCTCAGTCGTTCACCCGCGAGAAGAAGACGGCTCTGGACTTCCAAACGTTGTTGAAGTTGGGCGAAACGAACGGAGTACGGTTCGCGAAGGTGATGACGTGCCTGAACATCGGCTGCCCGCTCGGCATGGGCGTGTGGGAAGGCGTGCCGCTCCGTGACCTCGTGTGGCTCGCGAAGCCGAGCGCCAACCTCCGCCGCATCTTCTACCACGGGTACCACAACGACGACCCGAAGCAACTCTTCCGCAGTTCGCTCCCCGCGGGCCGCGTGCTCGAGGATTACGACGACCTCCCGCCCGTGCTCGTCTGCTACAAGCTGAACGGCCACTGGCTCTCGCCGGAACGCGGCGGCCCGGTTCGGATCGTGGTGCCCGAACACTACGGCTTCAAATCGGTGAAGTGGCTCCACAAGATCACGCTCTCGAACCTCGCCGCCGCGAACGACACGTACATCAACGGCAACAACGACGTGGACAGCCCGTTGAAGACCTTCGCGGCGACGCTCGACATCCCGAAGAAGATTCCGCCGAACGCGGCCTTCGCAGTCACGGGGTACGCCCAGAGCGGCATCGCCGGACTCTCCAAAGTGCAAGTTTGGATCAGTCCGAAGGACAAACCATGGCCCGCGGAGGATCCGTACTTCACGAAGGCTCCGTGGACCGACGCCCACATCCTGCCGCCGCCGAAGAACTGGGGCGGCGACTTCCCCGAGGGGCACTCCTTCAAGGGCGTTGCCGGTTTCGACGACGCGGGCCAGCCGAAGACGTGGCCGCTGCGTCTCGGGAAGGCTCACTGGGCGGCATGGATTCCCGGCCTCCCCGCCGGCGAGCACGTGCTTCGATGCCGCACGATCGACGCGAAGGGGAACGCTCAACCGATGCCGCGCCCGTTCAAGAAGTCCGGCCGGTGCGACATCGAAGAGACCGCATTGGTCGTCGGGTGAACTTCGGCTGTTCGCAAGTAGAAAGAACGGGGGATCATTCGGCCGAGTTCACTCCATGAATCGCACGCCGGTCTTGTTTCTCAACGTGCTCGTGGTGGCCACCTGCGGGCTCGTGTACGAGTTGCTCGCGGGCACGCTCGCCTCCTATGTTCTGGGCGATTCCGTCACGCAGTTCTCGCTCGTCATCGGCATCTATCTCTCGGCTCTCGGCGTCGGAGCGTGGCTTTCGGGTTTCATCGAGACGCGGCTCGCCCGCATGTTCATCGAGGTGGAACTCGGCGTCGCCCTGATCGGAGGCGCCTCCGGCCCCTTCCTTTTCGTCGCCTTCGGGCTCGTCGGCTACTTCCAGGTCGTGCTCTTCGGCACTGTCTTCCTCATCGGCGTGCTCGTCGGCCTCGAACTCCCCCTGCTCATGCGGATCGTAAAGGATCAACTGGACTTCAAGGAACTCGTCTCGCGAGTGCTCGCTTTCGATTATCTCGGCGCCCTCTTCGCCTCGATCCTCTTCCCGATCCTGCTGGTGCCGAAACTCGGACTCGTCCGCACGTCGCTGGTGTTCGGCATGTTGAACGCCGCGGTCTCGCTCTGGGCCACGTGGCTGCTGGAACCGCTCGTGCCCCGCGGCATCACGGGCCTCCGCATCCGTTCGCTGATCGTCATCGCCTTCCTCGGCATCGCCCTGATCCAGGCGGACAAACTGACGTCGTACGCCGAGCACAACCTTTACAACGACGAGATCGTGATGACACGCACGAGCCCGTATCAGCGGATCGTCGTGACGCGCGGCCGCGCCGGGTTCAACCTCTATCTGAACGGCCATCTTCAGTTCGCCAGCGCGGACGAATACCGCTATCACGAGGCCCTCGTTCACCCGCCCATGGCCCTTTCCGGGAACCCGAAACGCGTGCTGATCCTCGGCGGCGGAGACGGCCTCGCCCTCCGCGAAGCCTTGAAGTGGGACAGCGTGAAGGCCGTCACGCTCGTGGACCTCGATCCGGAGATGACCGGCCTCTCGACCACGTTCCCGCCGCTGGCCGAACTCAACAAGCATGCCTTCTCGGACCCGCGCGTCACGGTGAAGAATCAGGACGCGTTCGTGTGGGCGGACGAACCGACGGAGCCGTTCGATTGTGCGATCGTGGACTTCCCCGATCCCTCGAACTACTCGGTCGGCAAACTGTACACCACGCGGTTCTACCGGAAGCTGCAGAAGTTGCTGAGCCCGACGGCCGCGGTGAGCATCCAGTGCACGTCGCCGTTGTTCGCGAGAACATCGTTCTGGTGCGTGATCCGCACGCTGGAAGCGGCGGGATTCCATGTGAAGCCGTATCACGCGGCCGTTCCGTCGTTCGGCGTCTGGGGATTCGCATTGTGCAAGCGGGAACCGTTCGCGATCCCGACCTCGATCCCCGGCGGCTTGCAGTACCTCACGCCGAGCGCGATGCCGGGCCTCTTCGACCTCCCGCCGGACATGGGCCCGCTGGCCGTGGACGTGAATCGACTCGACAACCAGGTGCTCGTCCGCTACCACGAAACGGATTGGCGACGGTTCGAAGGGCGATGACGATGACGATCCGCGTGCTGCTCCCGTTCCACCTGCGGAACCTGGCGAAGGTGACCGGCGAGATCTCGCTCGAGGTGGCGCCGCCAATCACGCAGCGAAGCGTGCTCGACTCGCTCGAATCGGCCTATCCCGCGCTCCTCGGCACGATTCGCGATCACGGCAGCCACAAACGCCGCCCGATGATCCGCTTCTTCGCCTGCGAAGAAGACCACTCGAACGACGATCCGGACGCTCCGCTTCCCGAAGAAGTCGCGGACGGCACGGAGGCGTTCTGGATCGTCGGCGCGATCGCCGGCGGTTGATCGGATCGGAGCCATTGCCGATCCCGCGGCGGGGCACTAAGAAGAAATGTCCCGGCGATTCGTCGCCGAGCGGCCCTGTCGTCTAGAGGCCTAGGACACAGCCCTTTCAAGGCTGCGACCGGGGTTCGAATCCCCGCAGGGTCAGTCTTTCATCTCGTCCCAGAATGTCAGGAATCGTCAGGACGCGGCTATTCCCCACGAATCTCGGGGTTTGCCGCGTTTCTGTGTTTACCGGATAATCGCAAATCGCACGGCGTTGCACCGCCCTTAGCGGGGCCGTTGATGGCACGAGTGAAGTCGCTTTCCAGCACTTGCGCGTAGCGCTTCATCGCTACGCTCGGCGTATTGCCGAACCACTCGCGCGTGGCCTGAATCGGGAATCGCTTCATCAGGTCCGTTTCGTAGCGGTTCGCCTGTCGCACTCGCTCGAGCGAGTCTCGCCGCCTCAAGGTTTTTTTGATTTTCATGGCGGATCACACGCCGCGAATCGACTCCGTGTATTGGAAGCAGGCTGTTCCATCCACAAGGAGTCTTCGATGTCGTCTCAGTTCCTGAATAATCGAGCGAAGCTCGGCTGTGAGGCCTTGGAGGCTCGCGAAGTGCCGGCCGCGTTTCCCATTCCCGCCGACGCGGTCGCGATCAGTCCGGACGACGGTGGCATTCCCACGGTTCATCTCGTTTCCCCTCTCACGGGTCAGAGTTACGGCACGGTGGCGGCCTACGAGTCGGCGTTTCGCGGGGGCGTGCATGCCGCCCTCGGCGACCTGACGGGCGACGGGATTCGCGATCTCGTGATCTCCCCCGGCCGCGGCGGAGGCCCGCGCATCCGTATCATCGACGGTGCGAACGGCGAGACTCTCCGCGACTTCTTCATCTACGAGCCCACGTTCACCGGCGGCGTTTACGTCGCGCTCGGCGACATCAACGGCGACGACCTCAACGACTTGGTATGTGGCACCGGTGTCGGCGGCGGACCGCGGGTTCGCGTGCTCGACGGCGCCTCGCTCGGCGAGACGGTGCTGCGTGACTTCAATGCCTACGAAGACTCATTCCGCGGCGGGGTCCTCGTCGCCTCCGGCGATACGAACGGCGACGGCCGTGACGACGTGCTTTGCGGCACGGGCGTGGGCGGCGGACCCCGCGTGCTGTCGTTCTCGGGAACGGACGGCAGCCTCCTGCGGAACGAGTTCGCCTACGAAGACTCGTTCCGCGGCGGCGTCCTGATCGGTTCCGGCGACACGAACGGCGACGGCAGCGACGACCTGATCTGCGGAACGGGACCGGGCGGCGGGCCGGTCGTGCGGGTCCTCAGCGGTTCCGACGGCCGCGAGTTGGCGGCCCTGTTCGCGGACGATTCCGCGTTCCGCGGCGGGGTCCGCGTCGATGCGCGCGATCTCGACGGCGATGGCCGCGACGACGTGATCGCACACCTGAGGCACGGCAACGACGACGGCTTCCGCGCGTTCTCAGGCGACGACGGAAGCTTCCTCGCGGGCGTGAGTCGCGTCGTGGACGACAACCCTTCCGCCCGCGACATCTTGGAAGGCCGCTCCAGCGGAATCATCTCCGGCGCCGTGTCGTACGTCGAAGGCTCATTCATTTCCGCCGATGTGGCCGCGGGTACCGCGCTCATTCGCCTGCGAAACGGCTCGACGGTCACGGTTCAGGCCGGAGCGGGAACCGAGATCAAGCGAGACAAGGCGTATGTGACCTTGGCGGCGTTCCAAACCGGCGACAAGGTCGAAGCCCTGATCGGGGCCAACGGCATCGCTTGGGAGATCGAAGCGAAGTCGCCCGCGTTCATCGAAGGGCGCAGCGGCCACGACCACACGGACGACTCGGACGACGACTTCGAGTACGAGGGCACTGTCGCGTCGGTCGATGCCGTCGCGGGCACGGTCTCGATCCGGCTGTCGAATGGCTCCACTGTCACGGTGCAAACCGGCGTCGGCACGAAAATCGAGCGGAACGACCAGCACACCACGCTGGCGAGTTTCGTCGTGGGCGATCGCGTCGAGACCGAGATCGGAAGCAACGGCATCGCTCTGGAAATCGAGGCGGTGGGAGCGGGTACTGGTTCGCCGAGCCTTCCGCCGGTTCCGCCCCCGGCTGGTGGAACGAGCAACGCCCCGGCAGGAAGCAAGATCGAAGGGGTCGTCACGGCCGTCGATGTGGCGGCCGGGCGTGTCTCGATCCGGGTCGGAAACGCTACGACGTTCAGCGTCTGGGTTTCGGCCGCGACGAGGATCGAACGTAACGACAACCACACGAGCTTGTCCGCATTCCAAGTCGGCGATTTCGGCGAGGCCGAGATCGGGGCGGACGGTTACGCCGTGAAGATCGAGGCTGTACAGATCTGATGCGGTGTAGAATGTCCGTATCGGATCGACTCGCGGACAACCGATATGGCCGAAGGAGAACCCTCCGACCGCTCCCTGATGTCCCGCATTCGCGGTGGCAGCCAGGGGGCGGCGGGCGAATTGCATCGCCGCTACGCCGAACGGCTCCTCGCCTTCGCCCGAACTCGCATCGGGACCGATTGGCAGGTGCGGGAGGACGCGGAGGATGTGGTTCAATCCGTATTCGGAAGTTTTTTCCGCGGTGCGAATCGGGGGCTCTACCAGGCCCCGGAAGGGGAAGAACTCTGGGGTCTGTTCCTGGTCATCGCGCTGAACAAGATTCGGGCCAAGGCGATTCACCACCGCGCGGCGAAGCGAGATGTGCGGCGGACGCAGATCGGCTCCGAGGCGAGCGAGGGATCGTTCGAGGCCATCGACGACGATGCGGCCGCAGGCTTGTTCCTGAAGTTGGTCGTGGACGAGATCATCGGGCAATTGCCGGATTCGCACCGTGAGACGGTCCGGCTGCGGGTCGAGGGGTTCGAAGTGGCGGAGATCGCGGCCGCGACGGGGCGGTCGAAACGGAGCACCGAGCGCATTCTTCAGGAGTTCCGCGGCCGCATGCTCGTGGCCGGCGGAGTGACGCATGAACACTCAGACGGTTCTGCTTCCCGAGGATGAACTGGACCGGCGCGTGTCCGCGTTCGAGGCGGCATGGCGAACGGGGCGTTCCGTCGATCTGCTTCAATTCATCCCCGACCGCCGGTCGCCGCTGTTCCCCCGCGTGCTGGCGGAACTGATCCGGATCGACATCGAGTTCCGCTCCGAACGCGGCGAGGTGCCGGCGTTGGAAGGCTACCGCCCGCACGCGCCCGAGTGGTTCGCCGACCCGGGCTGGGTCCGCGATCTCGCGTTCGAGGAGTATCGCCAGCGGCAGGCGGCCGGCGATTCGGTGGATCGCGAAGAATACCGCGTGCGGTTCGGCGTGGATGTGGACGACTGGCCTGAATCGGATCGCGAGGAACCGGATCCACTGACAATCGAGCCGGGCGATGTCGTGGCGTCGTGCCGGATCGTGTCCGAGCTCGGTCGCGGCGCGTTCGGCCAGGTGTTTCTCGCCGAGCAACTCGACCTCGCCGGCCGCCACGTCGCGTTGAAATTGTCCCGGCGCCCAGGGCTCGCCGAACCGGACACGCTCGCGCGGCTTCAGCACACGCACATCGTTCCGGTCTATTCCGCATCCCGACTCGGCCGAATGCAGGCGATCGTGATGCCATACCTCGGCTCGACCACGCTCGCGGATGCGATCGTGAAGTTGAAGGAATTGCAAAACTGGCCGCACTCCGGAAGCGTGCTCGCGGACACGGTGCTCGATCGGGCCAGCCGGACGCGCACGAGCCGTTCGTTGCCCGTCGCGACAGCCGAACGCCCGGCCGCGACTCTGCCCATCGAGCAACTGCGGAAGTTCTCGTACTCGGATGCGGTCCTGTGGATCGGGTGGAAGTTGGCCGAGGCCCTGGCCCACGCCCACGACCGCGGCATCCTGCACCGCGACATCAAACCCGCGAACGTGCTTCTCACGGACGAGGGGCTGCCGATGCTGCTCGATTTCAACCTTGCGGCGAACGCCGGCACGAAGGTCGGAGTCGGCGGCACGCCCGCCTACATGGCGCCGGAGCAACTTGCCGCCATGAAGTCCGGTCGCTGCGAGCCGGACCCACGTGCGGACATCTACGCGCTCGCGCTGGTGCTGGCCGAACTGCTGACCGGCTCCGTGCCGAAGCCCGGACAATTCGATGCGCTCGTCCGCCGCAATCCGCGGATCACGCCGAGCCTCGCGGCCATCCTCGGAAAATGCCTCGCGATCGCCCCGGAAGAGCGGTACGCCACGGCACGCGAGTTGGCGGACGATCTTCAACGACAACTCACGCATCGCCCGCTGCTCGGCGTTCGCGAGCCGTCGCTCCGCGAACGATTCCGCAAGTGGCGGACGCGTCATCCCGTGATCGCGTCCAATGCCGCGATCGCCGCGTGCGCCGCGGTCGGCGTCCTGATTCTCGCGTCGGCCCTCATCGCGAGGGAACAGCGACTCGACGGCCTGAATCGGGATCGTGCCGCGTTGGAACGCTGGTCCGCGTTCCAACGCGATCTGCCTGGCGTGCAAGAACGGATCGCCCTTCTCGAACTCGGGTCGGGCGCGGGCGAACTCGATGCGATGATCGAACGCTACGGCGTGCTCACCCAAGCGGACTGGCTGCAACGCGACGTGGTTGAACGGCTGCCGAATGAAAACCGGAGGGAACTCGAACTTCAACTCGCCGACCTGCTTCAGATTCGGGCGAGGTTGGAAGCCGATCCGGCGGTCGCGATTCGGTTCAACGAACTGGCCGAGTCGCTGTTCGCGGCGCGGCGAGTCGTGCCCCGTTCCGTGTGGCAGGATCGCTTCGACATCATGTCGCGACTCGGCTCGAAATCGGAAGCGCAGTCGTGGCACGACCGAGCCGCGGCCACGCCACCGGATGCCCGCGACCTGTATCTCTCGGGTCTCGAGGCCCTGCAGCGAGGCGATGCGGACGAGGCGAGACAACTGCTGGAAAACGCGGTCTCGGCCGACATCACGCATCCTTGGTCGTGGCTTGTCCTCGGCAACGCGTATGCCGTGCTTGGCCGAGTCGAGCGGGCCGAGGGATGCTTTGATGCGTTTCTCGCACTGCAGCCCGGCCGCGGCGCCGGCTTCCACAACCGCGGGCTCGCACGGCATCGGCTCCGACGCGACGAAGACGCGGTTCGGGACTTCACCCGTGCATTGAAACTCGACCCACATCGCATCGCCTCTCGCGTCGAACGCGGCATTTCATTTCAGGCCTTGAATCGTCTGGCGGAGGCGGAGGCGGACTATACGGCGGCCATCGATTCAGGGACATCGGAAACGCGAGTCTGGTTCCTTCGTGCCGAGGTGCGGACTTCGCTGGGTCGAAGCGAGGCCGCTGCTGGGGATCGTGCCGAAGGGCTTCGCCGCAATCCGCGTGATGCCGTGAGTTGGATTGTCCGCGGGAAGATTCGAGCTTCGCTCGGTGACACGACCGGCGCACTTGCGGACTTGGACGCGGCCTTGAAACTGGAGCCACGTTCCTTTGCGGCCTGGATGAATCGGGCGAACGTGTTGGACGAGAAGCTGCATCGTGAGGCCGAGGCCGTGACCGCGCTCGATCGGCTGATCGACGCTCACCCGCACGTGCTGATCGCCCGTTCCGGCCGAGCGGTGTTGCTCGCCCGGCTCGGTCGCGCGGAGGCGGCACGAGCGGATGCGGAACACTGCCTCGCCCGCAACCCCGAGCCGTTCATTCGATACCAGTTGGCGGGAGCCTACGCGCGGCTCGCGACGAAAGAGCCGAGGGACGGTGAAACGGCGATGCGGTTGCTACGTGAGGCTCTTCGCGCCGGAGCGGGGCATGAACTCATCTCGACCGACGGCGACTTGGATCCGATTCGCGGCCGACCGGACTTCCGCGAGGCGCTCGCGGCCGTCCGGGTTCTCGCACCCGCGGGGAAGAAGTGATCATGAAAAAGCGACTCCAGTGCGAGCGATTGTGCGATCGCGAATGTCCAGCGGTCTTCGGCAATCCGTGGCTGCATCCCGATCTCACGCTGTCGTTCGTGCCGGACGGCACGCTCGTCGGCGCGTCCGCCAGCGAGTTCGAGACCGCGCTGGGAAACATTCCCGCTGAGCAGCGGACGGACGAAGTGTTGCGTGCGTTCCAGTCCTGGATCGCGGTCGCAAATGTGAACGTCGGGCTTGTGGGCGATGGAGGACAGCCGGTCGGCGCTCCCGGCACCGCCTTTGGCGACGCCCGCTTCGGTGACATTCGCGTGTCGGCGGTCCCGCTTGCCCATGAAAACGTGGCCTTGGCGTATCCCTACGACGCGACCGCGGGGACACGCTCCGGGGACATCACGTTCAACAGCACGCACATGTTCCAAGTCGGTGCGGGCGCAGGGTACGATTTGTTCTCCATCTCCCTGCACGAGGCCGGTCACATCTTCGGCCTCACCGGAAGCACGGACGAGACCTCGGCCATGTTCCAGATCGCGGATCGCGTCCGCACCGGTCCGAACGCCACGGACATCGCGGCCATTCAAGCCCTCTACGGCCCTCGTCTCGCGGACGGCTTCGAGGGCGAGTCCGGCAACAACTCGCTCGCCACGGCCGCTCGTCCACAACCCGTGGAGGAGATCATCGCGATCGAGGCCGATCTCACGACATCAAGCGATGTCGATGTATACTCGTTCCGTCCGGACGATCTGGACGGTGGAGCATTCTTGGCTTCGGTTCGCTCGTCCGGTTTGAGCCTGCTTGTGCCGTCCATCGAAATTCTCGATGCGAGCGGCGCCGTGATCGCGAGCCAATCCACCTCACGACCCGGCGCCGGCGACTTGGCTCTTCGCCTGACCGGGTTGGTGGAGGGAGACACCTACTATGCGAGGATCACCGCCGCGAACCCGACATTCGCCGTCGGAGGCTATCGGCTTGAACTGCGAGCCGAAAGCGCGACTCCCGGCGACGACGACGATCTCGATGATCCCGAGGAAGGTGAAGACGACTCGCCGGAAACGTCCGATTCGTTGGATCGGCTGCCGGCGCAGACCGGCACGCGACGGAATTTCTTCGTCGCCTCCAGCCTCAGCACGCTTGCCGACGCCGACTTCTACCGTGTGCGTTCGGGCGTGGTCGCTGGGGAAAGCGGCGGAGCGCTCACGGTCAGCGCGGTCGCGACGGACGGCGATCGCATCCAACCCGTCCTCGAAATCTACGACCGGAACCTGGTGCGACTCGCGGCCCGCACGCTCGTCCACGACGGGGGAGAGTTCAGCGCCCAACTCCCGGATACGGAAGCGAACCGGGATTACTACATCGCGGTGAGGCACGGCCGACGTTCGATCGACTCGGCCGGCAATTACTCGCTCGGCATCGACTTCGGCGGCCAGTCGTCCGAACTCGGGGCCATCGCGGGCGGCACTCTCACCAGTCCCGCTCCGGCGGTACTGAGCCGAATCGAAGTGCCTGCAAGCCAGGTTCTCCACGTCGTTCTCGATTTGGAATCGACGGCCGTGCCGTCCGCTGTCCGAATGTCCGTGTTCGACGCGAACCACGCCTTGATCGATACGCGAATTGCGGACTCCGGCGAGAGCGCGAGCTTTAACGCGTACCTGTCGGCGGGAACCTATCAGTTCCTCGTCGGAGGCGGCTCGCTGGACGGATCCGCGATGCCGGAGATTCGCTATTCCGTGTTCGGCGGGTCGATCTCGGATCCGGTCGGACCGCAAGCCGTTCCGGCGACCACGCCTCCGCCGCCACCGCCGCCGGCCACCGTGACCAACCCGCATCCCGTGACGCCGACCGTCGCCGTGACTCCGACCTCACCCAATATCCTGCTCGTTCCACCGACCGACCTTCCGACGGCCCCCACGTTGCAGATCCGGCCGGCGGCCCCGCTACCGACCACCACGATCACGGTCGGCGGAGCGTCGTCGGTGCGAAGTTACGCGTCGGACGGATCGCTGCGTGTGGAGTTCAATCCGATCCCCGATCGAACCGGCCCGTTCCGAACCGCCGTGGCGGATTTCAACGACGACGGCGTGGCGGACATCGCAGTCGGCTCCGGACCGGGTACCGCAAGCGCCGTGCGGATCTTCGACGGCCGAACTCTGCAGCCGTTGCCGGGTTTGGATCCCTTCGAAGCATCATTCCTCGGCGGCGTATTCGTCGCGGCCGGGGATCTCACCGGAGACGGGATCGCCGATCTCGTCGTCACGCCGGACGAAGGCGGTGGTCCGCGCGTCCGCGTCTGGCGTGGTCCGGACTTCACGCTCGTCGCGGACTTCTTCGGCATCGACGACTCGAGTTTCCGGGGCGGCGCGCGGGCTGCAGTCGGGGATGTGAATGCGGACGGGTTCGGAGACCTGATCGTCGCGGCGGGGTTCGCCGGCGGTCCTCGCATTGCCGGGTACGATGGCGTGAACCTGAACCGTGGGCTCCGCACCAAGATCTTCAGCGATTTCTTCGCATTCGAGGAGACGCTGCGGAACGGCGTCTATCTCGTGGCGGCGGACTTGAACGGCGACGGCTTCGCGGAGGTCGTGGCCGGCGGCGGACCCGGCGGCGGTCCGCGCGTCCTCGCGCTCGACGGACGCGACCTGCGCGACGGCCGACGAACGACGGTCGCGGACTTCTTCGGAGGCGATCCGGCGTCGCGAGACGGAATCCGCCTCGCGGCCAAAAATCTCGACGGTGACGGGTTCGCCGATCTCGTCGTCGCGGCCGGAGACCGGGCTCTCGGATATTCGGGCCGCACGGCTCAACCATTCACGGCGCCGGATATCTTGCTGGAAATTCCGCTGCTGAGCGGGAATGACCTTGGCGTCTTCGTGGGGTGAATTGCAGGCGTCTGCCCAGCCATGGAGACTGCGATGGGAACGCGGATTGATCTGCGGACGGTCGGGGAAGCGCTTCGTGTCTGTCAAGTTTGAGGCCGTCTTCTCATTTGCACTCTCAGCGAACAGTCTGGTCGATTGATCAAGTTGCAGCGACGACTCGCGGATTCAGTCGTTTGCTGTGGAACGAAGTGTCTGCGGGCTCTTGCGAAAGCGGCAGACTCAAGTTAGGATCAACGTTGTGATCGCACTTTGCAATCAATACCGATTTGTAATTCATTTCATCACGGCCGCTTGGATGGCAGTGATGAGTGGCGGCGTCAGCATCACGCATTGCCATGCCGGTGGCGACGAGCGTCACACCCACAACAGTCCGCGAAGCGCTGCACCAATCCCTGGCTCCCGTTCGCCAGAAATTCCGACGGAGCCGCATCGGCATCTCGTCCTCTTCGGAGTTCAATTCCCGAGCGAATCGGCGCCGGATTCCGGTCCACTCGGACCGGGAGACACCTTGACGGTCCAAGGCATCCGATGGGACTGCAACGAGGTGCAGACCGATGAGTTTGTCTTGGAGGTGGGCGCGATCCTGACTGAACGCCCGCTGATTATTGACTTGCCTGTTTCGTCCGGCTCGATTCCACATCGAACTCCAGTTCTGCCTGCCGTTCCGTGCCGCCGTTCCGACGTTCTCCGTTTGTAATCCCGTCAAACAGCTTTCCGTGTTGCCGGTCTGCCGACCTCGGTAGTCCGCTTCGTTCCACGCACGATTCCCAACACCCCGAGTCCCTTCCATGTCCGCCGTCACCTCGGCACCGGCACCTGAATCGACCGCGCCCGTGCCTGTCGTCGCTCAAGCAGGAATCGTCGACGCGTCCATCCGCCGTCGGAGTCCATGGCTGATCGTGGCGGCCCTCGCGATCGGGGTGGCCGCCGGCGTCTTCGGCGCGCGTCAGTTCGGTACGCCGGACCTGCGCACGGAGCGAGTCGCTTCTTCGGAAGCCGAGAACGGTGTGGAGAACGGCACGGTCGCCTTCACCTCTCAACAGCAGGCCGCGGTCGGACTCGAGGTCTCTGTGGTCTCTCGGGAACCATTTCAGTCCCGAACGTGGCGGACGGGTCGGATCGCCATCCACGACGACCGGACGGCTCATATTTTCCCGCCGGCGGAAGGCGTGGTTCTTGAGGTTCCGGGCCGCCTCGGTCAGTCCGTCGCCGCTGGCGACGTGCTCGCCGTTCTCGACAGTCGCGAACTGGGACAGGCGAAACTCGAAGCACATAAAGCACGCATCGCGCTGGCTGCCGAACGCGAGTTGACGGCCCGGGCCAAGACGACCACGCTTAACGCCGACGAGTTGCTCAAGCTGCTCGCGGCCGAGACCTCGCTCGCCGAAATCGAAAAGCGATTGGCGGACAAGCCGATCGGCGACTGGCGTCAGCAAGCGCTCGGAGCGTACGTCCGGCGGAATCAATTGAAAGCCCAACTCGCTTCTCTGCAATCGTCCGGCGGTGCCGTGCCCGAGTCGTTGCTTCACAAGACGGAAGCGGAAGTGGACGCGGCCGCGGCGTCCTACACCGCGATCGTGGAGGAACTCCGATTCCAGATCAAGAATCAGGTGCGGCAAGCGGAGTTGAAACTGAAAGATGCCGAAACGGCCCTGGATGTGGCGAAGGCAAAACTGCTTCTCTGTGGGCTGTCGGCGGAGGCCATCGAACGACTCGATCCAATCGCCGAGGGTTCGAGAGCGTCCCACCTGGCCCTGAAAGCTCCGTTCGCGGGAACGATTGTCGAAAAGCATGCCGTTCGGTCCGAGCGAGTGGGGCTGCAATCCCAAATGTTCGTCGTCGCCGACTTGTCGGTCGTCTGGGTGCATGTCGACCTCTTCGAAGCGGACCTTCCGCTCGTCCGCTGCCTGACGGACCGACCACTGGCGATTCGGTCCTCCACGGCTTCCGTGAAGGAACGCTGGGCCAAGGTCGTCTATTCCGGAGACGTGATCGACAAGTCCTCCCGCTCGCTGACCCTGATCGCGGAGGCGGACAATGCCGACCGGGTTCTGAAGCCGGGGCTCTTTGTCGAGGTCGGATTCGACACCGGTGACGCCGCTCCCGTACTCCAAGTGCCAGCCGTCGCGATTCTGCGACACGAGAACAAGCCGTTCCTCTTCGTCCAAACCTCCGACGAGAAGTTCCGCCGAACCGAGGTGGTGCTTGGCCGAACCTCCGGCGACCGGGTGGAGATCTTCGGCGGGCTGCAACCCGGCGACAAAGTCGTGACTCGCGGCGGCTTTGTACTCAAATCGGAACTTCTCAAAGACCAAATGGTCGGGGAGTGAGAGCGTGCTCGGAAAACTAATCGATTTCTCTCTCGCAAACCGCTTTCTGGTCTTCCTGGGAACGCTGCTGCTCCTGGGTGCGGGGTTGTATGCTGCTGGCCGGCTTCCCGTGGATGCCGTGCCGGACGTGACGAACGTCCAGGTCCAGGTCATGACGACGGCCCCCGCGCTCGGGCCACTCGAAGTGGAGCAAGCCGTCACGATTCCCGTCGAGGCGGCCATGAGCGGGATGCCGCGGGTGGAGGAAATCCGATCCGTGTCCCAGTTCGGCCTTTCGGTCGTCACAGTCGTTTTCGAAGAGGGAACGGACATCTTTTGGGCCCGTCAGCAGGTCGGCGAACGCCTCCAGGAGGCTCGCGAAAAGATCCCGCCGGGCGTTCCCTCGCCCAAGCCCGGCCCCATCGCGACGGGCTTGGGTGAAATCTACCAGTTTGAAGTGCGCAACAAGCCCGGTGCAAGTCACTCGCTGATGAAACTCCGCGAAGTGCTCGACTGGCAAATCGCCCCGCAACTTCGAAGCGTGCCCGGCGTGATCGAGGTGAACACGAACGGCGGCGAGCTCCGCTCCTTCGAAGTCCGTCCAGACCCGGAGAAACTCCGGGAGTTCCGCATTCCGCTCTCCAAACTGTTCGAGGCTCTGCAGCAGAACAACGCCAACGAAGGGGGCGGCTACCTCCTGCTCAAGTCGCAGGAACAGCGGATTGTCCGGGGCGAGGGTCTGATCAACTCCTTGGAAGACATTCGCAACGTGGTGCTGGACACGCGTGGAGACGGCACGCCGATCTACGTCCGGCAGGTCGCCGACGTCGCGTTCGCCCCGGTCCTTCGGCAGGGAACCGTGACGCGGGATGGCCGTGGCGAGGGCGTTGTCGGCATCGTGATGCTGCTCGCCGGCGAGAACTCCCGCGAAGTCGTGCGGGGCAGCAAGGAGAAGATGGAGGAGATCAAGAAGTCGCTGCCCGAGGGCGTCGAAATTGATGTCGTGTACGACCGGACGGAGTTGGTGGAGCGAACGGTCCACACGCTGCAGACCAATTTGCTGGAAGGCGGCGTTCTGGTGGTGATCGTGCTCCTGGTGCTGCTCGGCAGCCTGAGGGCCGGGTTGATCGTCGCACTTGCCGTGCCGTTGGCCATGGCCGGCGCTTTCGTCGGCATGTGGTACGCGCAACTGTCGGGAAACCTGATGAGCCTCGGCGCCATCGACTTCGGCCTGATCGTGGATGGCAGCGTCGTGCTGATAGAAAACGTGGTCCGACGCGTCGCCGAGCATCGGCATCATCACAGAGTGGCCCGTGCTCCGCTTCAGGTCGTCCGTGAGGCCTGTCGGGAAGTCGCCCGGCCGGTGGTGTTCGGGGTCGGCATCATTCTTCTCGTCTATCTGCCAATCCTGACCCTGCGCGGCGTCGAGGGCAAGATGTTCAAGCCGATGGCGTTGACGGTGATCTTCGCGCTTCTGACCTCGCTGATCCTGGCGCTCTTCCTGATGCCGGTTCTCGCCTCCGCGTTCCTTCGAAGCGTGTCCGAAACCGAGCCGATTCTCGTTCGATGGGCCAAGGCAGTCTACCGGCCACTTCTGCTGAAGGCCGTGGATCACCCTGCATCGGTGATGATCGGAGCGGTCGCCGCCTTCGCACTCAGCGTGTTCGTGGCGAGCTCCATGGGGGCGGTCTTCATTCCGAAACTCGACGAAGGGTCGATCGCCATCCAAGCCACCCGGTTGCCCAGCGTGTCGCTCGAATCCTCCGTCGCGATGACAGGCCAACTGGAACGATGCCTCCTTCGGATGCCTGAGGTGGAATCGGTGGTCTCCAAGAGCGGGCGCCCGGAGATCGCAAATGATCCGATGACGATCAACCTCACCGACGTGATCGTGACACTGAAGCCGAAACACCTGTGGCGGTTCGCCCGCAAGGAGGAACTCGTCGAAGAAATGGAGGAGACGTTGAAACGCGAGGTGCCCGGGCAGATCTTTGCTTTTTCACAGCCGATTGAACTGCGGGTCGCGGAACTGATCGCCGGCGTGAAGTCGGATGTCGGCATCAGCGTCTACGGCGACGACCTGGAAGCGCTGCGGACGACGGCCGATGAAGTGGCGGCGGCGATCCGCGTGGTACCCGGTGCGGCGGACGTCGCGGTCGAACAGTCGGCCGGGCTCCCATACCTGCGCGTGATTCTTAATCGTGAAGCGCTGGCCCGGTACGGCGTCAATGCCCGCACGGTGCTTGATGCCGTCGCGGTGACCGGCGGCAAGGAGGTCGGCCAGGTGTTCGAGGGGCAGCGGCGGTTCCCGCTCCAAGTGCGCTATCCCGAGGCCGTGCGAGAAGACTTGGACCGGCTCAAACGGGTGACAGTGGCCGATTCCCAAGGGCGGCAGATCCCGCTCGAACAGTTGGCGGCGCTCGCATTCGAGGACGGCCCTGCCCAGATCAGCCGCGACGCGATCCGCCGGCGCGCCGTTGTGACGTGCAACGTCCGCGGCCGCGACCTCGCCGGATTCGTGGCCGACGCTAAAAAAGCCGTGGATGCGAAAGTGAAACTGCCGACCGGGTACACGATCGGTTGGGGCGGCCAGTTCAAGAACCTCCAAGAAGCGACCCGGCGTTTGTCCGTCGCGGTGCCCGTCGCCCTGCTCCTGATCTTCGTGCTGCTTCATTCGACCTTCGGCTCATCGAAACTGGCCGCGCTCATCTTCTTGAATGTTCCATTGGCAGCGTCAGGTGGCGTGTTCGCCTTGTGGCTGCGCGGCATGGATTTCTCCATTTCGGCTGGTGTCGGCTTCATAGCGCTCTTCGGGGTGGCAGTACTCAACGGGGTCGTGCTCGTGACCTACGTCGTGGAGTTGCGCAAAAGGGGCGCGGACTTACGGACCGCATCCTTGGAAGGCGCAATGATCCGTGTCCGCCCCGTACTGATGACGGCCTTTGTGGCCATGCTCGGGTTCATCCCGATGGCCTTCTCGACTGGATCCGGCGCAGAGGTTCAGAAGCCGCTCGCAACGGTCGTGATCGGCGGACTTCTTACTTCGACCCTCCTGACACTGTTCGTGATTCCCGCGATATACCGCTGGTTCGATGCCGTCAGCGGGGAAGGGAGTCGAAATGATGACGGAACGGCATAGCTGTTTCCCGCAGCCTGCCTAGAACCCTTGCGGCCGTTCCGTGGTTGGAGACACGGCCGCTCGGGTACTTGCGTTTCCGAGGCCGCTTATCTCCTCCACCCGGCAGACCCTGGCGGGACCGGCCTCTACAAAGGCGGTTCCACGGGTACCGGATTAGCCGAGCCGCCAAGGCGAAGTGAGACCCGACCCACGTCACACTGTATCGATTCTGCCGAGCCCGCGGCCTGCACAGGCTGCGGGCTCTGTGCGTTTCCTGACCCCGACTCGCCCCCGGTCCGCGTCCGGTTTCGCCCAACTCGCCTGCGATCCGGGTTGACCGCCCCGCTACAGTGGAAGCGGATTTGCCGCCCTCGGCGAGGCGAATCGGACCAACGGATCGGTTTTCACTCAAGGTGCGGGGCCATGATCAAGCAGGTCGCGGCGGTGGTGATGTGCGGCGGGTGCGCGGTGCTTGGCGGCGCGGGCGCCCAACTCTTCGTGAAAACGCCCGAGAGCGCGGCGGCCCACAGCTTCCCGCTGCCGCCCGTGCAACAGCCCGTGCTCGCCGAGCAGGATCGCACCTCGGCCTTCGCCCTGAGCGAACGCTTCCAGGCCGTGGTGAAGAAACTCGGCCCGGCGGTCGTCTCCGTGGACGCCGTGAAGCAGACCGCCGCCGCCGGAAAGTCCAAGGAAGAGTCCGGTTCCGGCGTGCTCGTGAAGATTCCCGGGCTCGGCGGCTCCGTCGTCGTCACCAACAACCACGTCGTCGGCGACGCTCCGAAGGAGAAGGTCTACGTCACGCTGCAGGACGGCACCATCGTTCAACCCGTCCGCGTGGTCGCCGATCCGGAATCGGACATTTCCCTGCTGCACCTCGCGGAGGATCTTCCGACCGCGGAACTCGGCGACAGCGATCGCGTCGTTCGCGGGCAATACGTTCTCGCGTTCGGCAGCCCGTTCGGCCTGAACCAAACCGTGACGCACGGCATCATCTCGGCCACCGATCGCGGCCAGATCAGCCTCGGCGCCACCATCCGCATCAAGGAGTTCATCCAGACCGATGCCGCGATCAACCCCGGATCCAGCGGCGGTCCGCTCATCGATCTCGACGGCCGCGTCGTTGGCATCAACACCGCGATCGCCTCGCAAAGCGGAAACAACACCGGCGTCTCGTTCAGCATTCCGGCGAACCTCGTGAAGCGAGTCGCCGCGCAACTCTTCGAGAAGGGCCGCGTCGTTCGAGGATATCTCGGCGTGCAACTCGCCACGACCATCGATCCGGGGGAAGCGCTGCGGCTCGGGCTCAACAAGGTTTGCGGGGGATTGGTCGAGATCGTTCACACCGGCACTCCGGCCGAGGCCGCGGGCCTGAAACCCGGCGACGTCATCCTGAAACTCGAAGACGTGGACCTCCGCGACGAGAACCACCTCATCAATCTCGTGTCGGCCCTTCCCCCGCATCAGAAGGTGCGACTCAGCGTGTGGCGCGATCGTAAAGCCGTGCCGATGGATGTGGTCGTCGGCGATTGGAACGCGACCCGCGCCCGGAAGTGATCGCCGTCACGCGAGCCAGATCAGGATCGCGACGCCGAACGCGACGCGATACGCGACGAAGAGTGTGGTGCGGAAGTTCTGCAGAAAACGGAGCAACCCCGCGATCGCGACGTAGCCCACGACCGCCGAGACGAGCGTACCCACGATCAGGGCTGTCACGTCGTCCGCCGAGGCGAAGAGGCTGGGGGCCTCGCCCGGAACCGGATGCTTCCACTTCTTGTACTCGTCGGCCAGGTCCTTGAGCCCGGCCCCGAGGATGACCGGGATCGAAAGCAGAAACGAGAACCGTGCGGCGGCCGCGCGGGTCAGCCCGGCGAAGAGCCCGCCCGTGATCGTGGTGCCGGAGCGCGAACCGCCCGGCATCAGAGCGAACGCTTGCCACACGCCGACCCAAATGGCGACGAGCCACGACACGGATTCATCCATCCGCGGGGTTCGACGTCGCGACCACCACTCCGCCGCAGCCATAAGCAGTGCGAATACGATGGACACGACCGCGACCGACTCGAGATTGAAGAAACGTTCCTTCAACTGCTTCTTGAAGGTGAATCCGACGACGACCGCCGGCATGGTTCCCGCCGCGATTCGCCACGCGAGCCGGCTGGCGTCGTTCGAACCGAGGCGGAATCTCCGAGCGTCCTCCAGCAGGCCGAAGATCAGCTTCAAAATGCCCGCGCGGAAGTACGCGAACACGGCGACCAGCGTGCCGAGTTGAATGACGATCGTGAACGCGTCTTCGGGATGGTCGTGGCCCAGCGCGCGGCGCACGGCGAGAAGGTGAGCGGTGCTGCTGATCGGGAGGAACTCGGTGATGCCCTGCACGAGCCCGAGCAGGGCCGCCTCGCCGATCGTCATGAACTCGACTCCATTCGCTTCCGGGCTGGGTGGCTGAGAGGACGCGACGCCGCCCGATTCCTTAACGGTACGACCGCCGACGAGGTTCGTCGGCGGGTCGCACGTCATTCTCGCCTCACTTCACTTCGAGGTTGATGTTCTCGGAGTGGCTGTTGAACTCCGGGGCGTACACGCACTGGATGCTGGCGTACCCGGTGGGATACTTGCCGCGGTGCTGCACCCGCACCGCGTACTCGAAGACGTAGTTCCCCTTCGGCAGGTAATCGATGAAGAAGTGGCTCGCCGTGTCCTTCGTGCTCTCGTAGAAGGCCAGGCCGTCCTGATACTTGTACTTCGAGAGCACGTTCACGGGTTCGGTGCCGCTGCCGCGGTGGTCCTTGAGGTGAACGTATTCCATGTCGCGATCGGTGCGGATCACGACGCGAACGACCACTTCATCGCCCACGCCCAACGCCTCGCCCTTGAAGGGCTCGATCACCGGGCCTGCCTTGGTGAACGTCTTCTTGAACAGCCGCTTCTCCACCTTCAGAGGGCCGGCCGTGTGGTCGGTCACCTTGTCGATATCCTCCAGATACTGCCAGTGAACGCTGCCCCAACTCACGCCCTTGTCCGTCTTCTTGAGCGTGATGGCGGACATGGACGGCTGCACTTCCGTTCGCAGGAACTTGTGTTCGTAGAAGCCGGTGCCGGCCTCCACCTTCTCGGGCACGATCGTGTTGTTGCCCACGGTCACCTGCACGAGCGCGTCCGAAGAGAGCAACTTCTCGCCGCGGAGGAGCAGGCCATAGATCGCGTCGGCGGTCGCCTTCGTGGTCTTCCAGTCCTGCGTTTGCTTCTGCTTGAGGAGCCACACCTTGCACTCCTCGACCGCCTTCTGATCGTTGACCACTTCATCGAAGGCTTCGATCATCATGGCCTGGGTTTCGATCGGAGCGCGGAACCAGAACTGCTGCAGTTCCAGATCGCGCCAGAACATGCCCATCTCCTCATTGGAGACGGAGCGTTCCTTGATCGAGGCCATGATCTCGGCGGGGGTCGCCTTGTCGCCGAATCGCTTGAGGCCGATGGCGATGTGAGCCTGGCTCTGGCGATTGGCCACCTGCAGCCAGTACTTCTTCGCCTGGCCGAGCCAATAGTCGATGGCCTTCTTGTGCTCATTGGCGACGGGACGATCCTGGAGGAAGAAGCTGCGGCCGTACAAGTATAGCGCGATCAGCGACGACATGTGGTTCTCGTCCGGCTTGCCGTGACGCAGGATCTCGCGGTAGATGCGGTCCATCCACGCGTCGAGGGCTTGCGTCGCTCGCACCGCGGGGGCGGTGTCGATCTTCACGCCGAGGTGGCGCAGGCGGCCGTAACCGGTGGCGATGTAGAGCGAGATGTATTCGCTGGAGCGGCCGCCGGGGTACCACGGCCAGAGGCCGTCGTTGTTCTGCATCTGCGCGAGCTTCATCGTGAGCCGCGCCGTCTCGTCGTTCAACCGGTTCTCGTCGAACAGGATGCCGACGTTCTTGCGGGCCTGGCCTTCCTTCACGGCCTGACGCACCCACGGCGTCTCGTCCAGAATCACGGACTTGAGATCCGCGTTCTTTTCGAGCGGGCTGTCCAGCGCGTCCGTTCCCTTCCACAGGTCGAAGATCTTGCGGATCTTCGGATCCGAGTTTCCGATGTGCCGGGCGAGGCCGTTCGCGTACAGCCGGTTGAAGGTCGCCTCGGTGTTCTCGTGCGGGTTCTCCATGAGGTACGGCAGCGCCATCACCGCGTACCACGCCGGCTGCGACACCATCTGCACGGTGAACGACTGATGCCGGATGCTGTTCGACGCGGCCGAGTCCCGCAGCTTCGCGAAGTCGAACTCCTTCGTGCCGGCGTTGCGGATCGGCAGCGGGAGCGACTCGGTGACGAGCACCTTCTTCGAGAGCACGGGCAAGGCGCCTTCTTCGCCGTCCGAAAGCCGATCGCTGGCCGCGACCGCCTTGAAGGAGAGCGGGCCGGCTCCGTCCGGAACGCGGATCGTCCACGTGAACGTTTTCGACTCGCCCGCGGGCAATTCGAAGGCCTGTTCGGAGGCGTTCAGGCCGAGAGCCGCGTCCATCGCCGTCTCGTTGCGGGCGTCCTTGAACGCGAGTTTCACCTTGCCCACCTGGCGGGTCGCGGACTGGTTCGAGACCTTCACCGGGAACTCGAGCACGTCCCCTTCGCGGAGGAACCGCGGCGGGTTCGGCTGGGCCATGAGGTCCTTCGCCGTGACGATTTCATCCCCGAGGAAGCCGGACTTCAGGTCTTTGTCGTGGGCGAAGCCGAGGAATTTCCACTTGGTGAGGGCCTCGGGCATGGTGAACTCCATGCGCACGGTTCCCTCGGCATCCGAGGTGAGATGCGGGAAGAAGAACGCGGTCTCGTTGAGGTTCTTGCGGGCGGCGACGCCGCCGAGATTAGGCCCAGGCCCGTTCGCGCCGGGATCGCCTTCGGCGAGCTTGTCGTCGCCCGGGAAGCCGTTGGCGTCCTTGCGGTCCGCCTTGGCGGCCTGCTCCATACCGCGACCGCCGCCGAGGCCTCCGAATCCGCCGGGCGCGGCGGGCGGCGGAGCGCCCCCCGCCATCGGACCGCCCTTCGCCATCGGGGCTCCGTCCATCATCGCCATGTTGCGGTGGTAGCCGTACTCGAACTCGAAGCCACCGGTGCCGCCACCCTTCCCGAAGTACTCGTAGCGGTAGTAATTCTGAGTCAGGTCGCCGGGGAAGCCGCGGTACGTGAGGTCCACGCTCTTGTGGTTGTGCGGCCACGCGCCGTGGATCCACTGGAAGCCTTTCTGCATGTTCTCGAACTGCGAGTGCAGGTTGGAGTGATCCCTGCGGAAGATGCCGAATTTGTGCATCCAATCGTGCGGCAGGTACGCGTCAAGCGATTGGTCGTACACGGCGGCCACCATCTCCGCCACCGCTCGCTTCGCGTCCGGCCCGGTGATGATCGCCGTGAACGTCTCCTTCTTGCCGGGCTCGAGTTTGTTGCGGAACGTCTCCCACTTCACATTGAAGTCCTTGTTGCTCCACGGCACGTCCACATGCCGCGAGGTGAGATAGGCCCGGTTCTCGCGAACGTACGTGGCGCGAACGGTGAACCCGCCGCGCATCGCCTCCGTGACGGGGACCTTCAACTGAGCCTGCGTGCGGCCCGGCTCCGTCCAGTACGCCTGGAGGATCTTGCCGCGATGTTCCACTTCCAGGAACGCCCGGCCTTCGTTGTAGCCCGAGCCCCAGAACATGGTGAACTCGGCGCCCGGCTCGACGCTCCACTTCGGCGCCGCGATCACGTTCGGAACGCGGATGTTCAGGTGCGCCGCGGCCGGCTCCAGCACCTGAAGCTGAGACTTGCCCGAGACCTTCTTGCCGAACTTGTCCTGCGATTCCACGACGACACGGTAGATGCCGGCGGGCAACTTCGCGCTCACGTCCTTCACGCCCTTGCCGTCCGTGGTGAAGTCCGTGCTGAACTTCACGTCGCCGAGTTCCCACGACTGCGGCTTGCCCGGATCCGGCTTGGGTTCCTTCTCCACGAGCAGGAAGTGATAGTGGAAGTGGCCGTCGGTCGCGGGGCGGGCCACCTTCTCGGGTTGCTTCAGGGCATAGACCTTGAGCGTGCCCTTGGCCTCCTGGCCGAGCCCGTCCAGCGTCGTCGTGTTCACGGTGAACTTGACGTCCGCATCGTTCGTTTGCCATTCCGCCGCGGCGGCCGTGACCTTCAGCGCGGCATAACCCACCTCGACGGACTTGCTGCCGACTCGAGTTTCGCCCGTGGTGTCGGTCACTTCCGCCGTCACGGTGAACTTGAAGACGGGTTCATCCTTTTCGGGAACCGAGGGATCGGCCTTGGCCGTGAACGGGACGACGAACGATCCGTCCGGTTCGGTCACGAGCGTGCCGTGGGCGATCTCCTGAGCCGGCTTCCGCGGCACGGGTCGCCACCAGTAGAAGTCGTGGAACCACGCCGGGTACTGGACCTCGCGAACGACGCGGTACTTCACCTTGGCTCCGCCGATGGGCACGCCCGTGTACGCGGTCGCCTTGCCGGGCGTCTTCACCTCGGCGTTCAACTTCGCGGGTTCGGTCGGCGATTCGAGCTTGGTCGTGAACTTGGGCCGCTTGTATTCCTCGACGTTGAACTGCGTGGCTCCGTGCGGGCCGCTCACGACGTGGATGTTCATGTGACCGGTGAGGCGATCCCGCGGGGCCGTGAAGCTGCCCGAGAACGAGCCATAGTCGTTCGTCCGGGCCTGGGCGCGGGCCACTTCCTTCCCGTTCGGATCGGCGAACACCACGGTCACTTCGCGGTTCGCGATGCTCTCGTAGCTGTCCTTCTCCTGGAAGTAGCGGATGCAGATGCCCTTGTACTGCACGGTTTGGCCGGGCCGGTAGAGCGAGCGGTCCGTGAAGAACACGGTCTGTTCCACCGCCGTGGGATTGTTCACGTTTTGCCAGAGATACGTGTCGTGCGCCGAGGCGAGTTGCTGGTCCTTGGTGTTCGCGAGCGCCATGTGGGCGTGCTGGCTGCGGCCGGCCAAGGCGTACATCCCGTTCTTGTCCGTGGTCGCGGTGTCGCCGGGGAACCAGCCGCCGCCGTTGTTGTTTCGGAACCAGACTTGAACCTTGGCGTCCGCGATCGGTTCGCCCGAGGCGTTGTTCGTGATGAACCCTTCGACCCGCGTCTTGCCCTGATCCACGCGATTGACGATCGCCAGGTCGGAGACCCAGAAATCGGTGTAGGTCACGACATTGTTCTTCGCGGAGAAGTTCTCGTCGTGGCTGGTCACCAGGAAATAGAAGCCGGGTGCGAGGCCCTTGGGGGCGGGGAACGCTTCGGTCCGTTCGCGATAGTCGTTCGTGGGCGGAAGCTCGCGGTCGAAGCTCATCGCCGGGTCCTGCTTGAGCAGGGCCTGCTGTTCGTTCTGGTCGAGTTGTTCGGGCCGCCAGCGGGCCTGCTTGAGCCGCTGCGAGTAGTCGGCCTTCAGGACGCGGAACCACGCCTTGGTCACGTTCCGGTAAGTCACCTTGATCTCGGGCATGGGATCGGCCCACACGCGTTCCGTGCTCGCGTTGGAGTGCTTGGCTTCGATCTCCTGAATCGTGTTGAAGCAAAGCTTGCCGCCGGGGCTTTCCGGGAACGCCTGCTGGCCGGCGAGGGCGATCTCGCGGGCTTTCACCAGTTCGTTCTGGTTGCGGAGCACGCCGGCCCACTGAAAGCGAGCCATCGCGGAGAGTTCGTTCGTCTTGTTCGCCTCCGCGAACTTCGACAGAGCCGCGACGTACGGTTCATCCTTGCCTTGGCCCACGGCTTTGTTGAAGCCGAAGCGGAGGCGGTGGAGGTCCGTGTCGAGCAGGGCCGATTTGTCGTCGTCGGTCGCGTGAGCCGCGAGGAGCTTCTGATAAAGCTTCACGGCCTTCAGGGTGCGGGAGCCGGAGTCGGTCGTCTTCGGCTGCCACTTCAGGAAGTCGTCCGTGCTGCCGAAGATGGGGCTGTCCGGCGTGAGTTCGAAGGCGTCTTCCACCTTCGGGCCGTTGGCCTGATCGCCGATCGCGTAGAAGCTCAGGGCGTCGAACGCGAGGAAGTCGAAGAGCGTGGGGCGGTACTTGTCCGGGATGGTGCCTTTGTCCAGAAGTGCGTCGTAGGTGGCGATCGGAGTGGCTCGCAGTTCCTTCTCGGCCGCGAGCGCCTTGTCGAACACGCGATCGATCTCGGTCACGATCCGGGCGTGGTCCCACGTCGTGACGTCCGAACCGGTCGTCTCGCCGGCGGAAGCGCGTTGCTGGATGCGCCAGCGGTTCTGCAGGTAGTAGTGCCAGTACCAGTGGCCGAGCACTGCGTTCATCACCGGGTGCATTTCCGGCGGCGCCGTGGCGATGGCCGCCACCATCCGGTTGATTTTCTCTTCCGGCTTGTTCCCCTCGATGTTTCCTTCCAGCACGATCTTCTTGCAGATGGCCTTGATCGCCTCGGGGTATGCCTTCTCCCGGAGGGCCGATTCGATGATCGGTTCGAGTTCCTTGATCGCGGTCTTGGGCAGTCCCTTGTTCACGGCGTCGTTGACCTTCTTCCACTGTTCGGGCCGCGGTTGCTGCGCGGTGGAGACGAGCACGGCCACCCCGGCCGCGACGCATGCGAGCGCCGCGCCGAAGGCGACCATTCGGTTCGTCCGTGTCATGAGGAAGACCTCGATCGGGAGATGGTGAATCGGCCCGGCGCAACCGCCGGTCGTTGATTCACAGTTTAGACGCGATCGCCGCCCGTGGGGACGCCAACCGGCGCCCCGAGTTACAGTCTCGTTACGGGGCCCGGCGACGGAGGCGGGACATGAGGGGCACGCGAATCACGGCGCGAGCTTGACGACTTCCAACTCCGCGACGTTGGCCATGCCGTCCGCACCGCCGACGGCCACGACCGAATCGACTCCGAAGGGGACGAGTCGGCCAACCATCCGCTTGTAGCTCACGGCCCCGACCTTCTCCCACGCGTCGCCCGCCGCGCTCAGCCGGTACAGCGGCCCTTCGAAGGTGTTCACGATCACGCGGCCGTTCACCGCCGTGGCGGCCGGTGAGAAGCCGACCTTCTCGCCGGGGATGGAAGGCCCCGCGGACCACTTGCCCGTTTCGAGATCGAGCACGTTCACGGTCGGCTCGCTGGCCTTCTCGCCGAGCCCGGCGACGACGTACACCTTGCTTCCGATGGCGGTCGCCGTCAGCGCTCGCCGCTTGAACGGCTGCGGGATCGACTTCCACTCCGCCTTCTCGGCCGCAAGATCGAGCGTGAGAACCGTGTCGTGCCATTCGGCCTTCTGGCCCTTGCCCTTCTGATTCCATCCGCCCACGACCACGAGTTTGCTCCCGGCCACGACGACATCATGCGAGGAGCGGCCGGCCGGAAGCGCGGGAAGCGTTTCCCACTTGGAGGTCTTCGGGTCGAAGCGAACGACGTCGGTCACGGAGTGGTTGTCCGAGGGTTCGCCGGGCGCGTTGCGGGGCTGCATACCGCCGACGCGGTAGACTTTGCCGCCGTGCGCGGCGAGGTTCATGCCTTGAAGGATCGGGCCGCCGGGAAGCTCTTCCCACTTCGTGCCGCCATCCAGCTTCACGCGATGGAACGTTCCGACGACGGTCTTCGTGTCGTAGCTGTGGGTCTTGCCGGCGTGTCCGCCGTAGGTGTAAAGCCAGCCGTCGTTCGCGATCGCGCCGAGGCTCGACACCGCGACCGGGAGATTCGGCAGCGTCGAAGTCCTGCTCGAAGCCGCCTCGCCGATGTCCACCACGAGCGTGGCGTAGTTGCGAACTTCCTCGTACTTCTTGCCCGCGAACTCGCCGGACTTCGCCTCGAAGTGGCGAGCCCATGCGCCGAAGCGGCCCTTGCCCTCGACCGCGTCCGTCAGGCCGTCCTTGTTCGTCTTCAGCTTGGCTCGCGTGTTGTCGGGCTTCATCACGTTGATCTCGGCGTCGGCCACGGGCTTGCCGCCGGCCGTGAGTTTGAAGCGCGTCTTGCCGTCCGTCGCGATCGGCGTCAGTTCCGCGGGCACCTTGTCCGCCACGGCCATTTTCTCGGCGGGCACGGCTCCGAGGATCGCCTTCGGGTGGTACGCGAGGAGGTACGGCTTCCCTTCGCCTTTCTGCATCACGCCGTAGTTCACGGTGCCGAAGACGAGCCGAGGGCCGCTGCCGGGCAGCTTCGCGACGAGCGAGTGTTTCTCCTGCTTGGTCTCGATCGGCGTGTCTTTGCCGCTCGCGTCGCGAAGCGCCAGCTTGGCTCCGGCGAGCTTCGCGCCGTCGATGGCTTCATCCACCGCGAGATCGTCGCTCATCACGACTTCAGCAGTGGTGGCGTCTTTGCTGGGGAGAACGAAGACGAAGTGCGCCTGTGTGGCGCCGGCGAGCAGCACGGCGAGCAGCACGGCGGCGAAGCGACGAATCATGTGGATCCTCGAAACGGGGTGTGGGTACGGGAGTCATTTGCCGATGCGGTACAATTTGGTCCCGGTGCGGAAGAAGAAGGCGCCGTCGGACGCGGCGACGCCGTAGACGATCGGGTCGAGAGAGTCGCCGCCTTTGGGTTCGGGCCCCTTCGGCTCGGCGGCTTTCGGCTTCGCCGCGCTCGGGTCCCAGAGGCGGTTCGTCGCCAGGAGTTCGAACTCCTGGCCGGTCTTGATCACGGCGGTGCGGCCGTCCTTGGCGAAGCAGTAGATGCGGCCCTCCGCCGCGATCGGCGTGGCCCAGCAGGCGGCCGGGATCCGTTCCGAGTAGTGTTCCTTGCCGGTCTTCATGTCCAGGCAGTACAGCACGCCCGTGGCGTTCACGAAGTACGCGTTCCCCTCGTGGGCGATGGGCGAGGCGTAGCTCGCGGTCGCGGACTCGGCCGACCACGCGACCTTGTATCCGGTCCCGTTCGTGAGCGTGAGGCAGCAGTTCGATTTGCTCGCGGCCTTGGGATCGCTCGACCCGCGAGCCGCCCCCGCGCCGACGAGGATCGTCTCGCCTTGGGCCGTCGCCGAGGGCAGCGTGTTTCCCGTGATGCCGGTCAGTTCCCAGAGTTGTTTGCCGGTCGCGGGGTCGTACCCGGCCACGCTGCCGTTGCTGCTCACGATCACTTCCGGCTTGCCGTTCCGCGTCGCGATCGCGGGAGACGCCCACGAGGTGCGCTTGGTGCGGTCGGTCTTCCAGCGGTTCTTGCCGGTCGCCTTGTCCACCGCGAGCAGGTAGCAGGGTCCGGCATGATCGACGAGCACGAAGAGAGTGTCCGCCGTTTGGCAGGGCGAAGAGCCGATGCCGTGGTTGCCCTCGAACTTGCCGTAGTCCGAAACGAGCGAACGCTCCCACCGGAGCTTCCCCTCGTGGGTGAAAGCGAGGAGATTGCCGCCCTCGAAGAACGCGTACACGCCGTCGGCGTCGACCATGGGAGTCGGAGCGCCACGGCTGATGCTCGTGGCCCACTTCGCCTTTTGAGTCGGGGCGAACGTGTGCCGCCACTTCTCCTTGCCGGTCTTGGCGTCGAGCGCGGCGACGAATCCCGTCTCGCGGTCGGCGCCGTCGACGGCCGTGATGAAGATCGTGCCCTTCCACACCACCGGAGCCGATTGACCGTAGCCGGGAAGGTCCACGGTCCACGCGAGGTTTTCGGTTTCGGACCACTTCACGGGAAGGGACTTCTCGCGGGCCACGCTGTCGCCCGTGCCGCGGAACCCGGGCCAATCCGCGGCCCCGGCCGCCGCGGTGAACAGAAACAGCGCCAATGTCGTTCGCATGAGGAATCTCAACCGGAGGTCAGGATGGTGTGCATGGCGAGTGCGATCGCGGTGGCCGCGGCCGCGCTCGCGATCAGGATCAACACTCCGAACGTTCGCGTGGCCTTGATCTGCCACCACATCAGGAGGCCGGTCAGCCCCCAGAAGCACATCGTGAAGGCCATCGCGTCCACGATCAGGGCCCAGGCGAAACGCCCGTTCACTTCGCCGGGGTAGCCGTGGGCGAGGTGCAGCCGCAGGAGGAATCGCCGCCAGCCGAGTTCCGCCGCCGGCTTCTCCCCCTCGGGCACGCCGCTCACCGCACCCGTGAGCGAGTTGTAATTCGCCGTCCAGATGCGGCCTTCCGCTTCCACGGGAAAGCTGATGTCCGGCACGGAGGTGACCGTGACTTCGCCCGCGGGAAAGCCGGTGCGTTCGAGAATCGTCGGGATCGCGGCCTTGAAGCGATCCGCGACGGACGAATCGAGTTTGATTCCCTCCGAGGAAGCAGTCGGTCGCGGACCACGTGTCGACGTCGCCTTCGCGGAACCGGTCGCGAACGGGGCCTTTTCGGCAGTCTTGGCTTCGACAGTCGGGTTGGACCGCACGGTGCCGCCGCCGTTCTTCACGTCCAGCAGCACGTTCACCGTTTGCCCGGGCGCCTTCACGGTGGCGAAGGCGAACTCGCGGCCGGAGTACTTCGCTTCGCCCACCAGCTTGTAAGGCGTGGTCGGTTTTTGTCCCTCGTTCAACATCGCGAGAACGAGTTCGGCCTGCACTTGGGGCACAGGCAGGTTTTCCGCGGGAGTCCCGGCCAGCGCCGAACGGTCGAACGTGGCGGTGGGCTGTTCGCTGAACGCCGTCGGATGGTTGAAGAGGAACGCGGTGACGCCGTAGAGAATGGCCCACGGGAAGAGGAGGAGCCCGATGTAGAGATGCCCTCGACGCAGCAGATGCATGACGCGTTTGCGCAGCGGCCGCCCCGCGGATTGCGGGGCGACTTCCGACACGACTGGCGGCACATCGACGACGCTCATGACGTTCTCCGAGGGCTCCCGTACTTCTTAGGGGCCTCACTTCTTCTCGACGGGCGCGGCCGGCTTCACCGGTTCGCCCTTCTCCGCGAGCTTCACGGCCTCGATCGTGCGCACGGTGCCTTCGCCCATGGAAGCGCCGCCGACGAGGAGCACGGAGCGTTCGCCGGTCGCGATGAGGCGGGCCACCATGCGCGGGAATTCCGCGGCGCCCACCTTCTCCCAACCGGAGCCGTCCGCGGTGAGCCGGTAGAACGGCCCGGCGGTCGTGTTCACCACGATGCGGTTGCCCACGGTCGCGGCCGAAGGCGAGAACGCCATCGCCTTTTTCCCCTCGAGCGGGAGGGCCGGGCCCTGCGACCACTTCTTCGTTTCCACGTCGAAGATGTCCGTGGGTTTGCCGTCCGCGCCGAGGCCGCCGAGCACGTACACTTTGTTGCCGATCGCCGCCGCGGTGAGGGCTCGGCGCTGGAACGGCTGCGGGGCCGATTCCCACTTCAGATCCTTGGCCGAAAGGTCGAGGATTTGCACCGTCTCATGCCACACGGACTTCTCGCCCTTGCCCTTCATCTGCCATCCGCCGACGACGACGAGTTTGTTGCCGACGACGACGACATCATGGGAGGAACGCCCGCTCGGGAGGGCGGGCAGAGTTTCCCACTTGCCGGTCTTCACGTCGTAGCGGGAGCACTCGGCGAGGGAGTGGTTGTCCGCGGGGTCGCCGGGCTTGTTGCGGGGCTGCATGCCGCCGATGCGGTAGATCTTCCCCTCGTGGGAGACGAGGTTCATGCCCTGGGCGCGGGGCCCGCCGGGAAGTTCCTCCCAGTGGGTGCCGCCGTCGATCTTCAAGCGGTGGAAGGTGCCGACGACCGACTCGGTGTCGTAGCTGTGCGTCTTCCCGACGTGCCCGCCGTAGACGTAGAGGTAGCCGTCCCACGCGGCGGCGCCGAAGCTCGCGACCGGCTTCGGGAGTTCCGGCATCTCGGCGGCCGAAGCGCCGACCCCGGTGAAGACGAGCGAAGCGAATGCGAACAGTCGAACGTTCATGAGTGAGGAACCTTTCGGGGGATGATTGGGGTTGGGGCGAGCCGACGACGCGAGTGGCCAGTTGGAACGCCGGCGACTTGCGCCGCCGGCTCGCCAGGAAACGCATGTCTCACGGCAGAGTCACGACCTCGCCGCCGTTGCGGCTGCCGAGGCCGGTGAAGGTGACGGGGTCGATCGAATCGCGAAGGTACTGCACCGAGGCGTCCGCCATCACGAAGTTGGCGCCGGTCGGGTGCTGGCTGCGGAAGGCGCCGTACTGCAAGTCCGTCGAAGCGCCTCGACGGTTGATTCCGGTGCTCGTGCCGGCCCAGTTGTAGAAGTAGCCGTACGCCCACACCGGGCCATACGTGGAGGGCGTGCCCGCGGGCATGAAGTCCCCTTCGCCCGCCATCAGGCTGTTGGAGGTGCCGTCCCCGATGTCCGTGAGCTTGCCTTCCTGGTTGCCGTACTGGTCCCGCTGCATCGGGTCGACCGAGTAGGCTCGGTTGCGAATGGGGACGATCACGCCGTCCACGGCGCCAATGCCGCTATAGGTGATCGCATATGGGCTGTGTGTGCCGACCGAGAAGACGTAGCTCGAAGGCGAACGATTCTCGGGGGCCCTGCCCAGCGCCCCGCCGGACTGGGCGCTCGGCGGGTTCATGGACGGACAGTTGAACGTGGCGATCGGCATCTGCTGGAGCGAGAAGTTCGTGTAGCCGTCGCCGTCGTGATCGACCGTGCTGTTTCGCGGCAGCTTCGGATTCCACCGCTTCGCCACATCGTCCTTCTCGAGGTAGGGCAGAATCAGAATCCACCCCGTGACGTAGGTGCCGGTGTTCTCGCCGGGTTGGAAGTACATCACGGCGTAGGGCAGTTTGTTGTTCGCGTCGTGGTAGCCGTGGATGGCCAGCCCGACCTGCTTGAGGTTGTTCGAGCACTTGATGCGAGCCGCGGCGGCACGCACCTTCTGGACGGCGGGGAGCAGCAGGCCGATGAGCACCGCGATGATCGCGATGACGACCAGCAACTCGATGAGCGTGAAGGCGGAGCGGGAGTTCAGGCGGGACGAACGGCGCATGGGCCGACCTCCGGTTCTCATGGAACGGGATGAATCGGAGCCGCGTTGCGACGGTAGGTGAGCCCGGAGCGGGCATCCCGAACGGTGGCGGAGCGTACTCGGGAAGCGTCTCGTTTTTTTGGATTCGAGACACTTGATACTGAGACACAATCTCAGTAATCTTGTATCAGCTTAAAGCTGGAATCGCGAGCGTCAAGAGAGTCCACACCGTTTTTCTCCCGAATCGCGACTTCCCGCTGAAACGTCGTCTCACTTTGGCTTCCCAACATGAACCGCGACGAACCCGACGACGATCCCCGCGACGCCACCGAGGCCACCGAACCGGCTCGTGTCCTGAAGGCCGAGGAACTCTTCGGCCGCGATCGTGAATTGTGGATCGAACTGGACGGCGTTCGCTATCGGCTCCGCATCACGCGACGCGGCAAACTCATCCTGCAGAAGTGACGCCGAGCGCCCGCGCGCGGTCACGCCACGACCAGTTCCATGGGGCACGGCGGGCATCCGCCCGCCGCTCGGCGATGGCGCCGCATTTGCCCGCGTATCATGACGGTACCCACCACATCGCACCGAGGTTCGTCATGCGGTTCGTCGTTCCCCTCGCGGCCGTCGCGGTCGTGATCGCAATTCTTCCCGCAAGCCCGGCTCAGGAATCCGGAGCGCCCCAATGGCTCGCCGTGGCCAACAAGGCGAAGGCGTATCTGGCCAAGACCCAGGCCGAAGACGGCAGCTGGGGACCGGCTCCGCAGAACCGGGGCATGACGGGCGTCGTGGTCACCGGCCTCCTCCGCACCGGCACGAGCCCGGACGACGCCCCCGCCGCCAGGGGGATCGCGTTCATCGAGTCCCTCATCAACGAGAAGGAAGGCCACATCGCGGGCAAAGAGAACCCCGCCGTGGTGAACTACGCCACGAGCATCAACGTGATGGCGCTCGCCGCCGCGAACAAGGGCGAGAAATACAAGGCCGTGATCGGCAACGCCGCGAAGTACCTGCGGGCTTATCAATGGGACGAAGACACCGGCAACAAGAACAAGGACAGCGACTACTACGGCGGCGCCGGCTACGCCGGCGGCAAGTCCCGACCGGACCTCTCGAACACCGCCTTCTTCCTCGAAGCGCTCAAGTCGTCCGGCGCGGGATCGGACGATCCCGCCTTCAGGAAGGCCCTCGTGTTCGTGAGCCGCTGCCAAAACCTGAAGAGCGAGTTCAACAACGCCGAATGGGCGGGGAAGAACAATGACGGCAGCTTCGCCTACACCGGCGCCAACGGCGGCGAGAACCGCCGCTCCGACGACACCAAGGACGACATGGCCGGATACGGATCCATGACGTACGCCGGCATCAAGAGCATGATCTACTGCGGCGTCGGCAAGGACGACGAACGCATGAAGACCGCTATCGCGTGGATCCGGAAGAACTACACGCTGGACGCGAACCCCGGCATGCCCGGCGCCAACTCCCAGCGCGGGCTCTACTACTACTACCACACCTTCGCCAAGACCATGGACGCTCTCGGCGAAGACGAGTTCACGGACGACAAGGGCGTGAAGCACAACTGGCGCGCGGACCTGCTCGCCGCCCTCGCCAAACGCCAGCAACCGGACGGAAGCTGGAAGAACGACAACGATCGATGGATGGAAGGCAACCCGGATCTGGTCACCGGCTACGCCCTGATGGCGCTCAGCTACACGAAGCCGAAGAAGTGAACCGCACGGGCGCCGTTCGCGGTATAATTCGGTATCTTCGTCGGATCATCCTCTCTCCCGCGAGGCGCTCATGTCGTCGTCCACGGTCGCGACTTCGTCGCGACAGCCGCCCGTCACTCTGTTCTCGGATTCGCCCACGTTCCGGATGGCCGCCCAGCAACTTCAGACGGTGGCCCGCGCCATCGACCTCGATCCCGGCATCCTCGAACGGCTCTCCGTCCCGAAGCGTTCGATGGTCGTGAGCATCCCGATCCGCATGGACAGCGGAGAGTTGCACACGTTCATCGGATATCGCGTGCAGCACTCGCTCACGAGCGGCGCCAGCAAGGGCGGGCTACGTTACGCCCCGCACGTGGACCTCGGCGAAGTCGCGGCCCTCGCCATGTGGATGACGTGGAAGTGCGGCATCATGAACCTGCCGTTCGCCGGCGCGAAGGGCGGTATCGCCTGCGACCCGTCCGCGATGAGCCTCACGGAAAAGGAACGCCTCACCCGCCGGTTCACGGAAGAAGTTCAGGCCATCATCGGCCCGCGCATCGACGTCATGGCTCCGGACATGGGCACGGACGAACAGACGATGGCGTGGATCTACGACACCTACTCCATGAAGATCGGCTACGCCTGCCCCGAGATCGTCACCGGCAAACCGGTCGAACTCGGCGGCTGCGTCGGCCGCAAGGAGGCGACCGGCCGCGGCGTCGTGTATTGCGTGCGCGAGGCGATGGAGGAACTCCGCATTCGACCGGTCGAGGCCACGGCCGTCGTTCAGGGCTTCGGCAACGTCGGTTCCGTCACCGCGGACGAACTGTACAAGCTCGGCGTGAAGGTCATCGCGATCGGAGACCGCTTCGGCGCCATCCGCAACGATCGCGGCATCGACGTGCCCGCCCTCACGAAGTACGTCGACAATCGCCGGGACGTGAAGAGCGTGGCGGGGTTCCCCGGTGCGGAAGCGATCCCGAACGAGGAACTGCTCGCCACCAAGTGCACGATTCTGGCGCCCTCCGCCATGGAACGCGTGATCACCGGCGAGAACGCGGCGCGGATCGAGTGTCGCATCCTCGCGGAAGGCGCGAACGGCCCCACGACGCCGGACGCGGACGAAGTCCTTCAGGCGAAGGACGTGTTCGTGATTCCGGACGTGCTCTGCAACGCCGGCGGCGTCACCGTTTCGTACTTCGAATGGGTCCAGGACATTCAGCAGTTCATGTGGAGCGAGGAGGACGTGAACAACGAACTCCGCAAGCTCATGGTCAACGCGTTCAAGCGGGTTCGGGCCGAGGCGAAAGAACGGAAGTTTTCCAATCGCCTCGCGGCGCTCAGCCTCGGGGTGCAGAAGGTCGCGAACGAAAAGCGAAAACGCGGCCTGTTCCCCTGAGCCGTCGGGCCGTCACGTCTTGATCGGGGCCCGGCCGGAATCCGGATCGGGCCTTCGGGAGGAGATTCGAGGCGGATCTGGGCGTACGCCGTGAAAACGGGGCGTGGTTCAATTATGCTAACCGCAGCCCCCGCCTCGGTGCCACATGCCGCACCCGCTTTTCACGCCCGAACTTCGCATCATGCTGGGAGACCGGAACGCGCCCGGGCTGCGCGAGTTCTGCGAGAGTTTGCACCCGGCCACGATGGCCGAAGCGCTCGACGACGACTTCACGCCCGAGCAGGTGTGGGAAGCGATCAGCCACGCGGACATCCGCAATCAGGCCGCGATCTTCGAGTATCTTCCGCTCGCGCGACAGATCGAGATGTTCGAGAAGGCTCGGCCGCAGGTCGGCCAACTCATCGGCAAGATGAGCCACGACGATCGCGTCGATCTGCTCCGCCGGCTTCCCGCGGACGTCTCCGAGCGGTTGATGCGGCTCGTGGACGAAGCCGACCGCAAGGACATCGCCACGCTCGGGTCGTACGGGGAGAACACCGTCGGCGCGAAGATGACGACGGACTACGCGTGGCTGCCGGGCACGCTCACCGCCGCGGAAGCGATCGATCAACTCCGCCAGCAGGCCCCGGACCGCGAGACGATCTACTACATCTACGTGCTGGACGAAGCGGCTCGCCGGGCGGACGGCAGCCTCGCCCCGCGGCGGCTTCTCGGAGTCGTCTCGCTTCGCGATCTCATCCTCGCCCCGCGCCACGCTCTCATCCGCGATCTCATGGAGAGCGAAGTCATCACCGTGAGGTTTGACGACGACCGAGAATTGCTCACGCGAATCTTCACCCGGTACGACCTCATCGCCGTGCCCGTGGTGGACGACCACTTCGGCCTGCTCGGCATCGTGACGCACGACGACGTGCTGGACGTGGTGCAACAGGAAGCGACCGAGGACCTTCAGCGGCAGGGCGGCGTCGGGCCGATCGAAGGAAGCTATCTGGACGCGAAGTTCCGCAGCGTGTGGATCAGCCGCGTGCAGTGGCTCTTCGTGCTGTTCTTCCTGCAGATGTTCACGATCAACGCGATGTCCGGCTACGAGTCCGAGTTGGAGAAGGTCGCCTTTCTCACCGTGTTCATTCCCTTGTGCCTGTCGGTGGGCGGGAACGCGGGTTCGCAGGCGGCCACGCTCGTGATCCGCGCCTTGGCGCTCGAACAGATCCACCTGCGGGACTGGCTGCTCGTTCTGCGCCGCGAACTGCTCATGGCCGCGGCCCTCGCCGTGGTTCTCGGACTCTTCTCGATTCTTCGCACGTGCCTGTTCACTCCGGACGCCGTGCTCGAAAAAGCCGAGGGGCACTTCTGGTATCTGAACTGGGTGGTCACGTTCTCGGTGATGGGCATCTGCATGACGGGAGCGCTGATCGGAGCGATGCTGCCGCTGGCGATCAAACGCCTCGGGTTCGACCCCGCGCTCATGTCCGCCCCGTTCATCGCGACCCTGTCCGACGTGCTCGGCATCGTGATCTTCTTCACGATGGTGCAGGTCTTCTTTTTCTGAACGACTTCCTGGGTCGGCCAGAGTCGGCTTACGGCTCACAGCCTCCGAAGGGGGTCGCCTTCCGTGAGGCGGAACGGGCGGCCGGTTTGGTCGATCACTTCCGTGGCGGGGTCGAAGCCGAATCGAGAATAGATGGTGGCGGCGATGTCCGCCGGGGAGACCGGGTCGAGGGCGGGGTACGCTCCGATCTTGTCGCTGGCGCCGTGGACGGCTCCACCCGTGACGCCGCCGCCCGCGAGCACGGCCGTGTAACAATCGGGCCAATGGTCGCGACCCGCGCCACCGTTGATCTTCGGCGTGCGGCCGAACTCGGCGAGCGCCACCACCAGCGTGCTCTCCAGCAAGCCGCGATTCTCCAGGTCTTCAATCAACGCCGAGAAACCGACGTCGCTCGGCGGGATGAGTTGCTTGTGCCGCGGGAACAGCTTCGTGTGGCTGTCCCAGTTGTCCTCCTGCCCGTTGCGTTGCCCGTCGTACACCGAGACGAAGTTGACGCCCCCTTCGACCAGCCGCCGCGCAAGGAGCAGACTCTGGCCGAAGCGGGATTTTCCATATCGCTCGCGAACGAGCTCCGGCTCCGCGCCGATGTCGAACAACTTGCGGACACTCGGCTCCGCGAGCAACTGCAAAGCGCGATCGCGGTACGCTTCGGACTTCGCGGCGCGGTCGGGGAGTCGCGTACGGTCCAGTTCGCGAAGCAGGCTCGCCCGCTGGTTCAAGTCCCCGGTCCCGTCGAAGGCCGTGAGGCGGAAGTCCGGCTCGCTCGGGTCGCGTTCCACCTGAAAGCGGTCGAATCCGCCGCCGAGCAGGCCCGGTGTCTGGCCGGGGAGTTGAACCACGTTGTAAAGCGTGTACGGCAACGCGACGTACGGCAGCACGTGAGCCCGCGACCCGAGCGCATAGCTCACCGCGGAACCGATGTTGGGCACGCTGCGAGGGTCGTCGACGAGCAGTTCCTGATCGCCGCCGGCGGGCGTGCGACCGGTGAAGACTTCGGCCGCGGCCGAGTTGTGGTTCCGCATCGGGTGATGCAAACTTCGCACGAGCGCGAGCCGATCCATGACGCGGGCAGTGCGGGGCAGATGTTCGCAGACACGGATGCCGGGCACGGCGGTCGCGATGGCGCGATATTCGCCGCGAGCCTCGGCCGGAGCGTTGGGCTTCGGGTCGAACGTGTCGATGTGGCTCGGCCCGCCGTAGTAGAAGATGAGGATGCAGGAACGGATGGTCTTCGACTTGGGCGCGGAGAGGGCCCGATCGGCGAACACGGCGCCGGCAGCGGCCGCGAGCGCGGCCCGACGCGTGGGGAGAAGCGTGACCATCCCTTAAGGTTTAACCGCCTCGCGGAGACGAGTAAAGCATGAAGTGGACGACGTCACGCGATGGCGCGGCGGAGTCGGGCGATCTGTTCGGACATGGGTCGCGGAGCGGAAGGGGTCGATTGGCCACGTTCGCCGGCGATCGAGAGCCAACTGAAGCTTGGAGCGGGAGACGCGAGCGCGGCCGCGGCTCCATTTCGCCATGCGTCCACGGTCTCGAAGTTCGCCACGTTCGCGAACCCGGCTCCGCGTGCGATCGCCGCGAAATCGGTGCGCCTGGCGCCGGCCACGTCTTGCCCGCCCGTCACTTCATAGAGGCCATTGTCGATCAACACGACAGCGAGAGGCACGGCATGTTGTGCCGCGGTGACGAGGGAGCCGAGGTTCATCAGGAGCCCGCCGTCGCCCGTGAGCACGATCACGCCGAGGCCCGGTTTCGCGAGGCACAGCCCGAGCCCAAGCGGCACGCCCTGCCCCATGCTCGACGGCAGATAATGGAAGTCCCGCTCGGAATCGGAGGTTGACGGCCACAGGCGAACCGACCCCATCGTCGTGACGACGACACGATCGGCCTGATTCGCGGCCACGACCTCGAGCGCTTCGCGGTGGGTGAACATGTCAGGCGCCCACGCCATAGCCTTCGGTGCGAATGTCCTCGTCGTCGAAGAACGAGTTGTCGACCTGCTCGCCGGTGAGCGGATTGACGACGATGCGGCGCGGGCCGCCGCCTCGGGCCGCGACGACGATCAGATCGTCCAAGCCGTCTCCGTTCGCGTCCGCGATGGTGAAGCGGATGCCGACGAAGAGGCTCGGTTCGTCCTCGAAGAACGTGTTCGCCTTCGAGAGCGGCACGCCGGCATAGACCACGCCTTCGCCGTTTCCGGTTCCGCCGCCACCGCCGCCTCCGAATCCGCCGTCTCCTCCGAAGATGCCGGCGCCTCCGGCGGCTCCGGCGGGTTCGGCGGCGGTGGCGGCGCCCACGCTCATCGTTCTCGAAGCGTCCGGCGGATACGAACGCGACGTGTCCGCTTCCGGGTCGCTCTCCGCCGCCGCGATCGCTTCGCGGAGCGAAATCACGCCGTCGCTCGGGTTCACCACGTCCAGGAACGTCGTAACCGTGGACGACGTCGGATTCGTGCGATCTTCAAGCCGCTCGAAGCCCAAGCGGGACCGGCGACGGGGTGGAAGCTTCACGGGCGCACCTCGGATGATGTTGAACGGATCTCGAAAGGCGGCAAACGTCAGTACGGCCCGGACGGAGCAAACCTGAATCGCGGGACTTGGAATTCTCGCGACCGCCGCATTTCCATTTGGTCGTTTACAATGGAGAGCATCGTACACTCGAAGCGGCGGCGAGTCCACGATCTCGGATTCACAATCCTGACCAAACCTCCCTGTCGCTGCAAATTGCCCGGATTCACCATGATCGGCGGACGTGAAGATTGGTTCCCCACGCCGATCTGGGGATTCGACCATCCGGACCCCGGCGCGTTAAACGCGGAACTCCTGCAGCGGATTCTCGCCGAACGCGACGCCGATCCGAAGGGAATCACCGATCGGAGCACGGTTCTCGGCTGGCACAGCAAGGACGACCTGCATCGGCGGAACGGGTTCGAGCCGCTCGGCACGTTCCTCCGTGCGGGAATCGAAGAAGCCGTCGCGTTCTTGAAGTGGGACCGCGGTCAGGTCGATCCGATTCTCTCGAATTGCTGGGCGAACGTGAACGGTCGCGGAGCATCAAACGTGGTGCACACGCACCCGCACTGTTTCCTGAGTGGCGTGTACTACGTCCAGGCGAACCCCGGTTGCGGGCACGTCTTCTTCCTCGATCCGCGCCCCGCCGCCCCGATGATCGCTCCGCCCGCAAGCGCGTACACTCCGTGGACGTTCCATCAGGTTCGCTACGAGCCGCGCCCCGGCCGCATGCTCGTCTTCCCGTCGTGGCTGCAGCACGGGGTCGAGCCGAACCAGAGCGACGCGGACCGCATCTGCATCAGCTTCAACGTCGGGATCAAATGGCTCGCGAAGTGACGGCCGCGACCGCGACGGGAGTCACTTCACGATGTCCGAGTACGTGCTGTCCACGATTGCAAGCAGTTCGGCCGTCTCGGCTTCGGGCACGTTGAACGACGCGAGCGTGATCTTCACGTCGTCGATGAACGCGTCCCATTCCGGCTTCGTGATCTGAAGATGGGCGTGCGAGTCGGCCATGGACCGACCCGTATACTTCTGTGGCCCGCCGGACGCGGCACACACCTGCTCCGTGACGAGATACTTGAACCCGGCCTTCGGCACCTTGTGATGCGCCTCGTCCACGCGCGGGTTGGCGTTGAGTCGCGGGTCGTCCATCACGCGATCGATGAGCGAATCGACGACCGCGGCGATGGCATACACGCCGCCAAGTCGTTCGTAGAGGGTCGGGGTCGCGTCCATGGGAGGGATTCCGAGTTCGGGCGGGAAGCTATCCTACCGCCTCGTGAACGGAGAGTCCTGTTTTGCGAGCGGAGTTCGGTCCAAACTTGCCCAAATTGCCATGTTTTCGTTTGGCGTTCGCTCGAAGCATCGGATACGTTCCATGTCCCCCGATTGGAGCGGCTCATGATTCGGACCGGCAAACGACTCTCGAAATTGCGTCTGGAAGCCCTCGAAGACCGCTCGGTACCGGCTGTTCATACGTGGGACGCGGGCGGATCCAGCCTCAATTGGAGCGATGCCGGGAACTGGGATGCGGCCGGCCCGCCCACGAGCAACGAGCCGGGCGGCACGTTCGTCGTCTTCCCGATCGACGACATCACGACCATCCAGAACATCCCGAACCTGTCGCTCGCCGGCATCACCTTCTCGAATCCGACCGGCATCCAGATCCGGCTCGACCAACCGCTGACGATCGACAACGACGCGAACAATCCGAACATCGCGAACTTGAGCGGAACGAACCGCATCTTCAACGGCTCGCTGATCCAATCGGGCAACCTGCCGATCGCGATCGAGGTGAGCGGCGGCACGCTGACGATCGACAGCGAGATCACGGGCACGCAAGGGATGGAGAAGCAAGGGACCGGCACGCTCCGGCTTGGCGGCGCCAGCACATACTCCGGCGTCACGACGATCGGGAACGGCGGCATCGTCGCAACCTCCGCAACCGCCTTCGGCACGAGCACCGTTCAACTCGGATTCGTCGGCATCCCGGCGAACATCGACACGTTCGCCCTCGTGGACTCGACCGCGAACCTCACCATCGCGAACACATTCAACTCCTTCGACGACGGCGGGACGATCGGCAGCGTGGACAACGGCTCGGCCCCGGACATCAACTTCACGGGAGCAATCTTCACCAACGACAATCAGTTGCACCTCCAAGCCGGGTCCCAGGATCGAACGATCTTCAGCGGCCAGATTACGGGGCCGGGCTCCATCACCGCCACGGCGACGGCGGCCGGCCGCCGCATCGTGCTGGACAACGACACAGCGAACCCCAACGACTTCTCCGGCGGGATCGTCCGCATCGAGAACGGTGCGGTCCTTCAACTGACTGTGAGCACGAACGCGGAGCAGATCCCCGATGCCGCGACCGTCACGCTCGTCGGGGCGGGCTCCACGCTCCGTCTTTTCGAAGTGGATGAAACCATCGCCGGGCTCACGAGCACGGCCGGGAATCGTGTCGTGGACGCGTCCGGAGCCGGTTCCACACTCACCCTGCTTCGGCGGCTCGATCAACGACGGCGCAAGCACGCTGAACCTGGTCAAGCACGGAACCGGCGTGCAGACACTCCTCGGCCCCATCGACATCGCTGGATTCATCCAAGTCACGAATGGCGATCTCGTTCTGGAGAGTGTGGTGAACAGCGCCGGCGTCATCGCGTCCGGGGACGGCGGCCTGCGCGGCACGGGCACGATCAATAACGCCGTCCAAGTTCAAGGCGGCGTGATCTTCCCCGGAACCGCGGCGGTGCCCGGCGTGCTCTCGACCAATTCGGTGACGTTCCAAGCCGGCAGCGACTTTGCAGCGCGTGTCAATGGCGTCGCCGCAGGCACCTTCGACGTGTTGAGCGTCTCGGGGGCCGTCACGCTCGGCAACGCGGAACTCGTGATTCTCGATGCCGCCGACATCGCCGTGCCGGTCACCATCCTGGAGAACGACGGGGCGGACGCGATCGGCGGCACGTTCCTGAACCTTCCGGAGGGCGCCATCCTCACGGGGGTGAATGGTCGCCGCTTCCGCATCAGCTACACCGGCGGCAGCGGCAACGACGTGACACTCAGCCCCATCGAGCCGTACCCGATCCACGGGCCGATGATCACCGTCGGCGGCGACGTCACTCAGGGCGGCATCTACAACCTGGAACCCACCGGCCCCGGTGGAACCTACGAAGACACCGGCTTCTTCAAGCCGTTCGGTGTCGTCGCAGGCATCGGCATGCGGACCTACGCCGCGGACGTGAACGGCGACGGCCAGCAGGATACGGTCGCCGTCACCGGGCCCGGCGTGCCGATCCGCGTGATGGTGATGAGCGGCATCGACAACACCACCGTGCTGGTGCCTCCGTTCGATCCGTTCGGGGGGAACTTCACCGGCGGCGGGTTCGTCTCCGGCGGGGACTTCGACGGCGACGGCCGCGAAGAGTTCGTCGTGACGCCGGATCAGGGCGGCGGGCCGCGCGTCAGCATCTTCCGGCTCGAGACGAACGGCACCCTGAGCACGATCGCGAACTTCCTCGGCATCGACGACGATAAGTTCCGCGGTGGGGCCCGCGCCGCCGTCGGCGACATCGACGGCGACGGCGTTCCGGAAGTCGCCGTGGGAGCGGGCTTCCTCGGCGGGCCGCGCACCGCGATCTTCAAGGGAAGCACGCTCTTCACCACGCGAGACAGGCTCGTCAGCGACTTCTTCGCCTTTCCCGGCTCGGACGCGGTATCGCTCCGCAACGGCATCTTCCTCGCCGTGGGCGACATCAACGGGGACGGATTCGCGGACCTGATCGTGGGCGGCGGGCCCGGCGGCGCCCCCCGTGTGTTCATCCTCGATGGGAACCGCCTCACGGCCGGGAACGTCGCGGATGCCCAGGCGAACCCGATCGCGAACTTCTTCGTCGCCGGGAACTCCGCGGACCGCGGCGGCATCCGCCTGAACACCGCGGACGCCGACGGCGACAACCGCGCCGAACTCGTCACCGGCAGCGGCGAAGGTTCGCCCGCCCGCGTCCGCATTTACAAGGGATCGAGTTTCACGGGCACGGGCGAGCCGGCCCTCTTCCAGGAACTTGCGCCGCTGACCAACATCGTCTTGGCCGGCGGAGTGTTCGTCGGCTAGCGAGCGACGAGCCGTGGCGGGGCGAGTACAATGCTCGCACCCGTCATGGCCGACGAATCCGCACCAGCGCCGATCGCCCCCGCCGAGAAGGTTCGCACCTTCCCCACCGGCCCCGGCGTGTACCTGATGAAGAACGACGAAGGCCGCGTCGTCTACATCGGGAAAGCGAAGCGACTCCGCTCGCGGGCCGGGAGCTACTTCCTCAAGGATGCCGCCAACGACCCGCGCATCAAGGACTGGATCGGCCTCGTTCGCGACATCGACTTCATCGAAACCGAAGACCCGATCGCCGCGATGCTCGTCGAAGCCCGGATGATCAAGGACCTGCGCCCGCAATTCAACAAGAGCCTCAAGGACGACAAGACCTTTCCGTACCTGCAGATTCGCGTGCGTGAGGAGTTTCCTCGCGTGGAGATCACACGGACCCCGCGCCGCCGCGGCGTGCGGCTCTACGGGCCGTTCACGCACACCACGAGCCTCCGCGTCGCGGTGAACGTTCTCCAGCGCATCTTCCAGTTCCGCACCTGCACGCTGGACATCAAGAGCGACGACAAACGCTGGAAGTGGTTCCGCCCGTGCCTGCTGCACAGCATCCGCCGCTGCACGGCGCCGTGCAACCTCCGCGTGAGCCGCGACGAGTACCGCCGCCAGGTGAAGAAGCTGATCTTCGTGCTCGAAGGGAAGAAGTCGAAGCTGATCCGCCGCATGGAGAGGGAGATGCTCGCGGCCAGCACGGACTTCAACTTCGAGAAGGCCCGCCGCCTGCGGGATGAAATCGATGCGCTGCGCAACCTCGACCTCCGCGGCGACGCGGACAAGGACGTGCAGCCCGAGGTGTTCCCCATCGACCCGCGCAAAGGGCTCAAAGGACTGCAGCAGGTTCTGGGATTGGAGAAGACGCCACGAACGATCGAAGGCATGGACATCGCCCACATCAGCGGCACGGACACGGTCGCCTCGCTGGTGTCGTTTCTGGACGGGCTTCCGTTCAAGCCGGGGTATCGGCGCTTCAAGGTGAAGTCCGTCGAAGGCGTGGACGACTTCGCCTCGATGCGCGAAGTGGTGAGCCGCCGATTCCGCCGCCTGCGGGACGAAGACGAAGTCTTCCCGGACGTGCTGCTGATCGACGGCGGCAAAGGGCAGTTGAACGCCGCGATGTCCGCGTTCAAGGCGTTGGGCATCGACCCGCCGTGCGTCATCTCGCTGGCCAAGCAGGAGGAGGAGATCTTCCGCCCCGGCGAAAGCGAAAGCATCAAGCTGAGCCGCCGCTCGGCCGCGCTTCGGCTGCTTCAATACGTGCGGGACGAATCGCACCGCTTCGCCCAGCACTACCACCACATGCTTCGCCGCAAGCGACTGACCGAGGAGTGAAACGCATGGTCCGGATCGCGCTTCTGCTTCCGTTCGCGTTGATCGCCGGGCTAGCGGCCGCGCCGCGGGAGGCAGTCGCCGCGAAGAACGGAATGGTGGTGTGCGTGTCGCCGCCGGCCACGGAGGTGGGGGTCGCGATTCTCGAGGAGGGCGGGAACGCCGTGGATGCGGCCGTGGCCGTCGCGTTCGCCATGGCCGTGACGTGGCCCGAAGCCGGGAACATCGGTGGCGGCGGGTTCATGATGATCGGCCCGCCGGGGAAAGACCCGACCTGCATCGAGTACCGCGAGACCGCTCCCGCCGCCGCGACCGAGACGATGTTCGCGAACGGGAACGTGTCGCCGTATTCGCACCTCGTGAGCGGCGTGCCCGGAACCGTTCGTGGGTTGGAGAAAGCCCACAAGAGCTTCGGCAAACTCCCGTGGAAGCGCGTCGTGATGCCCGCGGTGAAGCTGGCCGAGGAGGGCTTCATCGTGAACGCCGTGCTCGCCCGCGGGCTGAACGCCGTGCTCGCGAGCAAGAACACGACGAACGCCGAGTTCCGCCGCGTGTACGGCAAGCCGTCCGGAACGTGGCAAGCCGGGGACACGCTGAAGCTCGCGGACCTCGGCCGCACGTTGCGGATCATCGCCGAGAAGGGACCGAGCGAGTTCTACACGGGCGAACCGGGCCAGGCGCTGATCGCCGAGATGAAACGCGGCGGCGGGCTCATCACGGCCGACGACCTCGCCGGATACGCGGCCGTGGAACGCGAGCCGATCCGCATCGCGTACCGCGGGTGGAACATCTTCGGCCCGCCGCCGCCGAGCGGAGGCGGCATCGTTCTCGCCGAGACGTTGAACATCCTCGAGAACTTCGAGTTGAACTCGCACGACCGGTGGTCCGCCGAAGTGAATCACCTCATCGTCGAATCGATGAAGCGGGCCTACGCGGACCGCACGCGACACCTCGGCGACCCGGCCTTCACCGCGATCCCGAAACACCTGCTCGCGAAAGAGCACGCCAAGAAACTCGCCGCCGGCATCGACCGCGACAAGGCCACGCCCGCGGCCTCGCTCGCCCCGGACATTCCACTCATGGCCGAAAGCGACAGCACCACGCACTTCTCGGTGGTCGATCGGGACGGCCTCGCCGTCAGCAACACTTACACGCTCGAGAACAGCTACGGATCGCGGGTCGTGGTTCGCGGCGCGGGCTACATCCTGAACAACGAGATGACGGACTTCAACCCGGCCCCCGGCATCACCACGACGAAAGGCCAGATCGGCACGAAGCCGAACCTCGTGGCCCCGAAGAAACGCATGCTCAGTTCGCAAACGCCCGTGCTCGCGTACCGGGACGGCAAACTGCGGCTGATCACCGGGAGCCCCGGCGGCCGCACCATCACGAACACGGTGGCCTGCGTGCTGATCAACGTCGTGGACTTCGGCATGAGCCCGACCGAAGCCGTGGACGCGCCGCGGCTTCATCATCAATGGCTGCCGGACGCGGTGCGGTTCGAAGGGGTGAAGGAACACCCGGAACTCGTGAAGAAACTGCAAGCGATGGGCCACATGGTGACGGCCCAGCGCCAGGGGGATGCGCACACGATCGCCGTGGACGCGAAGACCGGCATGTTCCTGGGCGCGGCCGATCGCCGCCTCGACGGCCTGGCGAAGGGGCTGAAGTGATCGTGGAGATCGCGAACCTGGAGGAGACGGAGGCGTTCGGCCGCCGCCTCGGCGAACGGCTTTTCCCCGGCGCCACCATCGCGCTCGTGGGGACGCTCGGCGCCGGCAAGACGCATCTCGTCCGCGCCGTGGCCGAGGGGCTCGGCGCGAACCCCGCCGCCGTCAGCAGCCCCACCTTCGTGCTGATCCAGGAATACGACGGCCGGCTGCCGGTCTATCACTTCGACGCGTACCGGCTGAGCACGGTGCGCGAGTTCGCCGAACTCGGAGCGAACGAGTACTTCGCGGGGAACGGCGTTTGCCTCGTGGAGTGGGCGGACAAAGTGGAGCCGACCCTGCCCGCGGATCACCTGCGAATCGCGATCGACGTGCTGGACGAACATCGCCGCCGCTTCCACCTCGCCGCGACCGGCCCGCGCCATGCCGAACTGCTGAGCCTCGTCGAACCCGTGACGTGAGTCACGGGAGATCGACGCGCTTCAAACTCCCGTGACTCACGTCACGGACTCGCCGATCGGTTCAACTCGCGCAGCACGTCCGTGCTCGATTCGCGACGCTCGGACGTCATGCGGGCGACGAGGTCGAACACGGCGCGGTTCAGCGGATGCGGCGTGCCGGACCTCGTCGCGAGTCGGATGAGATGCCCGTTGTAGTTGTCGAGTTCGGTGCGGCCTTTCCGGATCTCGCCCGCCATGGAGCAGTAGGTGCCGCGGAGCGAGGGTTCGAAGCCGCGGGCCATCAGCTTCGCGAGCCACCTCCGGCGGAGAATCCACGCCACGGTTCGCGGATGAAATGGGCCGACCTTCCCAAGTTCGATCCCGGCTTCACGGAGGATGCGATCGTTCTCCTGAAGCAGACCGAAGAAGAGCGTGCGGGCCGCGGGCACGGAGAGAAGCTGGCCGTTGTCCAGCCCCGCGGCCGCGGCCAGCGGCGAGATCGCGGCGTTGTACATGAGCTTGGCGTGCTTGATGGGTTCGATTCGGGGTACGAACGCCACCGTGATGCCGAAGCCCTTCGAGAATCCACAAGTGTGCGGGCTGCCGTCCGCGCCGCGTGCGCCGAAGTGCAGTACGCCGGGCCGCGTGATCCGGGCGCTGGGCGCGTCCGGGTCGCACTTCGCCACGAAGGAGGCGATCCCTTCCGAAGCGTGGCTTCGCTCGTCGAGCGCAGGGTCGAAGCCGTTCTGGATCGGAATCAGGTTCGCGTTCGCGGGGAGCTTCGCGAGCACGGCGGCGTTGTCGTAGCACTTGGTGCAGAGGTACGTGGGAACGTTCGGCTCGGGCCGCCAATCGTCGAAATGGATGAACTCGGCGGGGAGCGGCGGTTCGTCGTTGAGCCGCACGCCATCCCGGCGACCGGCCTCGATCTTCCGCGGGTTCGCGTCGACGAACGTGACGGGAACACCGAGCGACCGCAGGGCGTAGCCGAACGCGCAGCCGATTCCTCCGGCGCCGATGATCCGTACCGCATCCATGCTTCAGAGTGTATCGAGGCTCAGTCTTTCTTCTTCAGCGGGCCTTTGGGGAAGGGACCGCCGCCATTCGGGCCACGGCCGAAGCCGAGGCCCTCGGAGAGTCGCTGCGCCTCGAGCCGGAGGCGGGCCGCCGTCGCCTCGTCCCCGCCGCGTTGATGGAAGTCGGCGAGTTGCCGCAGAATCGGCCCGAGATGATCCCACTGGTGGTGGTTCTGCGAACCGTTCGTCGCACGGACTTCCTCGACGGTGCGTTCCAACAGAGCCTTCGCGGTCTCCGCCTCGCCGCGCTCGAACATCAGCAGGGCCTGTCGACCGCGGGCATACATGCGTTCGGCCTGAACGTTCGGCGGAAGGCCAAACCCGTCGACACCGGGCATGAGGAGCCCGGAGGCGATGCCGTACGCCTCCTCGGCCCCCTTCGCGTTTCGCGATTGCTCGCGGACCACACCGGCCCGCAGGTACGCGGTGCCGACCGCCCAGCGACGAGGCGGAGCGTCGAACCCTTCACCATACTTGATGGCCTCGAGCAGACGGTCCTCGGCGGCCGCGGCCTCGACCGGAGCGTTCAAGGACCAGACAAGCAACTCATAGCGCACGTCCGAGTCGTCCCCGCGCCGCGTTCGGACGCCCTCCAGCAACTCCTTCGATCGCTTGAACGCGATCGCGGATTTCTCCGGCTGGTTCATCCATGCATGCATCTCACCGACACGACGATAGGCCTTCGCGGCTTCGAATCGCAGCCCGGCTTCGGTCTCGTTCTCTTCCGCGAACTTGTCGTAGAAGGCGAGCACCGATTCGAGCACGGTCGCCCTGTTGGCGGTTTCGCGTTGCAACATCGGGCCGCCGCGAGGCACGCCGGGCCCACGCGGTCCTTCCTCCGCGGCCGCGGCCTGGAACACGCGGTCGAACGCTTCCAACGAGAGCGCGAGGTTCGCCTTCAGCTTCTTGGAGAGGGCCTCGGCTTCGTCCCGCTTCCTGGCTTCGGCCGTCAGCGCGTTTTGGGTTCGTACGTAGCCGGACCAACCGAGCGCGGTGGCGAGGGCGAGGGCGGCCACGGTGCAGCACGAGAGCGCGGCCACGGCCGGATGCTGCCGGGCCCAGCGCCACGCCCGTTCCGGGGCGGACTCGCGGCGAGCGCGGATCGGGCGGTCGTCCGCGAAGGCCTCGAGGTCGTCCGCCAGTTCGCGGGCCGAGGCGTACCGCCGTCGCGGGTCCCGGTCGATCGCCTTGAGCACGATCGTCTCGAGGTCGCGGGGAATGCTCGGGTTGAGAGTTCGCGGCGGCCTGGGGTCGCCGTCCGCGATCTGTTTCATGATCTGAGCCGGGCTCTCGGCATCGAACGGACAGGTGAGGGTCAGAAGTTCGTAGAGAGTCGCGCCGAGGCCGTAGACGTCCGAACGGGCATCCGCCTGGCTGTGCAGGCATTCCGGGGCGAGGTAGTGCAGCGTGCCGACGATGTGCCCGGTTTCCGTGAGGCCGCGGTGGTTCGCGAGCTTGGCGAGGCCGAAGTCCAGAACCCAGACTTCGCCGCGTTCGTCCAGAAGCAGGTTCGCGGGTTTGACGTCGCGATGGAGGACGCCCTTCTGGTGGGCATAGTGGAGGGCGCGGGCGGCCTGAGCGCCGATGGTGGCGACGAGCGCCCAGTCGCCGAAGGCGGGGCCATCGGTCGCGGGCGGCGGGGCGGGCTTCGGCTCGCGTGGCTTCTTGGTACGGCCGCGGCCCACGACCGTGGAATCGGCGCGGGCGTGGGCCGCGGTTTCGCCGCGGGTTTCGTCCTTCCAACGGTTCACGAGAACGTTCAACCCGTGGCCGGGGATCAACTGCATCACGTAGTACGGGAGGCCCTCGTGCTCGGCGACGCCGAAGACCGGCACGATGTTCGTGTGGTGAAGCCGAGCGGCGGCCTTCGCCTCGCGAATGAAGCGTTCTCGACGTTCCGGATCGAGTTGCGAATGCCCGGCGAGAACCTTCAACGCCACGCGGCGGCCCAGCGATTCCTGCACCGCCTCGAACACGACGCCCATGCCGCCGCGGCCCAACTCGCGGACGATGCGAAAATCCCCGAGGCGATCCGGCAGGTGGTCCGCGGTCACGGTCGGGGCCGATTTCCGGAAGTTCTTCAACTGCTCCATTTGGGCCACGGCAGGCAGCACGACGCGAATCTGTTCGGCATGCTCCGGATGCCGCGAGGCATAGTCCGAAACGGACGGCCGCTCGCCGCGGCGAAGCCGATCGGCGAAGTCTTCCGCCAGCACATCGACCGGATCGCGATCGTCCGTCATGGGTGGAATCCCGGAATGCTTTCGAGAATCTCTTTGAGGCGGGCGAGCGCCCGCACATAACGTTTGCTCGCGGCCGCGGTCTGGATGCCGAGCAGTTCGGCCGTCTCGGTGTTGCTCAGTTCCTCGAAGTGCCGCAGGGCGAGCACCTCGCGATCGAGCGGATCCATGCGCCCGAGCGCCTCTTCGAGTTGGGCGAAGGTTTCGGAGCGCTGAGCGGCCTGGCTCGGGGAACTGGCGCGGCCGATGAGCCGGGCCGCGAGGCAGTTCGAGTCCGCCGCGTTCGCGTTCACTTCCTTGCCCGCGTCCCGCTTTCCGGCGAGATGTTCGCGGTGAACGTCCGCCAGGCGTTGGCCCACGATCAGCCGCAGCCACCCGAAGAACGGTTGATCCGGCTTCGTGAAGTAGTGCTCGACGCGTTTCAACGCATCGATGTAGGCTTCCTGGAGAACGTCCGACGCGGAGACGCGGCCGGCCAACCGCGAATCGAGCCGCAACTCCACCATGCGGCGCAGCTTGCTCCGGTGGCGGTCGAACAACTCCGACAACGCCGCCTGGTCACCGGATTGCACGCGGGCGACGAGCCCGGCAATCTCCGCATCCGACTCGGCAGGCATGGTGGAACCCGTGGGGAAATCGCTCCCCCCATTCTAAAACGGATCCCGGCCGCAGATGAAGACTTCGAGATACGACAACTGCCCACCTGCGTTCGTTCGTCGCGATGAGGCGGAACCGATCCTTGCGGTAGACTTGAATTCGACACCGACTCCGATTAGACTCAAATCAGGTTTTACGAAGTTATCCCAATCTCGGATTCCGCCATGAAATCGCGTGGATTCCTCCTGCTGGCCGTGCCGCTGGTCGCTCTCGCGTTCCTGCCGCTGGGCGGTTGCGGCGGAGCCGGAGACGACGGCTGGGACAAGTCGCATCAGGGCCCGCGCGTCGTCGTCAGCTTCGCCCCGATCTACTGCTTCGCCGCGAACGTCGCCGGGCCGGACGCCCAGGTGAAGAACGTGATGACCACGACCGGCCCGCACGACTTCAACCCGACGGACAACGACGCCAAGCTGCTCGCCCGCGCGGACCTCATGATCGTCAACGGGCTCGAACTGGACAACTCGCTGGCCGAGACCCTGAAGCGTGGCAGCGGCAACCGGAACCTCGAGATCCTCGATCTCGGCGCCCGCATCCCCGAAGCCCAACTCATGCAGGGCGAATGCCACCACGATCACGCCGGGCACAATCACGCTCACTCGCACGGAATGGACCCGCACATCTGGCTCAGCCCCGAGATGGCGATCGCCATGACCGAGACCATCCGCGACAAACTGATTCAAGTCGACCCGACTCACGAAGCCGGGTACAAACAGCGAGCCGCGGACTACGTCGCCAAGCTCAAGGCTCTGCACGCGGATGGCCTCGCCATGCTGAAGGACAAGAAGGACCGCAAGTTCGTCACGTTCCATGAGGCGATGAACTACTTCGCCCGAAGCTACAAACTGGAGATCGCGGGCGTGGTGCAGAAGAAGCCCGGCGTCGAGCCGAGTTTGGACGAACTCAAGGCGCTGGTGAAGATGTGCGAGGAGAAAAAGGTGCGGCTCATCGCCGTGGAACCGCAATACGGCCGCGAATCGAGCGCGAAGGCGATCCTGGACGAACTCCGCCGCAACCCGGCGCTCGCGGACGCCGCGCTCGTCGAGCTTGATCCGCTCGAAACGGTGACGCCCGCGGCCCTCACGCCCGAGTGGTACGAAAAGAAGATGCGGGCGAACCTCGAGGCCCTGCGGGACGCGATGAAATGAAGGCGCTCCCGCTGCTGGACGCTCAGGCCCCGCCGCTCGTCACGTTCTCGGACCTGCATGTGGTCCTCGGCGGGCGGCCGATCCTCAACGGCGTCACCACCACGGTCCCGCGCGGCAAAGTGACCGCGCTCATCGGCCTGAACGGCTCCGGGAAGACCACGCTCCTCCGCGCCCTCGTCCGCGAGCATCCCTACCACGGCACGATCCGATTCCATTGCGGGCACGACCACTCGAAGCCGACCCCCGAGCACATCGGTTACGTGCCGCAGAAGCTCACGCTGGACGCGAAGTTGCCCCTCACGGTGAAGGATCTGCTCGCGTTGGCTCTCTCCCGCCGTCCGCTTTTTCTCGGCATTCGCCGCCACACGCTCGACACGATCCGCCGCCTGCTCGAACGCGTGGACATGCTCGACCACGTGGACAAGCCCGTGGAGGTGCTCTCCGGCGGGCAGTTGCAACGCGTGCTGCTCGCGCTCGCTCTCGAACCGCAGCCCGAACTTCTGCTGCTGGACGAACCCGCCGCGGGGATCGACTTCAAGAGCCAGCAGCGCTTCTACGATCTGATCGCGGGATTGAACAAGACCTCGGGCGTCACCGTGCTCCTCGTGTCGCACGAACTCAGCATGGTGAGCCGCCACGCGGACCATGTGCTGTGCCTCACGGACGGCCGCATCCAGTGCGAGGGCCCCCCGCACGACATCCTCACGCCGGACAACCTGGCCCGCACCTTCGGCACGGACATGCAACAGTTCCTGCATCACCATCCGCATTGATCGCGCGAACCCCGCCGCGCCGCGCGTGTCCCGCTATCCTGAACCACACTTCCACCGCGAGGGCAGCATGGCGGACATCGCGATCGTCGACTACGGGATGGCCAACCTCCGAAGCGTGCAAAAGGCGTTCGAACGAGTCGGGTTCTCCGCCGCGATCACGAGCGACGCCGAGGCCATCGCCGCCGCGAGAAAGCTGGTGCTCCCCGGAGTCGGGGCCTTCCGCGACGCCATCGCACGCCTTCGCGAAACGCACCTCGATCGCGCCATCCTCGACTTCATCCACACCGGCCGCCCGTTTCTCGGCATCTGCCTCGGCATGCAGATGCTCTTCAGTCGCAGCCTCGAAGACGGCGAACACGCGGGGCTCGAACTCTTCGCCGGCGACGTGGTCCGCTTTCCGCATGTGCCGGGGTTGAAAGTGCCCCACATGGGCTGGAACACGCTGAACCTCGGATCGAACCCGTGCCCTCTCTTCGCAGGCCTCCCGCCGGACCCCGCGGTCTACTTCGTGCACTCGTACTTCGCCGCGCCGAAGGATCGCACGCTCGTCGCGGCCACGGCGGACTATCCCGACCCGTTCTGTGCCGCCGTGTGGAGGGACAACGTCTTCGCGACGCAGTTCCACCCCGAGAAGAGCCAGGACGTGGGGATGACCATCCTGAAGAACTTCGCGTCCCTCTGATGCCGACTTCGCACGAAGAGTGGCCGATCGAAACTCGGCGGTTCGGCCGCCGCGTGCTCGTGTTCGACGAACTGACGAGCACGAACGACGAAGCGTCGCGATCCGTGGAGCCGGTCGCGATCCTGGCGCGCCATCAGACTTCGGGCCGCGGGCGGTTCGGCCGCGTGTGGCGCTCCCGACCCGGCTCGGCGTTGTTGATGTCGGTCGCGTTTCACCCGCCGGCGCACCTGCGGCGGCCGAGCGTCCTCACGGCGTGGGCGGCGGTGGCCGTGGCGGACGTGATCGAACGGCTGGCGGGCTTGCATGCCCGCATCAAGTGGCCCAACGACCTCCTCGTGAACGGGCAAAAGGTCTGTGGCATCCTGATCGAGCAAGGTGCGGCCACGGTCGTCGGCATCGGGTTGAACCTGAGCCAGACGCGGGAGGAGTTCGACAACGCGGGCCTGCCCCGCGCCGCGTCGCTGGCTTCGATCACGGGAATCGAGATCGACTACCGAGCCGCGGCGGAATGCGTCCTGAAGTCCCTCGACGATCGCATCGAACAATTGATGTCGGATCGCGAACTGGTCGAAGCCGCCTGGCGCGATCGCACCGAACTCCTGGGCCGCGAGGTCCTCGTCGATCGCTCGGACGGCTCGCGGCTCTCCGGCTGCCTGCTCCGGCTCGGCTTCGATGAACTGGAATTGGAGCAGGCCGACGGCGAACGAAGGACATTCCTGCCCGAATCGGTCGAACACATCACCCCCGGAGCAACCCGATGAACCTCTCCCGTTTCGTCGCGACCGTCGTACTGGCGGCGGTCGCGACTTCGAACCACGCGGCGGATCCCGTGGTCGTCGCGCTCGGCGATTCGATCACCCGCGGCGAACGGGCCGGGGTAAAGAAGGACGAGACGTTCGCGGCGCTGCTCGCGGACCGGTTCAAAATCGAAATCGCGAACGCGGGCATCGGCGGCGAACGAACCGACGGCGCACTCGCCCGGCTGGACAAGGACATCCTCGCGAGGAAGCCGAAGTTCGTGCTCGTGATGTACGGCACGAACGACAGCTTCGTGGACAAGGGAGCGAAGGCCCCGCGACTCGACGTAAAGACCTACCGCGAGAATCTCGTTTCGCTCGTGGATCGCATCCGAAAGTCCGGAGCGGAGCCGATCCTGCTGACCGAGCCCCGCTGGGCGAAGGATCAAAAAAACGGCCTCGGCGAAGACCCGAACCCGCTCCTCGAACGCTACGTCGACGCGTGCCGCGAGGTGGCGAAGGAGCGTGGGGTGCCGCTGGTCGATCACTACCGCCATTGGAAAGAGGCTGAGGAAAAGGGCACGACTCTTCGCGAGTGGACCACGGACGGCTGCCATCCGAACCCCCGCGGGCATCGCGAACTCGCCGATCGGATCGCACCCGTTCTCGAGAAGGCTCTGAAACCCGCAAAGAAGTAAGGGCGTTCTTCATCGAACCTTCACGGCTCCGCCGTTGTTCCCCACGCGGCACGTTCCTACGCTGGCGGAGCACGGTTCTCGTCGTTCTCCGGAGCCTCCTTCATGCGTCCCCGATTCGTCGCCCTCGGTTCGTTTCTGGCTCTTGCCGCGTCGCTCGCCATCGGCTGCGGCAAGTCCGTCCCCACGGACGACGTGAAGCCGACCGTGAAGAGCGACCCGAAGCTGGACGACCTGCTCTCCAAGCTGGATGAAGCCGCTCCGAACGGCCAGGGCGCCACGTTCGTGAAGCCGATCATGGACATCTGGAAGGAAGAGTTCATCGAGAAGACCAAGGGCAAGGTGAAGATCAACTATCAGGGCACCGGCTCGGGCGCCGGCGTGACGCAGATGACCAAGAAGCTCGCGGACTTCGGCTGCTCGGACAACCCGATGACGAGCAAGCAGATGGCCGAGGTTTCGAGCGGCGAATCGATCGTGCACGTGCCGCTGGTCATCGGGGCGGTCGTGCCCGCGTACAACGTGCCGGGCGTGAGCGAACCGCTGAAGTTCGATGGGCCGCTCCTGGTGGCGATCTTCACCGGCAAAGTGGCGAAGTGGAACGACTCGCGAATCAAGGCGCTGAATCCGACCGCTCCGCTGCCCGATCTCGTCATCCAACCCGTGTATCGTTCCGATCCGAGCGGCACCACGTTCATCTTCTGCGACTACCTCGCGAAGGTGGACGCGGAGTTCAAGAAGACCGTCGGCGTGAGCAACGCCCCGACGTGGCCGAAGGGGGTGGGCATCGCCCAGAACAAGAGCGACGGCGTGGCCGGCCACCTCAGCCGCACCGAGGGCGCCATCGGCTACATCGAACTGACCTACGCCCTGGACAGCAAGGACAAACTGAAGTTCGGTTCGGTGAAGAACAAGGCCGGCAAGGACGTTCCCGCGGACTTCGAGAGCATCACCGCCGCCGCCGCCGCGAGCCTCGACCAGAAGCAGACGCAGGAACCGTACTCGCTGCACGAACTGACGTACAACCTGACGGACGCTCCCGGCGAGAAGAGCTACCCGATCGCGGGCATGAGCTTCGCCGTGATGTACAAGAAGCAGACCGGCGCGAAGGGCAAGGCCGTCGTGGCTTTCCTCAAGTGGGCGACTTCGGCCGAAGGACAGGATCTCGCCAAGCGTCGCAACTACGCGCCCCTGCCCGAATCGCTCCGCGAGAAGGTTCACCAGCGGCTCGACGGCTTCGAGATTCAGTGAGCGTCACTCGCACTTCAACGCGAGGATCGGATCGATTCTCGCGGCGCGGCGAGCGGGATAAATCGCGGCCCCGGTGGTGACCAGGACCGCGAAGCCCATCGCCGCGAGCCACAGCCAGAGCGGGAACTCGAAGATCGTCTCCGTGAGCATCTTCTGGCCCATCATCTGAGCCTCAATCTGCTGGTGAACCCAGCGGTCCGCGGGGATGGCGAGCAGTCGGGCGAGCCCGAGGCCGACGGCGCTGCCGAGCAGGCCGATCGTCGTTCCCTCCAGCAGAAAAATGCCGAGCACCTGACCGCGGGTCGCGCCCACGGCCTTCAGGATGCCGATCTCGCGGGTGCGTTCCACCACGCTCGTCACCAGCGTGTTCGTGATGCCGACCCCGGCGACGAAGAGAGCCACGAACGCGAACAGGTTCAACCCCGCGGCGATCAGCGTCACCTCTCGCTTGGCGGCCCCGAACCACTTCAAGGCCGAGGTCGTCTCGAAGCCCATCGCCTCGACTTGGCTCACGGTCGCGTTCAAATCGCTGCCTGGCTTCACCCGCACCTCGGCCTGGTAGAAGCCCTGATCCGTCACCCACGGGAGGCGCTGGAAGAGCCGCTCGCCGGACTGGGCCGGAAGGAAGAACGCTCCCTGGCGGAACTCGAACGGCGTGAGCGGGTCCGCTTTCTTCCGCTCCTCCTTCGTGAGAATGCGGACGACGCCACAGATGCGGAACTCGGCGGACGCGAACTTGCCGGAATCGGCGCGGCGTTCCGATCCGGGCTCCGGTTTCTTATCGAGAAGCATCTTGAGGGCGGCGCGGTCCGAGGCGGGAAGGTCGAACTTGTCGAGCGATTTCGGGAGTTGCTCGGCGAGTTTCGCGAGGGCCATGGCCTGAGAGCGGGAGAGGTCGTCGCCCGGCATCCGGCCAGTGAGTGCTCGGGCGAGGGCCATCGGTTGCGCGTTCTGCACCCCGCCGACGTCGATCGTCACGGTGCGGCCGATCGCGGCTTCGAGATCCGCGTCGCTCCGCACGCCAAGTTCGTAGAGGGCGAACTCGGAGATCACGACTTCGTTCGCGTCGTCCGACTCGGGCAACCGGCCGGCGATGACGCGATCCGAAATCGAGCCGAGCCGCCCGGCGATCGCGGACCCGAGCGCGGATCGTTCTCCGAGCCACGCCCGCCCCGCAGCCGAGCGCACGGTTCGCACCTCTTTCACGTCCGGCAGGGCGGCGATGGCCGAGAGTTTGTCGGTGGTCAACATCACCGGCGGCTTGTGGACCGATTCTTCCATGTACTTGCGGATGAGGGCTTCGCGGACGCGGGACTTGCGGGCGTCCGTCATTTCGCCCTCGACGGCGATCTTCGCGGGCGGAATGTCGACTTCGTTCGGGGTCGGGTCGCCGATGTGCGCACGGATTCGCCAGAACTCGTCCCGGCCCTGGAACTCGTTGTCGATGAACGATCGCAGCCCGATTCCGAGGGCGACGGAGAATGCGAGGGCGCACGCTCCGACGGACACGCCGATGAGGGTGAGCCCACTGCGGACCTTCTGCCGCCACAACCCGCCGATCGCGAACCGAACCAGTTGGTGAAATCGCATCCAAACCTCTGTTGAACCGGCGGAGTGAGTCGCCGGGTTGGAGCCGATCACCCGGCAAGAGTCACCAGGCGCTGGGCGAACCGGCGACGTGAGTCGCCGTGAGTCGCCGGGTACGAGCCGATCACCCGGCCAGAGAGTCACCAGGCGCTGGGCGAACCGGCGGAGTGAGTCGCCGGGTTGGAGCCGATCACCCGGCCAGAGAGTCACCAGGCGCTGGGCGAACCGGCGACGTGAGTCGCCGGGTACGAGCCGATCACCCGGCGACTTACGTCGCCGGTTCGCCAAGGCTCGGTCCCCAAACGGGCACTTCACCGATCCAATCTTGGGACAACTCTCTCGCTTCATTGCTGATTCGGATCACATATTCCCCGAGTTGGTCACGCACATATCTGATCGCGCTGACGCGATTCGGAGGGTCCTTCAAGTTTGAAGTTGAACCTCCGTCTGCGAACCATCTCGGGGCGTTCTGTGGCTTTCCATTGCGATTCAGGGCACGACTTGCATAGGCCTTCAAAGTCTTCAGCATCTCGCTTGGATTCGGATCGCCTGGCGCCCCGAACACGATGTGGATGTGATTGCCAAGGATCGCAACGGCATCGATCTCCCAACCGCGGTAGGCAGCGGTCTCATGGAACTGATCAAGCAGGACCCGGGATTGGGGCTCGGACAAAAGCACAGGGTTGCCCTTCATTTGACTTCGCGCATAGCGCTCCAGTGCGGGAATCGCGTCCGACTTCGGAGCCTGTGGTTCATTTTCGATCACACGACGCCCATCAGGAGAGTAGTAGTACCCCACGAAGCCGTCTTCGCCTGGCAACCAAGTCCCATACGTCCGCCAAGTGAAGAACCAGTACCGCTCCATGCTGCACCTCGCGACGCGTCAGGTTACTGGTGATGCTACCCGGCGACTCACGTCGCCGGTTCGCCGGCCCACCGCTCCCCCGATCATCCTGCCGCAAGCGGCCTGTTCGCTCGGGGGACATGAACATATAGTATCCAGCCTGACCCTCCGAAGGAGCGGGCCATACGGCGCGCCGGAGGGGCGGACCTCCAACCCAATCCGACCCGAACCTGCCGGGCCGTGCCTCGCTCCTCCTACCTATGGTCAATCGCAATCTCCTTCGCCAGTTCGACGCCCAGTCCGACGAATCCGAAATCGACATCATCTTCAAGGATCTCGGTGGCCCGGAAACGTGGCTCCCCGCCGAGTCTCAGGAATTCGAATCGAACAAGATCGTCACCGGCCGCGTCCTCGAAATCCGCGGCGACGACGTCGTCATCGACATCGGTTACAAGTCCGAAGGCGTGATCAAGCTGGAGGAGTGGAAGGACGAAGGCGTGGTGGGCCCGCCGCCCAAGGCCGGCGACACCGTCGAAGTCCTTCTCGAAACCGTCGAAGGCGAAGACGGCACGATCTCGCTTTCGTACCGCAAGGCGAAGCGACAGAAGGAATGGAACGCGATCCTCGAGAAGCACAAGGAAGGGGACGTCGTCTCCGGCAAGGTGCTCAAGAAGATCAAGGGCGGCCTTCTCGTCAACATCGGCGTCAACGTGTTCCTCCCCGCCTCGCAGGTGGACATTCGCCGCCCGCAGAGCATCGACGAGTACATCGAGCGGAACATCGACTGCGTCATTCTCAAGATCGACGAGCTTCGCCGCAACATCGTGGTGAGCCGCCGCAAGCTGATCGAAGACCGCCGCCGGCTCCAGAAGGACAAACTGCTCGCGGAACTCGACGTCGGCCAGGTTCGCAAGGGCACCGTCAAGAACATCGCGGAGTTCGGCGCCTTCGTCGATCTCGGCGGCATCGACGGCCTGCTCCACATCACGGACATGGGCTGGCACCGCGTCACCAACCCGCGCGACGTCGTGCAGATCGATCAGGAACTCGAAGTCTACATCCTGCACATCGATCGCGAGAAGGAGAAGATCGCCCTCTCGCTGAAGCACAAGACGCCGAGCCCGTGGCAGAACATCGAGGCCAAGTACCCGATGAACAGCCGCCACGAGGGCGAAGTCGTCAACATCATGCCGTACGGCGCCTTCGTGAAGCTCGAACCGGGCATCGAAGGCCTCGTCCACATCAGCGAGATGTCCTGGGTCAAGCGCATCGCCGACCCCAAGGAACTCGTTCAGATTGGGGACAAGGTCGAAGTGCAGGTGCTGAACATCAACCACGAGAAGAAGGAAATCTCGCTGGGCATGAAGCAGTGCCAGAGCAACCCGTGGGGCGACGTGGCGAAGAAGTACCCCACCGGCACCGTGATCTCCGGCGTGGTTCGCAACCTGACCAACTACGGCGCCTTCATCGAGATCGAAGAAGGCATCGACGGCCTGCTTCACGTTTCGGACATGTCCTGGACCCGCAAGGTCTCCAACCCGTCCGAGTTGGTGCAGAAGGGGCAGAAGCTCACCTGCCAGGTGCTCTCCGTCGATCAGGAACGGAAGCGGGTGGCCCTCGGCCTCAAGCAGATGGCCACGGACCCGTGGGAAGGCGACATCCCCGGCCGCTTCAACCCCGGCCAGAAGGTCCGCGGCAAGGTCACCAAGCTCACGAATTTCGGCGTGTTCGTGGAACTCGAACCCGGCCTCGAAGGCCTGCTCCACATCTCGGAACTCACCGATGCCCCCATCGAGAGCCCCGAGGAAGTGGTGAAGGTCGGCGACGATGTCGACGTGAAGGTGCTTCGCGTGGACACGAAGGACCGCAAGGTCGGTCTTTCGATGCGGAACGTGGACGATCCGACCGTGCCCGAGGACGCGAAGATCGCGGACATCCCGGACGAGGCGGAAGAACTGCCGAGCAGCAAGAGCGCCCGCGCGGAGAAGAAAGACCTTCGTGGCGGCACCGGCGCCGCCGGCCCGCTCTTCTCCCTCCCCGGCGAAGAGTGATCAGCCCCGCGATCCTGCCCCGTGCAGGATCGCGACCATAAACACAAGCGGCCGCGGAACCATCATCGGTTCCGCGGCCGCTTGCGTTTCGCGTCCTGCTCGACCACGCATGCGACACCCGCGCGGCGTGATGGGCTCAAAACGAAGGCGGCCGTGGAATCGAGTCGATTCCACGGCCGCCGAGATACTCGTTGGCGTTCTCAGGCGCTCTTCTTGCCCGGCTTCTTCTCGAAGAGCTTTTCCTTGCCGCGGACGATGTCGCGGGTGATGGTGAACTTGCCTTTATGTTCGAGGTCGGGCAGTTCGTACATCACGTCCATCATCACGTCTTCGACGATGGAGCGGAGGCCGCGGGCGCCGGTGTCGCGGGCTTTCGCCAGGCGGGCGATTTCCTTCAGCGAGTTCGTGTCGAACTCGACTTCGGCGCCTTCCATCTCGAACAGCTTCTGGTACTGCCGCACGAGGGCGTTCTTCGGCTCCGTGAGGATCTTGATCATCGCCTCTTCGTCGAGCGGGTCGAGCGGAGCGAGCACAGGCAGCCGACCGACGAACTCGGGGATCATGCCGAACTCGATGAGGTCGTCCGCGGTCACCTGATTGAGCAGTTCACTCATCGAGTGCTCGCGTTGCTGGTTCTCGACGGCGCCGAAGCCGATCGACTTGCGGCCGAGGCGGCGGCTGATGATGTCCTCGACTCCAACGAACGTCCCGCCGCAGATGAACAGGATGTTCGACGTGTCCACCTGAATGTACTGCTGCTCGGGGTGCTTGCGGCCGCCTTGAGGCGGCACGTTCGCCACGGTGCCTTCGAGCATCTTGAGCAACGCCTGCTGCACCCCTTCGCCCGAGACGTCCCGCGTGATCGAGACGTTCTGGCTCGTCTTCGCGATCTTGTCGATCTCGTCGATGTAGATGATGCCGCGTTGGGCCTGTTCGATGTCGAAGTCCGCCGCGTGGAGCAGCTTCAGGAGCAGGTTTTCGACGTCTTCGCCGACGTAACCGGCTTCAGTGAGGGTCGTGGCGTCGCCGATGGCGAAGGGAACGTCCAGAATCTTGGCGAGGGTGCGGGCGAGGAGCGTCTTGCCCGAGCCGGTGGGCCCGATGAGCAGGATGTTGCTCTTCTCGACTTCCACGTCGCGGGCGTCGCCCATGCTCAGCCGCTTGTAGTGGTTGTTCACCGCGACGGAGAGCACCTTCTTGGCCCGCTGCTGCCCGATCACGTACTGATCGAGACGTTCCATGATGGAGCGCGGCGAGGGGCTGGTGGAGGTGGCGGCCTTCGGGCTGCCGCGGCGCTTCTTCTCCTGGTCGATGATGGACTGGCAGAGTTCGATGCACTCGCCGCAGATGTAGACGTCGCCGGGGCCTTCCACCAGCGGTCCGACGTCGCGATGCGAGCGGCGGCAGAACGAACAGTAGGCGTTGCGATTGCGACCGGCGGTGCCGGGCGGTTTGCGGTTGCCGGAGTCGGAGGTGCGGTCCGCCATTCGGGCTCCTGAGGCTGAACGTGAGTGTGTGCTGACGACTACGGCCGGCGGTGCGGATCGGCGTGCCCTCACACACGCGACGCCCGACCGGTTCGCCGCGGGTAACGGCCCGCGGGGGAGGTTGCGACAGGTCCTGGCCCCGTCTTCAGCCAATCATACCGTCGTGCGGTGTCGATACAGTAGCGGTTCGTCAAAACTCGTGCAATCGTTGACGGAAACGACCCATCCCTGCCGGTTCTGACTGCGAGGGCGGATGGGGAGTTCCTGCGGGCGGCGCGGTTCCTTCGGGCTCGCGTCGAGTCCAACGAGAGTCGCGAAGCGGAGGTGAAGGCCGGCATCGAGTGCGATCATCAAGCCCTTCCTGAGGTCGCCGACGGAGCATGGGCACCTGCGCCATCGGCGCCATCGCGCGACGCCCGGCTCGCGCCGAGAAATCCCTTCGGATCGGGGTTTCGAACGCGAGGGTGCGCCGATCGATATTGGCGGCGGAGCCGCTCTTGGGTGGTACCGGCTTCTAGCCGGTGTGTGGCCCCGGCTTCCAGCCGGCGCTCCTTTCGGGGGCAACTTCCTTCGAAGTCAGCCACCCTCGGAGGGAGCCCCGGCTGGAAGCCGGGGCCACCCAGCTTGGGCTTCGCCAAAAAATCCATAGGCGCACCCCGAAAGCGAAATGGCTTTGCACTTCAACCGCCGCCACCGCTAAGATGACGGAATCACGTCGTTCGGTCCGTGGGAGCAGTCATGACGTCGTTCAAGGTCCCGTGCCCGAGTTGCGAAGCCAAGGTGCTCATCAAGAACCTGAACGCCATCGGCACGAAGGTCGAGTGTCCGAAGTGCAAGTACCGGTTCAAGGTGGAAGAGCCGAAGGACGGGGCGGCCGAACCCGCGGCGGAGGCTCCGGCCGCGGTGGAGAAGAAGGGCGGCGGCAAGGGCAAGAAGAAGCTCGTCGCCGCCGTGCTCGCCGTGCTGGGCATCGGGCTCCTCGCCATCGGCGGGTACGCCATCTTCGGCGGCGACGGCGGCAAGAAACCGAACAAGTCTTCGAGTTCCTCCTCCGGCGGCGGCGGATACACGCCTCCGAACCCCAATCAGAACGGCGGACCGGGGACTGGAACCGAAGATCCCAAGGACAAGAAGGACGACAAAAAGGACATCAAGAAACCGTCCGACGTGCCATACAGCGACAAGGACGCGACCAACCTGCTTCCGGGGGCCGCGGTCGCCGTCTACCGCTTCGACATCGAGAAGCTTCGCCTCACTCCCATCGGCAACGCCCTGTTCGACGACTCGACCGGCAACGTTTTCAAGAACTCATTCGGCGCCGCGCCGCAGAGCAAGGTTCATGTCTCGAACGTCGAGAAGTATTTCCACTGCATCGTCGGCGAAAAGGACCGCGCTCCGATCGGCCTTCTGAAGTGGAAAGACCCGGTGGCCGAGAAGGAGTTCGCGATCGTCGGAGCCGGGCAACCGAAGGACGTGAACAAGTACAAACTCATCCCGGTGAACGGGAATCCATTCATCTCCGCGGTCAGCCAGTCGCTCTCGGGGCGTTCGCTGTTCGCGGACGTGTACGCCACGGGAATCTCGGCCCCCGCGAAGCCGATTTCTTACGCCGTGTGCATCTACGACACGCAGCACCTGTTCGTGGGCGAAGCGGCCGCGCTCGAAAAGTTCCTCGGCGGCTTGAAGAACGGCTACCCCGAGTTCCAGACCGTCTTCCAAAAGGTGGAATCGCCCGTGCCGAGCGCCCCGACCACGCCGATGCCGATGGGCGGCCCCGGCACGGCGGTCGGCATGTTGCCGCTTCCGGGGGGCCTGCCTCCGACCACGCCGCCGCCCGCCACGCCGGCTCCCCCGACTACCCCGCCCGCCGCCGGCGGCAACAAGACGTACACCAGCAACCCGAGCTATCTCTCCGTGACCGCGGACCTGAAGCGCCTCCTGAACGTGATGGAAGATGAACCGGGTGGCGCTCCGATCATCGCCATGGCCGAGAAGTTCGACTCGCCCGTTTACCCGCGGAGCGGCGTCAAACGCGACTACGCGGGTATCGCCATGTTGCTCGATCCCGTGCTGGACCGCACCGCGTATGTCGGCCTGAATCTGAACAACTTCACCACGCGGCAATGCTCCATGACCGTGCGACTGATCGGCAAGTCGGCGGAAGCCGCGAAGCAGATCGCTCTCGAACAACTCACGCCGGCTTTGAACGACGGCACGCCGATCCTTTCGCTGCTTCTGGACACGCAGTTCGTGTTGAAGAACTACGCCGATCCGAACGCGATGATCCCGGGCGGCACGAACACGCCGGGGGGGAACAATGGCCCGCTGGCCCCGCCTCCGCCGGGCGCCGGCGGAAACAGCGGCAGCGCCCCGCCCCCGCCGATGCCTCCGCCGGGCGTGGGCGGTTCGTCCGGCGGGCCGCCTCCGGGCCTGCCCCGCGGCGGCCCCGGGCCGATGGGCCCCGGTGGAGCCGCTGGCTCCGCGCCCGGATTGCCGCCCCCACCCGGAGGAAACCCTGGTGCACCCATCGGCTCACCCGGCTCGGGTGGCCCCGGCGCACCTCCGATGTTCCCCGGTGCGGGTGGACCCGGATTCCCCGGCGCTCCCATGATGCCGCCCACCAACCCGGCGAATCCCGAATCTCCGATCGAACTCCGACTCGTCGATTCGACTGTGACCCTCACCGTGACGATCAACTGGACGGACGAAGTCTATGGCCGCTTCGTCGTGCCGCGCGTCTTCGGCTTCGCCAATCAAGTGAAAGGCAAGACCAGCGTTTACGCTCGCGGCTCGAGCGGCGGCGGGCTCTCCGCCGCGGTGCAGGCCTACGTGAAAGCCAACGACCGCTTCCCGGCCGCCACGATTCCGCGCCCGCCGGCGGACTCGTCCCGCCTCGGGTTGAATTACCCGCCGATGCAGCGGCTCAGCTTCTTTGCGGAACTGCTGCCCTTCGTCGGCCGCGCGAACCTCAGCCAAACGCTGGTTCCCGGCGCGGCGTGGTTCGATCCCGCGAACTCGAGCGCCGTCGACTCCTGGGTGCCCGAGTTCCTGGTGCCGTACTACGATCAGTCCGCTTGGCGGGCTTCGTCCACACTGGCTCCGGACCGTGTGCTCGGTGGAACCAACTTCGTCGCGATCGCCGGTGTGGGTCGCGACGCGGCCCGGTATGATCCGCAGAACCCGGCCACGGCCAAGGCCATCGGTCTCTCCGGCTACGACTGGGGCGCCAAGGTCGCGGATGTGACCGACGGGCTCGCGAACACGATCTTCCTCCTGCAGACGCCGCCGCAAATGAATCGACCGTGGGCCGCAGGCGGGGGAGCCACCGCGCTCGGTCTCAATCCCGAAGATCCGATCGCGGACTTCAAGCATCAACGGCCCGATGGCCAGTGGGGCACGTACGCCATCATGGGAGACGGAGCCGTTCGTTGGATTCCGGCGAACATCAAGCCCGCGGATCTGCTGGCGCTCGCGACTCGGGCCGGCGGAGAAAAGCTCTCCGGCGCACTGGACGCGATCGCACCCCGGGCGGACGGCAAGCCATCGGAACTGCGCACGGAGGTGAAGCCGGACCCGATGCCGCTTGTTCCGTCCAAGACTCCGGAGCCAAAGGCCGGACCGGCGGCGGCGCTGGAGATTGCGCCGGCTCCTCGCGGAAAGTGACGCTCAGCGGGGCGGCCCCGAGCCGTCCACCAACGCGAGAACCAGCAGCAGGAAGAAGACGTTCGCCAACGCGACTCCGAGCATCACGAGCGCGAACAGGCTGGAGTCGCGTAGCCACGCGAGAGAACGCCGCGACGCCGGAACTTCGGCCACGGCCACCGAAGCGCCACCGTCCGCCACGTCCGGCGACGCAAATCGTTCTCGAATTCGCGGTGGGAGATCGTCCCACCAACCGGGTTCGTCCCGTCGATTCCGCATGACCATGAACCGACTCCGACTGCGAGAGGCACCCTCATTCTAACCGTGGCCACCACCCGCCGGTATCGGGAAATCCGCGAGGGGGTGGTCGAGTAGCCCCGGTCGGTTGCCCGGCCGGGGCTCCTGTCGTGGGCAACTTCAGCCACCTCCCCAAGGGTGAAGCACCCTGCCTGGAGTTGCGGTCCCGAACCTGAAGCGCGGCAGACTCGGCCACCAAGAACCGGAGTTGCACCAATCCGCGCCGAAGTCGACTGGAGCGGAAAAATCGAGCGAGTCCTTGCGTGTCACTTCGGGCGGGCTTATAATCATCCTTCCTGCCACAGATTCCCACCTCGATCCATGCCCCGCCTTTCGCGAATCTCGAGCCGAGCCTTGCGATCGCTGGTCGCGATTGTTCTCGTGTTCTCGCAGGCGGTCGGAGCGTTTGGCTTCCCGGTGATCCAGACGCGGCACACGGTGCGGGCCTGCGGCTGCGTGACGCCGTGTGGATCCGATTCCGCGAATTGCTGTTGTTCGAAGCCCGCGCCGGAATTGAAGAAGCCGCGTTGCCCCAAGTGCGTGAAGCGGTGCGAAGTCGAACCGGAATCTCCGCCCAGCGTGAAATGGGTGGCCTCGTTCGAAGTTCGCAAGTGCCGCGGCGGAGACTCCGCACTCGGAATCCAGGTCGACGTTCCCGCGATCCCGCCCGCCGCCGGCGAGTCCGGCCGCGACTTCACCCGGGTCCTCGATCGATTCTCGATTCTCGATTCCCACCTCGATTCGCACATCCCCGCGATTCAGGATCCGCCACCCAGACGGTCCTGATTTCTCCGTGCGTCTTCATCCTCAAACATCACCGGATCCGGGCTGCGCCCGGCGTCCGCTCATCTGGGAACATCCATGCGCCGCAAGAACGGTTTCACTCTGATTGAACTTCTCGTCGTGATCGCGATCATCGCCGTGCTCATCGGGCTGCTGCTGCCCGCGGTTCAGAAGGTTCGCGAGGCGGCGTCCCGCGCCAAGTGCCAGAACAACCTGAAACAACTCGGGCTGGCGATGCACAACTACGAAGGCGCGAACGGCGTCTTCCCGCAGGCCCGGAACCCGTGGCCGCTCGTTCACTCGGGGTTGTCGCGCCTGCTGCCCTACGTCGAGCAGGACAACCTTCAACGTCTCTGCGACTTCACCACGCCGCCGACGAGCGCCACGAACGTGGCCGCGTCGCAAACCAAGGTCTCGCTCTTCCTCTGCCCCAGCGATTCGAACACGGGGCAGGTGCCGGGCCAGCCGGACTTCGGCACCAGCTACGTGGCGAACAATGGCAGCGGCACCATCGGCTACGGCCTCATCGCGTCCGGCGACGGCATCTTCACGCAGTCCGCGGTGAAAGTGGCCGGCATCGGAGACGGGCTCTCGAACACGGTCGCCATCAGCGAGAGCGTGATGGGCACGGGCGTGCTGCCGACCGGCATCCCAACCGACCTGCGCATGATCGCCACCTCGGTGCTGGAAGTGCCGGGAGGAACCGACCCGACTCCGGCGGCTTGCGACTCGGCCGCGGGCATCTGGTCCGCGAAACGCGGAGCCAAGTGGATCGACGGGCACTACGGCAACAGCCTCTACAACCACTACTACGCCCCGAACCCCCGAACGTGGGACTGCGGCAACGGCAGCCACAACAAGGGGCTCTCCACCGCCCGAAGCTGGCATTCCGGCGGCGTGAACATCCTCCTCGTGGACGGCAGCGTGCGCTTCGTTCGCGACGGCATCGACCTCCCGACGTGGCGAGCCCTCAGCACCCGCGACGCCGGCGAAGTGATCGGCAACTACTGATTCCGTATCGTGACTCCGTTCCCGAGCGGAGCCACGACATGTCCGAAATCGTACGGTTCTCGGTGTCCCTCGAATCCGATCTGCTCGAACGCTTCGACGCGTTCTGCACCGAGGGGCAATTCGCCACGCGGAGCGAGGCCATCCGGCAACTGCTTCGCGAGAAGCTGACCACCGCGGCGGTCGCGGCCGACGCCGCGGACGTCGCCGCCAGCCTCACGCTCGTCTACGACCACCACAAGTCCCACCTCACGGACACGATGATCGAGATCCAGCATGCTCACGGCGAACTCGTCGTGTCGAGCATGCACGTGCATCTCACGCACGATCTGTGCATGGAACTTATCGCGCTCCGGGGCCCGGCGTCGCGGATTCAGCATCTCGCGGCCGAACTCAGCGGGCTGAAGGGGATTCATCAGGCGCAGGTCGTCGTGGTGCGGGCTGAAGCTCATCCACACTCCCATTCTCACCCGCATTCGCACGCTCATCCACATCCCCATTCCCACCCACATTCGCACACAAAATCTTCACGCAAAAATGGGGCCGGTCGGGATTGAGCGAATGCGCTCGCCGAATTATTAGCCCCCCGCTGCTTCTCGGTTTCTGGGGGAAACCATGTTGTCGATCGCGGCTCTCGCTCAGGGCAGCCGTTGCGCCGTCGCCGTCGTTTGCGCCACACTCGCTTTGTCGAGCTTCGCTTCGGCACAGCCGATCGCGGGGAAGCCGATCGAGGATCCGTCCGTGGTCCCGGCCGTGGTCCCGCCGTTGGCGCCGCCCGGCGTGCCGGTGGAACCCGTCGCCGTGCCGCCGACTCCGGCGAAGCCCGATCCGCTGCCGCCGGGCGCGGTTCCCGCGCTTCCAACCGATCCGCCCGTGGTTCACCACCACCCGCACCTTTACGATTCGATGCATCAGGACGAAAGCTACGGCCTGAAGACTCTCTTCGACTCGCTGCACCCGAAGCCGGACGGCAAAGGGAAGCACTGGTACGAGAAGCTGAGCATCCGCGGGTACACGCAGTTCCGCTTCGGCCGCGGCGTAAGCCAGGATCCGGACGGCGCCGATCCGATGTTGTTCGGCGATCGCTCCATCAACGGGAACTCGGAGACGTTCTCGATCCGCCGAATGCGACTGATTCTCTCCGGCGACGTCAGCGAGCACCTGGGTGTCTACATCCAGCCGGACTTCGCGAGCAATCCGATCGGATCGACGACCTCGACGCTCTTCGCCCAACTTCGCGACGCCTACGCGGACGTCTACTTCGACAAGACGAAGATCCACCGCCTCCGAGTCGGCCTCTCCAAGGTGCCGTACGGGTTCGAAGACTTGCAATCGAGCCAGAACCGCATTCCGCTGGACCGCACCAATCCGATCAACTCCGCCGTGAGCGCGAACGAACGCGACTTGGGTGTCTTTTACTACTGGACCCCGGAAGAGAAGCAGAAGCTGTTCAAGGATCTGGTGGACGGCGGGCTCAAGGGCTCGGGGAACTACGGCGTCTTCGGCTTCGGCGTCTACGACGGGCAAGGCGGCAGCCAATTCGACCAAAACCTCAACCTCCACATGGTGACGCGGCTCACCTACCCGTGGATGCTTCCCAGCGGGCAGGTGGTCGAAGCGAGCCTTCAAGGCATGATGGGCGAAGTGGTGGTCGGAGGTTCGGCGATTCGGCCGCTCGGTCGTGGTTCGGCCATCACGCCAGCCGGCACCGGAGGCACGCAAGGCATCCGGGAGCAACGCGTCGCCGGGACGTTCGTCTGGTATCCTCAGCCCTTTGGATTCCAGGCGGAATGGAACTGGGGCTTCGGCCCGGGCTTGAACGACCAGCAAACGGCCGTCGAAGAACGCCGGTTGAGCGGCGGGTACGCGATGTTCATGTACAAGCACGACACCGCGAACTACGGAATCTGGACACCGTACCTCCGCTACCAGTACTTCCAAGGCGGCTACCGGGCGTTCTCCAACGCGCCCTACGGCATCCAAAACGAGTTCAACCTCGGGGTCGAGTGGCAGATCCGGAAGGAGATGGAACTCACGCTGGAGTACAGTTACGTGGACGCGCCGAATCTGACGACGTTCAACCGGGCGGGCTTCACCTCGTACCGCAACTTCGACGGCAGCATCCTTCGCTGCCAGTTCCAGATCAACTACTGACGGCGCATCGGGAACCGCGGCGATCGCCAACGCCGCAGTTCCCGTCACGTTGAACACTTCTGAAACGACGGGCGGCGGCGGGCGTCACGTTCTGTAACGCTCGCTTTCGTACCGGCTCGCGGTCGGTTAGGATCGCGAGCACGATCCGTCTTAACGCCGGCCAGCGATCCGACCCGTCGAGGGTTCACCATGTTTGCCCGCCTGCGGTTCGCCGCATTGATCGCCCTCGCCGTTCCCGGTGTGGCTTCCGCGGCCGATATCGCTCCCCCGCCGAAGCCGATCATGACGGCGGACGCGATCGCCGGGATCATCGACCGCCACCTCGCGGCGGATTGGCAAGCCCGCGGGATCCAGCCGACCGCCCCGGCGAGCGATGCGGAGTTCTGCCGCCGGGTGTACCTCGATCTCGTGGGTCGGGCGCCGAAAGTCTCGGAACTTCGTGCGTTCCTCGACGACACGGAGCCGAAGAAACGCGAGACGCTCGTCGAGAAGCTGTTCACGCTCCCCTCGCACGCATCGCATCTCGCCGCGGTCACGCGGGCGGCCTGGCTGCCGCAAACGGTCACGAACCAGCAGTTCTTCTTTTTCGGCTCGCAGTTCGAAGTCTTCCTTCGCAAACGGTACGCGGAGAACACGCCCGCGGATCTGACCGTCCGCAAGCTGTTGATCACGCCGCTGCGGGTGAACGGAGCCAACGGCAATCAACGATTCATTCAGGCGGATCCGAACGATCCCGAGAGCCAGTCGTTGATCGGCTTCTATCAGGCGAACGAGGTGAAGCCCGAGAACGCGGGCGCCGCGATCAGCCGGCTCTTCCTCGGGGTCAAACTCGAGTGCGCCCAGTGCCACGATCACCCGTTCGCCCCGTACACGAAGGAACAGTTCTGGGAGTTCGCCGCGTTCTTCGCCGAGTTGAACGCGCTGCCGAACCGCCGCCCCAGCGACACCGCTCCCGCCGGCCCGCAGGCGGACAAGAACCGCCTCAACATTCCGAACACGGACAAGCAGGTGATCGCGAAGTTCTTCGACGGGACGAGCCCGGAGTGGAACGAGGTGATGAACCCGCGGCAGGAACTGGCCATCTGGCTGACGAAGCCTCAGAATCCGTACTTCGCCGGGAATCTCGCGAACCGGATGTGGGCGCACTTCTTCGGCCTCGGCATCCTCGATCCGGTGGATGAACCCGGCGAGAACAACCAGCCGAGCCACCCCGCACTGATGGAGGAACTCGGTCGTGCGTTCGCCGCCGCGAAGTTCGACAACCGCACGCTGATGCGAGGCATCATCCGCAGCCGGGCGTATCAACTCACGAGCAAGCTCAGCCACCCGACGCAGACGAACCCGCGGAGCTTCGCCAGGATGAACCTGAAGGGCCTCACGCCGGCTCAACTGTTCGACACGCTGGTCGCGGCCACCGGTTACCGCGAGAACCCGCAGTTCAAGAACGCCCAGTTCGCGTTCTTCCCGCAGGCCAACAACCCGCGTAGCCTCTTCCTCAACCGCTTCGCCAGCACAGACAAGCCAACCGAAGCCAGCACCACGATTCTGCAAGCCCTCATGCTGATGAACGGGGACTTCGTCGACTCGCAGACCGCGAGCGAACGGGCGGAGATTCTCGCGGCCATCTTCGAGATTCCCGGCTGGGACACGAAGAAACGAGTGGAAACGGTGTTCCTCACGGCCTTGGCGCGGATGCCGAGCCCCGAGGAGTTGGAGAAGTTCGCCAGCTATGTGGACCGCGCCGGCGCGGACGACAAAAAGCGATTGGCCCTCGGCGACGTGTTCTGGGTGCTCCTGAACAGCCCCGAGTTCCTGTTCAACCACTAGGAGTTCGGCGAGCCCGCGAGCGGGGCGCCCGACCTGAGGATCGACCATGAACGCACTCGATCGTCGAACGCTGCTGAAACTCGGCGCGGTGAGCGCGAGCGTGACCCTGTCCGGGTGGATGGGCCGGCTCGCCCAGGCCGCCGCGGACGCGAAGGCCAAGCCGAAGCGTTCCTGCATCCTCCTGTGGATGAACGGCGGCCCCGCCACAATCGACATGTGGGATCGCAAACTCGACCACGAGAATGGCGGCCCCTTCAAGGAAATCGCCACGAAGGCCCCCGGCCTGAAGATCGGCGAGCACCTGCCGAAGATCGCCGAGTTCGGCCAGAACCTCGCCGTGCTCCGCGGCATGTCCACGAAGGAAGGCGACCACGGCCGCGGCACCTACCTGATGCGAACCGGCGTGATGCCCTCGGCCGCGGGCATCCAGTACCCCTCCATCGGCGCGCTCGTGTCGAAGGAGATCGGCGACCCGACCTCGGAACTGCCGAACTTCATCAGCGTCGCCCCGCAGCGGTTCTTTTCACAGGACGCGTACGGCCCCGGCTTCCTCGGGCCGCAGCACGCCTCGCTCGTGGTGGGGGACAACCAGTTCAACAACAACGTGCCGAACGCGGACGACGTGTTGAAGGTGCAGGATCTCGCGAAGCCCAAGTCCGTGGACGCGGTGAACGCGGCCGCCCGCATCGACATGCTTCGCGACATGCAGGAGGAGTTCGCCGCGAGCCGCCCCGGAGGCGTCTCGAGGAGCCACTCCGCCGCCTACGACCGCGCCATCCGCCTCATGCAATCCGAGAGCGGCAAGGTCTTCGACCTCAAGGAGGAGAAGGACGCCGTGCGGCAAAAGTACGGCATGAACCTCTTCGGCCAGGGGTGCCTGCTCGCTCGGCGGCTCGTCGAGAAGAACGTCCCGTTCATCGAGGTGACCCTCGGCAACTGGGACACGCACGGGAACAACTTCGACCTCGTGAAGGGGCTGTGCGGAACGCTCGATCAGGCGTGGTCCGCGTTGCTGGGAGACCTGAAAGAACGCGGGTTGCTCGACACGACCACCATCGTGTGGATGGGAGAGTTCGGCCGCACGCCGAAGATCAACCAGGGGAAAGGGCGCGACCACTACGCGAACGCGTGGAGCGCCGTGCTCGCGGGCGGCGGCATCAAGGGCGGCCAAGCCATCGGGAAGACGAGCAAGGACGGCACGACCGTGGAGGAACGCCCGACGTCGTCCGCGGATCTGATGGCCACAGTGGTCAAGGCCTTGGGCCTCGATCACGAGAAGACGAACATGAGCAACGTGGGCCGCCCGATTCCCCTGGCGGATCGCACGGCCAACCCGGTGACCGAAGTTCTGGCGTGATTCACGGGCGAACCCGCAAGCGGGTCGCCGGACTCTCGTGGTTCTCCTCAACGGTGTGACCATGTTTCATCGCATGCTTTCGCTCGCCGGACTCGGTGTTCTCGGCGCGTCGGTGTTCGCCGCTCCGCCGGTCGCACCCGCGCCGCGGTCCATCGAGATGCCGCAGGTGAAGCTGCCGGACGGGTACGAAGTCGTCGTGCTCGCGCCGCATCGGCCGATCCGCGCTCGCGTCGCCGTTCGCCACGAAGGCTTGCCGCTGAACGAACGTTGGAGCGCCGTGCTTCGCGACACCTTCAAGGCCTTCGACCGCGACGGGGACGGCTCCCTGAACGAGAGAGAAACGGCCCTCATATTTAACGACACGTCGCTCGCGCAACTGCTCGTGAACGCCTACTACTACCCGAACCCGAACAACCCGCCGACGCTGGCGAAGCTGGACGCGAACGGGGACGGCAAGGTCGGGCTCGCCGAGTTCGCGGCGTACTACAAGAACGCCACCGCGAAGCTCATCCAGTCGTACCCCCCGCAAGACGAAGCCCCGTACAACGCCCAGACCACGGAGGCCCTTTTCAAGCTGATGGACGCGAACGGCGACTCCCGCCTCACGAAGGCCGAGGTCGAAGGCGTGCAAACGCTGCTCGCGACGAAGGACACGGACGAGGACGAATGCCTGAACGTGAACGAGCTTCTCGGTGTGGACTTCTACAACCGCCAGTTCCGCGTGCAGCCCGCACGCGGGCCCAGCGACCCGACTCAGGCACGCGTTCCGCAGAACGTCGTCGCCTTCGACATCGGCACGATCCCCGGCACATTCATGCAGGCCCGCGTGATGGTGGAGTACGACAAGAACAAGGATCAGCGCCTCTCCCGCGCCGAATGCGCGTTCGACGATGCGACCTTCGCCCGGCTCGATCTCGACAAGGACGGCCTGCTCACGGGTGAAGAGTTGGACGCATGGCGAACCGGCGAACCGGACCTGGACGCGGTCCTCTCGCTCTCCTCGAAGGCCGCCGATTGCAAGGTCACGATTCGCACGGACGAGAAGACGCTGGCCGCCCGCGGATTCACCGTGAAGACGCTTGATCCGGGCCGCGTCGTGATCCGCAACGGCCGCCAGCCCCTCGAACTGTGGGCGTTCGCCCCCTCGTACCAGAACGGTCGAGGCTACCAGTTGAAGCAGACGTACGCGTACATGTTCACGCAACTCGCCGGCGCCAAGGGCTACATCTCGGACAAGGACTTCACCGGGAACGCGGCCGTGCAGTTCCAGCAGATTCGCGTGCTTCTCGACCCCGCGGACTTCGACACGGACGGCAAACTGACGAAGGCCGAGTTCGATCGCTACTTCGATCTTCAGCAGCCGTTCGTGGACATGGCGATGGGGCTGATTCCGACGGTGCAGACGCCGACTCTGTTCCAACTGCTGGACGAGAACAAGGACGGTCGTTTGGGCGTGCGGGAACTCCGTACCGCGTGGACGCGGCTGCGTTCGCTCGAACCCTCGGGTGGCGAAGACATCGTCTCGCGGGCCGCGATCCTCCCGGCCGTGAGCCTGCGCCTCAGCCGCAGCATCGATCGCTCCTACGCGAACCAATACGCCTATGCCGGGAACCCGACTCAACCGGTCGTGGCGAACAAGGGGCCGAAGTGGTTCGTGAAGATGGACCGTAACGGCGACGGAGACGTCTCGCGAATCGAGTTCCTTGGAACGAAATCCGAGTTCGACGCGATGGATGCCGACCGCGACAATTTGATCTCGCTGGATGAAGCCGAGTCCTTCGACAAGGCGAACCGGAAGTGACGGATCACATCGCGGTGATTTCTCGAAGCGCGGCGAGAAGGGCGTCGATATCCGCGGTCGAGTTGAACGCGCCTGGGCTCACGCGGAGCAGCCCGTCCGGGAAGCTGCCGAGCGAGCGGTGGATGTACGGGGCGCAGTGCAGACCGGGCCGGGTCGCGATGTCGAAAGCCTGATCGAGGATCCCGCCGATCTCGGGGGCGGGAAGGGCTTCGCACCGGAAGCTCAGCGTGCCGACGCGGCGGCTCGCGTCCGTATGGCCGAACACCTCGAAGCCCGGCAACTCGCTCAGCCCCGAACGCAGACGTTCGCACAACTCCGCCTCGTGGCGATGAATCTCCGCGAGCCCGCGTTCCTCGACGTAGTTCAGCCCGGCGACAAGGCCAACGACGCCGAGCACGTTCGGGGTGCCGCCTTCGAGGAAGTACGGGAAGTCTCGCGGCTGGGTGGGCGTGGACGAATCGCCGCCGGTGCCGCCCTCGCGCCAAGGCCGCAGGTTCACGCGCGGGCTCACGTACAACGCACCAGTGCCGGTCGGCCCGAGCAGCGATTTGTGTCCGGGGAACGCGAGCAGATCGATGTGTTGAGCCTGGATGTCCACGGGGATCACGCCGGCAGTCTGGGCCGCATCCACGAGGAAGACGGCTCCGCGCTCGCGAACGATCGCACCGATCTCGCCGATTGGCTGCACCGTTCCGAGCACGTTGCTGGCGTGCGTGATCGCGACGAGCCGCGTCTTCGGCGTGAAGGCGGCCCGAATCGCATCCGGGGCGACGGTGCCGCCACCGTCCGCGTCGATCCGCGTCAGGCTGATGATCCCGGCCTCGCTCATGGCGACGAGCGGGCGCGACACGCTGTTGTGTTCGAGATTCGTAGTGACGACGTGGTCGCCGAGATTCAACAGGCCCTTGAACGCCATGTTGAGGGCGTCCGTGCCGTTGAGCGTGAAGACGAAGCGATCGGGCCCGGCGCCGTTGAAGTGACGATTGAGACGGTGGCGCGCGTCGTCCAGGGCGTGCTCGGCGGCAAGGGCCATCTTGTGCCCGGCCCGGCCGGGATTGGCCAGGCTCGTCCGCGCGAAGCGGTCCATCGCGAGGTACACGCCCTCGGGCTTCGGGAAACTCGTGGCGGCGTTGTCGAGATAAATCATGGAAGGATATCGTCAACTGAGATGAATCCGATGCGCTTGCCGCCGAGTACGAGCGGGAGTTGATCGCCGGCTTGGAAAGCGGATGCCTTGCGGTAGCCCGGCTTCCGACCACCTCGCGGCAGTGTGAAGACGACGACAGTACGAGCCTTCAGATCCACAATCCAATAGGTCGAGACGCCTGCTTCGGCATACATCGTCAGCTTCGTCGTTCGATCATCACGCACGGATGCATCGGCAACTTCAACGAGGATCGCCACGTCCGAAGGGCCGGGGTGCTTCGACTTATAGTCGCGTCGGGTTCCGTGGGCCACGACCACGTCCGGTTCCGGCTCGCTGTCGCCCATGGTGACAGGTTGCTGCGTCCGAACGACAAATCCCGCCCCCACCAGTTCCCGCAGGAGGTCGGAAAGCACATCGACCGTGTACGAGTGGGGCGGCTTGGGCACGGGCTTCTCCAGAAGGACGCCCCGAATCAGTTCACACTTCTCGCCATTGGAAAAGACACCGGCGTCAATCATCTGGTGGTACTGTTCGACGCTGATCCGTTGGAGCGGACGCCCGAAGGCCGTCAGAAACTCCGCACGAGTTCGAGGCGAACGCTCGATCAACGTCGATTGCATGGATGCCTCCCTTCGCATTCTATCACGAATCAATGCCCCACGTACTTGGCATAGAGCGTGCGGGCCTTGTCCGGTTCGCTCGTGCCTTTGATGATGGCGCGGCCGTCCGGGAAGACCGTGAACTCATACGCGTCGTCCTTCTCCGTCAGTTGGAACTTCAGCAGGAACTTATTGAAGCTGACCGTGCCGCTGGTTCGAAGCACGGCGGCGAGTTGCTCGAAGTTCAGCTTGCCGCTCGCACGGTGGCTCACCTGCACGGCGTTGCGGCCGCACAGAGTCGTGGTTTGAGTGCCGTGGGCGCCTTCGAGCCACTCGTAATTCGCCTTCGCGCAGCACGGGCACTCGCCCTTGCGGCCCTTCAGTGGAGCGACTTTCACGCGGCGGTTCGTGTTCTCCCACACATTGAGCATCAGCAACTCGCGGTTGATGGCGGCCGCGTTGCCCGAGAGCAATTTCAACGCCTCGACCGCCTGATAGCTGGCGACGATGCTCACCGTGGGCCCGAGCACGCCGGCCGTTTCGCAGGTGCCCACGTCGCCTGGGTTCGGGGCCGCTTCAAAGACGCAGCGCAGACACGGCGTCTCGCCCGGCACGATTGTCATCGTCATGCCTTCGCTGCCGACCGCGCCGCCGTACACCCACGGCTTCTTGTGTTTAATCGCGACATCGTTGATGAGATACCGCACCTCGAAATTGTCCGAGCCGTCGAGAATCAGATCCGCGTCGCGCGTCAGTTCCTCGATGTTGGTGCGGTCGATGTCCGCGACCACGGGTTCGATGGTGACGTAGGAATTGATCTGCCGCAACTTGATGGCGGCGGCTTCGGACTTGGGCAGGTTGCCGCTTACGTCCGATTCGTCGAACAACACTTGGCGCTGGAGGTTGCTCGGTTCCACGAAGTCGCGGTCGACGATGCGGACGAAGCCGACGCCGGCGCGGACCAGCGTGTTCGCGAGCACGGTGCCGAGGGCGCCGCACCCGCACAACGTGACGCGGCTCGCGAGCAGCTTCTGCTGCCCGGCCTTGCCCATGCCGGGGAATCGCATCTGCCGGGAGTATCGTTCGAGCGGGTTGATGTCGGTCATGGTGTTGTCGTCGAGCCGATGCCGTGTTCTTTGAGGAACTCGTTGAGGAATCGCACTTGTTGCTTGGGCCACTCTTCGGACTTCGCGAAGGCGGTGAGCGTGGCCATGTCTTCCTGGGCGCGGCGAAGATCGGGCCCTTCGAGCCGTTGCAGATATCCGACGAGGTAGTTCAAGGCCTCTTCGGCGACGACGCCGTTGAGCACGGCTTCTTCAGATCCCTCGAGGAAGACGTACGCATGGATCGCGGCGAGGAGCAGCGGATGAACGCCGAGTTCCGCGGGAATGAGCGGGAAGACGGCCGCGCCGTCGGGCGATTCCTCAGGCGTGGAAGGAGTGTCGGCCATCATCCACCCGCCACGGCCGGGATCAACGCGATGGTCTGTCCATCGGCCACGGCCGTGTCCATTTCATCGAGGTACCGGATGTCCTCGTCGTTCACGAAGACATTGACGTAGGGCCGGAGCTTGCCGCCGTCAAAGAGTTTCGACTGGAGGCCGGGGTACTGCTTCAGAAGGTCGTCGAGGGCGGCCTTCACGGTGCCGCCGCTGACCGCCACTTCCGCATTGCCACCGGATTGCTCCCGCATCGGAGTCGGGATCTGAACCTTGATTGCCATTGCTCCCCCGTAGGGTGGGTCGAAGCGTGCGCAGCACGCGAGGCCCACCATTGCGCTACGGTGGGCCTCGCGTGCTGCGCACGCTTCGACCCACCCTACAACTCAAACAAGAACCGGTTCGCCCACTTTGAGCCCGCTGAGTTCCTCGAACTCGGCGAGGCTCGGCTTGATCACCGCGGGCGTGTCCAGGGCGTCGAACACCGCGTCTTGCGTCTTGAGGCCGTTACCGGTGATGCAGATCACGATCTCTTCGTTCCGCGGGAGCTTGCCCTGTTCGAGCAGCTTTTTCGTCACGGCGACGGTCGTCCCGCCGGCGGTCTCCGCGAACACGCCTTCGGTTTCGGCCAGAAGCAACATGCCGTCCACGATTTCATCGTCAGTCACGTCTTCGCCCCAACCACCGGACTCGCGGATGAGTTTCGCGGCGAAGAAACCGTCCGCAGGGTCGCCGATGGCGAGGCTCTTGCAGATCGTGTTCGGCTTGCGGACCGGCTTGTGCCGTTCGCGGCCGCTCTTCACGCAGTCCGTGATCGGGTTGCACCCCGCGGCCTGGGCGCCCCACATCTTGGTGGTCACGGGTTGATCCACGAGGCCGACGGCGTTCAGCTCGGTGAAAGCCTTGTGAATCTTGCCGATAAGCGCCCCGCCGGCCATCGGGGACACGACGTGTTGCGGAAATCGCCAGCCGAGGTCTTCGGCGATTTCGAAGCCCATGCTCTTCGAGCCTTCGGCGTAGAACGCGCGGAGGTTCACGTTCACCATGCCCCACTTGTACTTGTCCGCGATCTGCGAGCAGAGGCGGTTCACTTCGTCGTAGGTGCCGGTGACGCCGATCACTTTGGCCCCGTACACCGCGGTGCCGTAAATCTTCGTGCGTTCGAGATCGGCGGGCACGAGGATGAAGGTCTCGAGCCCGGCGGAGGCCGAGAGGGCGGCGACGCTGTTGGCAAGGTTCCCGGTGCTGGCGCAGCCGACCGTCCGCATGCCGAACTCGCGCGCCTTCGACAAAGCGACCGAGACGACCCGATCCTTGAAGGACAACGTCGGGAAGTTCACGGCGTCGTTCTTGATCCACAACTTCTCGACGCCGAGTGCGTCTGCGAGGCGATCGGCGCGGATGAGCGGCGTGCCGCCGACCTGCGGGCCGACGGTCGGTTCGCCGTCGAGCGGGAGCAACTCGCGGAACCGCCACATGGTCTTGGGCCGGCGGGCGATCTTCTCGCGGCTCAGGGCGGCTTTGGCGCGTTCGTAGTCGTAGGCGACTTCAAGCGGGCCGAAGTCGTCCGGGCAGTAGTTGGATGGCGACTTGGGGTAGAGCTTGCCGCACACGCGGCACTTGAGACCGGTCACGAAGTCCACGTTGAAACTCCCGATGAAGCCGCATGCGGTTCGTGGGAGCATTTATCCGGGGTGGTGAGACAAGAGTGCGCCGGGATCGCGTCCCGCGCGAGCTCTTATCTTCCCCGACCATACCGCGAACCGCTTTCGGCTCATGGCGTTTGTCGGGCAGGAGTTAGCACCTGCACCTGGGGATCGAACCGTGCGGTTCGACCGATCCGGCCGGTTGCTGTGGCTTCGTCGGGCCTGGCCCCTCTGCCACTCTGGATAAGATGCTCACCGTTTTGTGTCGCCCGCCATTCCGCGGGTAACAGGAAGGATAGGGGCCATTTCGCCGCATGGCAACGCGCCGCGGCGATTTTGTCACAGCGTCGGGCCGATGGACACGGCGCGAACTCCGCATTGGGCACGACGCCGTCTTATACTTGAAGTGACGACTCGGAGCGAATGATGCCCGCGACAAAGCCACTCCACGAGAACATGGCCGAACTGCTCCATGCGTTGGGCGGCATCCCGCCCGATCGCGTCCGCCTCGATCCGCCGCCAGGAACGGCCACCAAGCGTGATCTCTTGCGGTTCCACGAGCGAGGCCGAAGGCTCTTCGAACTGGTCGACGACACTCTCGTGGAGAAGCCAATGGGACGCCCCGAAGCGTACATCGCCGCGAAGATCATCGGCCTGATCGAAGCGTTCCTGATTCGCAACGACATCGGCTACTGCACGGGAGCGGATGACTTGATCCAGGTGCGGCCGAAGTCCATCCGCGGGCCGGATGTCAGCTTCACCTCGTGGCTTCGACGGCCGGACGGGACCGTCGATTCCGACCCGATCAGCCGAGTGATTCCGGACCTCGCGGTCGAAGTGTTGAGCCCAAGCAACACTCGCCGCGAGATGGATCGCAAGCGAAAGGACTACTTCAAGGGCGGGGTGAGGCTGGTGTGGATCATCGACCCGAAGACTCGCACCGCGGAAGCCCACTCCGCCAAGGATGAAATGGTCCTGATCGACGAATCCGGCTCGATCGACGGCGGCGACGTTCTCCCGGGCTTCACCCTGCCGCTGGCGAAGCTTTTTGAGCGGCTGGAGAAGCCGAAGAGCAAGAAGAAGCGATAACTGTCGCGACGTGGAGGGCGCACTCGCAGGCGGTCGCCAGCCGCTTGCGAGTTCGCCCTGACGCATGATCACAGCGTCGGGCCGATGGACCACGGCGCGAATTCCTCTTCTCCCACGCCGTTGATCTCGCTCTTCGTCTTCTCGCCGCTCGCGGTGGCGAGGATCTTCTCGAAGATCTCGCGGCCCACGTTTTCCACTGGCACGCCGCCGAGAATCTTCCCCGCGTCGATGTCCATGTCGCCGATCATGTGGTCGTAGAGCGGCGTGTTGGTGGCCACCTTGATGCACGGCGCCGGCTTGCACCCGAACACGCTGCCGCGGCCCGTGGTGAACACGCAAACGTTCGCCCCGCCCGCCACGATCCCCGTCATGCTCACCGGATCGTAGCCCGGCGTGTCCATCACCACGAACCCCTTCGCCGTCACGGGTTCGGCGTAGTGATAGACATCCACCATCGCCGTGGTCCCGGCTTTCGCGATGGCTCCGAGGCTCTTCTCGTAGATCGTGGTGAGCCCGCCTTCCTTGTTCCCCGGGCTCGGGTTGTTGTTGATCTCCGCGCCGAACATGCCGGTGTACCACTCCCACCACTTGATCCGCTCGACCAACTTCTCGCCGACTTCCTTGGACACCGCGCGGCGGGTCAGGATGTGTTCCGCGCCGTAAATCTCGGGGGTCTCGCCGAGCACGCTCGCGCCGCCCTGTTGAACGATGAGATCGGAAGCGACGCCGAGCGCGGGGTTGGCCGTGACGCCGGAGTTGCCGTCCGAACCGCCGCAGTTCGTGCCGAGGATGATGTGCTTGGCGGAAATCTGCGTCCGCTTGATGTCGTTGACGCGAGGCAGCACCGAAGCCACCGCTTCGACTCCGGCGTCGACCGTTTTCCCGATTCCGCCGCACTCCTGAATCGAGAGCGCGAGCGGCACGCTCTTCTTGCCGTCCAATTGAATCAGGTTCAGGTGTTCGTTTTCGATCAGGTGCGACGCCTGAACGATCTCGCAACCCAACCCGACCAGAATATACGCCGCCACGTTCGGGTGCCGGGCGAACCCGGCGAGCGTGCGGTCGAGTTGCTTGTGGTCCGGTCCGTCGTACTGCATGGCGCAGCCCATGCGGTGAACGATGGCGATCACGCCGTCCACGTTCGGGAACTTCTTCAGCATGCCCGATTCGCGGATGCGGTCCGTGATGTACTTGCTGGTGCTCGCCGAGCAGTTCACCGTGCTGATGACGGCGACGTAGTTGCGGGTGCCGAAGCGAAGGTGATCCGGCTTGCCCGCGCCGCGGTCGAAGCCCATGAAGCTGCGCCACTCGGCGGGTTCCGGCAACGGGGCCGGCACTTGGCTGGCGTACGCATAGTCCCGCTCGAACGAGCCGAGTTTCACGTTGTGAACGTGAACGTGTTCGCCGACGCCGAGGTTCTTCGAGGCGAAGCCGATGACCTGCCCGTATTTCGAGATCGCGTCGCCTTCCTTCACGGGCCGCACGGTGAACTTGTGCCCCATCTTGATCGGTGCGGCAAGCTTGACCGTGCCGCCGTCCACGGCCAGTTCCGTGCCGGCGGGGATGGGCCGCCGCGCCACGGCGATGTTGTCCTGCGGGCGAAGGTGAACGGCGTACTCGGACAGCGGCACGGTCGGCATCGGCGGATCCTGAAAGAGTCAAAACGTCAGCATACCGGATTCCCGCCGCGGCGTGGAGACCACTCGACGCTCGCCCGGCGGCGGGCTAGGTTCACCCCACCCATGAACCGGTCGACCCTCTCCCTCGTGGCCGTGGCCGCGCTCGCCCTTGGCGGGTGTTCGCCCTCCGATTCCCGGCTCACGATCGTCGTCATTCCAAAAGGGATGACGCACGAGCACTGGCAATCCGTTCGCCGCGGGGCGGAGCGGTGCGCCGAGGATATGGCCAAGGAAGGCGTTTCCGTTCGCATCATCTTCGACGGGCCACTCCGCGAGCGCGACGCGATGGAGCAGATTCGCATCGTGGATCGCCGCGCCGCGACCGGCGCCGGCGGCATCGTGCTGGCTCCGCAGCATTCCCGCACCATGACCGCCTGCGTGAAGCGCGCCGCCGAATCCGGCCTGCCTGTCGTCGTGATCGATTCCGACCTCGCCGATCGCGACCACTACGTGAAGTACGTCGCCACGGACAACTATCACGGAGGCGAACTTGCGGGTGAACACCTGATCGCGACCCTGAAGAAAATCGGCAAGGAGAAGCCGAAACTGATCCTCTTCCGCTACGCGGTGGGATCCGAAGCCACGGAACAACGCGAGAAGGGATTCGAGGACGCCGTAAAACGCATCTGCCCGGAGGCGGTCTGGCTCTCGACGGACAAGTACGCCGGGGCCACCCGCGATTCCGCGATGCGGGAAGCGGGCCCGATGGTTCTCCAGTTCAAGGATCAGGTGGACGCGATCTTCGCCCCGAACGAATCGTCCGCGACGGGAACCATCGACGTGCTCCGTTCGCAGGGGCTCAACCGCAAGGTCCTCGTCATGGGCTTCGACGCGAGCCAACAGTTGCTTCAGAACATCCGCGACGGGGACGCCATCGGCAGCATCCTGCAGGATCCATACCGCATGGGTTACGTTTCGACGTGGACGTGCGTTCGCCACCTCCGCGGGGAGAACGTGAACGCGAACCGCACCGAGATGAGCCTCGGCACCGGCGAATACCTCGTCACCGGCGGAAACGTGGACACCGAGTTCGTCCGCGGCCTGCACGACCCGGCGACCCAGACGAAGCGATCCACCGCGTCCCTCCAAGGGCGATGATTCCATTTGAGAAACGCGTGTCCAGCCACTGGCCACGCGGTGGCCAGTCACGCGCATTCGGCCAGCGATTCACGGCGAACCGCGAACGGCACGAGATCTGCCCCGTGGCGTTCGGAGAATCCCCCGGATGCCCGCTCCAAACGGGCTCGGCACGGTGCTGGCACGGTGGCATCCGGGGGCTCTCCGTTTCCGGCCGAGAGCCAAGAACCCCCACTTCATGCGAATCGAGGGGATGCTTCCGTCAACCGATGGCCCGACGGCGAACGATGTTGAACTTGTCGAGGTCGAGTGCGAGAATCGAGATGGGTATGGGATGCCTCCCCAGGGCATTCCCGGCTCCGGCGAGTGACACGCCGCTGTCACTCGCGACGGGGACACGGCAAGTCGCGATGTTCAGAATCCTGGCGGCCGCGTTCACCCTCGTGGTATCGAACCTCGGGCCGGCGGCGCGGGCCGACGAGGCCGAGGGCCGGGCCGTCTCGCTGGTGGAGAAACTCGGCGGGCGTGTCACCCGCGATCAGGCGGCTCCCGGCAATCCGGTCGTGGCGGTCGATTTCAGCCACTTCACGCGTCCTCAGGTGGCGGACGCGGATCTGAAGACGACCACGATTTCGCTTGCGTTCCCCCGGAGGGAGCGGCATCATTGGGGTTCCTGCCGAACGGGTCCCATCATGCTTCGAGTTCTCGGATCGCGAAAGAATTTGTGCGATGGGTCGTCCCGCCGGGACTTCCTTCAGGTGGGTGCGCTCGGCGGTCTCGGCCTGGCGCTGCCCGATTTCCTGCGAGCGAAGGCGGAGTCCGGATCGGGCGGCGCTCCCAAGGACAAATACTTCGGCCGCGCGAAGTCCTGCATCCTCCTGTTCCTTTACGGCTCCCCGAGCCAACTCGAACTCGCGGACATGAAGCCGGACGCGCCCGAAGAGATTCGCGGCGAACTGAAAGGCATTCGATCCACGCTCCCGGGTTGCGACGTCTGCGAACTTCTGCCACACACCTCGAAGGTGATGCACAACGTCACGGTGGCGCGCTCCCTCACGCACAAGTATCCGATCCACGGAGTGGCGTACGCCACGAGTTCCGTCGAGAACATCGACGTGGCGATGGAGCTGTCCCCGCGGGACGGCCGCCACTGGCCCTTCATCGGGTCCGTCGTTTCGTACCTGGAACGCCAGAAAAACGCGGCCGCGGCCCTGAAGAAGGCCGTGCCGGACAACATCGCTCTGCCCTGGCCGTTCAGCAGCCAGCGAACCGGAGAAGTGCATCGCGCCGGCCCATACGCCGCGTTCCTCGGCAACGCCTACAACCCGCTCTTCACCACATTCGAAGGGCGCGCCAACAAGAAGATCACCAAGACGCTCACGGACCGGACCATCGAGTTCGACGAGCCGTACGCCGGGATCACCCCCGAATCGCACTTCACCATCGGACAGCAGGGCGTCGCGGATCTGACGTTGGACCGCCTGAACACGCGGGAATCGCTGAAGGAGCAGTTCGAACTGCAACGCCGCCTCCGCTCCTCGACGACGAGCGAAGAATCGGACCCGTACCGGGAGATGGCGTTCTCCATGCTCGGTTCGGAGAAGTTGCGGCAAGCGTTGGACGTGCGCCGCGAGCCGGGCAAGATCCGCGAACAATACGGCCACATGCTCTTCGGCCAGGGCTGCCTCGCGGCCCGGCGGCTGGTCGAAGCCGGATCCAAGTTCGTCACCGTGTTCTGGGACGAATTCGGCCTCGCCGGGTCCGGCTGGGACACGCACTGGGAACACTACCCGCGGATGAAGAACGAACTGATGCCGGGCTTCGATCGCGGCTACTCCGGGCTCATCGCCGACCTCGATCGCCGCGGCATGCTGGATGAAACGCTCGTGGTCGTGCTCAGCGAGCACGGCCGCACGCCGAAAATCAGCAAAGGCAAGGGCGGCGGCCGCGACCACTGGAGCCAGGCCTACACGGCGCTCTTCGCCGGCGGCGGCATCGCCCGCGGCAAGGTCGTGGGCAAGACGGACAGCATCGGCGGCACCGTGGCGGACCGCCCGATCTCGCCCAAGGACGTGCTCGCGACCATTTACCACCTGCTCGGCTACGACCTGGAAACGACTCTCGCGGACCGCGCCAACCGCCCCGTGCCCCTCGTCCCCGGCGGGCAAGTGGTCCGCGACCTGCTGGCGTAAACCTCCCCCGGCCGCGACGTGTCACTTTTCCGGGTCCGGTGAACAAATTGGAAGTGCGGGAACCCGGCGATTCGTCGTATCGTCATAGGAGAAGCCGCGGGCCGCGGCCTCTCGAGGGTTCGACATGATCGGCCGACTCGCCATCGCCAGAAAGCTTCGCCGCGGGCCGTTCGTCGCGCTGGTCGCCGCGGTGATTCTCGGCGTCTTCGCTTTGCACGCTTTCGGCCAGGACAAGATCGACGACAAGCCGCCGCTCCCGCCGGACAACACGAAGCAAACCCGCGACGCCGCCAAGTTCCGCATCGAGAAAGAAAAGGCGATCTTCACCGGCGCCCGCGACAAGAACGGCGTGGTCCGCGGCGGCATCGAGGACAACCGCCCGCTCGCCTCCGAGAAGCAGAACGCGGACGAATATCAGGCGCTCACGGACGTGATGCTGCACGCCTCGCAGTTCACGGCCGTGGATCTCGCCGAGGTCGGCCGCCGCGATCTCACGCCGGACGACCTCACCTATTCGGCCCGTTTCCAGTTCCGCCTCGATCTCGTCCGCTTCGAGGGAAAGCTGATCAAGGCTCGCCGCCTTCAGCCGACCAAATCTCTGGAAGACAGCGGATTCAAGCAACTGATCGAAGCGTGGCTCGTGCCCGAGGAAGAATCCCCGGGCTACCCCGTGGCGTTGCTCTTCTCGCAGTGGCCCGAGGGTTTCGCGACTCTCCCCGAGATTCCCGAGGGGCAACCCGCCGGTCCCTCCGCCGCGATCGACAAATGGGTCGCGTTCGGCGGCTACTCCTTCAAGCTGATGACGTACCCCGGCCCGAACGCGGATCCGAAAACGCCGACCGGAGCCGGCTGGCTCAAGGCCCCGCTCCTCATCGGGAAGTCCATTGTGCCCGCGAACGAACCTGCGGCGAAGATTCCCCTCGATCGCAACCTCCGCGTCTTCTCCGAAATTCGCGACAAGACGCGAATGACGCAGAGCCTCGATTTCTGGGAAGAACTCACGGCGTGGAATCGGATCGTGATGCATGCCCGCCGCTTCACCCCCGAACAACTCGAAGCCGCGGCCACGCGCACCGTCGGCTTCGGCGATCTGTTCCAGGACAACCGCAAGGACTACCGGCTGGACCTCGTGACGATGGAAGGCCGGCTCGTGCGGTTGAACAAGGGGAAGAGCCCGGAGCGGCTCGTCGAGGCGGGTCAGGAGTCGTGGTACGAAGCATGGGTGATTCCGGATGGCGAGCCACGCGGCAACCCCGTCTGCTTCGTGCTCACGGACATCCCGCCCACGCTCGAGCCGAAGAAGAGCATGGACGTGCCCGTGAAGGTGGCGGGCTATTCCTTCAAACTCTGGCGGTATGAGTCCGGCGAACAGGACAAGGACGACCCGAAGAAGAACGTGGACAAGTACGCTCCGCTGCTGATCGGCCGGAGCGTGACGCTGAAGCCGCCGCCGATGAACCCCGAGACGTGGTGGTCCGAAGGATTCGTTCCGGCGGTGGTCGCGGGGGTGATTTTGCTCGGTGGCGCGGCCCTCACCCTGGGCTTCTGGTTCCGCCGCGGCGACCGTACCGCCCAATCCGAGATCGAAGCCAATCGCAACAAGAATCCGTTCTGAACCCCGGAGCCGTGTCGCCCTCATGCCCACGTTCGCCGCCGAACCGTTGACCCGCCTGGCTCGCGATCTGTTCGTCGCGGCCGGTGTTCCCGCCGAGCACGCGAGCCTCGTCGCGGCCAGCCTCATCGACGCGAACCTGTGCGGGCACGACTCGCACGGGCTGCTGCGGATCCCGCAGTACCTCGACTTCATCAAGCAAGGCATCTTCAAGCCGGATGCGCCGTTCACCGTGCTGAACGAGACGCCGGCGGCCATCGCCGCGGACGGCGGCTGGGGGCTCGGCCAGGTTCAAGCCCACCGCCTGCTCGCGAAGTTGATCGAGAAGGCGAGCGGGCTCGGCGTCGCGGTCGGCACGCTGCGAAACTGCGGGCACATCGGCCGGCTCGGGGAATACGCCGAGACCGCGGCCCGTTCCCGCATGGCGTTCATCGGCGCGGTGAACTCCCACGGCGGCGGCCGCCGCATCGTCCCGCCCGGCGGCACGGACGGCCGCATCAGCACGAACCCGATCTGCATGGGCGCCCCGACTTCCACCGCACCCGTCGTGTTGGACTTCAGCACCAGCGCGGTCGCCGAGGGCAAGGTGCGTCAGGCCCATCAGAAAAAGGAACGCGTGCCCGAGGGTTGGCTCGTCGATCATCTCGGCGCCCCGACCACCGATCCCGGCGTGCTCTACGCCGAGCCGCGCGGCAACATCCTCCCGTTCGGCGGCCCGCAAATGTACAAGGGATTCGGCCTCGGCCTCATGGTCGATCTGCTCTGCGGCGGGCTCTCCGGCGGGCCGTGCAGCAACCCCAAGTTCCAACTCGGCGGGCAGGGGAACGCCGTCGTCTTCCTCGCCATCGATCCCGCGTTCCTCGGCGGCACGGAACACTTCGTCACGGAGTCGGACGGGCTCACCGAGTACGTGCGGTCGTGCCCCGTGGCCGAAGGCAAGCCGGCGGTGATGCTCCCCGGAGACCCGGAACGCGGAGCGAAGACGGCCCGGCTCGCCGCCGGCATCCCCATCCCGGACGGCACGTGGGACCTCATCGCGAAGGCCGCCGCCGAGTGGAAGGTGAACCTGCCATGAACTTCGTCGCGCGAGCCGCCGCGTTCTCGATTTTGTTCGCGACCTCGATCGCCGCCGCGGCCGAGCCCACGATCCGCAGCTTGAACGTACGCGGTTTGCAGGTCGGCGGGACGACCACGATCGTCGTCGACGGCGACGACTTCGGCAAAGCCCCGAAACTGCTCCTGCCCTTCCCCGCGAAACAATCGCTTCTTCCCAAATCGACCGAGAAGCAGGCCACGTTCGAAGTGTCGCTCGACGGCGCCGTTCCGCCGGGGTTCCATCATCTGCGTGTGGTCGCGGACGGCGGTGTGAGCCTCCCCGCGATCGTCGGCGTGGACAGGCTGCCGCAAAAGGTTCTCGCCAAGGATCCGGTCGAGGCCCCGGTCGCGATTCACGGGTCCGTCACGGGCAGCACGGTGTTCGAGGTTCCACTCGTCGGCAAAGCCAACCAGAAGGTGATGATCGAGGTCGAGGCCGAGCGGCTCGGCGCGAAGTTGCGTCCGGTCGTGCATCTGTACGCTCCGAACAAGCGGCAACTCGCGTGGTCATGGCCCGTGCGGCATCTCCTCGGCGACACGCGGCTTGAAGCCACGCTCCCCGCGGACGGCACCTACATGATCACGCTGCACGACGCGGAGTACGCCGGCGGCGCGCCCGGATTCTTCCGCCTGAAGATCGGCCAGTGGAACTACGCGGATCGCGTCTTCCCACCGATCCCAAGTGCGGACGCGAAGCAGGTCGAACTCGTGGGCAACGCGAACGTGAAGGTCGACCTGCCGATGAAGCGAGCCCCGTTCGCTCCGCTGCCGTGGCCCGCGGAGGGAACGTGGAGCGGCCTGCGACCCTTCGCCGAGACCGGCACGCGGCCCGAACTCGCTGCCGGCGACTCGCTCGCGGGCATGCTCAAGGTCGGCTCCTACGCCGTCACGGATCGCTTCACGAAGCCGTTCGAGGAATCGCGGTTCCGCATCCCGGCGGCTCCGAACGCGAGGATGAAGTTCGAGGTGTTCGCGGAACGGCTCGGTTCGCCACTCGACGTCGCGCTCGTGATTCGGGACGACAAAGACAACGTGCTCGCCCGCGCCGAGGACGGCCCCGGCACGCTCGACCCCACGCTCGAATACGTGGTGCCGGACAAGACCACGATCGTGAACGTGGGCGTGGTCGAAACGCAGGGTCGAGTCGGGGCGCTCGCCGCGTTTCGTCTCGCGGTCGATCCCGCGGGCACGCCGCCTCTCCCGGACGTCCGCTTGTTCACGCCCACCTCGCGGCTCGCCATTCCCGCAGGCGGGTCGTGGGTCGTACCCGTGTTCGCGGAACGCAAGGGGCTCTTCGGGCCGATTATGCTTTCGAACGGCGGCACGATCGCCGCGGACGCCGAAGGCGCTCTCGTGACGGTGAAAGCGAACGCGACCGACGCCGCCATTCAATCGTGGACCGGTTCCGCGAGCGGTCTCATGCGGCCGGTGCTGGTTCGCGGGCATCCGTTGGAGAAGTTCCAGCCGTGGCTCGCGGCCGAGATCGCCGTCGCGCCGACGACCGCGAAGGCGGCCGATTTCGCGATCGAATGGCGGAACCTGCCGGACTCCGCGGGGCTCGTGCCGGCGCAGAAGCTCGCGCTGCCGGTGAAAGTGTCGCGTCTCGATCCCGCGGCGCCGGTCCGGCTCACGCTCCTCTCAAGCCAGGCCCCGCAGACCGATCCGAACCGAGCCGTTCGCATGGAGAAGCCCATCGAACTCGGCGCAAAAATCGGGGACGGCGAAGTCGTGGCCTTGCTCCCGGCCGAACTTTCCGCCGCGAGTTACGACATCGCCGTGCTGGCGGAACTGCTGAGCGCGGACAAGCAACGCGTGCTCGCCACCGCGTTCACGCCCGTGAAGGCTCTGCCCGTGCGGATGCCGATCGCGATCAAGCTCGTATCCCCTCCGAAGCTCGTGGCGAAACTCGACCCGAAGACGCCGACGATGGCCGAGATCAAGGGCGAGATCGTGCGAAGCGAGGGGTACAAGGACGACGCGACCGTGACGCTGACGGGCGTGCCGCCCGGCGTCGCGGCTCCGACCGCGACGGTGAAGGCGAACGAAACCGCGTTCGCGTTGAAGCTCGCGTTGCCGCCGTCGCTCGCGGCCGGAGAGTTCGCACTGGCTCTGAGCGCGAGCGGCGTCACCAATCCGATGCAACCCGGGCTTCGCGTGAAGAGCCGGGAGATTCGCGTCGCGTTGGTCGTGAACGCGCCGTGAGTTTTGGCCGCGCCGCCGGGTTTTCAATAGACACTGGGAAGCCCGTGATTTACACTCCCACGGCACTCGCAGCCTCTCCACGGAGTTCCGCGTGAACGAGCCCGCCTCCCTCGCCTCCGGCCCGAACAGGAACGACAAGATCCTCTTCTGGGCCAGTTTCGCCACGCTCATCGCCGCCGGCATCGGCTTCTCCGTCCGCGGCGTGATCCTCGGCGACTGGGGCAACCAGTTCGGCTTCACACAAAGCGAACTCGGCACCATCACCGGCGGCGGCCTCGTCGGGTTCGGCCTCGCCATCATCTTCTTCAGCTTCTTCGCGGACCGCTTCGGCTACGGCAAGCTGATGCTCGTGGCCTTCCTGCTGCACGCCTCCTCGGCGGTGGTCACGTTCGCGGCCACCCCGGTGTACGGGATGTACGGCAAGGAAGGCGCGTTCTGGTGCCTCAACGCCGGCATGTGGCTCTTCGCGCTCGGCAACGGCACGTGCGAAGCCGTGATCAACCCGCTCACCGCCACGCTCTTCCCCAAGAACAAGACGCACTGGCTGAACATCCTGCACGCCGGATGGCCGCTCGGGCTCATCCTCGGCGTCGCGATCACGCTCGGATTCGAGCAGGCCGGCTCCGGCTTCCCGTGGGAACTCAAGCTCGGCGTGTTTCTCATCCCCGTGGTCGCCTACGGCCTGATGATGTTCAACCGGCCGTTCCCCAAGTCCGAAGCGCAATCGGCGGGCATCCCGGTCACTGGCATGATGAAGAACGTGGGCATGCTCGGCTTCACGCTCGGAGCCGCGCTCATCGGCCTGGCGCTCGCCCAACTCCTGCCCAGCGTGCTCGGGCCGATCATCAAGGTGGACGACGTGGTGCTTCGCGGCATCGGCTGGGCCGCGGCGGGCGTGATCTGGATCGCCTTCGCGGTCGTCACGAACTTCTCGCTCGGCTCGTGGGTCCTCGCCTTCCTCTACGTGCTGCACGCGGCCGTCGGCTACGTCGAACTCGGCACGGACAGTTGGATCACGAACATCACCACGCAGGTGCTGAAGAGCCCGACGAACGCCATGCTCGCGTTCATCTGGACGAACGTGCTCATGTTCACGTTGCGATTCTTCGCCGGGCCGATCGTACACAAGATCAACCCGATCGGGCTGCTCTTCTGCTCCGCGGCCCTCGGCACCATCGGCCTCTACCTGCTCGGGAACGAGTCGATCGATTCCGTGTGGCCGTGGATTGCGGCCGTCACGGTGTACGGCATCGGGAAGACCTTCTACTGGCCCACGCTCCTTGGCGTGATCTCGGAACGGTTCCCGAAGGGCGGGGCTCTCGCCCTCGGCCTCTCCGGCGGCGTCGGCATGATCGGAGCCGGCATCCTCGGCGGGCCCGGCATCGGCTACAAGCAGGACTACTTCGCCGTCCAGTTCCTCGAAGGGGACAAGGACAGTGCCCAGACTTACAAGCGCTACATGGCCACGGACGAGAAGGGCGAGCCGGACAAGAAGCCCTTCCCGCTCGTGACCTCGATGTTCCCGAACGCCGTGCCCCCGGTCGCGGGCATCGACAACGCCAAGCTCAAGGTCTTCACCGATTACGGCGGCACGCTCGACGCCTCGGGCAATCCCAAGCCGGACAAGAAGACCACGCTCCAGAGCGATCTCGAGACGCTGACGAAGCTGGAAAAGGACGGCAAGCCCGTGCCTGAAAAGCTCAAGGCGAACCTGGACAAGCTCGAACGCTGGTGGCAGACGCAGGGCAGGCCTTCGTACAAGGAAGACAAGCCGCCGCTGGAGCAGGCCCAGATGTACGGAGCAAAGACGGCGCTCCTCTACACCGCGGCCGTGCCGCTCGGGCTCGCCATCGGATTCATGATCCTAATCGCGTACTTCTACGCCACGGGCGGGTACAAGCAGGTTCACCTGGACGGCGAAGAGAAGCCCATGGGCGAGTATTGATCATCCCGTCGGGGCGGCCGCTTGAGCGACCGGAGTTGGGAACGCTTCCAACTCCGATCGCTCACGCGACCGGCCCGACGATACAATTCGTTCATCATGAGTCGGACGTTCACATTTCTCGGAACCGGCACGTCGGTTGGCGTGCCGATGGCCGGATGCGCGTGCCCCGTCTGCAAGTCCACCAATCCCCGCAACAAACGCTACCGATCCTCCGTGTTCGTCGAAGCGCCCGGCGGCAACCTCCTCATCGACACCACGCCCGAACTTCGCCTCCAACTCGTTCGCGAGAATCTCCTCCACGTTCACGCGGTGGCCTACACCCATTACCACGTCGATCATCTGTACGGGCTCGACGACCTCCGTATCTTCCCGATGCTGAACAAGGCCCCGTTGCCGATCTATTGTGCCGCGGACGTGGAGGACGTGATCCGTCGCGTCTTCTCGTACGCCTTCGAGCCGGCGAATGCGGAGCTTCCCGCGGGCTGGTTGCCGAAGCTCGAGTTCCGCCGGATCGAGGAGGAGCCGTTCGAGGCGGTCGGCGAACGAATCGTCCCGATCCCGTTCCATCACGGCCGCTTCAACGTGCTCGGTTACCGCATCGGCGACCTCGCGTACTGCACGGACGTCTCAGGCGTGCCGGACCGCAGTTGGCCGCTGCTGGAAGGGTTGGACACGCTGATCCTGGACGCGTTGCGTCCCGGCCGCCCGCATCCCTCGCATCTGTGCGTCGAGCAGGCGGTCGAGGTGATCGAGCGAGTGAAGCCGCGCCGCGCCTTCCTCACGCACATGTCCCACAGCATCGATTACGATGTCATCAGTCCGACGCTCCCCGCGAACGTCGCGTTGGCGTACGACGGTTTGAAGTTCCCGTTCTGAATCCGGAGGAAACTGCGATGCGATTCCTGACGACTCTCACGCTGGCTCTCGGCCTCGCAGCCGGAGCCGCCCGCGCCGAAGGCGACGACCACGTCGGCCCGCACAAGGGGCCCGTCGCCGAGTGGGGCGACGAAGAGTACCACCTCGAAGTGGTGCCGGACGCGAAGACCGGCGACGTGACGGTGTACGTGTACGGGAACCACTCGGAACTGCACAAGAAGAAGATGCGGGCCATCGATTCGAAGAGCCTCACGCTCGCTCTGAAGACCACCGAGCCCGCGACGATCGTGAAGCTCGAACCGAAGCCGAGCAAGGACGACCCGGCCGGGCGTTCCACCGTCTTCGTCGGCAAGAGCGAGGCGTTCAAGACGGACAAGAAGATCGCGGGCACGGTCAGCGGGAAGGTCGGCACGAAGACCTACACCGGCGACTTCAAGCAGAAGTGACGTAGCGGCCGCCCCTGGGAGCGCGGCCGTCTCGGCCGTCGCGGGACCAGCCGCCGCGTGTGGAAAACCAGGTTCCGGGGTGGGCAGGTGCGGCCGAGACGGTCGCCCTCCCCGGCCCGCGGCCACCCGACTCCAAGACTCGTAGGCACAGCCGCAGCCGGACTCGGACTTGACCACGGGGCTCAGATCGTATAATTACCGGACGGACGAATCCGTTAACAATTTCGCCCCGTTCCGGTTGGTCTTTCGTGAACGCCACCGCCCGCAAGCCCGGCCGCCCGCGCGACCCCGAGCTCGAGACCCGCCGCCGGGCCGAGATTCTGGATGCCGCCGCCGTCGCCTTCGCCGCCCACGGCTTCGCCGGCACGCAGGTCCAAACGATCGCGGACGCCATCGGCGTCGGCAACGGCACCGTCTACCGCTACTTCCCCACGAAAGAGGGGCTTTTCCTCGCGGCCGTGGAACGCGGGCTCGCCGAACTCACGAACGAGGTCGAGCCGCTCATGGACGACCCGAACCTCCAGCCAGTCGAGACCCTCCGTGCGATCGTGAAAGCGTACCTGCGATTCTTTCATCGCCGCCCCGAGATGGCGGAACTGTTCATCCAGGAACGGGCCACGTTCCCCAAGCATCACCGGCCCCTGTACTTCGCCCGCAAGGACGAAGATAGGAAAGAGTGCAAGCGGGCCGATCTCTTCCGCCGCCTGCTCGCGGCCAAAGCCGTGCGGCCGATGCCCGCGGAACGATTCTTCGACGGGATCGGCGATTTGCTTTACGGCACCATCCTCACCAACCTTTTGAGCGGCCGTTCCGTGAAGCCGGACGTTCAGGCCGCGAACGTGCTGGACGTCATTTTCCATGGCGTGTTGACGGACGGCGAACGACTCGCGAAAGCGAAGGGGAAGCGATGAAACGCACCGCACCGGCATGGCTGCTGATCCTGGCCTCGTGCGCTCCGAAGCCCGAGGACACGGGCGCGGAGAAAACCGAACTTCCAACCGTGATCGTCACGGTGCAGCCGCTCGAGCCGAAGGCCGTGAAGCGGACCGTGGCCGTGGTCGGCTCGCTCGACCCGTACAAGGATGTGACGCTCTCGCCGAAGGTGGACGGCCGCGTGAACCGCGTGCTCCGCGACGTGGGCGACACCGTGATGCCCGGCGACGTGCTGCTCGAACTCGATTCCCGCGAGTACGAGTTGGATGTGGAAGTGGCCCGCGCCGGCTTGCTCGCGGAACTCTCCCGCCTGAACTTGAACGCGTTGCCTGCCGGCGAGCCGGACTGGACTCAGGTGAAGAGCGTCGCCCGCGCTCGCGCCGCCTTCAACCTCGCGACCAAGGACTTCGCCCGCGCCAAAGACGAGAAGCTGAAGGGCGTCGGCACGCAACAGAGCTTCGACAAGGCCGAAGCGGAGGTGGAATTGGCCGAGACGGCGCTTCGCGTCGCGGAAGCCGAGGCCCGTGCGACATTCGCCACGGCCCGCAAGATGAAGGCGACGCTCGAGAAGGCCGAGGATCGCCTCCGCGATTCGGTGCTGCGGGCGCCGGTGCCCGAGGAGTGGTCCGCGTGGGCGGCCGCCATCGGACCGGCCGCCTGCCCGCTGCGTTACACCGTGGCCAACCGCATGGTTTGGGAAGGCGAGATGGTCCGCGCCATGCCCGAGAAGAACGTCTATCGGCTCGTCTTCTCGCACATCCTGAAGCTCCGCGTGACGGTGCCCGAACGGCATGCCCAGGAGGTGCAAACCGGCCAACGCGTGACCCTGCGCGTGGATTCGTACGATCGCCCGTTCACGGGAGTCGTCTCGCGCGTGAGCCCGACCGTGGACACGCTGAATCGCACGTTTCAAGCCGAGATCGTGGTTCCGAACGGGGACTCGAAAGCGAAGCTGAAGCCGGGCACGTTCGCCCGCGCGGAGATCGAAACGCACACCGATCCGGGCGTGATCGCGGTGCCGCCGTCCGCCGTCGTCAGCTTTGCGGGCGTGAACAAAATCTTCGTCGTGGACGGGGACAAGGCCAAGGCCGTGGAAGTCCGGCTCGGCCAACGCGAGAAGGAATGGGTCGAGGTGATCGGCGCGATCCCGCAGAAGGCCAAGCTCATCACCAGCGGCTTCTCGCAACTCGTGGATGGCTCGCCGATCAAAAATCGGAACTACTGACTGTCATCTTTACAAAATCATCCACTCGATGAGTGGACATGCGTACCATTGGGCATGAGACCCACCGGCACGGCAGCCGAACTCGAAAAGCGTCGCCTTCTCGCAGTCCAACGCC